>Ga0074046_10001116_pt1 | contig 24842 bp, 16 predicted proteins | sample BogForMeECP23OM3_FD_94441 | JGI IMG/M metagenome (GOLD analysis project Ga0074046, IMG submission 94441) | Bog forest soil microbial communities from Calvert Island, British Columbia, Canada - Bog Forest MetaG ECP23OM3 | ecosystem: Environmental > Terrestrial > Soil > Wetlands ...
AAGCGCTCCGCGCAGTCCCGCCTCTCGATTGATCCGTGGTATATACGGAAACGCCGCGGCTATCTTCTTGACCCTCCATGAGATTCTCGCATTTTTGGCAGAACCCTGGGAAACTCCCGCTAGTGGATGATGACCCTTCGCCGCAGACCGTGTGGCTGCCGGCGTTTGCTAAGTTTGTGGGTGCTCCAGTCCCCCCCGCACATGAGCGAGGCGGAAGTGACGGCAATTGCAGGGGAAGATGTGGTGTACTACGCGACGAAGCTGAGTGGGGCCTCGAATGCGAAGGCGAAGCGGATTCTCGGGTGGAAACCGCGACGATTGGAGTGGCTGGAGGCGTAAGTGACCGTGGCGAATGCCGAAGGTTGTGCTGACATTATTTAGATGCCCGACAGGCCGCTGCGTTCATGGATGCACGATTTGATCTTGTTTCCCTAATTCCGAACGTGTGGTCGGCAAACGGCGTCCGAGGAGAACAGAGCGCAAACGATATTCAGCTTCAGGACACGTCCTCGAACGAGACTTCGGGCGTTATGAGCGGAGCCGAACGGCACGCATCACTTCAAAGAAGCCAAACCGCCCGAGAAGGCAGCTCGCAGTCAAAACTCCCCCCATCAGCGCTCCCATGATGCCGAGTAAGGCTGCGTCGCTTCCCGTCAGATACAGATTCCGGATCGGAGTGCGCGGACCGAGCCACGCCTGAGAATATTTTTTCGGCGTGCCAGGATAGCCATAGATCATCCCCGATGGCGCCCCGGTGAAGTGCTCGAATGTCAGCGGAGTACCGAGCTCTGCGTATTCTACGAGAGCTCCAAATCCCGGGTGGTGCCGATCGACGAGATCCAGCAACGCTCGCGTCATCCGTTTCTTGGCAGCTTGGTAATCTGCGCTGCGTCTGCGCCAGGGTTCATGGCGATGTGTTTCCAGCGCGCCAAAGGAGAGCGGGGCGATAATCTCCGCAGTGTGCGGTTGAGACTGAGTATTTTTCAGCGACGGAAACGAGAGATAGACCATCGCTGCTCGGCCGTCGAGGAGGTCATTCCGTTGGGCATACATCAGATCGTGGTCGAAAGACGCAAAGATCCAATAATTCTCTCCCTTGAAACCCAGCTCTCGGGGATCGCGGCGTAAGCCTAGGAAGAGTTCGACAACCTCGAAGCCTTCCGGCGGGGATTTAAGTTGCTCGTGGAACGGCAGAGCAGATGCCGGCAGCATGCGCGTAAACGTATTCCACGCCCCGGCGTCAGATACGATAACCGGCGCTCGAAATTTCGAGCGAGTTCCTTGTTTGCCTTTGCTGATGTTGACTTCCACGCCCACGGCACGGCCACCTTCGAGAACAATGCGCGCGACCTCATGGTTGGGCAGGAGTTCGCCGCCTGCCGCATGGATTACAGCGCCTGTTGCTTTCGCAATTTCGCCTGCTCCTCCATCCGGATACCACGCTCCTTTCAAGTAATGTGACGCGATCACCGCATGGGTGGCAAAGGCGCTGCGGCCCGGGGGTACTCCGTAGTTGGCCCATTGTGATGTGACCACAGCCCTAAGCCGCGGGTCACGAAAACGCCTCTCAAGATATTGATGTGTCACCTCCAGAGGAAGATTGGCGGTATAGCGATTCACGGCACGAACCATCCAGGCCAATGGTGAAGGCATGGTCATCGTCGCGAAGTAACGGTTGACCCAACTGGTGGCGGACCTGAGGTCGCGAAAATACTGTTCGATGTTCGCGCGCTCGCTTGGAAAGGTATTGATCAACGTGCTTCGGAAATTCGCTTCCCCTTTGCGCGCCCTGACTTGCAGGTTTGGGTAAACAAAGACGTCGTAGACATCGGGCAGCGGGTTCCACTTCACCCGGCTATCGGTGATGAAATCAAACAGCCGGCGGCCCATCATGCCTTCCCCCATCTCCCCCACATAATGAAGCCCGACATCCCAGGACCAGCCGCCCGGCCGCGTGAATGTATGCGTGAAGCCGCCGATTTTGAAGTGGCGCTCCAACACGAGCACACGCCACTTGCGAAGCTTGGCCATGATGCTCGCAAATGCTAGTCCGCCCATTCCGGAACCGATGACAATTGCGTCGTATTCGGTTTGGGAAGACACGCGGTTGGCCTCAGTTCTTCACCAATTGAACACCGAAGTCTACGAGTATCGTTCGGTGGATCGACGCGTCGAGTGACTTACGTCGATGCATTGGTCGTTCGTTTTTCGATTAGCTCTAGATAGCGAACTTGCGACCGTAGGTTCATTCCTTAGCTTCGTACCGGGCTTTCACAAAGGGCACTATCAGTTCAGCGAATTCCTTCTTTCGGTTTTCTGTCCAAAAACTCGGACTTGTCACGTGCTCAACGATCAAACGAGCCATCATGTAAGAGCCCATACCGCGTTCAGGCTTGGAAAGTTTCGCTGCGCCAGCCTCTAGGTACGCCGAGAGTAAGCTCTCAAGGCTCGCGTGTTTTCCACCGCTCATTGCCTCAGCCTCTGCAAAACCTCTTGATGACCTTTGCTGCTCGAAATTTCACCAATCCCACCCGAACGCTGTCTTGTTTCGATAAGCAGCAGTTCTAAATCTTTGTTTCACGCTCAGCCCAATACGGATCTCGAAGAAGGCGCTTGAGTGTTTTGCCAGCATGGCTTCGGGGGAATTCATCCATGATCACTACAGCGACGACACGCTGGTATTTGGCGACTACGCGCTCATTGATCCAGTCACGCAGGGCTTCGGCAGTGATGGCATCGGACTGCTGCAAAATGACTGCAGCCAATGGGGCCTCACCCCACTTTTCGTCCGGAATGCCAAATACCGCGACGTCACGAACCGCCGGGTGCTGAACAACAATTTCCTCAATATCCTTTGGGAACACGTTCGTGCCGCCGCTGATGATCATGTCTTTCTTTCTGTCCACCAGATAAAGGAATCCGTCTTCGTCAACGTAACCCAGATCACCTGTATGCAACCAGCCATCGACAATGGCCTGGTGGGTCAGATCGGGCCGCTTGTAGTAGCCAGGCATCAACGCAGGGCCACGGCCGACAATTTCTCCAATCTCTCCAGGAGCTAAGGTTTGGCCCTGTTCGTTGATGATCCGCATTTCAAAAAATGGTTGCGGCGAGCCGACAGAATTTGGTTTTGACGCGTAATGATTCTTATCGAGAACCGTAACGAATCCTTCAGTCAATCCGTAGAGTTCATAGAATCTGCCTGGCAGGCAACGACTCAGTTTTTCTTTCGGCTCGAGGTGTAGTGGGGCGCCCACGCTACATATCATTTCGAGAGACTTAAGCGCTTCCGCCGAAAAGTGTGGAGACTCCAGCAGGGCCACGATCTGTGACGGGACCATCATGACGTGAGTGACGCTTTCGCGCTCCACCGTTTCCACAAACGTCCGTGGGTCAAAGCTCTTGTGCAAAACGTACTTTGCGCCCAGATACATCGCCGGCATGAGCGTGACGAAAGCGCCGTTAAAAACAATTGAACCCGAATGGAGTACCGCGCTCTCGGGGCTCATGCGGAAGGTCGAGGCAAAGAGCGCGCAGTAGATGGCCCGTATGTAATGCGTATGTACGATTCCCTTGGGCGTGCCGGTCGTGCCACTGCTGTAAATGATGTTGTATGGATCGTCGTCCACAATTTCGATCTTGAGAGGCTCGGCCTCACTGGATCGACCTGTCAGTTCAACGTAGCTTTGAAATCCAGGGATTAACGTTGAACCTGTAAGGATGAGGTGTCCCTCCTGTACGTTTCGAAGTTCGTGCTTGATGGCGGCAAGTGGCTCAGCTAAATCGGCGCTCGCGATGATGGTGCCCGAGTCGGAATCCTGAATAAGTGTGGCTAAGGCTTTTTCACGCAGGAGTGGACTGAGGGGCACGACCACGGCGCCGATCTTTGCAACAGCCCAATAGGTTTCAAGCAAGTTCAGACAGTTGGGAAGAACCGTTGCGACTTTGTCCCCCTTCTTCACATTCAAACTAGAAAGCGCGTTGGCTAGTCGGTTGACTCGAGCGTTGAATGCGCGAAAGCTCAACCGACAGTCTTCAAAAACAACTGCTGTGTGATTTGGACGAAAGCGGGCGTGCCTCGGAAGAAGTGAGCCAATATTCATTTTGTAGCCTCACTCGATCGTTTCTCTGCTGACGACAAGGAAGTAGTCGAGTTCGAGCCAGCTTCGCAGAAGAAGCGCCAGATTTCTGCACTTGCGTTAGGGCCCTTGGGGTCACCGTATTCGCTAGGTTTAGGCGAGCCCGACCAAGCGTGGCCAAGGCCCTCGACTATCCACTTCTCCATCAACAGGCAGCCACCGGCCTCCACGTAGATATGCTTCCGGTAGGCATACCCGTCCGGCACTTCGTTATAGCTGACACTCTCCGCGAGGGCAAACGCACGTGATGGATGCTCCGCCGCCAGACACGCATTGGTTTTGCTCCACTGCGCGACGGTTTGGTCAGCGTTGACAATACTCACCTGGGTATCTGCAGTGCCATGAAAAACAATCACAGGCATGCGCCGCTTCTGCTTGCGCGAGAGGCCTTCGCGCATCATCTCGAAGGCAAGCTGCCCTTGCCGGTCTGGATCCGGTCCACCTCGTTTCATCGCGGCAAGTCCTTCGGAAATACCTGTGGCGGCCTTAAATTCTGCACCTGCAAACACTGCAACGGCCTCAAATAAATCCGGATAGGTAGCCGCTAGAATGCTGGCCATTGCGCCACCGGCTGAAACGCCTACAACGTAAACCCTATCTCGATCCACATTGTGAGAGGAGCAAATTTGGTCGACGACCGCTGCGAGTATCGAGGGCTCGCCAGCACCACGCGTCTGGTGGTTCGGTTTAAACCAGTTCCAGCACTTCATCAGATTGGCCAAGCGCGACTGTTCGGGATAGGCAACCAGGAATTTGTTTGCTTTCGCGACCTCGTTCATTCCAGAGATCTCGGCCATATCCTTCGCATCATGCGTGCACCCGTGTAGCACCATGACGAGAGGCGAAGGGCGTCCTTTTTCGAGTGTCTCGGGCACCCAAAGTTTGAAATTGCGTGCGCCTCCCGTCCCGCGAGCGATCCCTGCTATCCATCCCTGTTCTGCCATAGCGGTAAGCTTCCTTCGCTGGATTTTCCTGAGTCTTGTTTGTGGCGCAACTCAAGAACGAGGCCGATTGGCCAGCTCGCAGATGAGATCGGCAATCTTGGTCGCCGCCCGTTCACCGAGTGCGATCGTGTAATGCGTTGTGCCAAAAAACTTGTGGTCCTCGACATGAGGTACGTAAGCTCGAATTTGCGCAACCAGCGCGTCCGGAAACAATGGTGGCTGCCCGGGGATAAAACCACTTTCGGCGCGGAGCAACAGGGTCGGCACGCGAATGGATTGCAACCTGTCAATGATCGCCTCGCGCTGAAAGGCTGCCCCGAGATCGGCAAGTACTCCTGCTTCTGAGGCTTTCGGCTGGACGATCGAATCGCCGGCGACTTCATAGTCGAGAAAAGCTTCCACCCAGGGGTTCCATTCCTCATGAGGAAAATGAGGCTGACTTCGCCAGAAATCCCGATAGGCCAGGCGAGAGGGATAGGTTTGGCGTAACTGCGCGATGCGTTGGGCGAGAGCCGAGTTGAGTCCCTGTCCGGGAGGTTCAAGAGAAGGCGAGTCGGGCAAATAACCCCCGTCAATAAGAATGAGACCTGACACGAGGCCCGGCTCCTGGGCAGCGAGCGCAGTAGCTACGAAAGCACCCATCGAATGACCCGCGATAATGCTCGGACCGAGTCCCATCGCGCGCATCGCCGCCGCAACATCGCGCGCGTGCTGCTCCATCCCGTAAGGCCCTTGGGGTTTATCCGAGTCGCCACGGCCTCGCAGATCGAGCCCAAAGAGCGCATATCGGCTCGCCAAGCGTTCAGCAATTCCAAGGAAGTTGACGTGCGAAGCAGTCAGACCGTGCAACGCAACTACCGGCGCACCGCGGCCTGGCCAATAACCGAAGGCGAGTGTCACCCCATCACCAGGCACACGGCCCTGCGCTGAGCGAATCACATTGACAGGACTCTGCGAAAGAATCTTCTCGGGATTCATCGCGTCCTTTCTAAGTGGGTCGTTTCGCGAATGATACCTTGGGTCCGAAACTCCACACTTCTAAATAAGTAAGGCGTCTAAAACCAATCCGCATCAAGAAAGCGCCTCACCAGTTATAAAAGATGAGGATTCGGAAGCCAACCAGACTAGGCTTCGGCCACGAATTCGGGAGATCCCATTCGTCTGGGGGGCGTGTGGGACACCATGCTCTGAATGATTTTGTCCGGCATGCTGTTCACCATTTCCGCTAGAAACTGAACTTCAGCGCAAACTGGATTATTCGCGGTCCGGTGGTAGTCGACACAATCTGCCCCACGTTGGCCGATGCGAGTACGTTGATTGGATTCGCGAAGCTCACCGCGTTGAATGCGTTGAAGAACTCGGTACGGAATTCCAGCTGCATCCGGTCTCTAATCGGAAAGAATTTGATGATCGAGATGTCCATGTTCACCTGATCGGGCCCAAGCAAGATGTTACGGCCACTGTCACCGAAATCTCCGACCGCAGTTGCAGGCGTAAAACAAGCAGTATTGAAATATTTATTCAGGCGGGACTCTACGCTACCGCTCAGACTGGGATTGATGCACCCCGAGGCGAAGTCGGCTCGAGCCTGCACAAACGCATTGTCATTGGTCAGGACTGAGAACGGCGTTCCGCTCTGCAGTGTAAGAATGGTGGCGAGTTGCCAACCGTTCACCGCTTGCTGGGCGAAATGGGAATCGCCCTTATAGAACTTCGGTAGATCATAGAGACCGCTCAGCACAAATCGGTGTCGGCGGTCAAAGTCGGAACTTGCGTAATTGTTAAGGATTGCCTGGTTCCCAGGGACGACAGTGACATCGCTTGTTCCCGTGGGGTCTCCCGAATAGTCATCAAGAGAATGACTGAACGTGTAGGAGGCGAGGAATTGCAGTCCGTAGGAGAATCGCTTGGTCAGACCTATCTGTAGCGAGTTATAGCTCGAATTTGCCGAACTCTGCATCAGATGGACACCAAAGCCCTGCACCGCGAGGCTCGACAATCCGGGACTTAATAGCCCGGGTTCAAATGGCACGGGGGCCAATGCCTGGTTGACATCCATTAGACGATACATCTTACGACCGACCGAGCCCACATAACTCACATCAAGCAACCAGTTTTTCGCGAACTCGTCCTGCACTCCCAGGCTATATTGCTGTATATACGGAGTACGGAAGTCTTGAATGTCCGGGTAAATCCCATTGGCGGAGACTACTGCCAATCCCGTGGGAGAAATAGGAGTTGGCGCCTGCGGGAGCAATGCCGGAGGCGCCCCGAACGGAAAGAGTGCCGGGTTATTGAATGTCAGCGGGAAGCTACTTGGCTGTGGAACCTGAACGAAGGGTGTGGCGATGGGGGTTTCGAGTGTTTGCGCCAGGGTGTAGTAGGGAAAGTTGAGTATCTGATTATTGAGAAGACGAGAATTCGCCCGGTCGTAGTAGACCCCATATCCACCTCGCACTAGCAGGTGATTCGAGTCGGCGAGCGGTTGCCAGGCAAAGCCGACCCGGGGCGCAAAATTGTTTTTATCCGGAGGAACCAGCGAAGGTTGGATTTTCGGAATTCCAGGCAATGGATTGTGCGCATTGGATGCCTGAACAAATCCACCGGTAATGGCCAGGTTGTCACCGACTGGAAATCCAGGAATGGTTGCGGTCGTCAGCAAGGCGGGATCAAAGCCGACGAATCGGCCCTGGGCTTCGGTGAACGGGCCGAAGTATTCGTAGCGGAGTCCTAAGGTGAGTGTAAGTCTGTCCGTCAAGCGCCAATTGTCATTGACAAAGCCACCCCAATCATGCGCACTGACATTCCGATTGTTTACGCCGGAGCCCATGATCGTAAGGCCGGTGGAGTCATACAGACCACCAAGAAAATCAGAAAAGCCATTTCCCACAAACGGTCCGCTTGGCTGCAGCCCGAGGAAGAAAATCTGGCCGCTGGTATAGAGATTGAAAACCTCCTGCAAATTGTGATGTTTGTACTCGACTCCGAAGCTCAAGCTATGGCGTCCCTTCTGCCAAGTCAGAGAGTCCCCGACGGTATAGGTCTTTTCGATCCCGCTGTTATCGGAGAAAGGATTTGCGCCCAGATCGAAATAGTTGGCCACCGAGATTTCCGGCATACCGGGGAAGAGATTTTCGAGTGGCGAGGAGATTCCCACCTGTGACGCACTGAATGGCACCTGAGGAGTAGAACCGGTCGTGATAATGCTTAGGCCAAACCTGAAGTCGTTCACCAAGCGTGAAGTAATTACGTCAGTGTCTTCGACTGCGAGTACTCTTTGATTAAGATTCGCAGTGCCTCCAAAGCCCGGAACGGGAAGCGCGTTTGAAAGACCGAACAAATTAAATAAGCCCTGCGTCTCAGGATTATTTGCGGCGAAGAATTTGGCTGAAATCCGGTTTGCCGTTGAAAGCTGGAAGTCCAGATTCGTGTTGAACTGGTCTTCTCGGAACCTCGAAGTAGCTACCACCGGTACCGCAACCGGCTGCGGCACCGCGCCCGGAGCCACGGCCGTAGGGTGCGGAGCCGAGGGGATTACATAGGATCCATTTGGTAACTTCGCTTGCAGAAGAAATTGGGCTGTCGGATCGAAACACGGGGGAAGAGTAGCGGTAGTCGGAGGCGTCACACATGGTGCCAAGCCATAAGTTTCCGCGAATGCATCGAGCCCCGCGGTCGAGCGGTCATTCGTAAGGTTTTGGGGAACAAAGACCGTACCAATTGAGTTCGTGAGCGAGGTGTCGTTTAGCTCGCGGCTCCCCTGGTAGGAAATAAAAAACCACAGGCGATCCTTCAGCACCGGCCCGCCAAAGGTCCCACCAAACTGATTCCGCTGGTAGGGCGGGCGGGGAATATTGGCGCCATTTAGGAAAAAATTGTTGGCATCGAGTACCGTGTTCCGGAAGAACTCATAGAGGTTCCCATGAAATTCATTGGTCCCGGACTTGGTCACCGCCGCCACGATGCCACCGGCAACCCGCCCTTGTGACGCGTCGTACTGACTCGTCTGGACGATAAACTCTTGCAGAGTATCTGTGGCTGGTATGGCGAGATTTGGAGTAGAACCCGTCCCAATGGAATTCGCGTCGATACCGTTGATGATGACCGAGTTCGAAGTGCCGCGGCGTCCGTCGACGTAGATCGGGGCGTCGCCGCGACCCAAATCGGATGAGTTCTGCACAGGGCCTGATGTTCCCGGGGTGAGTGTCAGCAACTGCTGGAAATTCCTCGTTGGGAGGGGCAACTGACGGATCTGCGCCTGTTGGATGACTGTGCCGTGAGTTGGCTCGTCTGTTTGTAACAGAGTCGGTTCAGACAGGACTTCAACGACGGCCTTCTGCGTGGCCACCTCAAGGCGAATATCGAGTCTAGTTATTTCGGTGATGCGGACCGCGATATCTTCAATTGTGGCCGTTCCGAATCCCGCCTTTTCCACCCCCATCCGATAGGTTCCCGGCAGGAGCAGGGGCAAGCTATAATGGCCGGTCACATCGCTTGAGGATTCGCGCGGTACTCCACCAATGCTGGTCACAGTAATTTTCGCCTCGCTGATGACCGCGCCGCTCGCGTCTTTCACAACACCCGTGATCTGTCCGGTCGTAGGAGACTGTGCTCGAACTCCACCTGAGGTGATCAAGAAAAGCCCGCCCAAAACGAAAAGTGAAATCGCCCACCGCAGTTGTCGCATACCCTTCTCCTTTTCCCCACGAGCTGAATTCATCGGCCCGAAACTTCCCGTCCTCCCGTGTACAAGAGAACCAGTTGCTCAATAGCCTCATCGTCGCTCATGCCCAGGTGTCGCTTGGCCCCAAAAAGTTCCTCGGCTAAGAAGTAGGTGAAAAATTGTAAGTAAATGGCGGTATAGGCGAGTGATGGATCCACCCCTAGGGGGAATGCGATCTTGGATTCTCGGATCACCGCATTTGCATACGTGCGGAGACCTCCGGCAATTTCGCGAAAGCTATGAATGAAATGCTTGTGTCGGAACTCCACGACATCGATGTACATCAGGCGCCAGTAATCCAGATTCTCGGAGACAACCCGTGAAATGGCTTTCGCCAGTTTTCTCAGCGAATCCGGATCCAACGTGGCCATCAGAGGAATGAGCTCTCTTTGACGAATGGCTTCCATCTTGCGGCCCAGGTGATTGACCAAATCGATGAAGATATCTTCTTTTGTGTCGTAGTAGGTGTACAACATGCCCATTGATACGTCCGCCTTTTTGGCAATTTCGCGGACAGTAGTGCCATGGAATCCCTGTCTGGTGAATAGGTGGAGCGCAGCCCGCTCGATCTTTTGCTGGTTTTTCTCTATAGTCCGGTCGAGCAGCTTTGGCATGTATGCCCCTATACTTGCCAGTCATAAAGCAAGCGCTCGTTTAAGTAAAACGAGCGCTTGCTCTCATGCGAGAAAACTTTTACGCTGACTCGAAAGCATTGTCAAGTAGAATTTCGAATGGGGCGAGAAACCGTTTTTGATTCTTGACGCTCAATATGGGATCTCCGTCGGTTGTCGCAGGCCGCTTGGGTGCCCGCTAGAAGCCGTTCTGTAACTCTTTACTGCGTAGGAGGATGAACGTGAAAGGACGAGTGGTGATCGTAACCGGCGGTGCGAGTGGGATTGGGTACGCTATCGCCAAAGCTTTCTCCCAAGCGGGCGCAAATTTTGTGATCGCCGACGTTGATCCGCTCTCAGGGGAGCGCGCTCGAGCAGAAATCCAGAAGGCCGGGGCATCTGGCACGTTCGTTGCCACAAACGTATCTCGAACCGAGGAAGTCCGCCGTCTGGTTGAGAGTACTGTGGAGAGATTCGGAAAAATCGACATCCTGGTGAACAATGCAGGATTACAACATATCGCTCCGGTCGTGGATTTCCCAGAGGAGCGATGGGACTATCTTATGGGAGTCATCCTCAGAGGATCCTTTCTCTGCTGCAAATATGCCCTGCCCCATATGATCAAGCAAAAATGGGGTCGCATCATCAACATCGCCTCGCTGCATGGCAAAGTTGCCTCTCCATTCAAATCAGCTTATGTTTGTGCCAAACACGGGTTGCTGGGCTTGACGAAGGTGGTCGCCTTGGAAGTCGCCGAACACAACATAACGTCCAATGCCATATGCCCGGCCTACGTCCGGACGCCGCTTGTCGAGAAACAAATTGAAGAACAAGCGAAACGACATGCGATTTCGCCCGATGAAGTCGTGGAAAAGCTCATGACGGTACCCGCCGCAATTCACCGTTTGCTCGAGCCGGAAGAAGTGGCCACTCTAGCGCTTTACCTAGGTTCTGACGCCGCTAGAGGAATCACTGGCGCCGCTCTGGACATTGACCTCGGCTGGACCGCTCGTTAGCTACCGATATGGCCGTTCTTCATACGATCAATCAACCGAAAAGTGAGGAATCAAACCCTCGCTGGAATGGGACATCTCTGACCAGCATAGTCATTCAGTCAGGTTGTAAATTAGTCCGTTCGGATCCTTGACGTAACACCTTGGAAACTCAGGTTCGTCCTTTATTATTTTGCAGCCTTTTTTCTTCAGGTTCGCTTTGGCTTTCTGTACATTTTTGACAGTAACTTCCAGTACGGGTCCAAGTGCAGGACCTCGTTCAATGAATAAATTGATGTTCTTCCCGTGGAGGCTGACTTGATTGGGTGTCTCGTCAGTAATCTCAAAGCCGAGTCCTTTGACATAGAATCGGGCGGCCTTCATCGGATCTTTGGCTTGAATCAGAATATCAGATACCTCTACGCTTCACCCTTGCAGCAACACGGCCAAACAGTGGCCTGCCCTGTACGCCCGACATGGCTCTGCGTTACCATGCCTGCTGCTCGTCATGTGTCCGCAGGAGCCTACTCCTATGAAGCGTATTGTCCGCATTTCCATTGCCAGTCTATTCCTCTCCCTCGCCATGTCGGCTCGCATCCTTGCGCAAGCGATTCCCGCACCGCCTTCTACCCCGAAGCAGCCCGTCACTGACGAATATTTCGACACAAAAGTCACCGATGATTACCGTTGGCTAGAAAACTGGGATGATCCGGCAGTCAAGCAGTGGAGCGCTGCAGAGAATGCCCGTACTCGCGCATATTTTGACCATCTGACCTCGCGCCCCGCCATCAAGCATCGTTTCGAAGAGTTGATTTCCGCTGGTTCTGATTCCTATTACAACCTACGGTTCCGCGAAGGAATGCTATTCGCCAGCAGATACCACCCTCCACAACAGCAGCCAACGCTCGTCGTGATGCGCTCCGCGGATGATCCTGCCCGCGCGAAAACTATCTTCGATCCCAATTCTTCAGACGAAAAGGGCTCACTCGCGGTGGATTTCTATGTGCCTTCAGCCGACGGAAAATATGTCGCTGTCGCCCTATCCCAAAACGGATCGGAAGATAGTGCAGCGCACGTTTATGAGGTTGCCACCGGTAAGGAATTATCCGACCTAGTTCCGCGCGTAAACTTTGCCACGGCCGGCGGAAGTATTGCCTGGAAACCCGACAACTCCGGTTTCTACTACACGCGTTATCCACAGGGTAGCGAGCGTCCTGCCGACGACGCCAATTTCTATCAGCAGGTCTACTTTCACAAACTCGGCTCCGATCCAAAACTAGACACCTACGTCATCGGCAAGGACTTTCCTCGCATCGCGGAAATTCTGCTCGCAACCAGCGAGGATGGCCGCTGGCTGCTTGCCTCGGTGGCCAACGGAGACGGCGGGCAATACGCGCACTACATCATGGATAGTTCCGGCAAGTGGACGCAAGTGACCCATTTCGAGGACGGCGTGGTCTTGGTGAAGTTCGGCCCTGATGCATCTCTCTATCTGCTTTCGCGAAAAGACGCACCGCGTGGTCAGATCCTGCGTTTGCCTCCGGCGCAATTCGATCTCACACAAGCCAAAATCATAGTTCCGCAATCTTCCGGTTCTGGCCCCGATGAGGCCAACCGCGCTTCGATCGAGAACTTTGTCCCTACACCCGGTCATCTCTACGTGGTTGACATTATCGGCGGCCCATCGCGCGTGCGGATGTTCGACGATTTGAGCAAGACTCTTCCCGCTCCGTCCTTGCCAGCAATCTCGGCTGTCGATCAGGTGCTATCCATCGGCGGCGGAAGCGTCCTATTTTCTGTGGCCACCTACCTCGAACCGGCTGCCTGGTATCGCTTTGATCCGGCCACTGGAAAAGCCGACCGCACCGCTTTGTATCAAACCTCTGCCTCGAAGTTCGACGACGCGGAAGTCGTTCGCGATTTCGCCCTCTCCAAAGATGGCACACGCGTGCCTTTGAATATCCTTCGCCGCAAAGGGATCAAGCTCGACGGCATCAATCCTACGATCTTGTACGGTTACGGTGGCTACGGCATCAGCGAGAAACCTTTTTTTGCTGGCCCATTCGTCCGCGTTTGGCTGGATCAGGGAGGCGTGTTCGTTTATGCAAATCTTCGTGGTGGGGCTGAGTATGGCGAACAGTGGCATATGGCCGGGGCACTCACCCACAAGCAAAACGTTTTCGACGATTTCCTCGCGTCGGCGCAATACTTGATCAAACAGAAATATACCTCGCCTGCGCATCTAGCCATCATGGGCGGCAGTAATGGGGGCCTGCTGATGGGGGCAGCCTTCACTGAGCAACCTGCGCTGTTCCGCGCCGTTGTTTCCTTCGTGGGAATTTATGACATGCTGCGCGTCGAACTTGATCCCAACGGCGCGTTCAACGTTACCGAGTTCGGCACGGTCAAAGATCCCGATCAGTTCAAGGCGCTCTACGCCTACTCCCCGTATCATCATGTGAAAGATGACACCGCTTATCCGGCAATTCTTATGTTTACGGGAGAAAACGATCACCGTGTAAACCCCATGCAGTCACGCAAAATGATCGCACGTTTGCAGGCCGCCAACAGTTCTGATCACCCCATCCTGCTGCGCACCACATCCAGTGCAGGCCACGGCATGGGTACGGCCCTCAACGAGGAAATCGAACAAGATGCTGACTTCTTCAGCTTCATGTTCGATCAACTCGGCATCAGGTACGCGCTTGTGGCGAACTGATCCGCTCAATTTATGCAAACCTTGCGAACACCCGTCTGGCCATTGGTTTCAGCGATTGTCTTGGTGGTCGGTTTCTCGCTCCGATCTTCAATCGTAGGCCAAACTTCACAGGATGTAAGCGCCCAGCCAGCTGTTGTTCACCTGACGGCCGAACAAGATCATCAACGCACGCTTGCCCTTCTTAACATTCCTTCGCTGCGTCGCGGCCCAGATGGGGATCCTAAATCGCCCAACGCCGCCAACTTTGATGAATCAAGAGTTTCTCCTCTGCGTAATCTTCCAGATCCGCTCACGCTCGATAACGGCATGAAAGTGACTACCGCCAAGGTTTGGTGGCAACAGCGTCGCCAGGAAATCATCGAACGGTTCGACGACAACATCTTTGGCCGCGTACCTCCAAACACGCCCAAAGTGAATTGGGAAATAAAAAGCACCGCCAGGGAACAAATCGGTGGTGTTACAGTGCTCACAAAGCAACTCATCGGCCACGTCGACAATTCTTCATACCCGCTTATCACCGTCGACATCCAACTTACCCTCTCCGTTCCTGCCGATGCGGCGGGCCCGGTTCCGATCATGATGGAGTTCGGCCTCAGCCCCGAAGCTCTCGCCGCCATCAAAAAACGTTTCACGGAAGAACAGTGGGCCGCATTCGAAGGCACCGGCCCAACTTGGCAGCAACAGGTTCTCGCCAAGGGTTGGGGTTACGCTGTCCTAATTCCAACGAGCATTCAAGCTGACACTGGCGCGGGCTTAACGGAAGGCATCATCGGTTTGGTCAACAAAGGACAACCTCGCCAGCTTTATGACTGGGGTGCTCTCCGCGCGTGGGCTTGGGGCGCCAGCCGGGCGCTGGACTATTTTGAAACCGACCCGCGCGTCGATGCCAAACAAGTTGGCATCGAAGGCTTGTCCCGCTACGGAAAAGCGGCACTGCTTGCCATGGCCTACGAGCAGCGATTGGCAATTGCTTTTGTTGGTTCATCCGGCGCCGGGGGAGCAAAAATCCTTCGTCGCAATTTTGGAGAGCAGGTCGAAAACATCGCTTCGACTTCCGAGTATCACTGGATGGCAGGTTACTTTCTGAAATACGCCGGACCTCTCACTGCCAACGATTTGCCCGTCGATGCTCATGAACTGATCGCACTTTGCGCACCACGTCCAGTTTTCATCAGCAGCGGTTCATTCGAGGTAGAGGGTGGCTGGGTTGATGCCAAAGGTATGTTTTTGGGTGCCGCCTACGCGGGGCCCGTTTACAAGCTACTGGGAAAAAAGGATCTCGGCACCAGCGAATTTCCACCAGTGGCGTCCGCATGGATCGATGGCGACGTCGCCTTCCGACAACATAGCGGCGGCCACACCACTGGACCGAATTGGCCAACCTTCTTGATTTTCGCCAGCCGATATCTCAAAGCCCCCACCGGTTCTGCGGGACACTAATTTTCGTTGACGGTTGACGGATCAGTTGGTGTTGCAGATCGTTTGCTTTTGCCCCCAATGCGAACTCTTACTGCTTCTTCCTAGTATTTGATTTAACTTCTCGTTCAAATGCATCGTCTAACATGGTGACCGGTGTGTTCTGCCCGGAATGTTGTGCATACTTCTTTGTCGCATTCTGGGATGCAAGACTCGTTTACTCGCTCTTTGGGCTTTCGGGGGAGACCATCATGAACCCAACAGATTCCGGAGCCACAGCACAGCCCATCCGATTGGTGATTGCCGATGTGGATGGCACGCTCGTCACGCAGGATAAGATTCTCACGCCTCGTGCCTGTGAAGCCGTTTCCCAATTGGGTGCTGTGAATATCAAATTCGCCATCACCAGTGGACGGCCCCCTCGGGGCATGGCCATGCTCATTGATCCCCTGAAACTGGATGAACCGATCGCCGCGTTTAACGGCGGTGTATTGATCGAACCCGATCTGACCACCGTGGTAAGCCAGAATTTCTTGCCACCAACCGTGGTATCTCAAGTCATCAAGTTGATCCAAGATCACAAACTGGACGTGTGGGTCTACACCGACAAGGATTGGTTTGTGCGTAACGTCCATGCGCCCCACGTCGCACGTGAACAATGGACAGTCAAATTCGCCCCCGAGATCACCCTAAGCATGGAAGGTCTGACCGATCGGGTTGCCAAAGTTGTCGGCGTCAGTGATGACCTGGAGGCCGTCGAGCGCTGCGAACGAGACGTGCAGGAGGCTTGCGGTACACATGCTTCCGCCGCCCGGTCGCAACCGTATTACCTTGACGTCACCCACCCGAAAGCCAATAAAGGTGAAGTTGTCCTCACCTTGTCCAAACTCTTGAACATCCCTGTCGAAGCCATCGCCACTATCGGCGACATGCCCAATGACGTTCTGATGTTTAAGAAAAGCGGAATCAGCATCGCGATGGGAAATGCCAGTGAAGAAGTGCAGAAATCCGCAACCTACGTGACGACTGCAAATGAAAACGAAGGCTTCGCGAACGCAATGCAAAGATTCATCCTCAAGGGATGAAATGCGGGTTGTCTCACGCTTAAGAACCTTCAACCACCTTTTACTAGGTTTTTTATTAGGGTTACGATAATCTCGATGTCATAAACTTTTGCCCTTCGCTCAGAAGGAAGAAGGATGGAGGAATTTTTGATGAAAAAGCTATTTGGATTGTTTGCCGTTGCGGCTCTTCTGGTCACTGGCCTACGCGCGGCCGATGATGTCGTGTCCGCAGTTCACGGCGTCGTTACGAAGACCGATGCTACAGCCAAAACCATCACCATTAAGACCAAGGATGGCACCGAGCAGACTTTCCATTGGGTCGACAAAACGACCGTGAAGGGAGTCGATGCTACGGCTGATGCTTCAAAGGATACCTTTAAAGGGATCAAGGAAGGTTCCGATGTCATCGTGCACTATACCGTGAAGGGCACGGAAAAGACCGGCGTCGAAATCGACAATATCGGTAAGGATGGCTTGAAGTCTATGGACGGCGTGGTCACCAAAGTTGGCGATGGCGGAAAAACTGTAGTCGTTAAGACCGCCGACGGCACCGAGCACACCTTTTCCGTTGCGGGCCACGATACCGCCGCCTCTGCCACGGCAATCGGCAAGGGTACGGACAAGGCGGCCAAGGTTACCGTCTATTACACCGAAGCGGGCACCAAGAAGGTTGCGCACTTCTTCCAACAAGCGTTTTAACGAGTACCAAATGAGGAAGGGGCCGGTTTTTTTGGGGCCCTTTTCACTTCGAGATTTTCCACTGCTCAGTGTACGACCTTCACTTCTCCCACATGTAGTTCCTTCAGTTTCGGCTCAATCGCGGTTCGGTCCCCAACGGCAACGATGATCATCGCGTCCGGATGCAAGTATTGTTTGGCGACCCGCAGCGCATCTGCCGAGTTCACCTTGGCAATGTCTTCTGGCAAATCCCGGTAATATTCCCTAGGTAGGCCAAACACCAATTGCAATCCTATTGTGGATGCCGTCGCCTCGACCGTCTCGAAATTCGCCACCAATGATTTGGAGAATGAGTCTTTCGCCTTTGCCAGTTCATCGGCGGTCAATTCCGATTCGCGCATCTTCTTGATTTCTTTCAACAATTCCTGCGCCGCCGGTGCAGTCACATCGGTGCGGATTCCTCCGCCGGCCACGAACGGTCCCACACCGCGGCGAAACTGAAACGAAGAAGACGCTCCGTACGTGTAGCCGTGTTCTTCGCGCAGATTCATGTTAATCCGGCTGGAGAACAAGCCTCCAAGCGCGCTATTCATCACTTCAAGCGGCACAAAATCCGGCGTGTTGCGGCTGGCTCCCAATCCGGCCACCGTCAAATACGTTTGCGGTGATGCGGGTTTGTCCACAATATAGGTTGCCGGAACCGGCGCTGCCGGTGTGGCCGGCGCTCTGGTGGTAAATGCCGGCCCAGTCCACCCGCCAAAATATTTATTCGCCAATTCCGTCAACGCCGATTCCGAAAGGTCTCCCGCTACTGCTAGGAAGGCGTTCGAAGGTACATATCCTTGCCTCCAGAAGGCCATCATATCCTCGCGGGTGATCGATTTGTTCGAGGCTTCTGTCCCCAGCACCGGAAATCCGTAGGGGCTATTCGGATATAACTCGCGGTCAGCCGTTCGATAGGCGACCGCGCCCGAATCATCGTCCTCCTGCAGCACAGCCGTTATCCTGCGACTCCGCAACCGCTCGATCTCTTTCGGATCGAACGCGGGATGCAATGTCGCATCCGCAAGCAGATCGAAACCGGCCGTTGCATTCCATGTAAGCGCGGATAATTCCAGGTACGCGCTACTGTACCCAGCTTCCGATCCCAGTGTCGCTCCAATCTGATCGGTGTCGTCGGAAAATTCGATCGAAGACCGGCTGGTTGTCCCTTCGCTCAACATATTCGCGGTGAAACTTGACAATCCCGGCTTATCGAGTGGATTTAACTCGCTCCCGCTGAGGGTGTACATCGTCGCCGAAACGATCGGCAAGTTATGCCGTTCGACCAGCAGTACCGTCAATCCATTTGCCAGCTTCACCTGCTTCGCGACCGGCAAGCTGAACTTCGGTGACGGGCCGGGTTTTGGAGGAGTCGCGCGCCACGCTTCATCTGCCATCGCAGCCTTGCTCGGCCCCGCTGCTGCGGCCTGTTGCTTGTTTTCCTCGTCCGTCGTCTTCGGAACGTCGGTAACGACTTTCTCCCCTGGCACCCCATATACCACCGCGCGTGCGCTGTTGTTGAACCAGCTCTTGATCGCCTCCGCCACGTCACGAGGTGCGACTGCATCGTACCGCGCGATATCTTGGGTAAAGTAATTTGGCGTTCCGGCATAGAAATTGTAGTAGTTCAGCCGATTGGCAACTCCGTTGGGGCGTTGCAATCCTCGCACCAGCGCCGTTTCCGTGACGTTTCGCGCACGATTTAGCTCCGCGGTGGTCACCCCGTCGGTGCGCATTTTTTCGAGTTCCGCATCGATTGCTTTTTCCAGGTCTTCCAGTTTGACTCCCGGCTTTGCGGTCACTTGCAGTTCAAAGATCGAACCTAGCCTGGTGCCTTCTATGCTCGCCGAGACGTCTTGCGCGATCTCTTTGTCGTACACTAGAGACTTGTAAAGTCGGCTGCTCTTTCCTCCTGCCAGAATTTGCGCGAACAACTCGCATTCCACGTCTCCTGTCTTGAATACCGGCGGGGTAATCCACCCCATATAAATGCGCGGCAATTGCACTTGATCGGTCACCGTCGCCCGAACTTCTTTCGTGATTGGCGGCGTATTCACAGCAACCTTTGGCACCGGCGGTCCTGGCGGAATCGTTCCGAAATATTTCTCAATCATGGCCTTGGTGCTGGCCCGGTCGAAATCTCCTGCGATTGCAATCGTTGCGTTATTGGGCGTGTAGTACTGCCGAAAGAACGCTCGGATGTCCTCCAGTTTCGCCGCTTCCACGTCGGCGTGCGACCCGATTATGTCTGGATAATACGGGTGATCCTTAGGGAAAAGGCTATGCAGCAACCCTTCTTCCACCAATCCGTAGGGGGTGTTCTCTGTGGATTGCCGACGCTCGTTCCTGACTACATCGCGCTGGTTCGCTAGATTCTGAATGTCCAGCTTCCCCAGCAGGTAACCCATGCGGTCGCTTTCAAGCCACAGTGCCAGGTCGAGCTGGTTCGATGGAACGGTCTCAAAATAATTCGTGCGGTCAAAGTCGGTCGTGGCGTTGATCTCCGTCGCCCCCGCCGCTTCCAAATAGGAGAAGTGGGCCTTTGCACCTACGTGTTGCGACCCTTCGAACATCATGTGTTCGAACAAATGCGCGAACCCGGTCCGTCCGGCCTTTTCGTTTGCCGCTCCAACGTGATACCAGATGTTCACTGAAACAAGCGGAAGCGTATGGTCTTCCGACAAAATCACCTGGAGCCCGTTGTTCAGCTTATATTCTTCAAAAGGGATTGTCGGCAGTTTGTGTGCCGGTGCGGGCGCCACTGTTTGCGCAGAAACACTGGCTGCCCCGAATCCAAAACTCAAAATCGCGAACCACAAGAGCATCCGCACACTTGATCGTGTGTTCCTTGGCAACATCCTTGTCCCCCGGAAATTCATCTTGAAATCATACAGAACTAACGCGGCACGTGCACTTCACTCGCCGGTGTGCGACGATTCGGGGCCCCGGCAAGCGCAATTCTATGCACCCCCTTAGAGGTATCCTCGATCGAAATGGCTTCCATTCCTTTCAAAAAAGGAGGTGGGTTGCTGATTGCGAACAAGCCCTAGTTTCGATCCGGAAACCGCCCTTTCTTCGGATAGTCTGAAGGCTATGAGAGGAACCCCTCTTCAATTCCTTTTCGCCGCAACATCCGTGTTCCTAGGGGCAGCTTGCCCTTCGTTCTCATCCGTTATTTGCCGAGCCGCAGAAATACCAGCCCAGCAGGGGACCACCGCGAATTCTCGGCCCTGCACGACAAATCCGGTTCTCGCCCCCAGCAGCAAATCCAATTCAGCCAGAAACGCTAAGCATCCATCGCCTGCTGATCCTCTTCCTGCCTGTATTGAAATAAAAGGCCAGCCCATCGAGATTCAGGAATTTCTGCAGTCCGCGGTTCGCGAATTTCAATGGCGTATCGGCGAAAACCACGCTTCAGAGGATACTTGGACCTTTGTCCGCTATCTCAGTGACCGAGAGCTTGCTCATTGCGGCGATACCAAAATCCTCGTGGAACCCGTGCAATTTTCCGGCGGCAAAGCCGCCGTACTGCTCCACACAACGGAAGTGGGCGACGGTTATGCGCGCGTGCAAATCTCTGCGCATATTCAAGGGGAAGGGAGTTCCACGGACAAAATGTCCTCTCAAAACAGCCGCAGTTGGCCGCTGCGCTCAACTGGCGCCCTCGAACAAGAATTAATCCGCTCTTTGCAAACTCGCTACAAGCCCATCTAGCGCCGGTCGGATACGCTTCATTTCTATCTTGAGGCGTGCAATTTTTCCAACGATTCCCCGTTGATGTGTTCACCGTCCTGCACGATCCCCGTGACGCGCATCGCTCGCGTCTCATAAACCAGCCCGCCATATTTGTCGTACGCATCGGGGAAGAGAATCACTTCGAACAGCCCACGCTGATCTTCGAGCGTGACAAACATCATGTTGCGGTAATTCTTGGTGCCAACATGACGATATGTCACGACCCATCCACATAGCGTCACCCGCTTGCCGTGATGTTTCGACAATTCGTCGCTCCACAGTTCACCGTGGCGCGGGAGAAAATCCAACGGGTGGCCGCTGACGCACACTTCCAGAATTTCCCTCTCATAGCGAAGCGTTTGCTCCGGCGTGTACGCGCTGGTTTGCATTTCGCTGAGCGCTGTAGCCAGCGAATCCTCAGGCGCCATCTCCGCAAACAGCGCAGCCGAAGGAGCCGGTGAGATTTCTAGAACGCCACCACCAACACTCGGGCGAGCGTCCTCACCCAAACTGCGATCCCTCGCCCGCGTATTTTGCGGGTGAAGGATCGGCTTTTGCTTCCACCGCGCTTGCAGCAAATTCCATTGCCACAGCATCGCGGGGCGCGCCATGTGGCACACATCGTCAAACGCCCCGCACTTGATCAGCGCTTCAATCGCGTCGCGCTCCGCAGGAACTCGCCGCACAAAATCCTCGAGCGAACGGAACGGACCGTGCGATTCGCGTCCACTCACAATCGCACGAATCGTTTCCACGGACAGACCTTTCACCTGCAGCAACCCAACGCGAATCGCGCGTGTGTTGATTTGTGTTTTTGCGCTGCCGACGGCGCCGCCATCTTCCAACTCGCAAGGCTCCGTAGTGTATTCCATCCTCGACCGATTCACCGACGGCAATCGCACCGGAATTCCCCAACGCTTGGCTTCCTCCACATACGCGGACACATGATAGAATCCCGCCCCTGCGCTGCACATTGCCGCCAGAAAGTCCGCGGTGTGATGGGTCTTGAGATAAGTCATGCGGTAGGAAATGTCCGCATACGTCGCGGCGTGCGCTTTGCAAAAGCCGAACCCCGCAAATTTCTCCACCATCATCCAGGTTTCTTCGCGAGCCGGCCCTTCCAGTCCCATCTGTTCCGCGGCTTTCAGGAATTTTCCGCGCAGCCGCTCGCGTTCGCGTTGCCCGGAAAACTTTGCGGCGGAACGCCGCACAATGTCCGCCTCCAGCAGCGACATATTGCCCACAGCCTGCGCGATCTGCATCACCTGTTCCTGATAAATGCACACGCCCAGGGTGTCACCCAGAATGTTCTTTAGCGATTCGTGAGCAAACGTCACTGACTCCTTCCCTCGCAGACGCTTCAGAAAAAGCTCCTTCGAGCCATATTCAGCGGCCCCGGGACGAATCAACGCCAGTGCCGCAGCAACTTCTTCCAGCGTCCGCGCTTTCATCGTGCGCAACAGTCCGCGCATTCCCGGCGACTCAATTTGAAAAAGTCCCATGGTGCGTCCCGCGGCCATCACTTCACACGTAGGCGGATCGTTTTCCGGGATCGCAGAGAAATCAATGCTGCGCGGCCGTGGACAAGGCGTAACGCCGTCCGGCGCCACATTCTGCGCGTTGCCGCTTTGTTCGGGTGCAGCGCAGTTGGCTTTGTGTAGGTGCACAACACTGCTGTGCTCTTGCTTCAGCTCGCCACTTGCTACTCGCCACTCGCCGCTTCTTTCAATATTGTCGAGCGCCAGCGACATCGTCGTCAGCCCGCGCTGCCCCAGCAGATCCATCTTGATCAGCCCCAGCGCCTCGATCGCGTTCATATCGTATTGCGTGACCACGATGCCCTTGGTTGCCCGCTCCAGCGGCACCAGATTCGTCAGCGGCTTCGCGGAAATTACCGTGCCGCACGGGTGTATGCCGAGATGCCGCGGCGCATCATCCAACCGCAGCGCCACCTGCAGAATGGTCTTCCACGGCTCTTCCTCTACTGGCAAATCGCGGCATTCCGGCAGATGTTGCATTGCGTCGAGAAGTTCGCGCACCGGTTTGTGCGGCAACCGCTTGGTGAAATGGTTCACCTCGCCCGGCGGCACACCAAACACTTTCGCCACTTCGCGCACCGCCAACCGCGCGTGCATGGTGATGAAGCTGCCGATCATCGCGACGTGCTCCGCACCCCAGCGTTCGTAAACGTAATCAAGCAACTCGTCGCGCCGCGCTCCGCAAATATCGATGTCGATGTCCGGACAATCGCCGCGCTGCACATTCAAGAAGCGCTCGAAATAAAGTCCCCAACGCAGCGGGCACACGCAGGAAATTCCTAGACAATAAGTGACCATCGAACTGGCGGCTGACCCGCGCGCCACCGCAGGAATCCCGCGCCGGTTGGCCTCTTCGACGATGTCCCACACCAGCAGAAAATACGGCGCCAGGCCGAGCTTCTCGATGACTTCCAATTCGTGCGTAAGCCTGGAAAGAACTTCCGGGCGCAACGGGCGATACCGCTTCCGCGCGCCTTCAAAACTTAACTTCCACAAATATGAAAACGGTGATTCATCGGCCGGCACGGGAAATTCCGGAAAAATCAATTTGCCAAGCTCCAGCTCGAGATTGCAGCGATCGGCAATCTGGAGCGTGGCGCGCAGCAACTCCGGGTGATCCGGGAAGAGTTGCTGCATGTCCGCTGCGGGTTTGAACCACGCTTCCGGTGTCGTGATCTCGGGCGCAGTAACTGTAGTCAGCAAGCTGCCAGTGCGAATCGCATTCATCGCTCGATGATGCAGATATTCTTCCGCCCGCACAAAATGCACATTGTTGGTCGCCGCCAGCGGAATGTTTAGTTCGCGGCCGATGCGCTGTGCTTCTCGCAATATCCGCCCATCCCCAGCAGAAAGATGCTGCACCTCCAGATACAACCGGTCACCAAAAATCTCTTTGAGTTGCGTCAGCAAAAAGTCGCACTGCGGCGTCACACTTGTGGAACGGTCGTTCGCCGTTTTCTGGCAAGCGGATGCTTTTTCTTTTTCGGACCAGGTGCCGCACCCTTCGGCTTTAAGGGAGCGGGTTTTCCCTCTTTCTTCCCAACCCGCCATTCGCAAAACAACCGCAGCGGGACACAACGCAATCACCCCAGCGCTGTGCGACGCTAACTCTTCCCGGGTGAGGGGGTGCCCTTCACTCTTTGCAGATGCCGCCTGCCCCAATTGCAACGCGCCGAGATGCCTTATCGTCGTCAACCGGCACAAATTGCTGTACCCCTCCATATCCATTGCCAGCAGCAGTAGCGGCATGCTGGGCGATTCACTTTCTGTACGCGAACACTCGTCATTTGTCACTCGCCACTTGCCACCAATCTCCACCACCACCCCAACGATCGGCTTCACCTTCGCGGCCCGCGCTGCCTGATAAAACGACACCGCTGCATACATCCCGCTGCTATCTGTCAACGCCACCGCGGGCATCTTCTGCTCCACGGCAGCGGCTATGATTTCCTCCGGAGGGTTTACTCCGCGCAAAAACGAATAATGGCTGTGACAATGCAAATGCACAAACGTGACATACTCCGCCTGGTGAACGAGGCGGCTTCTCAAGACACGCATACCCTTACATCAGGTTTCGTTACGTCTTGAAGGCTCAATCCGAGCCTTAGGATTTCCATTGCGCTTACGTGGTCACGAGTGCTGACCAGACCGCACTTGGTACAAACGTGCTCACGGTCTGACAGTTTCTTCGGCACTCGTGCTCCACACGGGCAACGTTGCGATGTTCCCCTCGGGTCTACC
>Ga0074046_10001117_pt1 | contig 24792 bp, 21 predicted proteins | sample BogForMeECP23OM3_FD_94441 | JGI IMG/M metagenome (GOLD analysis project Ga0074046, IMG submission 94441) | Bog forest soil microbial communities from Calvert Island, British Columbia, Canada - Bog Forest MetaG ECP23OM3 | ecosystem: Environmental > Terrestrial > Soil > Wetlands ...
GCATTGGCGATGGCAGAATGATCGGAGTGGGCTGGATTTCAAACTGTACCTCTACCGTAAATCCGACTCGTCAGGCGTGCGGATCGGCGAAGCTCCGATGCTAAGCGCGCTGTACAATCTGTTGTGGTATCCTGCGCTGCCGTTTGCGCTGCTTGCCGCGCATCCGGCAAACGTGCGCGAGTATCGCGAGCGGCTCGGCCACGGCGATTTTCCCGATACCGTGGGCGCGCCGCGAATCTGGATTCATGCGGCATCGGTCGGCGAGATCGAAGCGATTCGGCCGGTCGCCAACGGCCTGCTCGAACGTCATCCGGGCGCGATCATGGCAATCACCACGATGACGGCGGCGGGACGCGAGGCGGCCGAGCGCCGAATCCCGGGCGCCGCGGCATGGATGCTCGCGCCGCTGGACAATCGGCGCGCGGTGCGTTCCTTCCTGGAGCGCGTGCGGCCGGGCGTGGTACTGATCACCGAGACTGAGATCTGGCCGAACTACTTCATCGAATCCGAACGGGCGGGAGCGACCGTCGTTGTAGTCAACGGCCGTATGTCGGAGCGATCGTTGCGCCGCTACTTGCGCGTGCGCGCCCTGTTTTGCGATGCGCTCGGCCGGGCAGCCCTGATTCTGACGCAGAGCGAGGATGACGCGCGGCGCTACGCGAAGTTCGATCTCGCGGCGAAGGTGGTCGTCACGGGCAACACCAAGATCGAAGCGGCAGATGCGGATGTGGCGAATCAAAACCCGATTCGTCGCGAGCTGATGGCGTTTGCACCCGGGCGCAACATTCTGGTCGCTGGCTCGACGGCGCCGGGCGAAGAGGCCGTTATCGCCGATGCTTACCGTGAATTGCGCAAGGATTTTCCGCGGCTCGCGCTGACGATAGCTCCTCGCCATCTAGATCGCACGGCGGACGTCGAAAACGCGCTGCGTGCGGCCTCGCTCGATTACGTTAAGGTGTCGGAACTCAATTCACCGGGCGCGGCGCGCGACGCCGACGTTTTGATCCTCGACACCATGGGCGAGCTGCGCAGTTTTTATCGCCGCGGCGCGATCGCGTTCGTCGGCGGCAGCCTCGCGCCCGGACGCGGCGGGCAAAATCCCGCCGAGCCTGCGCTAGTCGAAGTTCCAGTGCTAATCGGTCCGTATCACGAGAACCAGCGGGACATCGTGTCGTCGATGGTCAGTTCAGGTGGCGCGCGAATCGTCAATAACGCGCGCGACATCGTCATCGAAGCTTCGAAATGGCTGGGCGACGATGCAGCACGACAACAGGCAGGCCGAAGCGCGCGCGCATCCATGAGCAGCGGCGCGGGCGGCGCGCGGCTCGCCTTGAAGCAGCTCGAAGCGCTCATTAATCTCGGCTGACCGATGCCCCCAAGCGAGCCGAGTCCGAATCGCCCACGAATCGAGCGATTGTGGCAGCGCGATCTTCCTGTCCGCCTTCTTCCGGCGTGGCTCGGGCTCGCGGCGGCGTCGGGATTTTACCGGATCGGAGTCGGCGCGCGTCATCTTTATTGGCGGATGGTGAAACGGCGCGCGCCCGTGCTGACGGTGAGCGTCGGCAATCTGACGGTGGGCGGAACCGGCAAGACTCCATTCACGCTGTTCCTCGCCAAGCGCTTGCAGAGCCACGGCCTGCGCGTCGGGATCGTGAGCCGCGGCTATCATCGCGCGCGATCGAGAGCGCGCGCCGAACTGGTGGCTGACGGCGGCCAATTGAAAATCTCACCCGAAGAAGCCGGCGATGAACCTGCAATGATGGCGAAGACGTTCACCGGCCCGATTGCGGTCGCAAAGCGGCGCATCGACGGCATCGAGCTGCTCAGCAAGCTCGGGCCGCTCGACGTGGTGATCCTCGACGACGCTTTTCAGCACGTGCGGTTGAGTCGCGACGTGGATCTCGTGCTGGTGAGCGACGAGCGCGGCTTCGGCAATGGCTGGATGCTCCCGGCCGGGCCGATGCGCGAATCGATCAACGCTCTCGGTCGCGCGGATGCGATCATAGTGACGAACACTGGAACCTGCGCGTCGGCAATTCGACCGTCGCAGATGAAGAAGCTGACCGCGCGCAAAGTACTTCATGCGTCGGTACGGCCGCGCGCGTTGCTGGTCATCGAGAACGGCGCGTGGCGCGAAACCCCGCTGGGGCTGGGGGGACGGCGCGTGCTGGCTGTCAGCGGCCTCGCGGATTCGAGCGGGTTCAACGCGATGCTGCGCGAACTCGACGCGGACCTGGTCGGTGTTTTCGAATATCCCGACCATCACGCCTACACCAACGCGGACTGGCAGGCTATTGTGAACGCGATGCGCGACACTGATCTCGTCGTCACCACCGAGAAGGACCTGGTCAAGCTGGAGCGGTTTCCGTTCCCGCGCGATTCGCTATACGCTCTCAGGCTCGAAGTGACGATGGACGCGGTGGATACCCGCGCGCTCGACGAATTGATATTGGGCCGCGTTACGGCGGCGACGGCGAATGCATAGCGGAAGAAATAAAGTTCGTGGAGGATTTCGGCGATGGCGCTGAGTCAGGAATTGCTCGACATCCTGGCGTGCCCGAAATGCAAGGGCGACCTGCATCTCAACGAGCAGCAGGACGGCCTGGTCTGTAGCGCGTGCAGACTCGTGTATCCGGTGCGCGATGACATTCCAATCATGCTGATCGAGGAAGCCAAGCCGATCGCGTGATCTCGCCGCGGCGCGCGGCCAGCCTGCCTTCCGCGATGAAAACGATCGACGCGACGCGCGCCCGCCAGTTCGCATGGCTCGCGATCGGCATCTACCTCGTCGGGCTCGGCATCTCGGCGACGTTACGGTCTCAAGGCGACTTCAACGTTTACTATCGCTCGGGCCATCGCGTTCTTCACGGCCTCGCTATCTATCCGCCGACCGATTCCGATCGATTCCTGTACGCGCCGATCTTTGCGATCGCGTTCGCACCGCTCGCGGCGCTGCCGCATCATCTTGCGCAATTTGTCTTCTTCTGGATCAACGCCTTTTCGCTGATTGAATTGATCCTCGGCGCAGGTGTGATCCTGTTCGGCCGCGAACGACAACTCCCCGCTGAGCTGATCATCGTACCGGTGCTGCTGTCATTTCGATTCATCGACAATAATTTCGAGCACGGCCAGATAAATCTCCCGACCCTTGCACTGCTCGTGTGGTCGATAATTTACGCCGGCGAGTCGCGCAATAGATGGGCGGGCCTGATGATTGCCGCCGCGATACTGATCAAGCCGTTTGCACTCCTCGCCGCGATTCATCTTGCGCTTCGACGGCGCTTCGGCGCGCTCGGTTGGGCCGTGGCAGCGGGAATCGCGCTCCTGGTCGTACCAATCGTGATCTTCGGGCCGCGCGGATGGCTCGATCAGACGGGTTCATACGTAACAGCGATCGCTTCGATGACAAATCGATATCGCACCATGCTCACGAACCAGTCGGCGGTGTCTGCGGTCGCGCGCATGACGAGTCTTCGCGTCGGGACCGACGCGGAAACCTCGCCGACCGCCACGATTGTCGGAATGGGACTCGAGATAATTCTCGTCGGAGCAGTGTCGCTCTGGGACTGGATGAGCAATGAGGATGCGCGCGGAAGCTTTGCGAGCCGCCTCGCGCTTTGCGGATTTTTCTGCCTGATGCCGTCGTTCGCACCGATTTCGTGGAAAAGCTACTACGCGGCGATGCTCGTGCCGTACATGGCTCTGACCGCCGCGCTGTGGACCGATCGCGCCGCCGGCGCGAGCGCACCAAATTCTGTGTGGATGCCGTTCGCGCTTTCCGTGCTGCTCAATCTCGCGACGGGAAATTATTTGAACCGCATCGCGCTCTTCTACTCGGCGCACTTCATTTCATCATTGCTCGCGGTCGCCGCCATATTCGCTCTGTGGCTCACGAGCGAGGCATCCTAGGCGTGAGACCACCTGCGCAAATGAAGTGGCGCCCCGACCCAAACTTCACGACGTTCAGGATCGGACGCCGCGAACTCGTGATTCATCGCGATATCGCTCCGTACGCCGCGCAAATCATGCAGAAGCTTGGCGCGCTGACGTCCACCGCGGAAGCTGGCGCGGGCAATCGCGGAAGCGCATTTCGGCTTGACCTCGGCGGCGGGATCGAGCTGTTCGCGCGACGGGGGCGCCGTGGCGGGATGATTGCATCGATCCTCAGCGATGTTTACGTCGGGATGACGCCGCACCCGTTGGCCGAACTTGCTGTGACAATCGAAGCGATGCGCCGTGGAATTCCAGTGGCGGAGCCGATGGGCGCGATGGTCGAATGGATCGGTCCCGCACTCTATCGCGGATTCTTTCTGACGCGCGCGGTGCGCGGAATGACGTTATGGGAATTCCTGACGACCGACGACGATCCGACCGTTCGCAATCACGTTCTCGCGCAGGCGCGCGCTACGATCGATACGATGCATAAAAAGGGTCTCTTTCACGCCGATCTCAATCTGCACAACCTGCTGGTGACGCGAGCGCGCGACAGTTTCACGGTAATGATCATCGACCTCGACAAATCGCGGCTTTTCGACGCGCCGGTTTCGGCCGCGATGCGCCGCGCAAACGCCGCGCGCTTGATGCGGTCGGCGCGAAAGCTCGATCCATCGGGGAAATTTCTCGACGCCGCCGCGCTGTCCATTCTGAATCTGGAGTGATCTGGAGATTCAGTCGCGCTTCAGCGCGATTGCGTCGATCTCGATTCGCGCCTTGCGCGGCAGCGCCGCCACTTGCACTGTCGAGCGCGCCGGATACGGCGGATCGAAATGCTCACCGTACACGCGGTTCACTGTTTCAAACTCGGCGAGATCGATCATGAAGATTGTGGTCTTGACGATATCGACGAAGTCCAGACCCGCTGCGGCGAGCACTTCGCCGAGGTTCTGCAGCACGCGCCGAGTTTCGAATTCGATCCCGCCTTCGACGATCTTACCCGATGCCGGATCGAGTGCGATCTGTCCCGAGCAGAAGACCAGCCCATTTTGCTCGACCGCCTGAGAGTACGGACCGATTGCGGCTGGCGCTTGCCTGGTGTGAATCGAATTTTTCATCAATGGCGATTGCCGTTTTGCTGGCCGAGGCGCGACACCCACATCACGCCGTCGATCGCGCCGATCGAGTTCATCAGATTGTTCAACTGGCGCGCGCTGGTCACGCTAACCTCGAACACCGCGAGCGCGCGTCCGTCGGCGCCGTGCGTCTTCACTTCGGCGGTCGAAATGTTCACGCCCGCCGAAGCGATCGCCTTGGTCATCGCGGCGAGCAGGCCCGGCTGATCGGCGCATAGCACTTCGAGCCGAATCGGCCGCGGCGCTTCCTCGCCGTCCTTCCACACTACGGGGACGCGCCGCTGCGGATCGGTGTTGAGCGCATGCGGGCATCCCGCGACATGCACGGTGACGCCACGCCCGCGCGTGATGAAGCCGGTGATCGCCTCGCCCGGGAGAGGGTTACAGCATCGCGCGAATCGCACCAGCATGTCGCCGACGCCCGAAACCACGACCGCACCGCTGGCGGACTTGCGCGCTTCCTTGGCGGCGCGTTCCCGCTGCGCAGGTCCGAGCGGAGTCGGCAGTTTCTCGGGACGATAGAGTTTCAGTTCGTCAGGCGTCAGCAGTTTCCCAAGCAACTGCGCGGGCGTGATTATTCCGTACCCGACCGCGGCGAGCAGACCGTCAACGTCGCGCTGCGAGAACTCCTGGAGAACGCCCTCAAGGCGCTTGCTCGATCTGAGGTGTGTGACACTGAGCTTGACGGGTTCGAGCTCGCGATCGATTAGCGATATTCCGAGATCGCGCGAGCGTTCCGCCTGTTGATTGCGCAGCCACTGCCGGATGCGCGATTTCGCGCGCGCGGTCGCCGCGTAGTTCGTCCAATCCTTGCCCGGCACTTGCTTCTCGGACGTGAGCACCTCGACGGTGTCGCCGGATCGAAGCCGGTAACGCAGCGGCACCATGCGCCCGTTGACGCGCGCGCCCGCCAGATGGTTGCCGACCTGCGAGTGGATTCGGTACGCGAAGTCGATCACCGTCGAGCCGAGCGGAAAATCGAACACGTCGCCCTTGGGCGTGAAGACGAAGACCTCCTCGGGAAACAGATCGTCCTTGACGGTGGACAGAAATTCCTGCGGGTCCTTGAGATTCTGCTGCCATTCGATCAGCCGCCGCAGCCATGCGAACCGCTCCGTGTCCTTTTCCTTGAGCTCGCGCGAGTTGCCGTCCTTGTAGCTCCAGTGCGCCGCGATACCTTCCTCCGCGACTTTGTGCATCTCGCGCGTGCGAATTTGCACTTCCATCCGCTGGCCGCGCGGACCGATCACGGTCGTGTGCAGCGACTGGTACATGTTGGCCTTGGGCAGCGCGATATAGTCTTTGAAACGGCCGGGCACCGGCTTCCAGTTCGCGTGCACGACGCCGAGCGCCTCGTAACATTCACGCACCGTGTCCACGATGATGCGGAACGCGACGAGGTCGTAAATCTCCTCGAAGCTGAGCCCCAACTCCTGCATCTTGGAGTGAATCGAAAAAAAATGTTTCGGCCTGCCGGTCACTTCCGCCGTTGCTCCGCTGTCAGACATCCGGCGCGACAGGATTTCGATGACGTTGGCGATGTACTCCTCGCGCTCTCTGCGTTTCGCCGCAACAAAGGCCTTCAGCGCCTGGTAGGCGCTGGGATTCAGATAACGAAACGACAGATCCTCGAGCTCCGATTTGAGCCAATAAATACCGAGGCGATGCGCGATCGGCGCGTATATCTCCATCGTCTCACGCGCGATCTCCTGCCGCCGCTCCGCGGAGAGATGGTCGAGCGTGCGCATGTTGTGCAGGCGGTCGGCCAGTTTGATCAGCACGACACGGATGTCGTTCGCCATCGCGATGATCATCTTGCGGAAATTCTCGGCCTGCTTCTCCTCGCGGCTCTGGAACGTAATCTTCGAGACCTTGGTCACGCCATCGACAAGCTGCGCGACCTCGGGGCCGAAATCCGTCTGCACCTCCGCCAGCGACGCGTGCGTATCTTCCACGACGTCGTGCAACAAGCCAGTGACGATCGACGGCACGTCGAGTTTGAGCTGCGCGATGATCATCGCGACGTTGAGCGGATGCGTGACGTAGGGCTCGCCCGATTCGCGCTTCTGATCGAGATGCATCCGCGCCGAGTAATCGTACGCGCGCCGGATTAGCCCGATGTCCGCTTGCGGATTGTACGTCTGCACTCGCCCGATAAGGCCGGCGAGTTGGTCGGAAGTGCTGCTTTGCGCTAGCTCTTCCACGGCGCGAATTCGCCGCGCAGGCGGCCGACCTTGAGCCGTTCTGCGTTTACGATCGTTTCAAGCCGCAAGACGGATTCATGTACCTCGGCGTTGATAATCAGATAGTCGTATTCGGGATAGGCCTCGGCTTCGTCGCGCGCTTTGTGCAGCCGATGTTGGATCTTCGATTCCTCCTCGGTGGCGCGCCCGCGCAGACGCCCCTCAAGTTCCGCAAAGGTCGGCGGCAGAACAAAGATGCTGACCGCGTCGCGGGGATACGTCGCGCGTATCTGCCGCGCCCCCTGGATGTCAATGTCGAGCAGGATGTCGCGGCCCGATTCGATCGCGGCGTCGAGCGGCCCGCGCGGCGTGCCGTACGATGACTCGAACACACGCGCCCATTCGGCGAGCTCGCCGGACGACTGCCTGCGTTTGAATTCTTCTTCGCTCACGAAGCTATAGTCGATTCCGTCGGCCTCACCTTCCCGCGGCGCGCGAGTGGTCAAGGATATCGAAAATTCCAAACCCGCGATCGCCTTAAGCGCCGCGCGATAAATCGTGGTCTTGCCGGCGCCCGACGGCGCCGAAAGTATGAAGATTATACCGCGTCTCGGCGGCAAAGAGTCACCTGATTTCAAGGGTATAGAAGCCATCAAGCGGGCGCAAAGGCCCTCCACCCTATCCTATTCGACGTTCTGGACTTGCTCGCGCATCTTTTCCGCTTCGGCTTTAACTTCAACCGTTACTTGAGATAACGCCGCGTTCTGCGACTTCGACCCCATGGTATTTACTTCGCGGTTGATTTCCTGCAGCAGAAATTCGATCGACTTCCCGACCTGCCCCTTGCGCTTGAGGATCGCCTTGAGGCCGTCGAGATGCGTACGCAGCCGCGTGATCTCTTCGCTGATATCGCCGTGTTGCGACGCAGACGACGCCTCCTCGTACAGGCGTTTTTCGTTGACCGGCAACTCTTCCAGCAGTTCGCGAATGCGCTTATGAAAATTCTCCAGAATCTCCGCGCGCGTCTGCTCCGCAAGCTTTTCGATCTTCGGCACGGCCGCTTCAATATTGCGAACCCGCGCCGTGAAATCATCGTGCAGGCTGCGACCCTCACGCACGCGCTCGGCATCCAGCGCCTTCAGCGCTCGCACCAACGCCTTCTGGCCCAGTTTGAAAGCACCGCGCGAGTCGTGCTCCTCCTCGACCACGTGAAATATTTCCGGCCGATTCAGGATCGATCCAATGTCCGGATTGCCGCCCAGATGAAGCCGCTTGCCCAGGCGGCGTAGCTCGGCGACGTACAAGTTCGCCAGCCGGTCGTTCACTTCGAGCCGCACGGGCGGCGGCTTCAGCGCAACCGACTTGATAAAAATTTCGACCCGCCCGCGCGCCACGACACTCTGCACCGTCTTGCGAATCTCCGCCTCATGCTCGCCCCATCCGCGCGGCACCGCCAGCTTGAGTTCAAAGAATCTCTGGTTGAGCGCACGCACTTCGGCAATCACACGCGTGCCGTCATGCTCGGCGATCGCCCTGCCAAATCCGGTCATGCTTTTCATGCGACTCCGCCCCCGTGTTCCCGCTTTTTTCTCACACACGCGCTATAGAGCGCGAGCGTCTGCGCGGCCATCCGCTCCATCGAGTAGTGTTCAACGACTTGCGTCCGCGCCAGTGCACCCATCCGCGTTCTCAGCCCGGGCGATTCCGCCAGCCGGCCAATCGCCGCTGCAATTGCGCTAGGATTCTCCGTCGGGACGACGAGCCCTAAACGATCGTGTTCCACTACTTGACGCAGTCCGCCAACGTCGCTCGCGACCACCGGCAGCGCGCTCGCCATGGCTTCCAGAGCGGCCACGCCGAGCCCCTCCTTCAGCGACGGCATCGCGAACACGTCCGACGCCCACAGCAGTTCGCGTGCGTCGTCGATTCTGCCGAGCAGCCTGATGCGCTCAGTGCATCTGACTTGCGCGATTTCGCGTTGGAGCACTTGGCGAATCGACCCCTGACCTGCGATGAGACACTTTACCTTGACGGAATTCCCTGTTGCCGCCAGCGCTCCGATCGCTTCGATGAGATAGCGATGGCCCTTGCGCTGTTCGAGAGCGCCAACCGCCGATACCACAAAGTCGCCGTCGGATATTCCGAGCGCGGTGCGTGCATCGACGCGTTCCTGAGAAGTTGGCGGGCGGAAGCGGTCGCAATCCACGCCGCTGTGCACAACGGTGACGCGCTGGCGATCGACGCCCGCGGCCGCCAGCGAATCGGCAACGCCGGCGGAAATCGCGATCACGCCGTCGACTGCGCGATTGTACAGGTACGGCGCGAACACCCGATTTGGCCTGTAGTCCATCCGCCGCGTAACGACCAGCGTACTGCCGAAGCCGCGCGCAAACGGCGCCATCGAATGCGCGCGCGAAGTATGAAAATGAACGACATCGTAGCGTTCGCGTTTGAGGATCGCGCGCAGCTTGAGGCCCGCCGCCAGGTCGATCGCGTTGCGGATGCGAATCGGATGACATTTTACGCCAGCGGCTGTAGCCTGCTCCCAGAGCCGTCCCGCGGGGTCGCATATCAGCTCGGCACGATGCCCGCCGGCGGCCAGCGCGAGCGTGAGTCCCAGCACCTGCGTCTCGCCACCGCCGAAGCCGAGTTCGGGATCGACGCCCACTATACTCAGCGCCCGGGCCTCAACCGTGTCGCTGTCGGGATTCACTTGGTTGGCGTCGTCATGTTGAACTGTTCGCGTCATATCACGGTTCGGCCGCGGTCAATCGAAAAATCGGTAGTACAGGATTGCGCAGACCGCGGTCAGCGCGTCGCGAAGGCCGATCTTCTTGCCCTCATCGTAGGTCCGCCCCGAGTACGACACCGGCACCTCGTAAATTCGCCAGCGCGCGCGCGCCGCCTTGGCTGTGATCTCGGGCTCGAAGGTGAAGCGGTCGGCGGTGAGCTTGAGCGTCAACAACTTCTCGCGGACGAAACCCTTCATCCCGGTTTCCATATCGGTCAGATTGAGATCGCTGATCATGTCGGAGAGCAGCGTCACCGCGCGGTTCGCAACGTAGTGCCAGAAGAACATGACGCGATGCGGCCCGGAGAGAAAGCGCGAGCCGTACACCATGTCGGCGCGGCCGTCGAGCAGCGGCCCAATCATCGCGGCGTAGTCCCGCGGATCGTATTCGAGGTCGGCGTCCTGCACGAACACGTAAGGATTTTTCGCCGCCGCAAAACCCAGCCGCAGCGCGGCGCCTTTGCCACGATTCACGCTGTGGAAAAAACATTGAACTTGCGGATGGCTGAACTCGCGCAGAAATTTGGCGGTGCCGTCGGTCGAAGCGTCATCGACCACGATGATCTCGGGGTCGAAGCCGCAATCCAGCACCCGCTCGATCACGCGGCCGATCGTCGTGGATTCATTGAACACCGGAATCACCACCGAGATTTTGGTCCGCTCCGCCATCAGCTCCCGCTAGCCTCCCGGCGCGGTCCGAGAGACGACGCGACGCGATCGGCGACGCCGCCCTTACGGTCTTGCGCGATTCTGTCGCGAAGCATCGCGGCGATACGGCGTCGTTCCACTCGCCGGCGTCGTACGGAAAACGTAGCGGAGTAGCCGCACCAAACGCGCATCCGATCCGTGTTCGTGATGCCAAAGAGTTCGAGATGACCCAGTTGTACGAGATTGCGCATCCGCGGCCGCGCGAAGCGGCTCAGAATCGTGCGCCGCGTGCGTTCGTGATCGATGAAAACGAATTGCGGCGGTTCGAGTCCGGTCACGAAGATGTTGAACGGCGACAGGTCGCCGTGGATGTATCCCGCGCGATGCAGTCGCGCGACTTCCGCACCCAGCGCGCGCAACACGACGCGCCTCGACGCGAGCTTCGCACGCCGCAAATGACGCGCGACGCTGAATCCCTCGACGCGCGCGGTCACGATGATCTCGCGGCCACCCCGGCGCTCGGCGCCGAGCAGCAGAATTTCCGGCACTCCAACCGCGTCGGCCCGCAGATGCTCCGAGACCGACGCAACGTGCGCCGCGCGCCTGCGCCTGAATATCCACCTGACGCGATTCAGCCCGCGAATCGGGTCTAGAACTTTGAAATATGCGGCCAAGCCCCCAACCTGATCGAAATGCTCGAACCACGTCTCGGCGTGACGTGAGCGCCGTACCCGCGTTGACAGCGTGCCGTCGATCGCAGCGAACGCGGAATCGATCAGGCGCTCGCGAAGCTCCTCTGAATATCGCGCGTCGTAGTCGGGCAGAAAGAACGTCCACCCGCCGCGCGTCAACGGCACCCCGTCAAAGCGCGTCATCCACCAGCTCATCTCGCCGCTCCGACTCGAGGCATCGCCAATGCGCGCCTTACGGTCACTTCCACTTCTTCGGGGGATATTCGCCGCATACATTCGCGCCCGATCGGGCATTGACGAAGATAGCAGGGATGGCACGGGATCGCGCCGCTGATCGCCAACTCGGCGAAGCCCCACGGCGCCGAGCGCTCTGCGGCCGTGGCGCCCCACAACGATACCACCGGGCATCCAACGGCGGCCGCGATATGCATCGGGCCCGAGTCGGGTCCAAACGCCACGGCGCATTCGGGAAAGATCGCGATCAGATCGCGCAGCGACGTGCGGCCGGCACGGTTGAGCGCTGGCACATCGTCAAGGTGCCGCATGACTTCGTCGCTAAGTTTCGTTTCGTCGGGACCGCCGAGCAACACGGGAAACAGCGCCGGGCTCTCGCCGTCGGGGCGCGCGACCCTGCGAATCACGGCGGCGGTCGATTCCGGAAAATAGATGCGGCTCGGCCACGACGAGCCAAGAATCACGGCAAGGATCGGACGCGGCGCCTCGCGGAGCAGCTCGAGTGCGCGCGCGCACTCATCGTCGGTCGCGGCGAGTCCAAATTCGATCGGCGACGGGGCGATGCAGAGCGCATCGCCGAATGCCTGGTATTGCTGGAGCTTCAAGCGCATGTTCGGCTGCGGCGCGATCCGATGATTCGAAAAAAGATAATTGAACTCCTTGGTATTCGGCGCGGCGAACCCGAAACGATCGCGGGCGCCCGATATTCGCGAGGTGAAGCCGCTCTTAAGATGACGTTGAAGATCGATGACCAGATCGAAGTGCCCTCTGCGAACCCGCACCAGAAACGGGATGAAAGTCCACGGCGCGTGCGCGCGATCGTACACGATGATTTCGTCGAGCCAGCGATGATGCTCGAGCACCGCCTTCGACTTGGGTTCCACCGCCCAGGCGATGTGAGCGCCGGGCCACGCGTTGCGAAGGCGCCCGAGCAACGGCAGCGCGCGAACCACGTCGCCGATCGCGCCGAGCAGCACGATCAGCACGCGGCGCGGCGGCGGCTCGATTTGCGGGACGATGGCTTCAGGAGAGGACATTTTTGAGACTGGTCGAGGCCGGCTTCTGCTCCAACGCTCGATGATAACGACGCGGACCGGCGCCGCAAAGGGCGGCGCGCAATTGTTCGCGGCGCCGGCATCCGCGTATAAGTGGCGTTGAGATGGCGAAGGAACTCCTCACTTGACGGACGAACCGCGCCGCTCAGGCCATCTCGCCGGGCCAATCACGCTTGCGCTGCTGATCCTGCTCGGACTGCTCGCGATCCGCAGCATCGAGCCCCCACCCGCCGTCGATGAGAACGCGCCCGCAACAGAATTCTCCGCGGCGCGGGCCACCCGCGATGTGCGCGAAATCGCGAAGAAGCCGCACGCACTCGGCTCGGCCGAGAACGATCGAGTGCGCGAGTACCTCATCGGGCGCTTGCGAGAACTCGGCGCGAATCCCGAAGTGCAGACCATGACCGTCGCCCGGCACCGTCGATTTGGACCGGACACGTGGGCGGAGGTGAACAACCTCGTCATGAAGATTCCTGGCACGAACCCGACCGGCGCCGTGATGATCGTCGCGCACTACGACTCGGTACCGAGCGGCCCCGGCGCGGGCGACGACGCGGCTTCGGTCGCCGCAATCCTGGAGACGGTTCGCGCGCTCAAGGCCGGCGCGGCCCCGCTGCGCAACGATCTCATCGTGCTGTTCACCGACGGCGAGGAGCTAGGCCTGCTCGGCGCAAAAGGGTTTGTCGAAACGTACCCGGCGCTCCGCAACATCAAGGTCGTGCTGAACTTCGAGATGCGCGGCGACTACGGACCGTCGATGATGTTCCAGACCAGCGCGCGCGATTCGTGGCTGGTCGATCAGCTCGCGGCCGCGGCGCCATTTCCTTACGCGACCTCTGCCGCCGAAGCCGTGTACAAGCGGCTGCCCAATGACACCGATCTGACGGTTTTTCTTGACGCCGGAATGGCAGGAATGAACTTCGCGGCCGCCGATGGGATCACGCGATATCACACCGCGCTCGACGCCGCCGACCTACTCGATCAGCGCATGCAGCATCAGGGAACGTACGCACTCTCGATGGCGCGGCAGTTCGGCTCGATTGATCTGAACGCGCCGCGCACCGGCGACGCGGTCTTTTTCGTCGCCGGCGGCAGGTTGATTCACTACTCGGCGCGGCTCGCGATTCCGCTTGCGATCCTCGTGACGATGCTTTTATCCGGCATGATCCGGATTGGAATCCGCGACGGAAGATTTAGCGCCGGCGGTATCGTCGCCGGTTTTGGGATCTACGTGTTCGCAATCGCAGTCTCGGTCGCCGAGGCGCGCGGAGTGTGGTGGCTGATGGCGGCGCTTGCTGGCTGGCGAATGCTGCCGGTCCACACGACCTACGGCGGTTTCTACTTTTCGGTCGCGGCGGATGCTCTGATTTTCGGCACGTTGTGGGTGGCGTACGAGGTGATCGGCCGCCGCTTTCGTCTGCAAAACCTGGGCGCCGGCGCGCTCCTCGTTTGGACATTGATGATGCTCGCCACAAGCATCGTGATGCCCGGCGGCAGCTGCCTTTTCACGTGGCCGCTGCTGTTCGCGACGCTCGCGATGAGCTATCGCGCTGGCGCTACCGGCGTCCTCCCCTCTCCCGCGTTGGTCGCATTGGTGCGGGGAACAGTGATGCTCTCCCCGTTATTCGCTGCGAGCGCCGACGGCACGATCCTTTTCCTCGTAATTTCCGCGATGACCGCCGCCCTGCTCTTCGGCTTGTTCATCCCGTACCTCGACTTTCTGACCAGCGGACGCCGGTGGCTCCTGCCTGGCGTGCTTGGATTTCTCGCAATCGCAATGATCTTTAAGGGCAACGCAGCCAGCTCGTTCGACGCATCTCAACCACATCCCGACAGCATCTTTTATTTTCTCGACTCCGACCGCGAGCTTGCGCGATGGGTCAGCCTGGATTCGCGGCCTGACACCTTTACCTCGCAATTTTTCCAGCATCACGTGCGCGGCGGATGGCTGCCGAAGCTCGCCGGGCTCGCGACCAAAGACACGCCGGAGAGCAACCTCGCAAGCATCTCGCGCGACTTCGCATATCTGAATCGCGGCCGAACGACCGAGGGCGACGCGTCCCTCATCAACGCGCCGCCTCCGGAGCTCAAAGTGCTCGACGACTCGACAATTGCCGGCACGCGCATGGTGAAGATGCATATCGCGTCGGCACGCAAAGCATCGATCGTTTGGATGTCAGTGCCGGTAGGGGTGACCGTGCTGGGCGCCTCGATCGACGGCAAGTCGCCTGGCGATCGCATCACTGACGGATGGACCGGATGGAACTTGCGCACACAGGCGGCCGGATTCGACCTGACGCTCAAGCTCGCGACGCCCGCGCCGTTCGTCGTGACGATTATCGATCAGACCGACGGATTGCCCAAAGTTCCTGGATTCGCAATCAAGCCCCGGCCGGCTGACGCGATGCCGACGCCGTTTCTCTTTTTCGATTCGACGACGCTGGTGAGGAAGAAGTTTGCGATTGGCGGCGAGCAGGTAACGATGCGCTAGCGGTCGCATTCGCCGCCGATCATGTTGATCATTCCGAACGTCGTGATGATGTCCGGGATCATGCGGCCGATCAGCATCTTGTTGAGCGCGCCCATGCCGAGAAAGCACGGCGGCCGCACGCGCACTCGATACGGCCGGCCGCTGCCGTCGCTCACGACGTAAAATCCCAACTCGCCGTTGGCGCCCTCGACCGCCTGGTAAACCTCGCCCGCAGGCACGTGGATGCCCTCCATGATCAGCTTGAAGTGGTTCATCAGGCCTTCGATCGAGTTGTACACCTTCTCTTTCGCGGGCAGCACTACCTTGGGATCGGTGATCGTGACGGGACCTTCGGGCAGCGCCGCGAGCGCCTGCTCGATGATGCGCTTGGACTGGTACATCTCCTGGAAGCGCACGTTGAAGCGATCGTAGTTGTCGCCGCGATCGCCCACCGGCACCTCGAACTGCATCCTGTCGTACCCCAGGTACGGATGCGCCTTGCGAACGTCGTACGACACGCCCGCCGCACGCAGGAGAGGACCGCTCAGGCCGTACGAGATTGCCTCTTCCTTCGAAAATTTTCCGATTCCCGCCATCCGATCGATGAATACGCGATTGCGCGAGAGCAGCTTGTCGCAATCGCTGAGAACCTGGTCGAGCCGCGTGAATGAAGCCTTCATCCGCTCCGCGAAGTCCGCGGGCAGGTCGTGTGTCATGCCGCCAACTCTGCACCACGTCACGGTGAGTCGCGCGCCGGTGACAGCTTCGATCAAGTCGTAGAGAAACTCGCGCGCCTCAAGCATGTAGAATGCAACCGTCGTCGCGCCGACCTCGCTCGACGCCATCCCGAGGCACGTCAGGTGATCGGCGATGCGCGCGACTTCGCTCATGATCATGCGCACGTACTTGCATCGCTCGGTCGTGTCGACGCCGAGCAGGCGCTCGACCGCGAGCGCGAAGCCGACATTGTTGATGCACGGCGATGCGTAATTCAGCCGGTCTGTGTAAGGAAAGCATTGCGTCCACGTGCCCTGCTCGCACATCTTTTCGAATCCGCGATGCAGAAACCCGACCTCGACGTCGCAATCGACGATCCGCTCGCCGTCGAGCTTGAGGTTGAACTTGATGGTGCCGTGAGACGCGGGATGCGACGGGCCCATCTGCAGTTCCATGATCTCGTCGGATGGATCCGACGTCACGATTTTATCTTTCCAGCGAACGGGCAGTGACATGGTTTGTATCGAGTCGTGTAGTCAGCGCGAGGAGCGAATCGGATTCACGACCGGATCGATCTCCGGGACGATCGGTTGGCGTTTGTTGTAGTGGTAGTCCTTGCGCAGCGGATGCCCCTCGAACGAATCGTACATAAGAATGCGCCGCAAATCGGGATGCCCCTTGAAGTCAATGCCGAACATGTCGAAGCATTCGCGCTCGAGCCAGTCCGCCGCGCCCCACACTCCGACGACGCTGCTCACCCACGGCTCGGCGCCATCAACGCCAATCTTGACGCGGATGCGATGGGCAAGGTTGAGCGAGTTCAGTTGATAGACAACGTCGAAGCGCGGTTTGCGCTCGAGCCAATCGACGGCGGTCAAATCGGTCAGGAAATTAAAATCGAAATCAGGCTCGTCGCGCAGCGCGCGGAAAAAATCGTAGGCGCGTTCGCGATCGATTGTGAAAGTCTCCTCGTCGCGCTCATTTTGCGCGCTGAGAATTTCCGCGCCGAAGCGCGCTTTAATTTTTTCTATCAACATCGTTCGCTGTCAGTCCCAATCGAGCGCGCCGCGCTGCCATGCGTAGAGCAACCCGACGGCGAGAATCCCTATGAAGATTAGCGCCTCGACGAAGCCGAACATTCCCAGGTGCCGCAACTCGACCGCCCATGGATACAGAAAAATCACCTCGACGTCGAAGAGCAGAAACAGGATCGCCGTCAGGTAGAAGCGCACCGAGAACCGCCCCCACGCCGAGCCGCTGGGAGGGTTACCGCATTCGAAGGCCTCGCTCTTGATCTCACTGGGACGCTTGGGCCCGAGGATCATATTGATCGTGCACATGACGCCGACGATCACACCGGCGACAAGCAGGGTCACAGCCACGGGATACCAGGTTGTCATTCTCGCTCCGCCCAGAAGCTCTTCCGATACTCATATGAATACCCGATGAGCGCGTCTTTTGGAACGATCTTCGATCATCCAGCGATCATTCAGACGGGCGGGCCGCCGACCGCCAGTGCTTACCGCGAGTGCCACACGCGTGCGAGTATCTCCAGATGCCTTTCCTCAAATATTAGCTGGAAAGGCTCTGCAAGCCTGAATTATTTGGATGCGACCGCCCTGACTGAACAGGCCCGCCAGTCGAGCCAGCTAAAAAATGGCCAAAATCGTGAAATAAACGAAGCAATTCTGCCTACCCGCGATTTTCGATCATTATTGCTATTGACGATTTCGAGCCGTAAGACTAATGACCGGTAGAACATTAAGAGATTGTTGCGGGACTTAATTCCAGACGCCGGCAGTCATTTGCCGAAAGAAGGAGTCGACATGAATCGCGCAATCGGATTGGGAACTCGGTACGTAGGAACTCTCACTGCGTCGCTGCTTGTGGCCTTGATTTCCAGCGCGCCGGCATCGGCCCAGGTGCAACCGGGTGACTTCATTACCCCTGACAACGCCTCGAAAGTACAGGATCTCGTCTCTCCGGGACAGTACCTGCGCGTACTGCACGGGATGACGATCAAGGTCGTGCCGACCGAGCGTATCGACTGGCCGCCGCCGTATAAGGATGCGACGGAGAAGTACTCGAGCCAGGTCCGGCTGACGCCTGACCGTCGCAGCCTGATCGGCTACGTCGCCGGCGAGCCGTTCCCGATCGTGGACGCGAACGATCCTGACGCCGGCACCAAGGTGATGTGGAATGTGTCGTTCCGCCCGATCTCCAGCGACGAGTACGACCTCCGCTGGTTCGACTGCGACAGCGTGTACTGGGGCAAAAACGCGCCCTTCCGCGAAATCACTGATATCGAAGTCGGGCACTACGCCGGCTACAACGAAGTCGGACGCACCGAAGTCGATCCGATGCCGGTCGATCCCGACTTCAAGGCGACCGGCCGCTACTTTCTCGGACTCCTGTACCCCGTGCTCGCGCCACAGTCTGACCGTGGAACCGGATTGATCAAGTTCCGCTACGCCGATCCTAGTATCCAGGACGCCGCTTGGACGTGGACACCCGGCGCTCGCCGCGTGCGCCGCCTTAACTACGCCATTCTCGACACGGCAAGCGGACCGCAGGCATACGACCCAAATCATTACGAGGGCTTCAGCGGCAAGAACGAGAACTACGATTGGAAGCTGCTGGGCGAGAAGACGATGCTCGGGGCAATCAACATAGCAAAGGTGCCTGACGTGCGATGCCCGACCGACGGCGGCGCGAGCCATTGCCCCGACAACTGGCAACTGCGGCATGATTTCATCATTGAGGGTCGTCCGCGTCCCGGCCGCTTCAACTCGCTGTACAATCACGAAGTCATGTACATCGATTCTGAAGCGGACTTCGTGATGTCGAACGACATGTACGATCGCGGCGGCGAGCTGTTCGTCAACTACACGTCGTGGATGCACTATGCGGATCGCTCCGAGCCCGACGCCAAAATCGCGATCTATCCATTCAAGCGCGAGTTTCAGTCCGGCTCCTCGAGCATCAACGTGCAGAGTGGATTCGCCACCGTCTGCTACCACCCGTCGCAGTCCGCGCCCTCACGCGACTCATGGTTCATCAACATGGGCTCAGTTGATCGCAGTTGGTTCACTGCCGATCAGATGGCGCGTGCGGCCGAGGGCGGCCACGCGGTAGGCGGCGACTGACAGAGGCGTGGTTGCGTGAAGAAAGCCGCGCGATTCGCGCGGCTGGGTAAAGCAACAAACAGCGCGGCCTTCCTGGCCGCGCCGGTTTTAACTTGCGCGAGCCACACTCGCGCAGGCATACCCGCGCCGCTAGAATCCATCTCCGATGGATGACAGCGGCGCGTTCCTGGCATGGGCAGCACAGGCCATCGCGCGGCGATGGCCGCGCGCACGGGTCGAAGAGATCGCCGCGCTGCGCGGCGATCTCTCGAGCCGGCGCTTCTGGCGCGTCGCGATAGCGACGCGCGGCGAAGCCGCCGCCCCACCCACCGCCATCCTCGTCGATCTTGGTCCCGACGACCTGCCCCGCTACGTCCGCGTGCTGAATCTTCTCGCAACGCCAATCTCCGAGCCACCCTGGCTCAACGTGCATCGCTTCCTCGCGTCGATCGGCGCGCCCGTCCCCGCGCTCTACGACGCGGACCCCGCGCGGCGGGCGATACTGGTCGAGGACGTCGGCACCATTTCCCTGCTCGACGCCGTCCGCAGTCCTGGCGCCGACACCGCCGACCTGTTCCGGCTCGCCACCACCGAACTGCTCCGCTTGCACGTCGACGGCACCGCGCGAATCGACTCTCGATGTATCGCGCGGGAGATTGCCTACACCGGCCGCCTGTTCGAATGGGAGCTCAAGGAATTTGCGGAAGTCGGCCTCGCTGCCGTCGCACCCGGCGCCGATTTTTCTCCCATCGCGTCCGAGCTGACGCGGCTCGCCGCGCGGCTCGATCGCTTTCCGCGCGTGTTCTCCCATCGCGACTACCACCGCGAAAATCTATTCATCCAGGATGGTCCGCGAATTCGCATCATAGATTTCCAGGACGCGCTGATGGCGCCCGCCGCGCAGGACCTTGCCGTGCTCCTGACGACGCGCGACACCGGCGAAGTCATCACGCTCAACATCGAGCGCCGCATCCTGGACTTCTATTGCGCCGGACTCGTGCGCCGTGGCGCGCACGCGCTCGACGCCGCGGAATTCATGACGAGCTATCACCTCTGCGTTCTGCAGCATGCGCTCAAGATGATCGGGCGCTTTGAAATGTTCGAGCGGAGCGGCAAGACCGGCTATCGTCCCTACATTCCGCACGTGCTCGCAGAGGCGCGCCGGATGCTCGCCGAGATGCGCGCCGACTTTCCCAAACTCTCAGCCGCGCTGATGCCATGAAGGCATTGGTACTCGCGGCCGGGATGGGCGAACGGCTTCGCCCGCTGACTGATGTAACGCCAAAGCCGATGCTCGAACTAGGCGGCCGGCCGCTGATCCATTATCCGCTCGCGATGCTGCGCCGTGGCTCCATCACTGAGGTCGCAATCAACGTGCATCACCTGGCGTCTGTAATTCAGCGCGGACTCGGCGACGGATCGCAACTCGGCCTGCGCATCGCGTACGCACCCGAGCCGGTCTTACTAGGCACAGGCGGCCCGCTGAACGGCCTGCGCGATTTTCTCAGTGGCGACACGTTCGTGATCGCGAACAGCGACACGATCCTCGACCTCGATCTCCGCGCGATGCTCGCGTTCCATCGCGACCATGCCGCACTCGCGACCATCGCGCTGTTCCACCCGGCCAATCTCGACTACTACAGCCGCCTCGAAATAGACGCGAGCCAGAAACTCCGCCGCATGCGCCTGCTGATGGGGCGCGACCCGCTCAAATACGACGACTACCCGCCAGCCCTCGACGCCAAAGTCGCCACCACGCTCTCCCCATTCATGTATTGCGGCGTGATAGTCGCCGAGCCCGCAGTCTTCGACTTGATTCCGGCCCGTCCTCCCTGGAGCTTAATGAACGGGCTGTTCGCCCCGATGGTAGCCAACGCGCAACCGGTATTCGGCTACGTCCACACCGGGTACTTCCGCACGATGGACGATCTAAAGAGCTACAACGCCCTCAAGGCGGAGTTCGCCTCGTCACCGCCGAAGGGAATTCTGACAAAATAGCCGTCACCATCCTGCGAACGCGGCGACGAGAAATGCCGCGATCATCAGCAACCCGAACTCCATGTGAAGCTGGATCGATCGAAACAGCCCGAGATTAAGCTTTTTCGGCTCATTCTCGCGCGTCATGATCCGGATCTGATCGAGTGCACGCGGGATCGTGACAAGCACAACCAGCGCAATCCACGGAATCGCATGCGAGATAATCGCCACGATCGTCGCCACGTAGGCCGCTACATCCAGCGCGATCAGTTCATAGTTCGCGCCCGTGCGTCCCAACATCGTTGCGAGCGTCCGCTTGCCGTGGCGCGTGTCGCTCTCGATGTCGCGGATATTGTTGGCGTGCAGAATTCCCGCGACCAGAAAGCCCAGCGGTATCGAAGCCCACAGCGCCGACGACGAAAAATGCATCGCCATCACGAAGTAAGCGCCCATCACGATCGCCGGCCCCATGAACATGAAGACCGTCAACTCGCCCAGCGCCACGTACGCGAGCGACACCGGACTTGCGGTGTAGAAGTAGCCGGCGGCGACGCTCGGAATTCCGATCGCGAGAATCGGCCACCCGCACTGGTAAACGAGCACCAGGCCCATCAGCGCGCCGAGAGCAAATGCCGCAATTCCGCCGCGCCAGACTTGATCGGCGCTCAGCAGGCCGCGCTGAATCACCATACTCGGGCCGAGCGATTGTTCGCTGTCGGCGCCGCTGCGGAAATCGTAGTAGTCGTTGACAAGATTGGTGCCGGCCTGTATCGCCATCGCTCCCACGAGCGCGAGAGCCATCCGCCCCGCCGAGAAAAATCCCGCCCGCGCCGCAACCGCGACTCCCAGCAGCACCGGAATCGCAGCCGCACTCAGCGATGGCGCCCGAATCGCCTGAATCCAAACCGCCACCGCCCCCGGCCGCGCGCCGCCGCCACCTGCAATTGCGCCTGCTTCTGCCATCGCTAAATCAGCACCTTCGCTTCCTTGAGCCGCGCGATTTCCTCAGCGCTGTATCCGAGCAACTCGTTCATCACCTCATCGGTATGCTCGCCGATCATCGGCGCGCCGCGATACTCGAGATCGATCTCGCTGAACCGCACCGGCAGTCCGGGCACGACGCGCTCGCCGACTTCGCCATGCTTCAAATTAACCAGCATGCTCGACTCCGAAAAGACGGGATCCTTCATCAACTCGGGCGTGCTATAGACCGGCCCCGCGGCGAGACCGCGCGCGCGCAGTTTCGCCACCAGTTCATCGCGCTGATGCACGCGGGTACGCGCTGCGATTTCACGCTCGAGTTCCTCAACATTGGCGAGACGTCCGAAAAGCCGCGTGAATTTCGCATCCGACGCCATCGACGGCACGCTCAATGCCTCGCACAGTTGCGCGAACTCGGCGTCGGTGGCAATCGCAATCGCGATCCACTTGTCGTCGCCCGCCGCGGGAAACACGCCATGTGGCGCCATCGACTCGTCGCGATTTCCTATTGCCGCCTGGTCGCGCCCATTCATCAGAAAATCCATCATCGCTTCGGGCATCATCGTCGTCACCATCTCGGCCATCGACAGGTCAAGGTACTGTCCCTGCCCCGTCCGGTCGCGGTAGTGCAGCGCCGCCAGCAGAAAAAACACCATGCCGGTCCCCACCGCGAAGTCCGGCCAGGTTCCTCCAATTCCGCACGGAAACGAATCTGGATAACCCGTGATATGGCACAGCCCGGCAAAGGCCTGCGTCGTCGGCCCGAAGCCCACGGTCTGCGCGAACGGACCGTCCTGCCCAAGCGGAGTGCCGCTCAACATGATGATGTCGGGTTTGATCTTCACCAGATCGCTGTAGGCGAGATTGTATTTCGCCATGTTGCCTACGGTGAAATTTTCGGTGACGAAATCGCTCCGCCGGATTATCTTGCGCGCGATTTCCTGCGCCTTGGGCATCGCAAGATTCAGTGCGAGACTGCGGCGCGACGAATTGATCGCGTGGAATACTCCGCTGCGGTTGGCGCCGATCGCTCCGTCGGTGCCGGTCAGAAATCGCACCAGGTCAGGCGCACCCGAAGTCTCGATCCTGATCACGTCGGCTCCCAGAGCACCCAGCCACGCGGTTGCGTGCGGCACGGCGTAGATCCATCCGAAATCCGCGACGCGAATTCCTTCCAGCGGCCGCGTTCCCATCAGATGATCCCCGCCTGCGCCAGTGACGCGAGCTCCGCATTCGACCGCCCTAGTCTCTCGCCAAGTATCTTTTGATTGTGCTCGCCCAGCCGCGGCGCTCCGCGCACGATTCGCCACGGCGTGCGCGAGAACTTGCACGGCGCGCCAGGCATCCGCACTTCGCGAGCCGCGGGATGGTCAAGGTCGATGAAAAATTTGCGCGCCTTGTATTGCTGGTTGCCCGCGACTTCGGCCGGCGAATGCACCGGGAAGCACGGGACGTGTTCCGCTTGCGCCTTCTCGAACGCCTCAGTTCGCGTCTGTGTAGATAGCCAGTCCACTACTCCGGCCTCGATCGCATCGATATTCGCGACGCGCCCCAAAATCGTGTCGAACAGCTCGGTATCCATCCACTCAGGATTGCCCATCGCCTTCTTCGCACCGCGCCAGAAGCGATCGGTGCCCGCGCTGAAGCTCACCCACCCGTCCTTGCACGGGAAAACCCACTGCCCAGCGGTCTTGCGGCGGGTCAGGAGCCGCTGAAACGAAGCGGAATCGCGCAGTTCGTGCGAGTAAAACCCGATGTTCGGGCGAATCATGCTGATCGTCGAGAGCCACTGCCCGACGTCGACATGCTGCCCCGCGCCATTACTCTTTCGACTATACAGTGCGCACATCGCGGCGGCCGCCGCTGTATAGCCAGTCAAATAGTCAGATTGCCTGCCACCGAGCTTCAGCGGCGGCTGGTTTTCGGGATCCGTCACCTGATGCCACGGCGTCTCGTAGCCGACGCCGCTCATGTGCGTGGCGACGAGGTCGCCGCCGCGCAGATTCTTGTAGGCCGATTCGGCGCCAAAAAAAGTTATCGATACGACGATCAGTTTCGGAAATCGCGTGGTGAGCGTGCGCCAGTCGAGCCCCGCCTTCTCGTTCACTTCTGGACGATTCGGATTTAAGACAATGTCCGCCGGCGCGAGCAGATCGAATATCAAGTCGCGCCCGCGCGGCTTTTCCACGTCGATCGTCACGCTGAGCTTGTTGGTGTTGAGATACAGATGCAGCCCGCCGGTTTCGGGATCGGGCATCTCGTCGCGAAACGGTCCCAGCGCGCGTTCCTTCGATCCCGTCCGCGGCGGCTCGACCTTGAGGACCTCGGCGCCGAAATCTGCAAACGATTTCGCCGCCATCGACGCCGCCATGAACGGCATCGTGTCGAGGCTCGGCAACTCGACGACCTTTAGCCCTTCGAGCGCGCGCGGCGGCTCTTCGTATTGCTGAAAGCGCGCCATCGCTACTCGACCCGCTCCACTTTCATACTGTCGATTAGGTCGATCAGTTCCGCCATCGTGCGCAGCACGTAGTCGGGCTTGAACTGCGCATGCGTCTGCAGATATTTGAACGATGCCGCGCCCGTGGCGACCGCGACCGACGCGCCGAATCCCGCCCCCATCGCAGCCATGATGTCGCGCGGCTCGTCGCCGACGTACATGCACGCGTGCGGCAATATCGCCGCCCTCAGGGCTGTCTGTTTCAGGCTGTCCGTCTTGTCGAGCGCACGCAGCGAAGTCGTCGTCTGCGTCACGACGTGGTCCAGGTACGACGCGATCCCGACCATCGCGAGCTTCTCGACCAGCCGCTGCGCGTCGCCCGGCCGGCTCGTGATCACGCCCGTCGCATA
>Ga0074046_10001119_pt1 | contig 24780 bp, 21 predicted proteins | sample BogForMeECP23OM3_FD_94441 | JGI IMG/M metagenome (GOLD analysis project Ga0074046, IMG submission 94441) | Bog forest soil microbial communities from Calvert Island, British Columbia, Canada - Bog Forest MetaG ECP23OM3 | ecosystem: Environmental > Terrestrial > Soil > Wetlands ...
GTAAAACGGCGCGCCGATGTACGACGGATCGTCGCACACGGCGTACACGCGCGGCACCGGTACGGCGGTGCCCTGCAGAGCCTTGAGCACGCGATATTCGCGCATCATGTCGTGCGCGGTCGGCAGCAACGGCCCACGCGGCGGGCGTCGAAGCGCCCATGAATGGCCGTCGAAATGAATCAGGTGAACCTCGTTGGAATGGCCGAACGAGATATTTTCTGACCTGAGTGCACCGGTATCGCCGAGCTTGTGCTCATCGAGAAACCGCTTCAGGCCAACGAGCTCGACCGTTGCCGACGGTCCGGTTTTTTCCTGCGTCGAAGTACTCATCGAGCGGTACTGTTTTCGCAAACGCGGGGCGAGGTCAAGTGTCGGCGCCATCTTGCGACGGCAAAGCGCGGACCTATACAAGGAAGGGCAGTGAACGCCGCGACCAAGTTGAACGACAGCCGGAGCGCCGGCCAGTTGGCCGCGATAGTTCGCCTTGTGCGGCCCCGTCAATGGCTCAAGAACACGCTGGTGCTGGCTGCTTTGATGTTCGGCCAGCGTCTGTTCGTTTTCCACGACGTCGTGCTCGCCGCAGTCGCGTTTGTCGCATTCTGCGCGCTCTCGAGCGCCGGCTACGTGCTGAATGACATCGCCGATCGCGAGGCCGATCGGCTGAATCCCGAAAAATGCGACCGCCCGCTGGCGCGCGGCGATCTCACCGTTGCCGCCGCAAGCAGGGCCGCACTCGCTCTCGCGGTGATCGCCGTCGTGCTGAGCATCTTACTCGGCCGCGCGTTCGTGGGCATCGCGGTGCTGTATGCCGTGCTTCAGCTCGTGTACTCGCTGTGGGCCAAGCACCAGGTGATCATCGACGTGATCGCGGTTGCGATCGGTTTCGTGCTTCGCGCATTCGCCGGCGGCGTCGCGATCAACGTCGCGGTTTCGCCGTGGCTGGTGTTCATCACGTTCGTGCTGGCGCTGTTCCTGGTGCTGGCGCGCAGACGCCACGAACTGATTGCTCTGGGCGACGACGCAATCGCTCATCGCAGCGCGCTCTCGGATTACAGTGTCCGGCTGGTCGATCAGATGATCTCGCTCGTCGCCGGCGCAACTCTCGTCAGCTACATGATTTACACCGCGTCGGCCGAGGTCGAGGCCAAGCTCGGAACCCGGCATCTCTATCTGACGGTGCCGTTCGTCGCATTCGGAATCCTGCGCTACCTGTACCTGATCGACGAGCGCAACGAAGGCGGCGACCCGGCCGACGCGTTGATCCACGATCGGCCGCTCATGCTCGCGGTCGCGCTGTGGATCCTTACCGATCTCGCATTGCTGTACTTCTAGGACTGCCGTTCGCGCCAGGTTTGAGCTTCACTGGGCGTCGATTCCGAGCGCATCCGCGCCCTGAAGATCAGCGCGGCACCGAGGTAAGCAGTCACCGGCACCGGAAATCCCGGATGCGGCACCGCCTTGATCAAGCCGGTCACGATGCAGATCGCGAGCATCGCGCCGCCGGCGATCAGCGCGACGTTACGGGCCGGCTCACGGGGCTGGTAACCCTGCCATACAGCGCGCAGCCCGAACACGTACGCGGGCAGCAGCAGCAGCGTGTCCTGGCTCCACGCAAGCGGCGACATCAGAAGAGCAAGCGCGACCCACAGTCCGAACAGGAGACCGTCGAGATCGGCGCGCCCGCGGCTGGCGATCGTGAGCACAGCGGCGATTGCGAGCAGCGCGAAGTCGACGAGCGCGGTGAATCCCCAGACTGCGAAAAGCGGCTCGGCGCGGGTCCTGGTACCAGCGAAGTGCGCTACGCTTTGTCGCACAAAAGAGAGCACGGTCAGTCCGGCGTGCCCTGTGATGCGATACGCGATCGGCAGTCCCTGCGTCACAAGCTCGAGCCAGCGGGCGGGATTCGTTAGCAGTACGCCGGCGGTAAAAAAGCCGATCGCCCAGCCGAGCGCACGCCAATCACGGCCAAACAAAAAATATCCTGCAGCCCCGGCGGGAAAAAGTTTCAGCAACGCCGCGAGCGCCAGCCACAGTCCGGCGGCAGCCGGGCGCTGCCGCCGCGCGCAGAACCATGCCCCGGACAACAGCGCTAACAACATCGGTGCGATCTGGCTCCATATCAACGCGCCGGTGAACGGGCGCGACATCAGCACCAGCGAAAGCACGATGGTCGTCGGCGCTGCGCCGAGCGGCGAAGCATTCCCGCGCGCCAGTAATAACACGGCGGTCACCATGCAGAGGACTTGCGCGGCCTGCCAGATCCAGAACGCGGCTTTCTGGTCGAGCCGTGCGAGCGGTGAAAATACCTCGACGAAAGCCGGCGTATAGTTGCAACCATGCATCGGCCCACGCAGGTCGGTCCATGGGTCGCCGCCGCTCGAGTAGTCGGTCCACCAGCCGTACAAAACGACGAAATCGAACTGGTCGTATCGATGGGAGACCGCGTGCAGGCGCTGGCCAAGCAAGATCGCCGCGACGATCACTAGGATCGCTGCGCTAGCTTTGGTAATTGGAATACGAGGCTGAGCCGGAAGTTCTATTTTCAAGCACTCGAAAGTTCAGTAGTTCGGCAGCACTCCGGTTGGCGAGCCGATCAAGCCCTGCGTCTGGAACGGATTGCGCCCGAACGGGCTGCGTCCCACCGAACCCAAACCGCCCAGCGTCAACTGGAACTGGATCTGCACTTCATTCGGATTGGTTGAGTCGGTGATTCCGAGGTCAGCCGCCCAACAGTCGCACGGAGATTTCAGCCGCACGCCGTACTCGGTCGAGAGCATTCGGTTGTCCGCGAGATCGTAGCTGGGTGCTATGTAAACGCCCAGGCGATCGAATACGTCCGTGTACGCGCGTCCCGATACGAACTGCGCGGCGTTTTTGCTAGTCGCCTGAAAAACGGTGGCGTTCCGGCTGGCGTAGTTGTATGCGAACTGGATGAAAGAGCCTTGTAGCGCCTTGCCCATGTAGATTGCCGACGCTTCGTTGGTGGCCCATGGCGGCTGAATAGTCAGCCCTGCGTTGGCAAAGGTGATGCCGGAATGCGAGCGTGGATTGTAGTCGAGCTGCGAACTTAGCGTTGCGATCTGGGTCGCATAAATGTTCAGCAGCCCCTCGATGTCCGAGATTTTCGATCCATCGGTTGCCACTTCGTGCGAGATGTCGTACGCCTGCTGTATCGTGAGGGAGCCGAGCTCCTGGGAATGCTCTCCGCCGCGGACGATATTTCCGCCGCGGGGCGCGATCGCACCCGCCAGCGGATCTTCATGGAAGGGCCCACCAGTCGATTCGGTATCGGAGATTCCTTCAGTGGGGGTGGCGTCGGTAGTCGTCTCCTCCGGAGCCTCGTCCTTCATTTTGGCGAACAGTCGCGTGGTGAATCCGTAAGTGATGAGACTGCGCGCGTTCAGACGATCGGTCTGATCGAACAAGGGCTGATTGCCTTGGTAGATGCGCGGCACGTAGGCGTAGCTGGCGAACGGCTCGATAGTATTTTTGAGCTTCTCGACCGGGCCCCATCCGGCGTCGTAAACGCGATCGAGGACCGTTGATATTCCGGCGTTTGCGTACGGGACAATTCGCGCGCTTGTTCCCGCGGAGTTGAAGGGGCTCAGCGAAACACAATTGTTGAACGTAAGCGGCGTGCCGCCACCGTCAGCGCAAGTGGGGTTGGGAACCGCCGGGGTGCTTCCGACCGGAATGATATGGAGGTTGCGTCCTGCCGTGTCATAGAGCACGGCCTGCGAACCCACGGTCCCGTAACCATAGGCGTAGTCGCCCAAACGCCACGGCAGCGTAATCCGGGGATTGGCGGAGAATCGCCCGCCATCGACCCCCTGGTAGCGGTAGAAGTTGACCGCCTCCGCGTCGTAGTCCGCGAACATCAGGTTGTTGAACAGTTCCTGGCGTCCGACCACCGTCAGATCGGGCAGCCGCTGCAACGCGAACTCTTGCGGCTGAATCAGATCCTGATTCCAGGTACCCTGCAGCCGCGCGTAGGCGTTTTCGAATTGATCGAGCAAGCCGAAATTCGAGACCGCATTTACCATCGAGCCGAAGCTGGTCGTCGCATAGCCGCGCGACAACGTCCACACATCCATCTCGCGTAGGAACAAGCTGTCGCTTACCGAAACCGTGTCGCCGTATGCGATCAGATTGTCCGTGAGATGCTGTCGCGTCATCGCGATAATTCCGTAGCGGTTGACCGGGATGTGCGGATCGGCGATCTGCGGATCGATCACGTCGTCCACGCGATTTGCATCCGACCGCAGCGACTCATTGTAGAACGAGCCATCCACCCACAAATAATCGTCCTTGCCGTTGGCCAGGCGGTACTCGGCCAGCCCGCCGACCCGCTGCGAGGTCTCAATATCGAGTGCGACCGTCGCGTCGGAACTCTTGTTGATCGCCAGATAGTACGGTTGCAGCCACTGGAAGCCGCGCAGTCCCGACTGGCCCTCGCGCCCGCTCAGGAAGCCGCTGTGGCGATCCGAGTCGGCCGGAAAGATCAGATACGGCGTCGGAATTAGCGGGTAGCCGGCCACGTTGAAGGTGGCATTGGTGGCGGTACCCGTGTGGCCCATGTTCACCACCATGTGCTCCGCGTTTATCGACCATGACGGCGTGCCCTTCTCGCATCCGCAGGTCGTGAAGAATCCGTTTTTTACCTCGTAGGTCTGCCCTTCCTGCTTGATGATCTGCTTGCCTTCAAGATGGTAAATATTTTTTTTGGCCAGCACCTTGGCGTTGGAAAGCACCATCGTCTCATTGTTCATATCGATTGTGCCCTCGGTCGCCCACATTTCGACTTCGGGATCGATCAGATGCACATGCCCAATCGCGCGCGCCTGCCTGTCACGGCGCATGATGTCGATCTCGTCGGCCTTTAGCACGCTGCCGCCTTGAGTCATGACGGCGTCGCCCTTCACCACGAAGGTGTCGGTCTTGGAGTCGTAGATGGTTTCCTGGCCGGTGACGTTGACCGGTTCCTCATGCTCGGCGCGGACCGGGCTGGGAATTCCAGATTTCTTCTTCGCCGGCTCGGCAGCGGGAGCGTCGGCACGTGCGATAGCCGGCGAAAGCATCACGGCCAACACCACCGCGATCGCGATTCCTTTAAAAGCCGGCTTCAGGAAACAACCCAACTCGCCCCTCCCGCGTTAGAAAGAACGGGTAAACTTCGCCGATAAGATACACCGATCCCGTAACGAGTGCCACGTCATCGGGCGCCAATTCGGATATCACGCGCTCCATCGCGCGCATCGGATCGCGCTCGACGCGCGCGGGGCAATGCGCCGTGAAATGCGCGACGAGTTCTTCCGGCTCCAGAGGGCTCTTCGGCTTGGCCCGCGTCAAGGTTACGTCGCGCACGCGTGGAGCGAGCATCGCGGCCATTCGCGGCCATTCCTTCGCCGACTGGCATCCGAATATCAGGCGCGGCCTAACCTCGGGGCCGAGCTCGACGCTCATCGTTTCGAGCAACGCGGCAATGCTCATCTCGTTGTGCGCACAATCAAGGATAACGAGCGGCCGCTTTGACACGACGTCGAAGCGCCCCGGCCAGTAAATTTCTCCGATGCCTCGCCGGATTGCGTCCCCATCGATTCGCCAGCCCTGCGCCCGCAGCGCCTCGAGAGTAGCAACCGCAATTGCGGCGTTCTCATGCTGAAACGGCCCCGCGAGCCCAATCTCGAGATCGCGCAGCTCCAGCCCAAGGCCGTGGTAGTCCAATCGATGCGCTGGCGCGCGCGACTTATATGAAAAATCGCGATCGATCAGTCGTACAGCGCTTCCACGCTGTCCGGCAATCGACGTCAGCACGAGCCGCGCTTCCGGGTCGCGCACGCCAACCACGACCGGGACATCGTTCTTGATAATCCCGCCCTTCTCCCCCGCGATCGCCGCGATCGTGTAGCCGAGATATTCCATGTGATCGAAACCGATCGGCGTAATAACGCTCAAAATCGGCGTAACGACATTGGTCGAATCGAGCCGCCCGCCAAGTCCAGTCTCGACCACCGCGATATCGACGTTCTCTTCTGCGAAGTACAGGAACATCATCGCAACGGTGAACTCGAAGAAGGTGAGCGCCATGCCCGCGCGGTCGTAAATCGCGCGCAGCCGCTCGATATACTCAAGCATCAGCGCCGCCGGAATTTCAGCGCCCGAAATCCGCGTTCGCTCCGCCAGGTTCACAAGATGCGGCTTCGTATAAAGCCCGGTCCTGTATCCCGCTTGCCGCAAACAACTATCAAGCATAGCGGCCACCGAACCCTTACCCTTGGTGCCCGCAATATGCACGGAGCGAAGCTTGCGATGCGGATTGCCGATGAGATCAAGCGCTGCCTCCATCCGCTCAAGCTTGTAAATCTCCCCGCGCGCCTCCAGCGAATAGAGCCAGTCGATCGTTTTCGAGAGCTGTTCCATGTAAGCGGGAAGTTTAGCGGCTATCACACGCCGGCGGAAGAAATTTCGCTCGGCTTTTGCTTTGTTGCGCGCCCTGCTAGTGAGAATCTGGATGGGACTTCGCTACGCGGCCGCGCTCGTACTTTGAGTGCTGGTTTCCTTGTTGAAATTGATCGAGAAGCTAAATGCTAAAGCGTTTGTCGCGCTGGGAATCTGTCCCGGCTGAATCAGAACATCAGACCTGCAGCCTGACCTCTAGCGCCTGCGTTCCGTTTACGTCGCGGAGCGCTTGTGCCTGCCTTTGGTTCCGGGCACCGGCGCGCCACGGTTGCCGCGCGGCCTGGTTAGCATCGCGAGGATTCGCGCTAGCGTGAAGCGCATCTGGTGCCGCGGGACGATAGCGTCCAGCATTCCGTGGGCGAGCAAGAACTCGGCGCGCTGAAAATCGTCGGGCAGCTCCTGGTTGCTGGTCTGCGCCGTGACCCGGCGACCCGCAAAACCGATCAGCGCTCCCGGCTCCGAGATATTCAAATCGCCGAGCATCGCAAACGATGCCGCGACTCCTCCAGTGGTTGGATCGCACAGCACCGAGATGTACGGCAGGCGCGCATCGCGGAATCGCCCGATCGCCGACGAGACTTTCGCCATCTGCATCAGCGAGAGCGCGCCTTCCTGCATGCGCGCGCCCCCCGACGCGACGAACGCGATCACCGGCAGCTTGCGCTCGCATGCTATGTCGAACAGCCGCGCGAGCTTCTCGCCCACCACCACGCCCATGCTGCCGCCCATGAATTCGAAATCCATCACGCCAACTGCCACCGGCCGATTCTCGATTTTGCCGAGCCCAACCACCACCGCGTCGTTGCGCCCGCTGCTCGCCCGCGCCTGTTCCATCCGCTTCGGATACGGCCGCGAATCGACGAAGCCGAGCGGATCGCCAATCGCCATCTCGGCCATCAGCTCGCGCCACGTCCCGCGATCGACGCTGATCGACAGCCGCTGCGCCACGGTGACGCGGAAATGATATCCGCACTTGGGGCACACGTTCAGATTGCGCTCCACTTCCTTGCGGAACGCCATCTCCTTGCACGACGGGCACTTCGACCAGATGTCGTCAGCGGCCGCCTGCGTCGAGACTGGCGTTTGCTCGCGCTCAGCCATCTGAACTCTCCGCTGCGGGAGCGCGCTCGATTCGGCGCGCCGACTTCATCGCACCTTTCATTGCGCCAACCAGACCGCCGACCGCCTCAGGCACGTCGCCGGACTTGGCGTGCGCCTCGATCAACAAGGATATCGCGCTGCCGACCACGACCGCATCCGCCATCGTCGCGACCTCGGCGGCCTGCTCGGGAGTCGAAATGCCGAAGCCGACGCCGATTGGCAGATCGGTCACGCTGCGAAGGTCGCGCATGTGCTCTGCAATGCCGGTGTCTAGATGCGCACGCGCGCCGGTAACTCCCGTCACCGACACATAGTAGAGAAAGCCGCTGGCCGACCGCGCGATCGCGCGGCTTCGGTCGAGCGGCGTCGTCGGCGCGAGCAGGTAGATGAGATCGAGGCCGCTGGCGCGCGCGGGCCGCTTGAGCTCGCCGGCTTCCTCCGGCGGCAGATCGACTACCAGCAACGCGTCGATGCCCGCCCGTGCGGCGTCCGCGCACAACCGCTCGCATCCGTAGTGAAAAATCGGATTGTAATAGCCGAACAGTATCAGCGGAATCTGCGTTTGCGCGCGCAGCTCGCTCACCATCGAGAGTATGGCGGCCAAGGACGCGCCCGCGCCAAGTCCGCGTGCCAGCGCGCGCTGATTGGCGGGTCCGTCAGCCATCGGATCGGAAAACGGCACCCCCAGCTCGATCAAGTCGGCGCCGCGAGCCTCGAGTTCGAGCACCAGTCGTCGCGTCGTGTCCATATCGGGATCGCCGGCCACGATGAACGGGATCAGCGCCGCCTCGCCGCGCGCGCGCAGCTCGCGAAACTTACGTTTGATTCTGTGCGCCGAGGCCATGGCTACACCGTAACTCCGAACGCCTTGGCGACCGTCTGCATATCCTTGTCGCCGCGGCCCGACAGATTCACGATCATGACTTGTTCCTTCGCCATTTGCGGCGCCAGCTTGATTGCGTGCGCAACCGCGTGAGAACTCTCGAGCGCCGGGATGATTCCCTCAGTCTCCGACAGCGTCTTCAATGCGTCGAGCGCCTCGGCGTCGGTAACCGAGGTGTATTCGGCACGGCCCACGTCGTTCAGCCACGAATGCTCGGGGCCGACGCCCGGATAGTCGAGGCCCGCGGCGATCGAATGCGTCTCGCGAATCTGTCCGAGCTCGTCCTGCAGCAGGTAAGTCTTGTTGCCGTGCAGAACGCCGACGCTGCCCGCAGTGATCGTGGCCGCATGATGCGGTCCGCTGATGCCGAGACCCGCGGCCTCGACGCCGATCATCCGCACATTGGTATCTTTGATAAACGGGTAGAAAAGTCCGATCGCGTTCGAGCCGCCGTTGACGCATGCGACCAGCACGTCCGGCAGACGCCCTTCGTGCTTGAGAATCTGGCGGCGCGCCTCACGCCCGATGACCGTCTGGAAATCGCGCACGATCATCGGGTACGGATGCGGTCCCGCGGTGGTGCCAATCAGGTAGTAAGTGTTGCGCACGGTCGCGATCCAATCACGCAGCGCCTCGTTCATCGCGTCCTTCAGACTCTTGCTACCCCCCTCGACGGGCGTGACCTTGGCACCGAGCAGCTTCATCCGAAAGACGTTCAGCGACTGACGCTCGACGTCAACCGACCCCATGAAGACTTCGCATTCTCGGCGAAACAGCGCCGCCATCGTTGCCGTCGCGACGCCATGCTGTCCCGCGCCGGTCTCGGCCGTGATGCGCGACTTGTTCATACGCACCGCCAGCAGCGCCTGCCCCAGAGTGTTGTTGACTTTGTGCGCGCCGGTGTGGCAGAGGTCCTCGCGCTTGAGATAAATCTTCGCGCCGCCGAGCCGCGCCGTGAGATTCTCGCACAGGTAGAGCGGCGTCGGGCGTCCCACGAACTCGCGCGAGCGCTCCTCGAGCTCGGCGCGAAACTTCGGATCGCGGCGCGCCGCCTTGTAGGCGCTCTCCAGCTCGAACAGCGCGGGCATCAAAGTTTCCGCGACGTACTTTCCGCCGAACTGGCCGAAATGGCCGCGGCTATCGGGAACGTTTTGCATTATTGACGAAGCTCCTCAGTTTGTCGTGGTCCTTCACACCTGGCGACGACTCGACGCCGCTGGCGCAATCGACCGCGTAGGGTTCGAGCGCGGCCACCTCGGCAACGTTTTCGGGGTTCAATCCGCCGGCAACGAACGCGCGGCTCAGGTCAAGCCGGCGAAGTTGCTCCAGCGGGATACGGCTCCCACTGCCGCCGTAGAGTTTCTCGTTGAAAGCGTCGAACAGCACATAGTCGGCGTGATGCGGCATCACGCTGGACAAATCGCCCTGCTTCAGCCGGCGCGTGACAATTGACGGCACCGGCCAGCCCGCGGGCGCCGCGTCATCCTCGTCGCCGGAGAACTGGATCATTTCAAGCGACACCGCGCGCAGTCGGTCATCTACATAGGCGCGCTCCGCGTTTACGAACACTCCGACCACCACCGCGCGTGATTCAACTGCGGCGCGAATCTCTCGCGCGCGCTCGACGTCAACGTAGCGGGGACTCTTCGCGTAGAAATTCAAGCCGATCATATCGGCCCCTACGGCGATCGCCGCGTGCGCGTCCTCGACGCGCGTGATGCCGCAAATTTTCACGCGTACCTTCATAACGCACGCATCAACTCTGCCAGTTTCGCGCCCGGCATACCGCCCCTAAGCAGGCTCTCGCCGACAAGAAACGCACGCGCGCCGGCAGCGGCGAGTCGTCGAATATCGTCGGGCGAATCGATTCCGCTTTCCGTGACGATCGACGCGTTACCTTTGTAGCCGGCGAGCAGGCGCTCGGTCACCGCGATGTCGGTCACAAAAGTATGCAAGTCGCGGTTGTTGATGCCTATCAGTTCAGAGCCGATTTTCTGAGCGAGTGCGAACTGGGCGGGATCATGCGATTCGACCAGCGTTGCCATGCCAAGTTCGCGGGCCAGCGCCGCCAGCGAGCGCAGCTCCCCCTCTTTCAACATCGCGGCGATCAGCAGAATGCAATCCGCGCCAGCCGCGCGCGCTTCGTAAACTTGGTACGGCTCGAAAATGAAATCCTTGCGCAACAGCGGAACGTCCACGGCGGCCCGGACGGCACGCAGATCGTCGAGCGTGCCTTTGAAATGCACGTCGGTCAGAACGGAGATCGCGACGGCGCCGCCGGCGACGTACTCACGCGCGACGTTGGCGGGATCGAGTCCCGGCATTATGTCGCCCTTGCTCGGGGAGGCGCGCTTGATCTCCGCGATTACCGCGGGACGATGCGCGCGCAGCGCCGTGACGAAATCGCGCGGCTCGGGCGCACGTCCCGCCTCGGCGACGATCGCCATCGGCGACACGACTGCGCGTCGGGCGCGCACTTCGACGCGTTTGGCTGCGTAAATGTTGTCGAGTATCGAGCTCATTGTATTCCGTTGCTGGCGCGACGCATTTTGTCGAGGACTTCCAGGGCGCGGCTCTTCGCGATGATTTCTCGCGCCTCATCGACGCCTTGCTTCAGCGACGACGCCTTGCCGCCGACGTAGATGGCGGCGCCGCCGTTGAGCGCGAGCACATCTTGCGCCGGGCCCGCGCCGCCATCAAGCGCGCCGCGCAGAACTCGCACAGCCTCGTCGAGATTTCTGATCACCAGCGCGCGATGGTCGCCGCGCGAGACGCCGAGGCTCTCCGGTGTGATTTCGTATTCCGTCAACTCGCCGTTGCGAAGTTCCGCGACCCTGGTCGGACCGCTGATTGCTATTTCGTCGATTCCGTCGCCGCCATGCACGACCATCGCACGCCGCGTTCCGAGCGCGTTGAGCGCGTTTGCCATTGGCCGGATCAAATTTTCCTCGGCGACGCCCAACAGATGGAAGTGCGGACGCGCGGGGCTGCCGATCGCGCCCATCAGGTTGAAGATGGTGCGAATTCGCAGCTCGCGTCGGAGCGGCGCGATCTTCTTGAACGCGGGGTGATACGCTTGCGCGAAGATGTGGCAGCATCCGGCCGCGTCGAGGCATCGTTTCAGCCCTTCCGGATCGCAATCGATCTTCACGCCCATCGCCCCGAGCACGTCGGCCGTGCCTACTGTGCCGCTAATCGCGCGATTGCCGTGCTTGGCGACCGGCACGCCCGCCGCCGCGGCGATCAGCGCGGCGCCGGTCGAGATGTTGAAGGTGCTGGCGCCGTCGCCACCGGTGCCGCAGGTGTCGAGCACGTCGCCGTCGCGAAGATTGAGCGGTCGCGCGCGCGAAAGCATCGCACGTACCGCGCCGGCCAGCTCGTTGGCCTCAGCGCCCTTGATTTTCAGCGCGATGAGGAACGCGCCGACGACGGCGTCATGAGCGCCGCCGTCCATGACTTCGCCGATCGCGAGTTCGGACTCGGCGTCAGTGAGCGAGCGCCCGTCGATGAGCGCCTGTAGCGCGTCGTGAAGTCCGCTCATCGCACGGTTCCGTTTTTATCGAGGCTGTCGAGAAAGTTTTGCAGGAGATGCTTGCCTTCGAAAGTCAGAATCGACTCGGGATGAAACTGTACGCCTTCGACCGCGTGCTGTTTGTGGCGCAATCCCATGATTTCGTTTTCCGCCGTGCGAGCGCTGACTTCCAGCACCGGCGGAATCGACGCCGCATCGACGAGCAGCGAATGATAGCGCATCGCGTCGAACGGGCTGGGGATGCCGGCGAAAATGGTTTTGCCGTCGTGAATTATCGGCGAGGTCTTGCCATGCATCAGGCGATCCGCGCGCACGACCTTGCCGCCGAAGGCCTCGCCAATGCATTGCAGCCCGAGGCACACGCCGAGAATCGGAACTTCACCCGCCATCTCGCGCAGGAGGGTAAGCGAGATACCTGCCTCAGTGGGCGTACACGGCCCAGGCGAGATGACAACCGCCGCGGGATGCAGCGCGCGAACGCCGGCAACGTCGATGGCGTCATTGCGCTTGACGATGACGTCGGCGCCGAATTCGCCTAGGTACTGCACGATGTTGTAGGTAAACGAGTCGTAGTTGTCGATCATCAGGACTCGAACTTTTTCATTGCGCGCCATGCGACTTACCTCTTGGCCGCGATTTCGAAATCGCGCGCGGCCTGGAGCGCCCGCACCATCGCGCGAGCCTTGTTGACCGACTCCTCAAATTCAGCGCCGGGGTCCGAGTCGGCGACGATGCCGCCTCCCGCCTGGATGTAAACGCGATTGTTCTTGATGAACAGCGTCCGCAGCGCGATGGCGGTGTCGGTGTTGCCGGTGTAGCTGAAATAGCCGACCGCGCCGGCGTAGACGCCGCGGCGCACACTCTCGAGCTCGTCGATAATTTCCATCGCGCGGATTTTCGGCGCGCCGGAGACTGTTCCCTGCGGAAAGGTCGCCGCGAATGCGTCGAACGCGTCGCATCCTTCGCGCAGCACACCGCTTACGTTCGACACGATATGCATCACGTGCGAGTAGCGTTCGACGACCATCAGCTCCGTTACTTTCACCGAGCCGATTTCAGAGACGCGGCCGACGTCGTTGCGTCCAAGATCGACCAGCATCACGTGCTCAGCACGTTCCTTGGGATCGGCGAGCAGTTCGGCTTCGAGCTCGCGGTCCTCGGCCTCGGTGACGCCGCGCCGGCGAGTTCCCGCAATTGGCCGCAACGTGATCTCGCGACCCTCGACCCGGACCATCACTTCGGGCGACGCGCCGACCAGCGTTTGATCGCCGAGGCGCAGATAGAACATGTAGGGCGAGGGGTTAATCGTGCGCAGGCTGCGGTAGATGTTGAACGGATGCGCGGTGAGGGGCGCCTCGAAGCGCTGCGACGGAACGACCTGGATGACATCGCCGGCCGCGATGTATTCCTTGGCCGCGGAAACCATCGCCATGTAGCCCTCGCGGGTCATGTTCGAGGTAATCGACGCGTCGTTGATGGCGACGTTGCTCGCGCCTTCGAGAAACGGCGGCACGGCGGGACGTTTGAGGCGCTCGATTATCTCGTCGATCCTAATGCGCGCGCTCTGGTAGGCCATTTTGGTCGAGGCGAATTCCTCGAGCGGGACGTTGGCGATAATTTTGAGCGTCTGGCGGACGTTGTCGAAGCACAGCACCGTGTCGGTGAACATCAGGTGGAAATCGGGCGCGCCGAGATCGTCGACGGCAGTTTCGGGAATTTTTTCGAAGCATCGCACGATGTCATAGGCGAGAAATCCGACGGCACCGCCGAAGAAGCGCGGCAGGTTCGGCAGCTCGGGGGCACGGAAGCGTTTGACCTCAGCGCGCAACTCTTCGAATGAGTTGGCGACCGAGCGCACTTCAACGCCGCGGCCGGGACGAATGATGTCCATGCGGTTTTTGCGCGCGCGCATGACGAGAAAAGGATCGGAGCCGAGGAAAGTGTAGCGGCCCCACTTCTCGCCGCCGCGGACGCTTTCGAGCAGGAAGGCGTAATCGTCGCGCGCGACCTTCAGGAAGGCGGAGACGGGAGTCTCGAGGTCGGCGGCGACTTCCGCGAAGACCGGGATGAGGTTGAATCCCTTCGCCGCCAGTTGTTCGAATTCGTTTTCACTCGGTTGCAACATCTCTCGTTTCCTCTCAGTCAATTCCGATCCCATCGCTCGCCAAAAAGAAAAGGGCCGCAGGTTGCGCCTGCGGCCCTACTGGGAAATCGGTTTTGCGATGAGTTACAAAGCCGGCGCGCAGGCGGGTGCATCGAGGTGCATACGCCACCATCCCGCGCAAACATTTCGGCTCGTTAGGTTCATCGTGAGATTAATCATCCATGCGAGGCGACTGATTGTCAACCGGGTGCGCTGTCCCTACTATTCCGACCGTGAAGTTCAGGGTTGTAAAATACGGGGAAACAGCACCTGCCTCAGTGCGACGTCGTGTAGGCCTGTTTGTATTGTTCGCGGAGTCGATTCTGCGCGGCGGTCGCTTCTTCCGCGCTGGCGTAAGGCCCGATGCGGACGCGATACCAGGTCTGCCCGTTGAGCGCGACTTTCACTTCCTGCGCGCTGTAGCCGAGCGTCTTCAGCCGCGAAACCATCTCGTCTGCCCCGCTCTTGTCCATCACGGCTTCGATCTGGATGTTGTACGGCCGCGCGCCCGGAGGAAGAGCGCGTGGCGGTGCGGCAGGCGCCGAGGCCGTTTCGGAATCTTCGTCAGTGTCTTCATCTGCCGGCGCGGGACGATTAACCGCGGGCGCCTCGAGCGCCGGTTTCAGGCGCGCGACGGTGGCCGGCGACGGTCGCGCCCCGGGAGGTACTTCGCCGATTGCGGGCGCAGGCGGTTTGATTGGCGCCCCGGACGGCATCGGCGCAGACGCAACCGATTGCGACGCGGCGGCCGCGGGCGACATTTCGGATACGGGCGCGGGCTTTTCGGCGGGATTCGGCAGCGGAAAGGTCGATGATATTTGATTCAAGTCGGGTTGGTTCTGGCGAGCCATCTCGTAACCCGCGACCAAACCGAGCGCGAAGACACCGCCCGAGAGTCCGACCAGTCCAACTAAAGTTAAGAACGCGCCGCCCGCCCTGATTTCGAATCGCATCCCGCCCTCACATCCGCTCAGGAGCGCTCACTCCGAGCAACTCAAGTCCGCCCGCAATCGCATCTTTCAGAATCGCCGCCGTGAACATCCGCGCCAAACTGAGCTCGCGATCTGCCCCGATTATACGATTTGCCGGCTTGTTGTAGTAGCGATGGAACTCGCCCGCTAGGTCGAGCAGATAGAAGGGAATCCGATGGGGCTCGAGCGTCTCGGCCGCCGCGGACATGACGTCCGGGAGTCCAAGCGCGCGCTTGGCGAGATCGAGTTCCTCGGTGCCGAGCAAGTTGAGATCGATCGAAGACGTGTCCGCGGGCAGCGCCAGTTCTTTGGCCGCGCCCTCGCGAAAGATGCTCGCCAGGCGCGCGTGCGCATACTGGACATAGAAGACAGGATTCTCGGGCGCCTGCTTTTTCGCGAGCTCGAGATCGAAATCGAGCTGGCTGTCGGACTTGCGGAACAAAAAGAAAAATCGCACGACGTCCGCGCCGACCTCGTCGATCAACTCGTCGAGCGTGACGTAGGTGGCCTTGCGCGTGGACATTTTGATCTTTTCGCCCCCGCGCGTCAGAGTCACGAATTGGTAGATAATTGCGTTGAAGGGCGTGATGTCGTAGCCGAGCGCTTTGACGGCGGCGATAACCTCTTGATGCTCGGCGATATGATCGGCGCCAAAGACGCCCACGATCAGATCGAAGCCGCGCTTGAGCTTCTCGATGTGGTAGGCGATGTCGGGCGTGCGATAAGTTGGTTGCCTGTCGGGGCCGGAGCGCACCAGCACAGCATCCTTGGGAAGTCCGAGCGGCTCGCCCCGCAGCCAGATAGCGCCGTCCTGCTCGAATGTGAGCTCGTGGTCGTGCAGATCCTTGAGAACCGCGGCAACCTTTCCATCATTGAACAGATCGAGCTCGTTGGTGAAGACGTCGAAGCGGATTCCGAGGCGCGTGCAGGTCTGGTTGATGTCGGCGAAGATGGCTTTGACAGCCACCAAGCGGAATACCTCGAGATCGGTGACGGACACCAGCGAATCGCCCTGCTCTGCTTTCAGAACACGCGCGATGTCGACGATGTACTCGCCCTGGTAGCCCTCCTCGGGCATCGTGGCGTCGATGCCGTGCGCTTGCAGGTATCGTACGCGGACAGACTCACCGAGCAGCTTCATCTGCCGGCCGCCGTCGTTGAAATAATATTCGCGCGTGACGTCGAAGCCGGCCGCCTCGTAGAGGCGCGCGATAGTGTCGCCGAGGACGGCGTTGCGGCCGTGGCCGACGGTGACGGGGCCGGTAGGATTGGCGGAGAGAAACTCGACCTGGACTTTTTTTCCAGCTCCCGGACGAAGCTCCCACACTCGCGGCTTCCAGAACGCGCGGCCAGCGCTCGCAGCTCGACGCATCTCGGAATGCCAATAGGCTGGAGACATTCTAAAATTGATGAAGCCCGGACCGGCAACCGATACTTCGCTCACTTCGGCCGGCAGGGTGACGTGCGCCTTGATTATTTCGGCAATCGCGCGCGGAGGCTTGCGCTCTGGCTTCGCGAGAGTCAGCGCGATGTTCGAGGCGACGTCGCCGTGCGCGGGGTCGCGCGGCGCTTCGATTCCGATCGACGGAATGTCGCCGGTCAACTGACCCGCGGCGCGCGCCCGCCCGATTGCCTCGCGAAGAATGGAGACTATCAGTTCTTTCATCTGTGAAGCCGTGGATGCGTGCAGCAATCGTGTCAGATAGACGGCGCCATGTTAAGGCGGGTTGACGATCGCGGCGGCGCGATGCGAACTTGGCGTAGTGAGGTTATCCACAATGGAACTGGGACTCGGCGGCAAGGCGGCGATCGTCACCGGCGGCAGCAAGGGAATCGGGCGCGCGACCGCGATAGGCTTCGCGGCGGAAGGCGCGTCGGTGCTGGTATGCGCACGCGGTCGCGAGGCGCTGGACGAAACCGTAGCGCTCGCGCCGCGGCGCGACGGAGCGCGCATCGAGACGATCCAGGCCGACCTGAACAAACCCGAAGACGTGAAGCGAGTTGTCGCGCGATGCGTCGAGGCATTCAGCAAAATCGACATCCTGGTGAACAACGCGGGCAGCGCGCGGCCGGGCGATTTTCAGAAGCTCACCGATGACGAATGGCTTGAGGACTGGAATCTCAAGTTCTTCGGCTACGTGCGGATGGCGCGCGAGGTTTTGCCGCAGATGCAGCGGCAGGGTCATGGCGTCGTCGTGAACGTGATCGGCACCGGTGGGCTGATTCCGACCGGCGGCTACATGATCGGCGGTTCGGCCAACGCCGCGCTCAACCATTTCACGAAAGCGCTGGCGAACGAGGTATCGAAGCACGGCGTGCGCGTCGTCGGCGTGAATCCCGGACCGATTTTCACCGACCGGCTGCGCGTGTTCACCGAGCGGCGTGCGGCGGGGCGCGACATGAATGAAGTGCTCAAGCGAATGACGCCGCTGGGGCGTCCAGGCAAGGCCGAGGAAGTTGCGGACCTCGTGCTGTTCCTCGCGTCGGAGCGGGCGGCATTCATCCACGGCGCGAATATCACGATCGACGGCGGCGCGAATCCGGGACTGATCGGGTGATCGGACGATTCCTAGTCCTTTTTCTTGGTCCAGGCTGAATCGCTGTTGAGGGTTGGATAGCCGGAGCCCAACTGGATCAGCACGCCGTGGGATGAGCGGGGCGAGATGAAGGACTCGAAACTCGTTGGCGACCAATTTGTTTCATCCACGATTCGGACGCCCTGCTCTTTCAGCTCGGCGGTCTTTTTTTTGCAGTCGGGGACGTTGAAGGTCAGGTGATGCACCCCTTCGCCGCGCTTTTCGAGAAATTTGTGCAGAAACGAATTCGTGCCGAGCGGCTCCAGCAGCTCGATTGAGAGCCCGCTCAAATCGAACACGGCGAGCTTGAAACCGGCCGCTTCGTTGGCAGCCTCAAATGCAAAGGTGGCGCCGAGAACGTTTTCGAAAAACCCGCGCGCCTCGGCGACGCTCTTAACCGCGATTCCGATGTGATCGAGTTTGCCGATTGGTGGATTAGCCATCGCCAGTGTCTCCAAATCGATTGACGTGATATCGAATATGATCGAATAGAGATGGCTGTGCCAGCGACGCCATGGAAAATACCACCGCTCATCAAGGCGTACGAAGCGCTCGGGGCGATTGGCGACGGGCGGGTGCGAATCGAGGACGAGCGGCGGGCGACGGTGACGTCGTCGGATGGATCGAAGACTTACGAGGTCGAGACGTCGGCGGACGGGCGCGAGATCGCGTCGAACGACAACGCGTCGTACTGGCAGGGCTACGTCGGCTATCCGGCGATCGCGGTGCTGATCGCGCGCGGATTTTATCGTCCACCGGCGAACGTGACCGACGCGCTGGCGGGAGTGGCGTGGAAGGAACTCAATCGCAAATACAAAAACGACTGGACCAGGACGATCGCGGACGTCGAGAAAGCGCTGGAGCAAGGCGGGCACGATCCCGACGCGGTGCGATCGGAAGCTGAAGCCGTATTGAGTTTTCTTCGCGCGCTGCGGCCGGTGCGAGGCAAACGCACTCGCCCAGCGGCGGAAAGGCCCGCCATCAAGATCCGCTAGCTGATTAGCTACAGGTACCGCTCACCGAAACGTTGTAGGACTGCACGATGAAGAAATCGCGCATCGTGAGCTCGGTGGTCACTCCCGATACTTTGCCGGTGGCGCAGTTACTCAGCAGGTTCGATAGCGCGGTCTGGGTGAGTCCTTGCGGCGCGACCAGATGAAGGAAGCCGAGCTCGCTGGCGCTTGAACTGATTGGATTGCCGGCGCCCGCGCGATCGGAGATCGCACTCGATTGGACGAAGACGCATCCGTAAGCCTGCACGCATCCCGCAAGCAACGCGGCGAGAATGATCGAGTTGAGCCGTTTCATCGGTGCGATGGTAGTTCGCATCGTGAAATTGAGTCAAACGCTCGCGGGCGACGAGGCGCCGCGCTGTTGCGCGATGCATCGAGATGCTAGCGTGATAAAATTCGTGGCGGGACGGGGGCTTCGATGGCGAACGGGGCTGGCGAGTCGATCACACCTTTCTTCACGATATGGACCGCACCGCGCGAGACGATTCGGGACATCGTCGATTACCATCCGACGCGCAACGTAATCGCGCTCGCAGCAATCGGGCCCGCGATCGGCGCGCTGGCGAGCCAGTGGTCGAAGGCCCTAGGCAACAACGCCAACCTCTCGGTTCTGTGGCCGATCTGGGTCGTCGTCGCGGTTGCGATCCAGGCAGCCCTGGGAGTTCTTCTGCTGTTCATTCTTGGCGCGGTCTTCAAATGGTCGGGAAGCCTGCTCGGCGGAGTCGCGAGCCGAATCGAGATGCGCGCCGCGCTGGCGTGGTCGCAGGTGCCTGCTATTGCGGCTGAGGTCTTTTTGCTGATCGCGGTACTGATGGGCGTGCCGATACCGACGCCTCACGCGACTGGGACTTTGCCGCAAATCGATCCTGCGTTCTACAAGGTGATGGTCGTCGAGGGAGTGCTCGGGTTTTGGGGGTTCATTGTCTCGCTGAAGTGTATCGGCGAGGTACATCGATTCTCGGCATGGCGCGCGCTGGCCGCGGTCCTGATACCGCCGCTCATTGCGTTAGTCGCAATCGGTTTCATCGTTTTCCTAATCAGTCGTCTAATGGGACATCACTAATCGATCAGTCCACGTGCAACCGCGCGGCCAGGCGCGAGAAGCGAAGACGCTCGTCCTGGTTGCGCACCGCCTGCTGCAACGCGCTCTTCGTCCCGACCAGCACGCATACGCGCTCGGCGCGCGTGATCGCGGTGTAGAGCAGATTGCGGCGCAGCATCAGGTAGTGACTCGAATGTATCGGCATCACGATCGCGGGATACTGGCTGCCCTGGCTCTTGTGCACCGAGATCGCGTAGGCGAGCGCCAGTTCGTCGAGCTCCGACAGATCGTATTCGGCGTGGGTCTCCTCGAACACGACGCTCACGCGCGCTTTGTCTTTGTTGATCGCGACAATCCTGCCGATCGATCCGTTGAACACGCCCTTGTCGTAATCGTTGCGCAACTGGATAACGCGATCGCCTTCGCGAAAGGTACGATCGCCGGAGCGAAGTTCGCGTCCCACGGGGTTCAGCAAGGCTTGCAGCTCGCGATTCAGGATGTGCGTGCCGAGCGGACCGCGATTCATCGGCGTCAGCACCTGGATTTCTCGCGGGTCGGTGATTCCGAAGCGTCCAATAAGGCGCTGCTGCACGAGCTGCTTGATCGTCGCGAGCACGTCTTCGGCGGCGTTGCGCTCGAAGAAGAAAAAGTCACCTTCGGCGTCGTTCGATATTTGCGGGAACTCGCCCCGATTTAAACGATGCGCGTTCGCGACGATCAGGCTGCGGTGCGCCTGCCGATAAACCTCCTTCAACTGCACGACCGGCACGAAGTCGGATGCGATCACGTCCTTGAGCACGCTGCCGGGGCCGACTGACGGCAGTTGATCGCGATCGCCGACCAGCAACAACGAGCAGTTCGGCATAAGCGCGGATAGCAGGCTGGAGGCGAGCTCGACGTCCATCATCGAGGCCTCATCGATGATCAGATAGTTGGTGCGGAGCGGAAAATTTTTACAGCGGATGAATCCGCCGCTCTGCGGGTCGTATTCGAGTAGCCGATGGATAGTCTTCGCGTCGCGGCCCGCGGCGTCCTGGAGCCGGCGAGCGGCACGCCCGGTCGGTGCGGCAAGCGTGGGCTTCAGACCGACGTCGGCGAGCGCGACAAGCAGCGACCGCAGCAAGGTCGTCTTGCCGGTGCCGGGACCGCCGGTGATTACAGTGACGCGGCTCGCCAGCGCGCATCGGAGCGCGCTCTTTTGTTCAGCTGAGAGTTCGAGCTCGGATGATTTGATCGCGGTCGCGACCGCGCGATCGATGAGCTCCTTGTTCATCGCGCGGCCCGCGTTCAATTCCGCTATTCGCGCGGCAACGTTCACCTCGGCCTCGTGCAGCCGCGCGAGGTAAATCGCGATGTGATCGTCCGCCTCTTCGGCAATCACCTCACCGCTGGCGGCTAGCTCGTTGACGGCGTCGTGCGCTAGGTCGGGCTCCATTTCGAGCGCAGTGCGGAACTGGCCTTCGAGATACTCGAACGGCGAATAGACGTGGCCCTCGTCGGCCATGCGTTCGAGAATGTACAGGACGGCGGCGCGCGCGCGCTGGATCGAGTTGCGCGGGATGCCGAGTTTCTCGGCGATTGTGTCGGCGGTGCGAAATCCGATGCCGTGAATGGTGCGCGCGAGCACGTACGGGTCGCGCTTCACGACCTCGAGCGCGTCCTTGCCGTAGAACTTGTGGATGCGCCGCGCATGCGACGCCGCCAACCCGTGCCCGCGCAGGAAGACGGTCAGTTCGCGCAGACCCGACGCGTCGCGCCATGCGGCCGCGATTGTGCGCGCGACAGCGGCGCCGATGCCGGGAACTTCGCGCATGCGCTCCGGCGCGTTGTCGAGCACTTCGCCGAGCGTGTCGCCGAAGTGCTCGGAGATTCGGCGCGCGAGCCTGGGGCCGATGCCCTTTATTTCCGAAGCCAGGTAGCGTTCTATCGCGACCGCACCGGCTGGCCGCAGCGTTTCAAAATCTACGACGTGAAACTGTTCGCCGAAACGCTGATGCTGCTCGAAGCCGCCTTGCGCGCGGATGGTCGAGCCAACTTCGAGACCCGCGAGATTTCCGACGACCGTAACGCGGCGGAAGTCGCCATGCTCCTGCGGCACGACGACAACGGCGACCGAGTAGCCGTTCTTGTCGTTGACGAACAGGACCTGATCGAGGATACCCTCCAGCGTCTCGTTCGCTTGAACTGCTTGTGCCACGGATAGAGGATTACGCGCGCCGCGCGCCGCGTCCAGTTGACGGCGATGCGCGCTTCGACCGGCGGCGGTGAGATAAGACTTCAGACTTCGATCGTTTCCCAGTGGCCGGTCTGGAAGCGCCAGACTTTTACTGTCGAGCGGACGACGTAGTCGGCGAGCAGGGACCACCAGATGTAGTTGATGCTGCCGCCGTGGTACCAAATCAGAATAGTGAGGAAGAGCCGCATTCCGTAAAAGCCGGCGAGCGAGCCGTAGAGAGGAAACTGCGAATCGCCCGCGCCGCGCAATGCGCCGGTGATGGTCCAGTCGATCGCCATCAGCGGTTGCGCGGCCGCCAGCGCGTACATGAATTGCACCGTGTACTCGATGACCGTTTTGTCGTCGATGAAGAGCGCCGCGATAAAATGGGCGAAGGTGATAAACACCAGACCCATGGCGGTCATCAGCACGATCGACATCCTGGTCGCTTCCCATCCGGCCTTGCGCGAGAACTTCGGGTCGCCCGCACCGAGCCCCTGACCGACGAGAGTCGCGGAGGCGGCCGAGAATCCGAAGCCAGGCAGAAATGACAGCGCGAGGATCCGCACGCCGATGAAATATGCGGCGATTTCCTTGGCCCCGTAGCGCGCGACGAATCCGACGTAGGCGACGAAGCCGAACTGGATCAACAATTGCTCGATGGCGGCGGGATTGCCGACGCTGAGAATTCGCCAGCCGAGGCCGAAGTCGGGCCACAGCCCCTGCCATCGGAAGTTCAGGACCATCCCGTCGATCGAGAGCGCGTAGAAAAATAAAATTCCGCCGATTGCGATCGCGAGCAAGGTCGCGACCGCCGAGCCGTCAACGCCGAGCGCGGGAAATCCGAGCTTGCCAAAGATGAGCACGTAGTTGAGGAAGATCGCGAGCACGTCGATAATGCCGCCGATCCAGAGCGGCGTGCGCGTGTCACCGGCGCCGCGCAACGCCGATGCGCACATCAGGAAGATTCCCTGGAACGGCTCAGACAGCATCACGACCTGCAAATAACGCGCGCCCATGTCGGCCATCTCGCCATGCACCTGGAACAATCCCATCAGCGGACGCGCGAAAATGATTACGGGGATCGCGATGATCGTCGAAACCAGCACGCCGAAGACGACGGACTGCTTCAGCACGTCCTCGGCACTGTCACGATCGTTCGCACCCACGTAACGCGCCACCAGCGCGACGGTGCCGGTACCGACGGCCGCGATGCCAGCGCGCACCGCGCCGAGGATTTGCGTCGCAAGTCCGACCGCGCCGACCGCGTCCGCGCCGAGCCGTCCCACCATCAGCATTGAGGAGAGGCCGAGAATCGAATCGAGTCCGAATGACAGGATCACCGGCCACGCGAGCGCCCACACCTCGAAGCGGATCCGCTCGATCGGTGGCAGGGTCATCGCGACCCCGCCCTGCCCGCCGGCTTCGGCGACCGCCTCGAGAAACTCGGACATGATTGTGATCAGTTACGCCAGCACAAGGCGCTATAGTCAATGGACCATGTTCGCGGCGGCGCGTGCACGCGCGAACAGGTAAAGATCGTGCGCGCGCGCGGAATCCGCTATATCTCGCGCGCTGGCGGAACGGGGAATCTCGATGACCGATGGATTGCGGCGACGGCCGGTTGAAATCTTCGCGGCGATCTTCGTCGCCGCCGGCATTACCTACGCGTATCATCTTGGCACCGATACACTCGGCGCGAGCGAGGCTTACAGCGCGTGGGCGGCGGCAAAACCGGGAGTCGGCGCGATCGTTCGCACGCCGGTGCTGCACGATCCAGGCAAGCAGGTCTTTTACTACGTTGTGCTTCATTACTACGCGCGGATTTTCGGACTGAGTGAAATTTCATTGCGCTCGATGTCGGTGATCTTTTCGCTGACAACGCTCGTGCTGGTGTTCGCACTCGGCTGCGAAATGTTCGACGACAATACCGCACTCGCGGCAACTACAATGTGGGCATTTAACCCGCTGGCTGTGGTGTTCGCGCACGCCGCGCGAATGTACCCGATGATCCTGACGCTCGCGCTCGCGCAACTCCTGTCGTTGTGGAGGGTGCGCAAGCGCCCGAGTGCGAGCCTCGCGGTGCTGTGCGGTATCGCTGGCGCCGCGCTGCTCTACACTCACCTGGGCGGCATCCTTTTCATCGGGGCGGGAGTGGCGATGCTAGTGCGCGACTTCATACGCGGGCGGCGAAATCCGATGGCGTGGCTGGCGATGGCTATAACGCTCGCACTGTTCGTCCCGTACTGGCCCGTGGCGCGCGAGCAGAGCGAGACACTGATCGCGGGCCATTGGCTCGATTGGATCGGAACCGCGTATCAGTATCCACTCTCCATCAAAATAGTATTGGCACTCGGAGCGGCTGCGATAGCGGCCTGGTTCGTATTTGGCGCGACCGCAGAATCGGATCGTTACGACGCACTCCGCTGGCTTGGTGCGTGGACGATCCTGCCGGGACTCATGCTGGCCGCGGGTTCGATCGTGATTCGCCCGATGTTCAACCTGCGGTACATTGCGCCGTCAACGGCTACTCTTGCATTGCTGATTGCGGCCGGAATCGCGCCTGTGAGCGTGAAATGGCGCAATCTGACGGCGGCAGGTTTCGCGCTGGCATGCTTGATCATGGTGCCGTACGCTCGGACCACGCCGCAGCCGTGGCGAGCGCTGGCCGCGCGAGTGGCGGCAGGCGGAGCGTCAGAGCCGGTCTTCTTCGAGTCGGGGTTTGTTTCAAGCGAGAACGCGGCGAACGTCGGCAATCGCGGATTTCCGTTTGGCTATTACTCAGTTCCGTTCGATTACTACTTCAAGGGCGCCAATCCACGAGTAGCTATTCCGGGATTTGATA
>Ga0074046_10001120_pt1 | contig 24774 bp, 25 predicted proteins | sample BogForMeECP23OM3_FD_94441 | JGI IMG/M metagenome (GOLD analysis project Ga0074046, IMG submission 94441) | Bog forest soil microbial communities from Calvert Island, British Columbia, Canada - Bog Forest MetaG ECP23OM3 | ecosystem: Environmental > Terrestrial > Soil > Wetlands ...
CCTCTCTCTTCGCGAATTTTTCCTGAAATGATGAGTAGAGCTCTGCCTGCAAGACTTGTAATCGATGCTCCCTATCGTTACCCAGCGTGTCGGTCCAGGGTCCGTAGTTGTCGATCTGTATGACGGTCATTTGTATCTGGTCGCCGCGCAATTTATTGCAACCCCACTTCGTAGATTCTTTCAGTCGTCTTCAGAGTTTCTTGAGACAGCCGAACCATCTTCACAGCTGATTCTACACTACGGTTTGCATATTCTTCCGCCCTCTCCGCGGCTTGTTCCCATGTCATGGACGGGCCCGAGACGCCTAGCGTGACAGGTTTCTTGTAGCGCAGTGAAAGATCTGATGCTTTCGACGCTAGCGCGTTGGCGATGACTTGGTCGTGGTCGGTTTCACCCTTCACAATGGCCCCCAACGTGACTACTGCGTCAACGTCGCCCTTCTCCAGCAACATCTGAATCATAAGGGGCATGTCGTATGCCCCCGGAACCTTGCAGACATATGTTGGCTTAGCATTAAGCTCGGTAGCATGTTTCAGGGCTTGATCAAGCATCTTGGCGGTTATCGCCGAATTGAACTCGGCGACTACTATTCCTAGCTTAATCCGTGATTCCATGGGCTGACACTTTGTGGTGCGTAGAACGTGCTGTCTTTGAAGAAGTCCGAAATCACTTGGTCGGCCTCGATAATCGGAATCGCGTTTTTTCTAGCAAAGGTTCTTGCTGAGTCAATCGACAACGCCTTATGGCTGTTTCCATCCAACATCTCACAAAGAGCGACCACTGGCGTTAATCCGGCTAATTCACATAAGTGCACAGAGAGCTCCGTGTGCCCTCGCCGTTTCTCAAGCGAACCCTCCGATTCGAGCAGCAAGTGAACATGTCCTGGAGCTTTGAAGTTTTTTGCAAATTCTCCAGTCGAGTCTTGTCCATTTTCGATTGCCTTCTTGGCGAGATGCGCCAGTTCGGAAATTGTTAAGGAACGGTCCAAGTCAGTTACTCCAGTGAATGTACGCCGATGATTGACCGTTATCGAGAAAGCAGGCCTTCCTCCGTACGGGGTTTCTTCTTCGTTGAGAGATCGAAGAATTGGATATTGACGCGCGGCTGAGAGAAATATGTCGTGCATTCTAACCAGGCCAAATTTTTTACCTACCTCATTGCTCAACGCCACACAGAGTAATCCACCGGCCTCGGCTCGCATCATCCTCACATGTTCCGGAGATGTGAACTCTGCAGCGACTACCATATCGATCTCATTCTCGCGAGAAGTAGCGTCATGGAGGAGCACAAATCCTCCGCTCCTCAAACTGCTCACCGCGCCTTCTAAGCTGCAATCGACACTTTCGGTCACGACCATGATGTACTTCTCGGCGGTTACGTGGCGATTCTAATATTTACCAATTACTATTCAGTGGGTATTTACTATTTTTCTAGTAGGTCAGTTTTCGCATCTGCAATCAGTCACGGTCAAACCTCTCTGGTTGTCGATATCGGTTGCCGCAAAGGTAATAGTTGAAACAGTTGATCAACGGAGTAGGCTGTGAAGACGAATGGTGTTCGATGTCATCTCATTCATAGTTGGAGTTGTGGCAGGAGCCATAGCGGGAGTTCTGGCAGGTACGCTTCGGGGCTTAGAGAGAACAGCGGATCTACAGGAGCGGCTTAGGTCGGTTACGAAGGAGGTTGAGAAGATGAGAGATTTTCTATCAACCCATAAGTCTCAGGAAATAGACCCTAAGGTTGACGCTGAGATTGAGGCTCTGCATCACGACTTAGAAGAAATACATGAAGAGATTCGTCGCATGTATCGACGGTCGGATTGATTAGCTAGCTGGAGCGGTCGACGACGCAGCCGCGGCTTTAGCTTGCTCCATCAACTGCGCAGGTGTTGCGACAACTCCTGCGGGAATCGAGGTTAATTTTGATTTTCTTACGCCAACGTGCCTTAACGGCGCAATCTTCTTTGCCAAATTGTAAATGTCGGATCCAACCTTCCCCAAGACGAATTCTTGTGAAAGCTGCTCGTACGTCAACGTTGAAGCTTTTTCTTCGACAATCTGCCTCATCAATTGTCGAATACCGTGCTCCTGTGAGGCCTTGATTCGATCGCGTGTAAATGCGACGACAGAAACACGTGTGGAGAATTGATCCGTCGTTGTGGCGTTGAAAATTCCGTCCATTCGCGTACTACCTCGTCTTACAAGACTCCGTAAGTAGTCGGTCGCGTATTCATGTGATTTCAGAATAGTTTCTGCTCTATGATCTTTCGTGTTTGCTATGAGGAAGTACAGTTTGATTGATTGGTGTGCAAAGTCATCGGTAATATCATAAAGGGTTGTTTCCACAACTCTTCCAATCAACGCTGTCGGATCTTCACATGGAACACCAGCGACGACGCGTTCGCCGAAGTAGGAGGGGCTATAGACGTCATACCATTCCTTCATGCGCCACTTGTCTCTCACTTTTCTAGTCGCTTTAGACAAGGAATTTGCACCTAACTTCGGATTTTAGCAAGCTACTCTTCGTGCGCTATTTAAATCGTTCATAATTTTCGTCGCCGTCTTTTAGTCACCGAAAAGGATCCCTCTGCCGCATGTATGCACCGGAATAGGTCTTGAATCGTAGCCTGTAGCGTCTCAATTCTAGAACACCCTCCAACATGAATTTTTAGCTCTGATCCAGCAAGACTCGTCGATATCCGCAGTTTCCCACTCACTGGTTCGTTGTCGGGAAGGATAGCTGAGGTAACGGCCCTCGCGAGTTTTGATGAGCCATATCGGATACAAATTTCAGCTTCCAGCATTAGCCTTCATCTGGGAAACTATTGCTTCATCGAGTTCTTTTAGGAAATCATTTGGGTCCTCGAGACGGATGTGCGCGCCAGCTGCTACATTATGTCCGCCGCCGAAACCAGAGTAGTTCTTGCTTGTAGCATTTAACGCTGCACCGAGGTTGACACCCATTTTAAGGAGTTTAGGGGGAGCTCTAGCAGACAGCTTTAAGCCCCCATCTTCAGCGCGGGTGACCACTATGATCGCGTGATCAGGGTAGAGATTTCCAGAAGATATGATGGAAGAGAAGGCGCCTGTCATGCTTGGCTGTATTTGGTTTTCTCCTCGAATCACCCAGATAGATGAGAATTTCTGGATAGCGCTAGGCGTATTCGTTAGCCACTCCATGTAGGTTGCAAGCGTCTTTCTGTAATTTGCGACAACCTCGTTGGCCTCTAGAAGAGCGGTTTTGCGATCTCCCATACCGACGCTGATTCCGATTGAGGGGTTTCCTGTTCGGCCGCAGGCGTTGAGCAGCGCCGAGTATTCTCGGCCGTCATGAGTTGGACTTCCCGGTGCTTCTTCGATCAAGGTGTATACGGTGCCTACGAGGTCGAGCACTACGTTGGATTTGAATCCGATTGAAGTTAGGTATCCGATTATAGCGTTCAGTAGCTTCTGCTTCTCTTCTTGCGAAAGATCAGCTAGTGTGCGGAATCTTTCTCCTTCCTTGATAGTGATACCATTGGAGGACAGCAATGTTAGGCAGTTGTCTTCTCTCCCACTCAGGTTTGGCAAATATGGCGTTGTAGTATACGCTAGAGCACGATGTATCGGCCGCGTCTCTCTACCGTACAGGACGAGGTCTGAGTCAACTCGGACACTGCCTACAGATACTCCGTCTTCGACGAGCAGTTCATTGAGGCCCTGGAGAGACCGCTTCTCGTTCTTGTCTTGCATATCGCCGAGGGCTCCTACTATCGCGAGGGCGCTGAGATCTTTGTTCGTTGAGGCTACTTGACGTGAGACGAGGTAGCAGACCCCTGCGGCACTGATTAGTCTGGCACCATCGATGCCGAATTCGTGTGGATTCAACTGTAGCATATTTTTTGGTATTGTTCCGTTCGGTGGGTGGTGATCCATTATCAATATTTGTTTTGCAAGCTGATGAGTGGTCAGCTGGTCCAAGTATCCGCTTCCGATGTCTGAGAAAACTAGGACATCCGGTTGAGTTTTTGCTATTTCAGAAATAATGTCTTCCCTGAGTTCTTCGACTATTCTTATCGTGAACCTAGCTTCGGCACGTGCCAGTGTTGAGCCGATTATTCCTGCTGAAGAGAGCCCGTCTGCGTCATGATGTGAGATCACCGTGAAATATGAGTCGGCACTCAGGTGCTCTCTTATGACATCTGCAAGTTCTTGAGCGCGGTTCAGGAAGCCGTCCTTGTTTGCGTCGGTAGCCATTCACTATGCCACTGACGCGACGACATGTTTGTAATGCCAGTCAGGCTGCAGTTCTCCGCTGTTATGATAGTATTTTTCGAGCCTGTGAATTTTTGATTCAAGCATCGCGAGTGATCGCTTGTTAACGTAATCTTTTCGGTTCTTTTCTAAGTGTTTCCTCATATCGTCAGCTTTCTTTACGAGCGAGGCCAAATCTTCCGGCAGAGTTCCTTTTTGTTGTCCACTCTTGAGTATCTGCTCTACCGTTTTCCCGGTTACAGATTTCACTAGCGGTACTGCGTAACGGTCGCGAAGTACCATGCCGATGGTGCTGGGAGAATTACCCTCGCGGGCGAGCTTTAGGACAAGTGCTTCGACTTCTTCCGGAGTGTACTTGCACCATGATGGAGTCTTCTTGCCAATTGGACGAGTGGATCCTGATTTTCCTCGTTTGCTTGTGTACAGTCTCGCCATTGCTGATCATACTCTGTTTCGTAATTGCTCTCTGGGTCTTAGGATTCGATTATTTAAGTTACCTTAGTCCGGCAGCTTCCTAGTCGTGTACCATTTGCAGAAATTGCTGAAAGCCTTAGCCCTGTGAGAGAATCTGTTTTTTTGATCCATGCTCATCTCACCAAACGTTCGTCCATTTCCGAACTTCGGAATGAAGATGGGATCATATCCGAATCCAGAGGTGCCGTTCGATTCTAGCGCGACAATTCCTTTTACTGCACCAGTGAAGCAAATGGGTGGGCGCTTAACGGCGCAATAGGCGACCGCTGCTTGGAATGAAGCTTTCCTGTTCGGACTATTCTCTAATAGCTTCAAGATTCCTCTCGATCCGATGGTTTGGAAGACGAATGATGAATATGGGCCTGGGAATCCTTTCAGCGAGTCAACGAAGAAGCCAGAATCATCGGTAATGATAGCTCGGGCTACTCCGTTTTTTATGAATTCGCTTGCTGCGGTTCTTACGATTGTCGTTAGACTGTCAGCTTGGATCTCATGTTTCTCAAGATCCAAACGTTTCAGTCGTATCCCGTACGGAGCGACAATGCTCGACGCTTCTCTGAACTTGTGCTTATTCGTTGTCGCAAAATGAATAGTCGTATCACGTTCTATCAAAGTACCTTCCACGCCGTTCGATTTCACGCATTTTCTTCAGCATCACTTTGCTTGACTTGCCTGAGGAAGCTGAATATCCAGTCATGAATGCCTTAAAGAGCGATTCATGTGTTTCGTAGTGACTACTCTTCAAAATTCTGTTGAAGAGAAGGAGATCGACTCCTTTGTCCTCTTCCTCTTCTGAATAGTTTGCCAGACCGAAATCGATTATGCACAAGGATTCATCGTCACATAGCACATTTGATAGCGTCATGTCACCATGAACTATCCCGCCCGCATGCATTTGCCCTAATTTCTTGCCCAACGTTTCGCATCGAGCCAGCTTTGTTGATTTCGGGAGCGAATTGAGCTCTTCCTTCAACGTGGGAGCTCTGACATATTCCATTATAATTGTGGACGTTGATGGATCTATGTGGAATAAGGCTGGGACTGGGACTCCAAGTTTCTTGACTTCATGCATCATAATTGCTTCATGCGAGGTTCGGGTTCGGCGAATCACTTCATCAAGTTGCTCCACGCGGTATGGCTTTGAAATACGCGTTTTCCTAATTGCAGGTTCGTTGAACCATTCTTGCAGGTAGATTTCTGCTTCAGCGCCTTTGTAGATCAGTTTGGGTGGAATCAGTTCTCCATGGAATGTCAACATCCTCAAGCCTCCATTTTGGTTTCACGTTAGATTCTGCTATACTCATGACAACGCCTGCACGCAGCGCCAGAACGCCCGTCCAAGCGATCTGAGCCCCATTATCTCCGGTGAATGGCGACTTAACGGTGTATGCTGTTGCGTTATGCAAATTTGCGACCTTTTCGAGTTTAGTCTGAAGCACTTTGTTTGCGGCCACTCCGCCTGTCAAGAGAAGCTCCTTCTTACTCGTATAGGCCAAACTTCTTTCGACTACTTCAGCTAGCATCGAACATGATACTTCCTGCATAGAATAGCAAACATCCTCCAGACACTCGCCGGACTTCAGTTTTGCTAACGTTGCAGTCAACAAACCGGAATAAGAAACGTCATTACCTTTCACTACATATGGTAGTGAAATGAACTTTGACGCCTTTTCAGCTAGCTTCTCAATCTCCGGGCCGGCGGGCGATGCTAAATTAATCTCCCGGCCGAACATGTCGAACAGATTACCGATCGTGATATCCTCCGTTTCGCCGAAGATACGCCAACGACCGCCTGAGAATGCGGTTATGGCAGTATGGCCTCCAGACACGAGCACTACCAAGGGGTCAGTCGCTCCGGTCATCAATGCGCCAATCTCGATGTGTCCGATCGCATGGTTTACCGGAACTAACGGAATGTTCAAGTAACTTGATAACGCCCTTGCCACGGTCGCTCCAACTCTAAGACACGGTCCCAAGCCGGGGCCCAGCGCGATAGAGACACCGCCTAACTTATCCGGGTTTGTTCGCGCAGTTTTGAAGGCAGCAAGAACTACCTTAGCGGCTACTTCGCTATGATGGTCAGCTGCTTCTCGCGGATGAATGCCCTTTCCAGGAGTTGATCGATAAATATCTCGAATATCCGAGAGGATAGCACCATTCTCTGAGACAATACTTGCCCCGAAAGTGTGTGCCGTAGATTCAATGCCGAGACAAGACAACTCAATCTAGATCCATTCTGGGTATCGATGCTGAAAACCATTTAGTAAGTGTACGAGCGACAAGAACGCCATCTAAAAAGTCCCATTTCCTTGATTCACATTGGCACCTCATCAAATGACGACAACGTAGAAGGATACAGAATGCTTGACGCTCAGCTAAGCTCAAATAGGGATCTGTGGCAGCTCACGGATCAGATGGTGTGACTTCGATCAAGGATGTCCGAGAAATCCCAACAGGTCACATCAACTGATGATCTCTGTACCGATCCCGTTTCAAGATCATGCTTGCTCAGTAAGGATATGATTTGGCAAATGAACAAACATGTTGGAACGTTACCAAAGCAATACGACGCGAAGACGATAGAAGAGTACACGAAGAACTTCTGGGCCAAATCCGATATCTATCAGTTGGTTAAAAAGCGAAAGTCTCGTTGTCCTAAATTTTACTTTCTTGACGGCCCACCCTTCCCCAGTTCAGATACTCCTCATATTGGGACATGTTGGAACAAAGTGCTAAAGGACAGCGTAATCCGATATCATCGATCGAAAGGATTCAACGTCCGAGATCAACCAGGCTATGATTGCCACGGCTTACCTATAGAACTTGCAATTGAACAGAAATTCGGCATCAAAACTAAGAAGGATATAGAACAAATCGGACTTGAGAAATTCGTCACCGAATGCAGAGAATTCGCTGTAAACAATTCCGTATCGATGACACGAACCTTTCAGGAGCTAGGAGTGTGGATGGATTGGGCCGCTCCATACATGACGCATGATGACGATTACATTGAAAGCGATTGGTGGAGCTTGAAGGAGGCGTGGAAAAAAGGGCTCTTTGAACATGGGCTCAGAGTCGTCCACTGGTGTCCGCGTGATGAAACAGTTCTCTCGGACTATGAAGTTGTTCTAGAATACAAGATGCTTAGAGATCCGTCCATCTACGTTAAGTTTCAGGTGGAGGGCAAAGAGAACGAATTTGTTCTCATCTGGACAACGACCCCCTGGACCTTACCTTCAAACGTAGCCGTCATGGTTAATCCTGAAGCAGAGTACGTTAAAGCACGATTAGGAAATGAACTACTCATTCTTGCGAAAGCACGCGTGAAAACCATCGAAGATAAAATCCAGTCTCAACTCGAAATCATCGAAACCTTTCCGGGAACTAAGCTAGAAGGATTAAGATACCGTTCTCCGATGGAAAACCTCGTACCCGCACAAAGGAAACTTGAGAATGCACATCGCGTCGTCCTAAGCAAGGAGTACGTGACCTTAGAAGAAGGCACCGGCTGCGTCCACTCAGCCCCTGGTCATGGAGAAGAAGACTACGAAGTAGGCCTAAGATACCACCTTCCGATCCTGATGCTTGTCAACGATCAGGGAAAGTTCGTAGATGACGCCGGCAAATATTCAGGGAAATCCGCGAGAGAAGCGAATCCGGAAATTATCGAAGACATCAAAACCAATGGGAGGCTACTCTATTCGGAAGAAATAGAGCACCGAAGCCCAGTATGTTGGCGTTGCAAGACACCACTGATAATTCGAGCAACCGACCAATGGATCGTGCGCGTCGTTCACCTCAAGGATACCTTCATCAAGGAAGTCGACAAAACCAGATGGGTTCCTGACTGGGCTGGCGCAAGTCAATTCAAAAATTGGTTAGCCAACCTAAAGGATTGGGTTGTATCAAGACAAAGATTTTGGGGCACTCCACTTCCGGTTTGGACTTGCAGTATCTGCAACGAAGTCCAAGTCATAGGGTCAAAGGAAGAGCTGTTAAAACAATCAACCACATCAACTGACCTGCTCAACCTCCACGTCCCATGGGTTGACAAAGTAAAGTTGAGATGCAAATGCGGAGCCGAGATGACAAGAATACCGGACGTGATGGTAGGATGGTACGACTCAGGAGCAGCCTCTTACGCTTCCCTCGGACACCCCAAAAACCCTGAACTCACCAAGTACTGGTGGCCAGCAGACTTCATAGTTGAAGGGCGCGACCAGATCTCGGGCTGGTTCTTCTCACTGCTAAAAGCAGGGGTCGTGACCATGGGAATTTCACCATACAAAACAGTCCTCATGCATGGCTTCGTACTAGACGACAAAGGGCGAGAAATGCACAAGTCACTCGGAAACTTTGTTACTGCCCAAGAGGTCATCCAGAAATTCGGTAGGGACATCTTCCGTTACTATGTACTCCAAACGACAATCTGGGAAGACCTGAAATTCTCATGGGACGCGATTAAACAATACAGCGGAGATCTTAGCACCTTCTGGAACACTTACGTTTTTGCTAGCACGTATATGAACCTGGACAAATTCCAACCACAAAGATGGCCGCTAAAAAAGCTGACAAGAAGTCTACTTCCCGAGGATAAATGGTTGCTCAGCCGAACGCATCGCACCATCAAAGAAGTGACCGCGGCAATGGATGATTACAAGATTCATGAAGCTGTTCGAAAACTCAAAATCTTTCTAGTTGAAGACTTGAGCCATACATACGTACGCTACATACGACGCCGAACCTGGATTGAAAAAGAGACTGCGAATAAGCAATCAGCTTACGCAACCCTCTACTTCGCGCTCAAATCTGCCTTGGCAATGCTAACCCCAATTCTTCCTTTTCTAACGGAGGCTATATACCAAGACATGTTCCGAAACGCTGAACCAAGAAACCCTGAGACCGTCCATCTCCTAGACTGGCCCATTTACGAAGAGAAAATGATTTCCGGCGAACTCGAAGCAGAAATGAATGCGGCTAAAACAATTGCTTCGACAGTCGCGGTCGTACGTGGAGAGAAGGCCCTCAAACAACGACAACCAGTAAGACGCATAATCGTAGCTTCAGACTCGAAAATAACGCGCAAAGCAATTAAGACATATTTTGACCTATTGCTTGAGCAAATGAACACTCGCTCACTGTCAGGGATCTCGAGTGATAAGGGAACCAAATATGAACAGGCGGACAGCTCTAAGCAATTCGCTAAATCAAGTTTCCCAGACGGAACAGTCTATCTAGATCTAAAGCTGACACCAGAAGATATCGCAGAAGGATTGGCGCGAGACGTAGTCAGAAGAATTCAGCAGATGCGGAAAGAAATGGACCTGAAAGTCGACTCCTACATCGAAGCGAACCTTGTAGTGCCCCAAAAGATCGAAAAGCTCCTAAAGACTCAACAGCATTACTTAGCCCACGAGATAAGGGCTAAACGACTCATAATTTCAGCAGAGAAGAGAGATTCATCTCCCGAAGGTTACTTTTCAAAGACCTGGGAGATAAATAAAGAGAATTACGAGTTTGCCTTGCGCGAACTGGCGCCTATAAAACGGAAGAAAACCAGAAAAAAGTAGCCTCTCAGAGAGGCACTTCGATGAATAGGCGCTCCAGCAGTTCCTTGTACCTGTTTCTAATCGTAACTTCGGTAACATTGGCGATTTCAGCAATCTCACGTTGAGTCTTCCTCTCGTTGGTCAATACGGTTGCTATGTATGTGGCGGCTGCCGCAATTCCTGTTGGACCACGACCGCTGGTCAGCTTCATCTCCTTCGCAATCTCCAAGATTCTGATCGCTATCGCCTCAGCCTTGCCTGATATGACTAGTTTATTGCTAAACCGTGCGGCGTAGTTCCTGCTGGTTGATGGCGGTACGAATGCTTCCAATTCACGAACCATGAATCTGTAGCTTCGCCCTATGTCCTTCTTGTTCAAGCTGGATGCCGCAGCAATCTCGTCCAAAGTTCGAGGTACGCCACACTGCCTGCATCCCATGTAGATCGCGGCGGCAGTCACATTATGGATTGATCGACCACGAATTAGCCGTTTTTTAATTGCTCGTCGATAAATGACTGAAGCAGTCTCAAGAATATTCTTTGGGAGATTGAGTGCCGACGCAAGCTTGCTTAATTCGGCAAGTGCAACCGCAAGGTTTCGCTCAGTGGCATCAGAGACACGAACTCTGCTCTGCCACTTTCTCAATTTGTACAGATCTAGCCTCTGCGCGGCCGTGGCGCGTTTCCCTAAAGCGCGTCGGTCGCGCCAATCAATAATAGTAGATAAGCCCTTGTCGTGGATCGTGTAGGTTAACGGAGCGCCTACTCGCGCTCTTTTTGATTTTTGTTCATCATCAAAAGCTCGCCACTCCGGCCTCGTGTCAGCAAGTTTTTCGTCAATGACGAATCCGCAAGCCATGCAAACCACCTCGGCAGCCTCGTAGTCACGCATCAACTTGGGTCCGCCACATTCTGGGCAAACACGAATTTTACTTGGCGACTGCAGCGCTTCGCCTACTTCGATATCTGATTCTTCGGCCACATTCTCATCCTTGTTGTTTTAATTTAGCGAGTATACGATTCGTCCGACGTACTTTGCGGGTGAAGAGACGGTCGGTCTGAGAGCTAGGTACGGTGACGTGACAGGCCCGAATATCTCTTGTACTTTTCCGATCTCCTTCAGTTTACTGTCGCAGGTCTTGGTGCCTATTTTAACAAAATGCGCTTCTTCGCACTTTACTATCAGGCTTCGGCTTGTTGAAAAATGGAGAATTTTGCCGAGCCTTTGCAAACTCGCTTCTTCACTCCCGCCGTGAGTTATCTCCGAAACGTCCATTCCTTATATAAACTTAGATCTCTGCTTTTTTCAGCGCGCACCTTTCACGACAAAATTTCATAATCGGATCACTTGAAACTTTCGCGTCCGTTTCTCCCTTAACGTTTTTTACAAACAAACCAATCGTTCCAACGGCAGTTCGGCTCAGATGATCAAGGGCGTAGTGCTAACTAACTTCATGTCCTATGATAACGCATATGTTCCCTTAGCTCCCGGGCTGAACCTAATTTGCGGACCAAACGGGGCCGGAAAATCTTCTATCCTACTGGCAATATCGGTTGTCCTTGGTCAGGCCTACACGGAACGATCGAAGAAGCTTAGCGATCTGATTAAATGGGGGACGGAAGAGGCAAGAGTTACCCTAATTGTCGATAATTCAGGAGAAAAACGACCGTTCCCTCAATTCCACTCTGACCAAGTTACGATTACGCGAGTTCTCAGGCATAACGGCACATATTACTACCTTCTCCAGAACAAGCCGACAGCTAAATCAGCGGCGACCGACGTTTTCAAAACGCTCGGATTAAACCCGGACAATATCCTCGTAATCATGCACCAGTTTATGGTAGGGCGATTCGCAGCGGTCTCTGCACAAGAGAAACTGAAGATGTTAGAGGAGGCAGTCGGCTTCCAAACTTACCGCGAAGAAGTCCTGGATGCACGTCTCAGATTGGATAGCGTTGCGAGCGAAGAGCAGTCACTAGCTCAGGTCCTAGAATCAACAAAAGAAACACATGATTACTGGAAACGTGAGCACGACAGATTTCAACAGAAGAAACAGCTAGAGACTAAATTGGACGCGCTAAAGAGAGAACTTCTCTGGTCCAGAATTCAAAAACGCAAAGAATCATTAACTCACCTACAAACCCGAATAGACTCAAAAACTCGTCTGGTCCAAACGATTGAAAGCAAAATACAGGAGTTAGCTGAATCCAAGAAAAAACGGCAAGCAAAATTTGATGAGCTGAACCTAACCCGGGTGGAGCTAGAGGATAAACGAATTGAACTCGTAAAAGAGACAACAACGCACGAGCTCAATCTCGAATGGTCAACAAGTCTACTACGAAATGTTCAGTCACTTACCAGCGATCAAGAAGGAGACTACATGCCACAGCTGCAGGCCTTGGGCAAACTAAAAACGTCTTGGAAGGAAAAAGCCGAGGACTCACAACGAAGTCTAGCAAAATCTAAAGAAAAAATGAGTATGCTGACTGAAAGGATAGCTGATGCTAGTGGAAGACTTGAAGATGCGTTATCGCGATTAATCGACACAAACGTCGAATACGAGGTCTCTGGATTCAAAAGAAAGCTATTGACAGAGGAGGTAGCGGACCTCCAGGCACAAGTACGCCTGGCGCATGAAGAACTCGACCCCATGGTCGAATCCGCTGAGAAAGCAGGCCCGCTTATCGAAACCCCGCGAAAAATAATTGAGGTAATGCTCGAGATCGGCGCCGTTGAGGAACAAATGAAGCCTCTCAGCGCAATCTCCGAAGACGTCGAGAAAATGTACTCATCGTACACGAAGGTCTACGAAGACCTACGCCAGAAAACACTCCGAGTTGCGAAAAACCGTGAGGAAGTAATAACCGAACTTGATAAACGCCTTGCGAGATGGCGAGAAGTCCTCAACACATTCTTAGATGAAGTGACGGGCAAGTACAATGCAATCTTAGTCGCCGTAGGAGCCGCTGGAGCAATACGGCTAATCACTTCACGTGAAATTGAAAAGTGCGGGTTAGAGATCCTCGTGGGATTCAAGGGGAACAAGCCCACACCTCTGGACGCGTTCACTCAAAGTGGCGGAGAGCGCAGCATTGCGATGATGGCGTTTCTCTTGGCACTCCAACAGCATATCACATCGCCATTCAGAGCCATAGACGAGTTCGACGTCCACATGGATCCTAAGAATCGTGCATTAGTAACGCAACTTATAGTTGCTAGTTCAGCAAGCATGAACGAAGGTCAATATCTGGCTATAACCCCCGGCCAAATTAACGTCGACGATAACACCCACGTCGTAGTCGTCCAGAATGTGGGAGGAACCTCAACAATCAGTGAGCTGAAAGCCCCATGAGCGGAAAACCAAAAACAGAACGAACGACAATCACGGGCGGAAGACGTGAGTTAAAGGAGATCATCGAAACCTGCGATGCGATCTCAGAGCGCCGATTCAATCCGTTCTTCCTCGACGTTGAACTAGGAGTAGAGACCCTGAGAAAGTACTATCCCAAATGGGAGTCATTCAACGATCACTGCCTAGACGCACACACACTCAACCGACTCTCCGAGGTGGTCAGGCTGCAAAACACTCAGCTGAAATTCCAGTCAAGTGCGTTATATTCAGATCCTGAATTCCTAATACACAAATTAGAACGCATGAGCGAGAAGCGACTTGCAGAAGTATTTCTTCAAAGCTGGCATCCTCTCGCAGAACTTGAACAGTTGACAGAAGAAACGGTCAACGATTCTCTCACCTACTGGAATGCTCTATTACCGATTAATGAGCGATGGTTGCGGAAGACCCAACAAGAAAGTACGAAACCGGATTCAGCAGATTCTAGCACTCTGAATGAACTAGGAATTAGCGGTGAAGAGTTTGACGACCAACTTATTGGGCTCTGGAACGAATTGCGGAAAACGTTCGAATCAACTCAACAACCAGTCGATTATTGGACATTTATCCGAAGAACCAGCTATCAAGAAACTGTTCAAAGAGCATATCGTGTTAGTTTTCTCATCACCTACGGCTACGCAAAACTTCAATCCGAGGCAGAAAAATTATCTCTAGTACCCATCAGCGTACCGGCAGGAAAAGCAACCGCTGGAATAAGTTTTCCAATCCCGATTACGAGGGGATAAGGGATGGAATCCGACAAAACACAACCCGCGCAGACATTCTATTCAGACAAACTCAAACGCGCAATGCACCTACTCATTTTCAAAAGAGGCAAACTTCCAGGAGCCAGAGAATGGGAGCTTAAGGAGAAGATTGGGAAGAACTTCGAGCAGGTCCTAGAACAATTGAACCAACTCCTCTCTGAACTTGACCTTGAAATTAAGAAGGTGAGTGACCCATCACCAGGTGAAGTTATGACTAGCGAGAGTCGACACACCGAGGAGGCTCGGTATCTGATAACACTCAAAGGGACTCTCGGATTAAAGGAAGCAAAGTTGATCGGTTGGAGAATTGATAACTTGGCCGGACTTGGAGCGGCGATAGCCTATCTTGTGTCTAAGCAAGGCAAAGCTCCGCGAGTAGAAATCGAAAAACTCTTGGCAATAAAGTTCGGTCACTGGAAAGCACTGACTCTCGTAGACATATTTCTAAGGTCTGGATACCTAGAGGAAGATGATGCAGGCGTGCTTGCGCTGGGATGGCGAACAAGATCTGAGGTAGACCTGCGAACTCTTATGACAAAATTGGCTGAAGTGAAATCTTAATCGTCGGATTTAGGAGTCGCAGATCTTTCAAGAAAGTCATGTGGATATTTCTTCGCGGATACGAAAGTCTTCACGTTGCCTCGTTTCACATGTTTAGCTAATTCAAGAAGCTGTTCGCGTTGTGCGTAATGATCATGAACTTTGCTCCGCCCCAGAACTGTCAGAACTTCTCCTAGGAAGAATGTGGGCAATCTGTGTTTATTGCACATGGGGCAAGTGCACTGTAATTTTGCACCATACTCTTTTGTCCATTCTTTCCTTTTGAAAACCCCCCAATTCGTAGGGTCGAACATGTTGATTTTGTCTTTCGTTAGTGGAACAGGAGGCGGAGGAACAACCCATCTATTGAAGCTATCAACACCAAACATTGGAAGCATCATTCCTTCGGAGCATCGCAAGAAAGCGTGGGCAAAACGTATCTTAGGTGGAACCTGGAAGGCATGAATCCACAATGCGGGGTCCTTCTTCTTTGCTTCCTCCAGTGTCCGCAGTTCCTGATAATAGAAACCCCCTCGCATGTCGAAACCTAATTGCTTAACCCCTCGTTTTACCAGCGGATCAAGCACTTTCCCAAAATCATCTTTATTTCCAGTCGGAGCCATAACAGGCATCAAGGGCTTATCGATTCCTCTATGATCCATCCATCTCTCCGCGAACCGCAAGTTAGAAATGAAATCTCGCGGAGAAACTCTCGGAGTTTGTTGAACCGTTATCACATCCATATCCGCAAAATATTGGAGATCAAGAACGGTTCGAAGATCATCAGACTCAATGACCGTCTCGCCCTTCATGATGAGAAAGAGCATACTCAACGAATCTTCGTGAACAGATGTCTCGCGAGTCAGTCGCCTAGCGAAGTCTTTGAGGTATTCGTCTTCCTTCAATATCCGCTTCAACGTTTCCGGATAAACAAGTTTGCCGGCCACTATGACCTCAGTAGGAAATTCCTGCTTCAACCCCACTAGCCTAGTTGCATTCAGCTCTGTAGTAGTAGCAAATTTATTCGGAACTGGAACTTTCGCTTTCCCGTAACTCAGGTAACCGCTCACTACGCCGGATTTATCGTCGGTCTCGATATCTCTCTTACTCAACTCAGGCAAATTTCAACACCACAACATCACCTTTCTGAAAATTAAAGGAAAACCCTAGTTAGCTACAAGAAGAAACTCTGAAATCCTTAATTATCCGCCACCTTAAGGCTACAGCGATTTCAAGTTCCGAAGGCGACTGTTTTGGGTGAAGAAGTTGAATTACCTCCGCAGCTCCAAGAACAATTAGTTCGATTGCAACAATTCCAGCAAACACTCCAGTCTGTGGTCACCCAGAAACAGCAGATAGATCTCGAACTAAACGAAACAGACAAAGCGCTCGCAGAACTTGAAAAATCAACCGACGAGACGCCGGTCTACAAGAGCGTCGGCAGCATACTTGTCAAGTCAGCCCGACAGACCCTGCTCACTGAGTTGAAAGAACGCAAAGAAATTCTAGCAACACGTGCGACCGTACTTGGGAAGCAAGAAGAACGAACAAGAGAGAAACTGAAGGAAATTCAAGAGAAACTACAGGAAAGGTTGAGGGGCCCGAAGCCGGCCGCTGCACAGCAATAGACGCCGCTTCGCTCATTCTCCTAGGGAGCCGAAGAGGATACTATGAGCATTGAGTTGAAGAGAAATCCTACTGACGACGAAGTAGAACAAATATGTGTAGCCGCAGAAGAGGCGGCGAAAAAGCGAATCCTCTCAATCGTGCCCTTGAAGAGGATAAGTGACTTCGACGTTACGGTCGAAGCAAATGGAGACAAACCGCTCGTGTTGAACGTAGATATCGCCATCGAAGTAACAATTGGTGATGAAAACCTAGAAGAGCTAGTAAAGGACGCAACGAACGCGGCCTTCAAAGCAGCCGAGATCAAGGTACGGGAGCTGAACCTTTGCGCAAACACTCAAACCTAGTGAAGCTTATTCGCGACGCACAGACTATACTCATAATCGGCCACCAAAACGCTGACCCAGACGCAGTTTGCTCCGCTTACGCATTCTCCAAACTCATCAACGCAATCAATCACAAAGCGAAAGTTTCCTTTAGTTCACCAGACGGCGTAAGCAAACTTTCGAAACAGTTGCTTCAAACGATTCCATTACAAGTCATTGAAGAATTTGATGTCTCACAAATAGACCTCATCGTAACCGTAGACACAAACACCCTTCAGCAATTAGGAAAATTGCAAGCGACAGTAATGCAAGCGCACAAACCTCTGATGATGATAGACCATCACGCTCTCCATCCCGAGAATGCAAAAACGGCTATCCACATACTCTGTGACGATAAATCAACATCGACCTGCGAGATTATCCTCGAATTGTACATGGATCTGAAGATACCCATCGATGAAGTGGTAAGTCAAGCGCTGTTGACTGGAATCATTGTGGAAACAGGCCACTTCTCAATCGCAACCAAGCGAACCATAAAATCTGCTTGCACACTTATTGATCGTGGCGCTGACCCAGCGGTGGCTCTCGCGTTGACTAAGCAAGTCATGGATGAGTCAGAACGAATTGCAAGAATGAAATCGGCTCAACGGGTGCGCTTAGAGAAGATTGACAATTGGCTTATCGCTCTCTCAGACATCGGTTCGTACCACGCCTCTGCGGCTCGGTCCCTCATCTCACTCGGTGCACATGTCGCTGTTGTTGCTGGAAAGAGGAATGATCAGTTAACTGTGAGTATGCGTTCGACACATGAATTCTTTCAGCAGACTGGTCTCCATCTCGGAACGAATCTCGCTAGTCCTCTGGGACAACGATTGGGAGGGATGGGAGGAGGCCATGCAACGGCCGCTGGAACCAACGCCAAAGGCGAGGTGGGTGACGCACTGAAGCAAGCGCTGAAATTGTTACGTGAATTTCTCACACATCCAGAAAAGAGTATACGGGACGTAAATAATCCATCAACGATTACATAACGACTACAAAACGTCATGGTGAACTCCGCTGCCCGCAATTTCAGCACGAAATCTCTCGTTCACATATTCCGGCGTAGAGAAGCCGTCAATAGACGGCATCAATTTGTCTATCGCAAAAAACGATTTCGTAGTTCTTACTGGTGTAAGTGGCTGTGGAAAAACAACTCTCTGCCGATGCTTGAACGGTCTGATTCCGAATTTTTATGCTGGCAAATTGGAGGGGGATCTCAAAATTAACGACGTAGACGTTAAGGGAAAGTCGACTGCTGAACTCGCAACCCATGTCGGGTTCGTTTTCCAAAATCCAGAAAATCAGCTCTTCTCGCTTTCAGTAGAAAGAGATGTTGCCTTCGGATTAGAAAATTTAGGAATTGAAAGAGAACTCGCGATCGAACGAGTCAATTGGGCAATGGAAGTCACGGGCATATCGCAACTCCGCAATAAAGCTCCCTACGAATTATCAGGTGGACAACAGCAGCGAGCGGCGATTGCAGGGGTTCTCGCGATGAGGCCAGAGATAATAGTCTTAGACGAACCAACTTCGTTTTTAGATCCGAAGACCGCAGATGAAATTCTGAAAGTAATATCGCGGCTCAATCGTGAATTTGGATTGACCACGCTGCTTGTGGAACATCGACTTGATACTGTATCCGCCTACGCCAATCGAGTAATCGTGATGGATAAGGGAAAAATTGTCCTCGATGGTCCACCCGAGGCAGTCTATGATGAATCGGCCCGATTAATCGGAATTGGACTGCCCAAGGTTACGGCTTTGTTCCATTTGCTTAAACGGGATGGAATACCTGTAACAATTAATCCAATTACGGTAACGCAGGCTTCAGAAGCGCTACGAAGGGTCTCCGGAAATTGATATCCGTAGAACACGTAAGCTTCCATTATCCAGGAAGCTCAGAAACTCTACACGATATCAGTCTGAAGATTGATGATGGCGAATTCGTAGCCATTATGGGTGAGAACGGTGCAGGGAAAACTACGCTCGTGAAATTATTTAATGGGTTACTCAAACCTGACTCTGGATCGGTACTCATCGACAACGTGAACAGTCGTGACAGATCTGTCGCGGAGTTGTCTAGGCAAGTCGGCCTTATCTTCCAAAATCCGGATCATCAATTGTTCGCTGAGACGGTTGGAGAAGAACTGAGATTCTCCCTGAAGAATTTCGGATTCGAAGAGTCAGTCATCGAGAACCGCGTAACTTCTCTACTTACAGCGTTGGATATAGAAAAGTACGTGAACGCTTCACCCTTCATGCTAAGCGGCGGAGAGCGGAAACGAGTCGCGCTTGCTTCAATATTGGTTTGGGATCCCAAACACGTGGTAATGGACGAACCCACGATAGGTCAAGATTATCTGCAGAAAGACAGATTGAGAAATTTCATCATCCAACTCATATCACAGAAGAAAGTCATCATAGTCGTTACTCATGACACTGAATTCGTCGCAGAGTGTAACCCTAGGGTAGTATTGATGTCCAAAGGAAGGATTATCGCCGACGGACCAGCCAAGTCAATTTTAACTGATCAAACAATGGTTGAAGAGGCTTCGCTTGTTCTCCCACAAATGACCCAACTGATGAGGAGTATTCCGGAGTTGCATGCTCCTGACGACATTATAGATGTGTATGCTGCACGAAAATTCCTTCTTCAAGCGTTAAAGGCGCGTGTAGAAACGCGACGGGAGAGACGGTGATTTGTCTCTAAGATTTGTTGAAGGGTTCAAATTTACTCGCATCGATAGTCCAATACACCGAATGGATCCTCGAGCAAAATTCATTCTCACACTTGGATTCTTCGCAACCTCTTTGATGTTCACGAATGTCTATGTGCTTCTGATAATTTTTCTCGCTCAGGCGCCGCTGATAATTTTGGCCAAGACATGGCGACGATGGGGAAGATCTATGCGTGGCGGACTGTTTCTTGGCGGTTTCATTTTTGTTATGAACTTTATCTTCGGTACATCCCTCACTCTATCAATTGCGTTCACGCTTCGTTTTTTCGCTATAATGTCAGCCTTCTCCTTCTTTTTCATGACAACATCCGCAGATGATTTAGGCTTGGCACTCGATCAGATACACGTCCCGTACGTGGTGTCATTCACCTTTACAACTGCGGTGCGTCTCGTGCCAACGATGGCTCTTGATGCGCAGACAGTGGTAGATGCGCAGCGTTCTCGAGGATTAGAATTGGATAAAGGCAATATCATGAAACGAATTCGCAACTATATTCCAATCCTCATTCCATTGATCATTTCAGCTATTCGCAGAAGCGTTGAATTAGCGGAAGCGTTAGAGTCACGAGCATTTGGAGCGAATGAAAATAGGACAAGTATAACGACGCTGAAGTTGCATCGGTCAGATTATGCGGCTATGGCCGCGACCGTGCTGGGCGTTGTGGCCGCGATTTACGTTTACTTCTATCTGCCTCTGCCAAATCTCATCATTCCATTCAAGACGCCGCATCTCTTCGAGTAGGCTTGGATAAGGGCTTGAGACTTCCGCGTATTGTTATCGACTCACGCGAATCCGCTTCAGGAATACCAGAAGTTCTCGAAGAGCGGGGTATCTATGTTCAAAGAAGATTGCTAGATGTCGCTGACTATGTCGTCGGCCAATATGCAATCGAACGTAAGACGGTTCATGATTTTATTTCTTCCCTGTACAGCGGGCGCCTATTTGACCAAGCCCAAAGGATTACTCAGGCATACTCGAAATTTTTGCTTATTGTGGAGGGAGATATTCAGGAGGCATTTGCTGACCTCAAAAACCCTCGAGCGTACTGGGGGGCTTTGCTGACGCTGGCCCTGAGTTTTGATTTCAAAATATTCTACACGTTCTCGATTGATGAGACTGTAGATTTATTGTCTCTTTTAGCGCGCAGAGGAGGGACAGGCGGATTGTCTGGTAGGCCTTTGATCGTGAAGAAACCTCGAATAACTTCGACGAAAGAGTGGCAACTCTTAGTCTTGGGTAGCCTCCCGACAATCGGTCCCGTACTGGCCGAGAAATTACTCAGATCATTTGGAAGCCTACATAACATATTTGCAGCATCGCGTATCGAATTGGCGGTTAGGGGAGGAATAGGTGAATCCAAAGCTCAGAAGGTCTTCGATGTGATAAGGGCAGAGTACAAACGAAAAGTCCCCAAACAGACCAAACTTGCTTAACTCCACGAATTCAAGTAATCACTCTGCTCTTTCGTCAGATGATCCACGGCCATCTGGTGACTCTCGAGCCATAGCCGAGCCACTTCTCGATCAATCTCCATTGGTATCTTGTGCACTTTGGGGGCTAGTTTTCCTCGGTTTTTCACCAAATATTCCGCGGCTAACGCTTGATTTGCGAAACTCATGTCCATAACCTCGGCCGGATGACCGTCAGCTGCTGCCAAATTTACCAAACGGCCTTCAGCCAACAAATACAACCTATTGCCGTTCCTCAACTTGAATTCCTCGACGTTTTGTCTGGCAATCCGGACACCGGACGCAATTTGTCTGAGGCCATTAACGTCAATCTCAACATCAAAGTGGCCAGAATTTGCCAGTATGGCGCCATCGTGCATTAAGGCAAAATGTTCAGTAGTGATGATTCCTTTGCAGCCAGTTGCAGTTACGAAAATATCTCCGATCTTCGAAGCTTCAATCATTGGCATGACTTGGTAGCCCTCCATTGCAGCTTCAAGCGCTCTGATCGGATCAACTTCGGTAACAATGACTTTAGCACCAAGCCCTTTAGCTCTCAGGGCTATACCTCGCCCAACCCATCCGTAACCTGCCACGACGATATTCTTACCTGCGATGAGTAGGTTGGTGGCACGCATGATTCCTTCAAGTGCCGATTGGCCAGTTCCATGTTGGCTGTCAAACAGGAACTTTGTGAAGGCATCGTTCACAGCCATAACGGGATACGTCAGTATCCCATCTCGTTCCATTGCCTTGTATCGATGAACTCCAGTCGTTGTCTCTTCGCAGGCTCCCAGAATTTGTTTCGTCAGTTCCTTCTTCTCGGTATGGACTGTCACTGAGAGTTCGCCTCCGTCATCAATTAGAATGTCAGGCTTAGTTTCGAGAACCCTCAGAAGGTTATCGTGATGTTCCTTCTCAGTAACCCCTCTCCACGCGAAAACGTTTGCTCCAGACTCTGAAAGTGACGCAGCAACATCGTCCTGCGTCGATAAAGGATTGCTTCCTGTGATTGCAATCGTTGCACCGGATTCTTGAAGAACTAACCCAAGAACAGCTGTTTTCATCTCAAGGTGCATGCACATGCCTATTGTTAGTGTCCTGAAGGGTTGCTCGCGTTTGAACCGTTCACGAATTTTCCTCAGGACGGGCATGTGCTGACTTGCCCATTCGATCTTTAACTCTCCTTGTGCAGCCAGCGAGACATCTTTGACTATACTCGGCATCTGAACCGCCCTTATCTTAATCAGCACAACCCTCTCATCTCCAGATTAAAACAGTTGGCATAAAGCAAGCGTTCAATCGCTTTGCTTTTTAGTTAAAGATCGAAATCCTTCCTAGGACTCACTTGGCAACTCTACTCATCAAAAACTGCGATTGGCTCGTTACACAAAACCAAGCTAGAGAAGTGATGAGAGACGCGTCAGTGCTTGTCGAGAACGGAATAATTAGAGAAGTCGGAAGAATCGGGTCTTCGGCAGACAAAACCATTGATGCTAAGGGAAAGATCGCTCTGCCCGGCTTAATTAACGCTCATACACATCTCTCTATGACTCTTTTTCGCGGATTTGCTGACGACATGCTCCTGCAGGACTGGCTGCAGAAGAAGATTTGGCCTTTGGAAGTAAAATTAACTGGTGACGATTGTTACTACGGCGCACTTCTCGGTTGCGCTGAAATGATTCGATCTGGAACTACGTCATTCGTTGACATGTACTTTCAGATGGAGAGAGTTGCTGATGCAGTCAATCAGGCTGGGCTGAGAGGTTTTCTATCTTACGCCCCGATCGACCTCTTCGACCCTGCAAAGGGCAAATTAGAGAAGGAGCGGGTAATCAAATTTCATGACTATCTCCAGAAACTTGCAAGCCCTAAAATAAAATTCGTAGTTGGGCCACATGCACCGTACACTTGTTCCGCTGACATGTTACAGTGGGCGAAGGAGTACGCCGAGCAGCAACATGCAATATTGCATATTCACGTTGCTGAAACCAGACGAGAGCAAGCGGATATGATGAAACAGCACGGAATGCGCGTGGTCGAATACTTAGATAAAATCGGAGCACTATCTAGAAATATGCTCGCAGCTCATTGTGTCTGGCTGACGAAAATCGAAATTCAATTACTAGCAAAGGCAGGCGTAAGCGTTGCGCATTGCCCAGTCTCGAACATGAAACTGGCAAGCGGTGGAGTCGCTCCCTTACCCGAAATGTTTGAGTCCGGAATAGCCGTTGGCCTTGGCACGGACGGTGCAGCAAGCAACAATAGCCTGGACATGTTCGACACTATGAAGATGTGTGCCTTAATTCACAAGGCCTACCGTTGGGACCCGACCATTCTGAATGCGCAGAGAGTGCTCGACTTGGCTACAATCGAAGGCGCGCGAGCAGCTAGAGTTGAAGACGAGTTGGGCAGTTTAGAAGTCGGCAAGCGCGCTGACATCATCCTAGTTGATTGTGATACGCCGAACATGCGACCTATTCATGGAGTCGACACAGTAGTTTCTGACCTAGTCTATTCTGCTTCGAGCGGGAACGTCGACACTACCATAGTGGACGGGAAGATACTGATGCTAAATAGAGAAATGCAGACATTAGACTTGCACGGAATCATTTCAGCAACCCAGGAACGGATTGACAAACTCCTACGCAGATGATTTGAATTATTCGAAACTCATATCATCGATTTTTAGAAAACCAGAATCGCCACTCCAAGTCGACGTAGCATGAACAACTTTCAGCCTACGCTTGAACATCGGTGCCCATAGAACAAATGTCTCAGCTTCCCCACCCTCGAAAGCGATATTGAAACCATATCTGTTCTTCAATTGAATTAGACGGCGTAAATCTGACGCATCCAGTTTCTTTCCAAGCCATTTCGCGTCAAGGCCCATAGCGTTACAGGAAGTGATGATGATTTCAAATCCAGTGTTCAATTGCTCCTCAACGAGTCGTTCCTGATTCTTATGCCAGAGTGGTGCGAAGCTCCTTATACCCAACTTTTCACAGAGATTATCAAGTCGAGTTCGCTGATATTCACTGGACACTGCCCCAGAAACTAACCCGTCAATTTCGACGGTTCTCATCAATTCGGCCAGTCCACTCTTGAGGTCCTCAAGCTCGCGTTCCTTAACCCCATCTGAGTGTATGGTAACTTGCGGAATACCCATTGCATTGGATTGGAGACGCGTCCATTCTATTGCTGGATAGTGAAACATCCATGACTCCGAAGTTTTCGGAATCACAGTAACCAACGCCTGGACATCCCATGCCTGCATCTGAGCACACCATAACGCAAACGCACTATCTTTCCCACCGCTGAAGAGAGAAATAATCTTCAATCGACCACCCTCAGAAGTCACCCATAGCCTTGAACCTGAACTGGTCCTGATATAGACGCTGCAGTCTTCCTATCGAATCAGCATCGCCCGGCCGCTTATCCCTTCGAAATCTGACTATTCGTGCGAACCGAAGAGCAAATTTTGAATCATAATGTGGACTCTTCTGAATTTCATTGAACGCCACTTCTACAACAATTTCTGGTTTCACAAAAACAGTATACCTGTTCTGGCGCGTTTTCAGTTCAAGAAGTGTCTTGGTGATCTCGACAAATTCTTCA
>Ga0074046_10001121_pt1 | contig 24772 bp, 18 predicted proteins | sample BogForMeECP23OM3_FD_94441 | JGI IMG/M metagenome (GOLD analysis project Ga0074046, IMG submission 94441) | Bog forest soil microbial communities from Calvert Island, British Columbia, Canada - Bog Forest MetaG ECP23OM3 | ecosystem: Environmental > Terrestrial > Soil > Wetlands ...
GCCGTCGAGCGCCTCCGCCACCTGCCCTTTGAGGACCTCGGTTTCGCCAAGCTTGACCACCACCGCGCCCTTCGCCAGGGCATGCCCGAGGTGATTCTTGCCCAGGGCAAAACGCCCCGCCAAGTGGCCGACATCTTCACCCGCCTCGCCGCTCACGGAGGCAACGTGCTGGCGACGCGTGCCACCGAAGAACAGTACGCTGCCGTCGCCGCCGCCACGCCCCGCGCCGAGTATCGTTCCCTGCCGCGGGCCATCGTCCTCCAGCGTGATCGCAAGAAATATGGCAAGGGAATAATCGTAGTCGTGTCGGCGGGAACCAGCGACATCCCGGTAGCCGAAGAAGCAGTGATTACCGCCGAATTAATGGGGAACAACGTTCAGCACATCTATGACGTAGGAGTCGCCGGCATTCACCGCCTGCTGGCGCATCGCCAAGCGCTAGCCAAGGCGCGTGTGATCGTAGTCTGCGCCGGAATGGAAGGTGCGCTCCCCAGCGTAGTAGGAGGCCTGGTAGGAGTCCCGGTGATCGCCGTTCCCACCAGCGTAGGTTACGGCGCAGCCTTCGAAGGCCTCGCCGCCTTGCTCGGAATGATGAATTCCTGCGCCTCCAACGTCAGCGTAGTGAACATCGATAACGGATTCGGCGCCGGCTACGTCGCCTCCCTAATCAACCGCCACTGATGATGCCCCCAACAAATTTGTCATCCTGAGCGAAGTGGCTGCTTCGCGAAGCGAAGCAGCCGCGCAGTCGAAGGACCCCTACATCTCCGACACCTCCAATCATCTGTCAAGGTGTTCTCCCCGTGACCACCGAACCAACCGACCAGTCGCCGGTCCGCCCTCTTCTGCTGCTACAATTTCCAGATCGCCATCCTCCCCAGACGCGGCAGTCCGCGTATCAACAACGAGGTGTCTTCATGCCGGAAACTCTGCAGCTCGCGAATCCCACACCCCTCACCGTTCTCACGGAAGACGAAATTCTTTTCCGCGACAACGTGCGCCAATTTGCCGACGACAAGATTCGTCCGCTAGCGAAAGAGATGGACGAAAAAGCGGTATTCGATCACGGCCTGATCGATCAATTCTTTCAGTTAGGCCTGATGGGAATCGAAGTTCCGGAGCAGTACGGCGGCGCTGGCGGCAAGTTTTTTGAAGCGATCATAGCCGTGGAAGAATGTTCGCGGGCCGACGCTTCCGCCGGCGTAATCGTGGACGTGCAGAACACGCTGGTGGCGAATGCGATTCTGCGCTGGGCCAATGAAGACCAGAAGAAGCGTTACCTGCCAAAACTGACGGCGGATACGGTTGGCGCGTATGCGTTGAGCGAAGCGGGATCGGGGTCGGACGCGTTTGCCCTGCAAACCAAGGCTGAACTCAGGGGGAGTGACTTCATTCTCAACGGACGCAAGCTCTGGATCACGAACAGCAAAGAGGCCGGGCTGTTCATCCTGTTTGCCACCGTCGATGCGTCCAAGGGATACAAGGGGATCACGGCGTTTCTGATCGAGAAGGATTTTCCCGGATTTACCGTAGGCAAGAAGGAGGACAAACTCGGGATTCGGTCTTCCTCCACCTGCGAACTGATTCTCGAAGACTGCCGCGTGCCCAGGGAGAACGTGCTCGGCGAGGTTGGCAAGGGATACAAAATCGCGATCGAAACTCTCAACGAAGGCCGCATCGGAATTGGCGCGCAAATGCTGGGCGTAGCCCGTGGCGCGTGGGAATGCGCCGCCAAGTATGCCCAGGAGCGCACGCAATTCGGCAAGCCCATTGCGGAATTTCAGGGTATCCAGTTTCAGATCGCGCAGATGGCGACCGAGATCGAGGCGGCAAGGCTGATGGTTTACAATGCCGCGCGTATGAAAGATGCCGGCGTAAACTTTGTGAAAGAAGCCGCTATGACCAAGCTCTTCACCTCGCAGGTGGCCGAGCGAGTGACGTCACTGGCCATCGAAATCTACGGTGGCTACGGTTTTACCAAGGATTATCCCGTAGAAAAATATTGGCGCGACGCCAAGATCGGAAAAATCTACGAAGGCACCTCAAACATGCAGCTGGCAACGATTGCCAAGCTGGTGATGGGGAAATAAAGTCGGAAGTCAGAAGTCAGATTGCAGAAGTGAAAAGAACGCAGTCGTTGGTTTTTACCTCTGCATTCTGACTTCTGACTTCTGCAATTCCCGGTACTGGCTGCGGAAATACAGCAGCGGCTCTCCATCCCGCACCACGACCTCTTCCACTTCCGCGATGAAGATGGTGTGGTCACCCGCGGGCTGCGTCGAGTGTAGCCGGCATTCCAGGTACGCCAATGCTCCTTGCAGCACCGGTGTCCCCTGCGCGGTGCGATCGAAGCGCGCTCCCGCGGCTTCCGGATGCTGATGGGTCTCCGCCGAGCGCGCGTAATATTCCGAAATGGCCTGCTGATCGCTGCGCAGCACGTTTACTCCAAACCGCTTCCGGGCGTGCAAATGAGCGTGCGTGCGCGCCCGGTGATCCACACAAACCAGAACCAGTACCGGATCGAGCGAGACGGCGGTGAAAGCATTCGCCGTCATGCCGTGGACCTCGCCGTCCTCGTCCACGGTGATCACCGTCACCCCGGTCGCGAAGCATCCCATGGCCTTGCGGAAATCACTCGCGCTAACCCTCATGCGGAAACCCTTGGCCCGTTCTTTCCAATCGCCATTTGTATCAGGGTATGCCTTTGTATCAGGGTATGCCTTCAGGCATACCGTCAGTGCTCCGCTACCAAAGCGCCTTTAGGCGCTGGCTGTGGGCTGGAGTTTGACCATAGGCTGCTCGCCGTGCTCTGAAACGTCGCTCGGCATCACTTCGCTGTAGATTTGCTCTTCTGTCTCGCGGCAGCTTTGCCCAGCAGAGCCAGCAGCGGCTGCGCCGATGCCGGTGCCCCCACTTTTCCCTCCTGCAGAATCTCCTTGGCGCTAAGTTCTTTCCCATACAGGTCTTTGTTCGCTCCATTGTCGGATCGCATGGTCGACCCCTCCAGCGACAACCCTGCAAACAGCCCCTTGGACCTGGAATACGACAGAATCTCCGCTTTCATGACGATATCGGTTTCCGCGGATGCGGCGCGTCCCACCGGCCCAGCCGCCACCGACGCGTCCCCGCCCAGCTTCACCTTGCTCGACATCACCGATTTTGCGCCTTGCTCATTCATCACCAGCAGCACGAAGTCGGTGGCCTGCGCTCCAATCTGGAAGCCGAAACTCCCGCCCTCCAGCGCATACATCGCCGGTGCGCTCCACGGACCCGAAAAATCCTGTCCCTTGCGGCACGTGATCAGTCCCCGTCCGTAGCTGCCGCCGACACCAAACGCCGCCTTCTTTACCGAGGGATAGATCACGACGCATTCCGCCTTGCTCAGCAGATCCTTGGGAATCCCGTCCGGCATACCGAGGATTTCCTTCAGCACCGTTCCGGCTTCGCTGATGCGCTCGTTTTCCTTCCTCTGTCCCATAGCCGGCAGTACGCAAGCCAGCATGAGGACCGCCAGCAGCAGCCTGTTCGTCATAAACCTGTTCCTCATAAACACTCCTTTGATCCAAGGTAGATAGAAGAGACGGAACGGCCTACTTCCCGCCCGCCTGTGGAGCCGTCATATCTTGCGGGAAGCTTTTCAGCGCCACCTCGCGCGAGCGCGAAGAAGTTTCCTTCGTTTCGTCGATTATGTTCTCGATAAGAGTTCCCTTCAGCACGTAATACGCTTCGTCGCCTCGGCTCTTGCCCTCGCCGCGCTCGACCGTACCATGAAATTCGAACCATACACCGTGCACCGTCTCGGTGGTAAACGCAAGTTGATTGCCTTCGAGTTTACCTGACTTGAAAAAGTGATCGAGAAACACGCCGCGATCGCTTTCCGAGTCGCCATAGCGCGAAACAAAACCCGTGACCCGTCCCTGGTCTTCGACAGTGACCTGCACAAACTCGCCGTCGCGCAAAAAACTGTACATCCCCGAGTAATCCGCCGCGGGCGTCTGCGCGCCCGCAAGCATCACAGCAAAAAAAACGAAACACGCAGCTTGCGGCGCGTAGAAGCGGGTACTGTCGATCGACATGTTCACCTCGGAACTCTCAGTATAGCGGCCATTAGAGGTGTTTCATAAATCGGTTTTGGGTAGGGTACGGCTTCACACGCTGCGGAAGAAGTCACGAATGTGTGCATCACCGTGGAAGAGCGGCCCTTCAGGGCCGCGTAACCTGTGTGGAATCAGAGAGGGCTTTAGCCCCTGAGGGCCGCGCCTTCCGATCTGAAAGGCACTTATGCCTGATTGTTCGCACCTAACCCGCCACTGCTTCTTCCAGCCTGCAGTCTTCCGTCGGCTTATCGGGTCTTAGTCCCATGAATACAGGCGCTCGCAGCTTCATCCCGCCTTCCGCCGTTTCGTGCGTCCACTCCGCGAACTTGATTTCGGCGACCAGTTCCGGACGCACGAAGTGAACCTTTTGCAATCCGCCAATCTCGCCGTAAAACGGATTCTGTTTCGTCTTGAGCGCTTGCAAACCAGCGAAGATCTCTTTGAGCGTCTTCTGATCGAAGCCGGTGCCAACCTGGCCGACGTGGATGAGGTGTCCTTCCTGGTCGTACAAGCCGAGCACCAGCGCGCCAAGATATTCGCGGCTCCCCTCCGGATCGGTGTACCCTCCAATGACGCACTCCTGACTCTGCGTGATTTTGATCTTAAGCCAGTTGGTCGACCGCTTTTCTTCGTAAATACTGTTGCGCTTCTTGGCGACGATGCCTTCCAGTTCGCGCTTCTTGGCTGCCGCGAACAGATCCAGGCCCTTCTCGCCATAGTGATCGGAATATTGAATAACCTCGCCAGCTACGATTTTCTCTTGTAGTAATCGCTTGCGTTGCTCGAGCGCAACGCGGCGCAGGTCAAGCCCATCGAGATAAAGCAGATCGAAAGCGTAATAGATGACCGGCACGCCTTCGCGCCGTTGCAGCCGCTGGCCGGGATGGAATCCGGTACGCTGCTGCATCAGGCTGAACGACGGGCGGCCCTTGTCATCGAGCGCAACGATCTCTCCGTCAAGAATGGCGCGCTCGGCTTTGACGAATTGCGGCAGGCTCTTGAGTTCGGGAAACTGCGCGGTGAGATCGTTCTGATTGCGCGACACCAGACGAACCCGACCGCCATCGAGAAAGACAACGGCACGGTAACCGTCCCATTTGATTTCAAACAGCCACCCCGGATCGTTGAAGGCCTTGACGGCGGAGGTTGCCAGCATGGGGTGTATGACCGTGGGCATGTGCCCCTGCTCCGCGCCGGGGAGAGCTTGAACCGCGGAGGGCGCAGAGTTCGCGGAGGATTTATTGCTTCTTGATTTGGATGTCGCGTCCTTGGACGAAATATCGGAAGCGTCCGCGTGAGCAGGACTTCGCGCAGCCCGTTTTTGGTTCTTGCCATTGCCTTTCTCCGCGTCCTCAGCGTTCTCCGCGGTTAAAGCCTTTCGCTTCAAGTCAGCGCGCGCGATGGCGTCCGCCAGCCACTCCGCCTTCACCCTCCCTCGCGATGCCGGACGGCTGCTCTTCCACTCCGCCGAGCCTTGATCGCCGGCGATCTGCGCCATGGTACGACCGGTGAGAATGGAGGTGTCGTACGCATCGATGTCGAATCCCGCCACCACGTGATCGTCTTTCTTCTTGATCAGCAGCCACTCGTTCCCTTTGCTTCCCGCCCGGCCCTTGATGTGCACGAGCGCGAAATCGCCATTCAGCCGTTTCCCTTTCAGGCGAAACTTGAGGTCGCCTTTCGCCAGCATGGCGGCAGCTTCCTTTTCCGTGCCCGGAATATACTCGCCTTTGACAGGCACCGGCGACAGCGGTTCCCAGGTGCCTGCGTCCCAAACCATCACCGTGCCGCCGCCATAGTTGCCTTCGGGGATAGTGCCTTCAAAATCGAAGTACGACACCGGATGATCTTCGACCTGCATGGCCAGCCGCTTGTCGGCGGGATCGAGCGAAGGCCCTTTGGGGACAGCCCAGGACTTCAGCACGCCGTCCATCTCCAGCCGAAAATCGTAATGCAGCCGCGTAGCGTCGTGGCGCTGAACCACGAAACGGTGCCCCGATTGTTTTTCGAGTTTGGGCGGAGGCTCGGGCGTTTCCTCAAAACGCCGTTTTCGTTTGTATTCGTCCAGCGACATTGGTCGCTATTGTAATGCCCAAGGGCTCGTGTGGGGACAGGCTCGTGTGGGGACGGGCGCCTCGCCCGTCCAAGCCGAGCAAAGCTCGGCTATTGCCTGCGGCCATAGCAACTTTGGATTCGCTACAGCGACCCGTCACCCGTCAGACTGCAAACCCGAGGCCGTATACTGTCCGGTTCTGAGGAGTGATGGATGAATCACCTGCCGCGATCCAGAAGTCTGTCAGCTGTTTTTATTCTTATTTTGCTTGCTGCTTCCCTTCTGCAAGCCCAAGCCCCGGCGCCCTTCTCGCCCGCGCTGCGCGAGAAAGTGGACACCATCGTCCGCCAGGCCCTGACCACAACCGGCGTTCCGAGCGCCTCCATCGCCATCGTGCAAAGCGGAGCGATCGCCTATCTCCAGGCCTATGGCGAGGGCCGCATCGAGCCTCACACGCCCGCGCTGCCTTCCATGCGCTACAGCATCGGTTCGATCAGCAAGCAGTTCACGGCAGCCGCGGTGCTGCTACTGGCGGAACAGGGCAAGCTTTCGCTCGACGATCCGGTGTCGCGATTCGTGCCCAACCTCACCCGCGGCAACGAGGTCACGATTCGTGAATTGCTCTCGCATACCTCGGGGTACCAGGACTTCTGGCCGCAAGACTACGTTCCGCCGTTCATGCTCCAGTCCATCACGGCCGACAAGATTCTCGACCTGTGGGCGCGCAAGCCGCTCGATTTTGATCCGGGAACCGAGTGGCAATACAGCAATACCAATTTTGTGATTGCGGGATTGATTGTTGAGAAGGCGAGCGGCGAGCCTCTGCTGCAATTTCTCAGCGAGCACATCTTCACGCCGCTCGGAATGAAGAGCGTCATCAACATCGACCAGAACCGGCTCACCGAAACCGACGCGACTGGCTATCTGCGCTATGCGATTGGCCCACTGCGACCGGCGCCGAAAGAAGGCAAGGGCTGGCTGTTTGCCGCGGGCGAACTGGCCATGCCCGCCGAAGATCTGGCGAAATGGGATATCAGCGTGATCAATCAAAGCCTGCTCCAGCCCGCCTCCTACGCCCAGATGGAAAAAGAAGTTGTACTCAAGAACGGTTTGGGAACACGCTATGGCCTGGGCGTGGACGTGCGTCAGGGATTAGGACAGCGTGTGATTGAGCACGGCGGCGAAGTCTCCGGTTTTACCGCGCAGAATACGGTCTTTCCCGACGCCCGCATGGCGGTGGTCGTGCTCGTCAACGAGGATTCGGTGGCAGCCTCGGGTGACATTGCCCGCCAGATCGCCGCATTACTTTTCCGCGAGGCCGATGCGGGCAAGCAAGAGGATCAGTCCCGCGAAATTTTCGCGGCCTTGCAGCAAGGCAGGATCAATCGCGCTTTGTTCACCGACAACTGCAACAGTTACTTCACCGAGCAGGCTCTGAAAGATTTCGCCAGCAGCCTGGGGCCGCTGGGATCGCCGACCGAGTTTACGCAGACCAACAAGCAGGATCGCGGAGGCATGACGTTCCGTTCGTTTGAAGTGCACTTTCCGCAAAAGACGGTTATGGTTTGGGAACGAATCATGCCCGACGGCAAGATCGAGCAGTATCAAGTGGGCGCGAAATAATTAGAACCGGCCTCACAAATGGTTTGGGAAAGGCACGGCTTTACAGTTTGCGGAAAAACCACAAATGTGTGCCTTACCGTGGAAGAGCGGCCCTTCAGGGCCGCGTAAAGCGTGCAGAATCAATGCGGGCTTCAGCCCCTGTGGTCGCCTTTCCTCGGCGAACGGACTTTTTCCGCAGCCTCTTCAGCCGTGTCGTTCAGAGCAGATAAAAATGCGGGCTTCAGCCCCCGAGGGCCGGACAGCCTGCTCGCAGAAGAAAGATGGGCCGCGAATATCCTGACAATCCGCTGGTAGGCGTTGGCGCGGTGATCATCGAGGAGAACCGCGTCCTGCTCATTCGCCGTGGGCAGCCGCCGCTGCTTGGCGAGTGGTCGTTGCCCGGCGGCGTCCTCGAATGCGGAGAAACTCTGCGTGAAGCGGTGGCGCGCGAAGCCCGCGAAGAAACGGGATTGCTGGTCGAGACCGGCGAGATGCTAGGCGTGTATGAGCGTGTGATCCGGGACGACGCGAAACGAGTGCGGTACCACTACGTACTGGTTGATTTCCTGTGCCGCGCAGTCGGCGGCGACCTCAAAGCGGGCAGCGATGCCGCGGATGTCCGTTGGTTCACGCGTGACGAATTGCCCGCGCTGAATCTCGCTTACGATACCAATGAGGTGGTGCTCAAGGGATTGGCGCGGACATGACAGTCTGCCCGCTCGTGTGGGGACGGGCGACTCGCCCGTCCAAGCCGAGCGAAGCTCGGCAGTTGCCTATGGCCCCGGCAACGCTGAATTAGCCTTAGTCGGCCATCTTGGCCACGTGCACCGGGAAGCCAGTCCTGGGCAGCAGCGACGTCAGCTCGAACACCTTGAAGCCGTCACCGGTGATTTCAGTCTGGCGATAAAGGCCGGGCTCGGTTTCGGCCGTTTCGTGGCGCCCTTCCAGATCATTCAGAAACCTCTGCGCGTCTTTGATGCTGGCTTCCCCGCCCTTGGCACGCGTCACCACGGCCTCGGTGGCATAGGAGCGCACCAGTTTCGGCCAATACTTTTGCAGCAGCTGAGTGCTCGCGAAAATGTCGGCCCAGACAATTTCTCCGTTCACCGCGACCACAACGCCCACCGCATTCCTATCCCGCAGTTGGCGGATCACGCTTTCATAATTGCGCTCGACCGGTTCGGCGACCTTATCCACCTGTTTTTGTACTTCTTTGTTGTCCATCACGCGCGCATACGATGTGGTCGCGTTCACCTCGGAAGCAGCGCCGGTAACCTCCACAACTTCCGACATGGCGCGCTGCGAACTGCGGACGCTGTCCCACACCTGCTGCTGATCTTTCGCAGCCATCGCCTTGCTGCGCACTACGGGAGCAGCGAGAAGGCCGGGAGCACCGCCCGCCGCACTGCCGAACTCGTACTTGCCGTTCGTCGGCACCCAACGTCCGGGCTCGACGCAGAAGACGCTCAGGTCCACCGGATCGCTCTCCGCCGGCACGATGCGGTCTTTGCCGATGACGCGGTCCTGCTTACCGCCAGTAACGATCTCGCCAGCGAGCAGTAATAACGGTCGCTTCGAGTTATTCACCAGGACTAGCCGGTTCACTTCTGCGTCGCGGATGGGATGCATAATTTGCGGATCGCCGAGCCGCCGGCGGATGAGACCACGCGCCTGACCCGCCTCCGTTACCACAACGTCGCCGCTGTGCAAGCCTTCATCGAGGGTGAGAAATTCTGCCGTGTCATACGACCTGCCGGCTACCACGGGAAAGACCGTCAGGTTGCCGCTGCGAATCGGGCCAAGCAGCGAGTAGCCAGCGGCTGGCGTTACCTCGCCCGCTTGCAACAGACACGGAACCACAACCGCCGCCACCACTAACAGAACGATTCCAGTAACCGCGATGCCTAGCCGCATAATCGATCCTCCCCGGCAGTAAAGACACCGCCCGTGTGGGGACGGGCGCCTCGCCCGTCCAAGCCGAGCGAACCGGGGTCCCCGCCAAGCCCGGTTTTGGCTTGGTGGGGTGGAGGAGCTCGGCAGCTGCTTCGAGTGTGCCGCGGGACCCAGCCGCGAGTCTTCCAGAAGTGTCTTTCTCTGCTCGCTGACCCAAGAACGTACGATTTGTTCTTCCTTGCGCCGAAAAAATTGCTAGCATCATCTGGACGTGCCAGAGTGAAATGCCAAGCCCCGCCCAATCCGGCCCGGGAACAGATTTCGCCACGACTCTTTATGAGCGCAGCGGGGCTGTGGCTTACAGCGTGAGCGCCGAGCAGTTTGCCGCCATCCTCGATGAAATTCTGCGCAAATATCTTCTGAATTCCGCCCACGCGTCGGTAGAACAAGAAATGCAGCAGAAAGCTGACTTTTGCGCCGCGCTGCGTCTGGAAGAACTGGTGCTGGCGCGCGCCTGTGCGGCCGGAAACGAGCGGGCGTGGCAGGACTTCATCAGCCGCTACCGGCAGAAGCTGCACAGCATGGCGTTGCACATTACGCGCGACGGCGTACACGCCGCCGAGCTGGCCGATTCCCTGTTCGCCGATCTGTATGGAGTGAACGCGCGCGATGGAATCCGCCGCTCGAAGCTCGTGTTCTATACCGGCCGCGGGTCGCTCGAAGGCTGGCTGCGCACGGTGATGGCGCAGGAGTTCATCAATCGTTATCGTAAGCAGAAACGCACGGTCAGTCTGGAAGAGCAAACAGAAGACGGCATGCAATTTGCGGCGGCGGTTCCTGAGCCGCTGTGCGCGTCGGACCAACGTCTCGAAGAAGCCACCGATGAAGCGCTGGCCGAACTTTCGTCCGAAGACCGGTTTACGCTGGCGTCGTATTATCTGGATGGACGGACGCTAGCCGAAATCGCGCGCACCCTGGGGCTGCACGAATCGAGCGTCAGCCGGCGCCTGGATCGGCTCTCCACCGGCCTCCGGAAGCGCATTCTGGCAGGGCTGCGGGCACGCGGAATGAGCCACGCCCAGGCTACGGAAGCGCTCGAAACTGACGTCCGCGACATCCAGTTGAATTTACGCTCGCGGTTGGCGCAAGATTCAGGGGCGAAAACGTTCCCTGAGGGAAAGGTTCCGGCGCCAGGCGCTGGCGAAGGGAGTAGGCGCTAGTAGCCTGCGAGGCAGGCAGGTTTGGATCTGCAGGTAGATTTGCATCTGCAGGTAGATTTGTATCAGGGTATGCCTTCAGGCATACCGTAGCTGCCGCGTTATGAGGGCGCCTTTAGGCGCTGGTTGTGGCTGCTGGAAGAAGAAAGATGACGGAAGTCCCCAAAATCGTGCACGACCGCCTGCGGGCCGCTTTGCCGAGCCAGGCCGGGGTTGAGGGATCGCATCCCGATGCGGACTTGCTGACGGCTTTTGCCGAGCAGGCGCTCACTGCAACCGAGCGCGAAAGCGTGCTCGAGCACCTGGCGCGCTGTGGAGACTGTCGCGAGTTGATAGCTCTGACGCTTCCGGCTGTGGACACGGCGCCAGTTCCAACTATGGCTGAAGCTGCGCGCGCGGGAGCGCCCACGCCAAGGAAGCTGAGCTTCGCCTGGCCCAGTCTGCGCTGGGCGGCGCTGGCCGCTGGAGTTGTGGTGGCTGCCGCGGTCCTTCTGATGCATCCGGGTAAGCTGAACCCGCCGACGCCTCCCGTAAACTCGCAGGTCGCAAAGAATGCGCAGCCAATTCCCGGTCCGCAGATCGCATCGCCGCCACCGGCATCCCCGGCAATGGACCAATCAGCGATTTCGGCTAAGGCTGACGCAGCCCCACTAAAGTCCGAATTGCGGATGTCCAAGAAACTCAAAGCTGGCGAGGTTGCAACGCCATCGCTTCACGCGGAGTCCGGAATACTACTGGCGGAAACTAAGACTGCCGACAACAAGCAGGATTTGAGGGAGGCGGACAAGTTGTCAGCTCCTTCATCGGCCGGAGCCCAGGCACTCAATTACAACGCGCCCGCCGTTCCAAGGGGGAGTGAAGTCGTCGAGGTTACCGCAGAATCCCCAACCGAGCAGGCAGAGGTCTCCTCCGACGTTGCGCAAAACGCGCGAGCCGTTGTGAAAGCAAAGCCAGCGTCGCAGGCCGAAACAAATCAGTCGCAGACCGCCCTCGCGGTCAACGCCGGTGAAGTTCCTCTGCAGGGCAGGAGTATGGTATCGATGGCGAAATTGGCAGCGCCCCCAAGCCCGAATCGGACCCGCAATGTCACCTGGACGATTGCGGCCGGCGTCCTGCAACGCTCACGGGACAGCGGCCAGAGCTGGCAACCCGCATTCCACGCGGATCATTCATTGTTGTGCTATGCAAGTCACGACCAGGATGTATGGACTGGCGGACAGGCGGGTATCTTGTTCCATTCCGCCGACGGTGGCCTAACCTGGTCGCAGGTGCGACCCTCTATCAAAGGCCAGTCTCTTACCTCCGACATCACTCACATTGAGGTGCGTGCCTCGGCGGAGGTTGTACTTTCCACCAGCAACCATGAAACCTGGAGCAGCGCGGACAACGGAAGAACCTGGGAGAAGAAGTGACCCGGCCGCTTCTGACCTTCTATCTTGCGGCTTTTCTCGCATAAGCAGTTTCGCGCAGCAGCCATAACAAACAGCGCCTAGTAACTCCCTGAATACGATTACCTCGGTACCTGACCGACGGTACTCAGTGATAAGTTCTATATTACGAAAGTGCCGTTTACTATATACCCAAACGGCCCTAGGATAGGCACGTGGTTTGGCAGTTCTGGGGGAGGGCTGCCGGAGACGCCCTGAGCTTCAAAGCTCAGGGCGTTCTTTATTTGCCCGCAAACATTTCCTGAAGCCATATAACGTCACACGCAGGCAGTCGCGGCGACAGTTCTCCGCATTGCCACCCTGCGCACCACTTCCGGCGCGATGCCGCTCAGAGGAAAGATGCGATCGGCCAGGCTGGCGGCAACCACGCTCCCGGGCATGCCCCAAACCACCGACGACTCTTCATCCTGCACGATGACTTCCCCACCCGCCTCCCGTATGACCGCCGCCCCCTGAGTGCCGTCCGACCCCATGCCGGTGAGCACTACCGCCAGCACATTCGCCCCGTAGGTTTGAGCCACCGAACGGAATAACACATCCACTGCGGGCCGGCAGGAATTTTCCTGAGGATCACAGTTCAGGCCCAGCAGGAAATCCGTCCCCTCGCGCGTTACCGTCATGTGCTGGTCTCCGGGCGCAATCCAGACCTGACCGCGCTGCAATTTCTGCCCTTCCTTGCCTTCCCGCACTTCGAGCGGCGCCAGGGTATTGAGACGTTCAGCCAGCAGACGCGTAAACAGGGGCGGCATGTGCTGCACGATCACGATCGGCACAGAAAGATCCGCGGAAAATTGCGGAATCAGTTCCGAGAGCGCCCGGTCCACCGGTCGACGTGCCGATAGCGATCACGTCGATCCGCCGCTCGGGACGAACCGAGACCAGGGTGGATGCCAGCCCAGGCAGCGGCCGCGGTGCGTGCTCCGCACACAAAACCTTGATCTTTTGCAGCAACTCCTTCCGCACCCGCTCCTGCGAGCGTTCCGGAGTTTCTCTGTAGGAGGGTTTGGCCACATAGTCGCTAGCGCCCCGCGCCAGCGCATCCACGGTTGCCGTCGCACCACGCTCGGTAAGAGCACTGAACATAATCACCGGTAACTTCGCATAGAGTTTGCGGATCTCGACCAGGGCTTCCATCCCATTCATCCCTGGCATGTCAATATCGAGCGTGACCACATCCGGCTTGATTTCTGCGATCCGCGCCAGCGCCTGCCTGCCGTTTCCCGCCACGCCGGCGACGACGATCTCCGGATCGGAGGCCAGCAGATCGCTGAGCACCTTTCGAAAGACCGCCGAATCATCGACAATTAATATGCGAACGGGTCGCATGTCTCCTGTCCTAAAAGCATCGCCGGTCTTAAGGGCCTCCGCGACACTGATGTTGCTCGCAGTTGTCGGCCAGAGACTCTTTGACCCTCTCGCCGGCATTATTCATCGCGAATACCCTCTCCATCGGCGCGGTTCGTCTCTCGCTTGAGCACACAGGTGCCGGTAACTCCTGCGCTTGCACTTGTGCTGCGAAATTCAGGGATGGGCGAAGAGTCCATCGCCCGGACAAGAAAGGAGATCTCTACATTCTCTGGAGAGAACTTGGGAACTTACTCAGCCGCTTTATACGGAATAAGAGACATCGTCATTGGCCGCGCCTTGCGCCGTGCTTTCCGTCGCGGCGTTGCCGTTAGTCCTGCTGCCACGCCGCATGGCGACGATGCCGGTGCGCACCATTTCCAACACACCATACGGACGCAGCACTTCAATCAGTCCATCGATCTTGTCTTCCGCGCCGGTGATTTCAATCGTCAAGGATTCGGGAGAGACATCGATCACGCGCCCGCGAAACACGCTGGCCAGCTCCAGTACGTGGGAACGAGCATCATGCGTGGCCGCCACCCGGATCAAAGCCAGGTCGCGGATGATGGCCGGTTGATTGGTGATGTTCTCGACCAGCAGCACGTTCACCAGTTTGTAAAGATTTGCCTCGATGCGGCGGGCCTGGTCGCGGTCGGCATCGACCGTAATGGTCATGCGCGACACTTCTGGCTTTTCAGTCCGTCCCACCGTCAGCGAGTCGATATTGAAGGCGCGACGCCGAAATAGCGAGGCCACGCGGGTAAGCACACCCGGTTTGTTTTCCACGTACACCATGAATGTATTCAACATGTTTGTCTCGTCTTTAACTACCGTAGCGCCGGCATCTTGCCGGCTGTCCCGAAGGCGTCTCGCCCTCGGCGTCGAGGGTCTATTCGTCCTCGGCCGTCTCCACAATCGGGCTCGGCCGCCGAATCATGTCGTGCAGCGCCGCCCCGGCCGCAACCATCGGATAAACCGTGTCTTCCTGTTCCACTTTGAAATTGATCAACATCGGCCCCTCGTGCCGGCGCGCCGCTTCCACCGCCGGCACCACCTGCGAACGCTCCGAGACAGCCATGCTCCGTATGCCGTAAGCTTCGGCTAACTTCACGAAATCCGGATTCAGCAGGGGCGTCGCCGCATAGTTGCGGTCGTAGAAAAATTCCTGCCACTGCCGCACCATGCCCAAGAATCCGTTGTTGATGATGGCGATATGGATCTTCAGATTTTCCTGCACCAAAGTCGCCAGTTCGCACATGGTCATCTGGAATCCGCCATCGCCCACCACCACCCAAACCTCGGCCTCTGGGCAAGCGACTTTGGCGCCGATCGCAGCGGGCAAAGCGAATCCCATCGTGCCTAACCCGCCAGAAGTAATCAGCGACCGCGGATGCTCATGCTTGTAATACTGCGCCTCCCACATCTGGTGCTGGCCCACGTCGGTGACGACAATGGTGTTGCCGTCGCGCGTCTGATGCCACAAATCATTGATGACATGGGCCGCATAAAGATGGCCGCTGTCAGGCAGATTCTGGATATCGCGTACCGCGGAATCGCCCTTCAACCGGTCGATAGAATCCAGCCACTCGCTGCGATCAATCGATTCGACGTGCGGCAGCAATTCCAGCAAAACTTCTCGCAAATCTCCGACCAGCGGAACATCGACCTTGACGTTCTTGTTAATCTCCGCCGGATCAATCTCGATGTGGATCTTTTTGGCATTGGGCGCGTAATTCTTCAGGTTGCCGGTAACGCGGTCATCGAAGCGCATGCCGAAAGCCAGCAGCAGATCCGCTTCTTGAATGGTGTGGTTCACCCAGGCTTCCCCATGCATGCCCATCATGCCCAAATTCAGCGGGTGCGACGCCGGAAACGCACCAATGCCGAGGAGCGTGAGCGCGACTGGGATGCCCGCCCGCTCGGCAAAATCGCGCACCTCGCGCATGGCTCCAGAAACCATGATGCCGTGCCCCGCAAGAATCAAGGGCCGCTTCGAATTGTGGATCAACTCCAGCGCCTGCTCATACTCCGCCGGAGCAGGCGAAAGGTCGGGACGGTAGCCCGGCAATTGCGGCTTGGCCGCTTCCCAGTCGAACTCGCAAGTACCCTGCTGCGCGTCTTTAGTGATATCCACCAGCACCGGCCCCGGACGCCCCGACCGCGCCACATAAAAAGCCTCCCGGATAGTCCGCGCCACTTCGCTAGCGTGGGTAACTAAGTAGTTGTGCTTGGTGATCGGAAGCGTGACGCCGGTGATGTCGGTTTCCTGAAACGCATCCGACCCGATCAGCTTACTGCCCACCTGCCCTGTAATGCAGACGATCGGTATGGAATCGAGCATGGCGGTAGCGATCCCCGTAACCATGTTGGTAGCGCCCGGGCCCGAGGTTGCGACCGCAACTCCCACCTCCCCGCTGGCGCGCGCGTAGCCGTCCGCCATGTGGGTAGCGCCCTGTTCGTGGCGCACCAGCACATGATGAATCTTGCTATGCTTCAAAGCGTCATAAGCCGGCAGAATGGCGCCGCCCGGATAGCCAAAGACGACCTTCACACCTTCACGTTCCAGACATTCCCAAAGGATGCTGGCACCGGTCATGGTCTTGGAGCTGGTCTTTGACTCGGTCCTCGTCTTGCCAGTGGTTGGCGTGGCGGCGGTTGGCGTGTTTTTCGGATCCCTCATAAAAAACTCCCTACCAGTCCGTAGGTTTCGTATCAGGGTATCGCTTTAGCGATACCACAATTCTTCAAAATCAAACGCCCCTTTAGGGGCTGGACAAAAGCGCCCTCCCGGAACAACAAAACCCACCGTGCCAGCTTTTCTGGCGGGTGGGATTCGGGAGCACTTACGATTTCAGTTCCTCAGCTCACTCTTTCCCCACACCGAGACCGACGGATACACTCGTACTTCGCTCCGTTCGTCACGGTTGCACCAACGAGTTCCCGTGATACTACCCGACCGACCGTCCGGTTGGCAAGTGCGGCTCCATAAAATTGCCATCCTGAGCGGAGCAGGGACTTCACGAAGTGAAGTCCCTGCGGAGTCGAAGGACCCCTGCATCCTTCATCCTCCAGCAAGTGATCAGCCCGGTCCGATGGTAGTAAACCAGTGAGCAGGAGGTACCCCCCCTCCCCCACCCGGTATATTGGAATCAAAGACTTAGGGGGAAGCCCCCGCCAGGTCTTTGGGTTTAAAGGACTTGCGGGTAAAGTCTTTAAGAACCAACGACTTAACTTGTCAAAGAGCGCTGAAAATGAGTTTGGGGCAGTTTCGAGGACGGCGAGATCCTTCGCTTCGCTCAGGATTTCGGCAGCGGGCTCCCGCTTCGCTCACGCCCGCTAAACGCCTCAACTTCAGAACTGCCCCAATCAGATCTCTATCGTTGCGCGCGGTGGGTCTTAAGTCAACGGATTTCGATCACGAATGGTTGCGATGACGAAATCTATGGAGTCTCGGCGACGCTATCAAACAAAATCCTTCAGAGGAACACAGCGCGGAATCCCACGTCTCGAAAATCGCGAGACGTGGGGCACCCCCTGTTTTCTCTTCTGCCAACGTTCCCAATGCGGGTTATACTCCGCTGGAGATGTTGGCCACCCGCCGGAACAACGTGTTGAAAGATCACAGGCACCCTCAGTCGTTGCGGTGCCGGCATTAACTACCGCTGCGCTGGGTTATCGCCAGATGTTGGCCACTCGCCCGCCTGTCTGAGCCTGATTTTCCTGCCATTATGTGCCTGACGTGCGATAATCGTGCCGCAACCCCCTGCCATGAAGAAACTGTTTATCGCCGGATTTATCGGCGCAGTCGCAGCCATCTTCTTGCTTGTGATCTACATGCGGAACTCAAATGTTGTTGCTCCGATTGTCGGCGGATTCACTGACGCTCAAATACAAGATATTGAACAGAGCATCAGGGATTACTATCTAAGACAACTCCGCGAATCGCAGAGTCCTACAGAGAGGGAAGAGGTAGCCAGCGGATCAACCACCGTAGAAGCTCAGATGCTCAAGGTATCCGATAAGCGATTAGAAGGCTTTGTCAAATTCACAATGCGTGATGAAGCATCAAGAAAATTAGGGCTGGGCGAGATCATATTGAATTGCGAAGCCACGATGAATACGGATTCGACAAAATGGTTGTGGAAGTGTCAGAACAAGTAATCCTTAATCGCCATCGGAGCGCTTAGGCTTCGGCCCAGGTTTCACCTTCCCTGCTCGCTCTCGCTTCCACTGTTCTTCTCGTCGTTTTAGTTCATCGTGTGACACGGAGGGAATCTTGCGCACGCCAGCATCGAATTTTTGGAATTCCGTTTGGTCCGTCATAGAAGTCTTATCCGAAGTAGTTGTCAAAGGTCCTGGCATCTCTGTGATTAAGTCTGACATGAATAACCACAAAACAATCGTTTGCTTTGACTGCTTTCTCGCGAGGAAGCATCAGCAATTGATCTGAAGTCACTTTGATTTCAGAAATCAATCTATCATTCTGGAGCAAACAGAAAAGCGGCTGTTCATCATCCGCCGGAATAGCATGACCAGTCTCTTCAGGGTTGTCAGGAATCCTAAGAGCATCCAGTAGAGTTTTGACCTGTCCGTCTATATCTCCTTGTGTGAATATAAATCTCTCCTCTTCAGGTCTGAGCAAGAGAATATCTAGGCTACACTGCAACGCAAATTCAGGAAGAACTAGGGGAACGAGATCGAAGCCAGCCCTGCTCCATTCTTTGCCCAAAGTCTTAATTCCAATCTCAAATCTCTCTTCTGGAGTCCGCACCAGATTCGAGTGATGATAGACTTCCGGAGATCGCAAGAAACCACGATTGTCAGCTAAGTGGCGCAGGAGTGGTTTAACTTCCCAAAGCCGACGCAATTGGGGATGAAAAGCCCGACGAATGATGTGCTTCTCAGCAGCCCGACGTTTGGTATTGCTGGACGGAAGCAACTCGCCTTCATAGAGCAAACGGAATTCCATCAAGTTTTTTCCTCTATCAGGACGGGTGGCCCGCTCAAGCCTGGTTTTGGGTTGAGTGGGGCAGTTCCTCACAGCCTGTTGCGTAATGGATCAGCCTCCAACATCCCCACCCTAAATTTCGCAAAGAACGCGAAATTTAGAATGGGCCACCCAGCCAGCGCAAACGCACACGGACTCAGTGCTAGATCCCCGGCCCCTCCGGATATGTCGGCAAATCCGGAGGCCGCGCCGGCAGTTTCTTGGGATTGGCCTTGATCTTCTCCATCAGCATCTCGACCGCTTTTTCCAGTTGTGGATCTTGTCCCTTCAAGACCAGGTCAGGAGGATTATCCACCACCACATCGGGTTGCACGCCGCGGTTTTCGATCACCCACTTGCTATCCATTCCATACAGCGAAAATTCCGGCCGCGTGATGTAACCGCCATCCATGAGCGGTATTTCGCCGCGGATGCCGCGCACTCCGCCCCAGGTCCGCTCGCCGATGAGCGGTCCCAGTTTGTACTGCTTGAACATGTAGCTGAAAATGTCTCCATCGGACGCGGCGTAGTGATTGGTCACGCAGGCCATATATCCGTGGAAGACTTTGTCCGGATACGTGCCCGGCTCCCAGTTGCGAGCCGACCCCATGCCCGCCAGCAACCGCCGCAAGCGCGCAAAAATGAGCTGGTCCACGAAACCGCCGCCGTTGTAACGGACGTCAAAGATAATGCCTTCCTTGCGAATCTGCGGGAAGTACTGCTTGACGAACTGGTTGAGTCCTTCGTCGCCCATGTTGGGCAGGTAAACATAGCCGATGCGGCCGCCGCTGGCTGCGTCCACCTTCTTGCGGTTGGTCTCGACCATGTTCAACTCGCGCAGACTGTACTCATCGCCAATCGGCTTCACCACCACCTTGCGGGCGCCATCGGCCGAGGGTTTCGAATTGACGGTGAGCGTGACCACTTCATTGGCCGTATTCACCAGCAGTTCGCCGGGCGTCTGCGGAGCCCGCAGCGCGCGTCCGTTGATCGCCACCAGGTAATCGCCTTCTTTCACATTGACGCCCGGCTCGGTCAAGGGAGAGCGGGCATGCGCATCCCAGTTTTCGCCGGAAAAGATCTTCTTGAACCGGTACATGCCGCTGGCCGCGTCTGTCTCATAGTCCGCGCCCAGTAATCCGACGTTCACAGGATGCAAATCCGGGAAATCGCCGCCGCCCACATAAGTGTGCGAATTCGATAATTCCCCGATCATCTCGCCCATGATGTAAGTCAGCGAATAACGATCGGCTACGTAGGGGAGTAACTGAGCATATTGCTCTTTGGTCTTCTGCCAATCCACTCCATTCATCGAGGCCTCAAAAAAGTAATCGCGTTCCTGACGCCAGACCTCGTTGAAAATTTCTTTCCACTCCTGCGGAGGATCCACCTCAGTTCGCATGCCGTCCAGTTTGAGCGCGCCATCGCCCACCTTGTGGAGCACGTCGGGAGATTTGGAATCTCCTCCCGGAAGCTTGGCATCGATGATTCCAATCGGGCCGTCGTGCTCGGCCCGGTATAACACCTTCGATCCGTCATGGGAAAGTGCGAAACGATCCGCGCCATCCAACAACACTTTATCTTTGTGTTCTTTCAGATCGTAGGCATGAATCGCGGGAGTTTCCCCAGCCAGCGGTCCCGACAGCCCCTGTATGGGCGAAGTCGAGTAATAGATCGCTTCTTTGGAGGCATCGAAGTTGCGAATCACCGCTGGCGGAACGGCCAGCGCCACGATCCGGTTCTGGATGCCATCCAGATCAATTTTGAAAACCTTCGGAGGCTCCTTGGTCTCGGTTTGCGCGGTCTTCTCTTCCGTCTTCTCTTCCTTCTTGTTGGGCGTCTGCTTTGCGTTCTTCTTGTTCTCTGGCGCCGGCGCGACCGCCTCCGCCTCTTCGCTCTTCACTTTCACCTCGTCGCTCAAGGCCGGGAAAGGAGAAGGCTCGTCCGCCGTCAACGTGACCACGTAAACCCGCGTCGTTTTCGGATTCGCAAACTCGAAATCGACGTTGCCCAGCACTTCGTTGTAGTCGCGGTCAGAAAGGAAGTACAGGTATCGCTTGTCGGGATCGAACACTGCGGAGTAACTGTTGTTGAGAGTCGAGGTCACCGCCGTGATCTTGTGGTCGGCTAACCCGTACAGGTACACCACGGAAAAGCCGGACTCCAGATTCTTGTCGTAAGCCAGCCACTTACTATCCGGAGACCAGCTGTAATTCGTAATCTCGCCGAACTTGGCGCGATCCACCTCAACCGGCTTTTTTTCTTTGATGTCGACGTACCAGAGTTTCAGGTCCTTGTCGGCCCATGCGATCTTCGAGCTGTCCGGAGACCACGCGGGCTGGAACATGAATCCCTCGTGTCCGCTGGTGATCGGCTCTTCCGGAGCCAATCCGTCTTGCTGAGCGATGTAGATTTCGTCTTCACCGGAGCGGTCGGAAATGTACGCGATCCATTGCCCGTTCGGCGACCACGCCACCTTTTGCTCGCGTACACCCGGAGAATTCGTCAGATTGCGGATGCTTCCATCTTTAGCGGGAACCGTGAAAACTTCTCCGCGCGCCGCAAATACGGCTCGCTTCCCGTCGGGTGCGATGTCGAAGTCGGTGATATGCCGGCTCGCGTTCACCCAGTGCCTCATGGCGTGATCGCGCTCCCCATTCACATAGACGACCAGTTTCTTCGGCTGCCGCGTCTGCAGGTCGAAGGTATAGAGGTAGCCGCCCTTCTCGAAGATAATCGCATCCGGGCCAAGGCTCGGCCACATGACGTCGAAGTCGTCGAACTTGGTGAGTTGCTCGACCTGCTTGCTGCCCGGATCGTAGCTGTAGAGATTGAGCCGGTGTTCGGGCCCGCGATCGGACGTGAAATAGATCGTGTTCCCGCGCCACATCGGAAACGAATCGGTGTAATCCGTGTGCGGGATGACCCCATCGACAACATTATTCTTGAGGTCGTAGATGGTGATGTCCTGCGCCAAACCGCCGGTGTAGCGTTTCCACTGCCGGAAATTGCGGAAAATCCGGTTGTAAGCGATCTTGGTTCCGTCAGGCGAGAAGGAAAGCAGGCCGCTTTCATCCATCGACATCGGCTGCGGCAGTCCACCCTCGAGGCTCACCGTGAAGGGCCGCTTGATCCAGCCGTTCGAAGCGTCGCGTCGCGAAAGAAAGATGACACTCTTGCCATCCTGCGTCCAGCCAATCACTTGATTGTGCACACCCATGCGGTCGTTGAGTTGTTGCGCCGATCCCTGGTAGAAGGTCAACTGCTTCGGTTGGCCGCCCTCGGACGACATGACATAGACGTTAAAGTTGCCATCGTACTGGCCGGTGAATGCCAGCCACTTCCCATCCGGCGAAAACTTGGGAAACAGTTCCCGTCCAGGATGTGAAGTAATGCGGCGGGCCGTGCCTCCCGAGTTTGACACCAGCCAGAGATCGCCGCCGTACATGAAAGCAATCTTGTCTTTATAGATGTCGGGGAAACGCAGCAAGCGCCCCTCTTGCGTTTCCTGCGCTGCTGTAAGGCAGGCACTGCCGAGGACACAACCAAGAAAAATGACCACGAACAAACTTCGAATAGAAATCATAAGGGACCCTCATGGAGATTTCTTGCGGGAACAATGATCGGATAGAAAAACATTTCGACAAGCGGATTGTACCAGCCACTCGCGGCTGCTTCGCACACTAATGATGTTTCACGGGCTCGGCGTGCTGACTGCCGCTCGCAACGCATCCTGGCATCTGCCCGCGGCGGTCAACACTTTGTCAAAGGCTGTTTCTGTGCGAAGTTTTGCCAGCAGCGGATCCGAAAGCAAATTCGAGTACGCGCAATAATTCTGCTCCACCGCGCTCTGCAGAAGGTGCAGAGCGGCTTGTTTCTTGCCGCAGTAGCCGAATAGCGCCCCCTGGTAGTACCAGGTCTCGGCGTCGGGCTCAGTGGGCAGGCTGGTTTCCGCTTCCTGCGCCATCCGGTCCAGATCCGCGGCTGACCGCAACTGCAGGCAAGCCTCCAGCAGGTCGCGGTGATAGCGCGGCGCGCTCGGCATGAGCTTCACGGCCTCGCGTGCTTCCGCAATCTTCCCCTCGCGCAGCAGAATCGACGGCATCACATACGCGGCCCACTCCGAGCCCTCATCCAGGCGGACAAAATCTCTGGCCCGTTCGGTCTTGCCCAATTCCATGAACGCCCAGGCGCAAGAACGAAAAGTATAGCTTCCGGGGTCGAGGGCCATCGCCGTATTGCATTCACTCGCCGATTGCTCCAGCATCCCCGCATAACGATAAACATAGCTCATTGCGAAGTGGGCCTCGCCACTCTCCGGACGACGCTTGACCAGCGCCTGTGCCGCCTGATATGCCTTGCCCAGTTCGCCTCGCTCCACCCGGTTGGCGATCAACTGTCGAGCGGCCGTCACGCGATTCGGATCGAGTTCCAGGGCGCGTTCGCAGGCTTGGTTGGATCGCTGGAACATCGGCTCGCCGCCATCGGAGTAGTCCGCGTCAAAGTAGCAACGTAATCCGAGTTGTTCCCAAGCCGGCGCGTAGGTTGGGTCGACGGCGACCACATGTTCCAGAACCGCGATCGCATCCTTGTTCGGCCCGGCATCATGAGGCAGCGCCAGACTGTGCAGATAGAGATCGTAAGCCTCAGCGTTCTTCGGGCGCGTGCCGGTATCGAGAAAATCGCCGGTCGCGCCCAGCGCCGGCAGCAACCCCTGGCGGACCTGGGCTGCCATCTGCGCTTGCAATGCAATCAGGTCCTGATCGGGCGCTTTTACGGTGGTCTGCCACAACAGCCGGTTCCCCTCCACCTGGATCGCCTCCAGCGTAATCAGAAGGTGGTCGCCTTGCTTCAGGAAATGCCCGGTCACCACGTTGGCAACATGCACTTCGCGGCCGGTGCGCTGCGGGTCGACGCCGGCGGTTACGCGAATTTTTTCCGGCAAGGGCCGAACGTCCAGTGTCCGGGTGTAGGTAAGCGTGTTGGCGATCTCATCGGCCAGCGCGAAGCGGAGAAACTCCACGCTGATATCGCCATTCATGTTCTGCAACGGCAGCACCGCAATCGTGTTCTTGGGTGCGCCACCGCCCGCCTGGCGCTCTTTGAACCACCATGCTCCCACCGCGACCAGAACCGTAAGCAACAGCCCACTGACTCCCAGCAGAAGATAGGTTGAAAACCTGCTCGAAGATCGAAACGTGTTTGTGGCCAACCGATAGGGCAGCCCTGGCCGCCGCGTCCCGGTCCGGGTCAACCCCGTTTCCGTTTCTTTCCGCAACGACTGCAGATCGCCCTTCATGGCCAGCGCGTTCGGGTAGCGGTGCCCTCGGTCTTTCTCCATGGCCCGACCGATGATGCCTTCCAGATCCCGCGGAAGCTTCGGGTTGAGGCTAAGAGGAGAGACCGGTTTCTGGTTCAGGACCGCGTCCAGAGTGGTGATTACATTGCCCGTAGAGAACGGCTTCTTGCCCGTTGTCATTTCGTACAACACGACTCCGAACGAGAACAAGTCGCTCCGCGGATCCAGTTCTTCGCCGCGCGCCTGCTCCGGAGACATATAAACCGCGGTTCCCGGAATCACGCCCATCGCGGTTAACGAGTCGTCCATGGCGGCATCGCTCGATCCCTTTTCGTGCGCCGATTTGGCCAATCCGAAATCGAGGATCTTGGTTTGACCGTTTTGCGCCACGAAAATATTCGCCGGCTTGATGTCGCGATGAATGATCCCCTTGGCATGCGAAGCCGCCAAAGCATCCGCCACCTGGATGCCGATGTCGAGGACTTCGTCGACTTCCATCGGCTTTCCCCGTATGTGCTCCTTCAGGCTCACCCCTTCCAGTTTCTCCATGACAATAAAAGGATGTCCGTCGTTATCCTCGATATCGTGGATAGTGCAGATGCCGGGATGGTTCAACTGGGAAGCGGCGCGGGCCTCGCGCAAAAACCGGTTGAGCGACTTCGGGTCGTGGACCATCTCCGCGGGAATAAACTTGAGGGCGACGCGGCGGGCCAGGCGCGTGTCTTCCGCCTCATACACTACGCCCATGCCGCCACCACCGAGCTTTCCCACAATGTGATAGTGGGAGACCGTCTGGCCGATCATTGTGAGGGCCTCAGTGCCGTCGGCC
>Ga0074046_10001123_pt1 | contig 24736 bp, 21 predicted proteins | sample BogForMeECP23OM3_FD_94441 | JGI IMG/M metagenome (GOLD analysis project Ga0074046, IMG submission 94441) | Bog forest soil microbial communities from Calvert Island, British Columbia, Canada - Bog Forest MetaG ECP23OM3 | ecosystem: Environmental > Terrestrial > Soil > Wetlands ...
GGGATCTGTATTTTGCGGCGAAACTGCAGATCCCTCACTTTGTTCGGGATGACAATTCTGGGGAGTTGAGGATTCTCGATCCAGTCGCCGGTAGAAGCTCAGCGCGGCGTCTCCCTGTACCAGTTTGCGGTAGCGCCGTAGTTCGCCAAACGCCTCTCCTGGATCGAATCTTTTTTCATGCTCGGCGATCACGAGGCTCCGCTCGTGCAGTAATTTCGATTCCGCCAGCGTGGCCAGTGTCTTCGCGTATTCATCCTGCATCGAGTAGGGTGGATCGAGAAACGCGTAGTCGGCACCGTTTCCCGCTGCTTCCAACTGACGCAAGGCTTTCCCGGCGTCGACCTTCAGAATCTGGAAATCGTGCGCAATCCCCAAAGACCGCAAATTTGTGGCAATCAGTTCAGCGGCTGCCTTGGACGATTCGGCGAAGTATACCATCCGTGCGCCGCGGCTCAGGGCCTCAATGCCTACTGCGCCCGTGCCCGCGTATAAATCGAGCCACACCGACTCCGCCAGCGCATCCGGACGGCCGGCGCATAGCACGTTGAACAGGGTCTCGCGCAGGCGGTCCGAGGTCGGACGGATTTCGAGCCCGGGCAACGACCGCAACGCCCGGCGCCGATATTGTCCGGCAATGACTCTCATAGGTTTGCGTTCATCGGATTCATGTCCTTCCGGCCCAGCCCTTCCGATTTGCCTTTTCGCAACCCGGAAGAGTCAGTCGGTGTCTAAGAAGATAGAATACTGGTAGGCATGTCGATGCGCAGTTGGTCCATCCCGGTCGGACGGCTCTTCGGAATCGAAATTCGCATTCATCTTACCTTCCTGTTTCTGCTGGTCTTCCTGTGGAGCACCACAGCCGCTACTCAGGATGCCACCGTTGTCTTGCGCGTACTCGGCTTGGTGGGCATCATTTTCGGCAGCGTGGTCCTGCATGAACTAGGTCACGCTCTGGTGGCCCGCGGATCGGGCATTCCGGCGAAGGGCATCATTCTGCTGCCGATCGGCGGGATCACTATCCTCGACGAAGCGCACGCCATTCCGGACCCGATCAACGCCTGGAAGCGTGACATCCGCATCGCAGTTGCGGGACCGCTGGTGAATCTGTTCATCGCCGGTTTCTCTGCGCTGGTTTTGCTTGCGGCCATACCCGGCTTCTCGCTGACCGTGAGGCCGCTGCTCGACCCGAGCGCGCTGTTACGGAGCGTCGTCTGGGCGAACCTCTACCTTGGCTTGTTCAACCTGCTGCCGGCGTATCCCATGGATGGCGGGCGCGCTTTGCGGGCTGTGTTTTCGCGCCGTGTTGATATGGTGCAAGCCACGCAGCGCGCCGTCCGCATCGGCCACGTCTTTTCCATCCTGATGATCATGGTCGGAATGCTGATCAGCAGCCGTCCGGAGACGCGATGGGACGGGTATTGGCTGATGATGACCGGCTTCTTCCTTTTTGCCGGCGCTCAACTCGAAGAGCGCTCCGCGGTATTTCAATCGGTGCTGCAAAGCGTTCGACTGGAAGAAGTCATGCTCACCGACTTCGCCACGCTCTCGCCCGCCGATACCCTGGAAGACGCGCTGGAAAAAGCCGTACACACGCTGCAGGACGATTTTCCGGTGGTGCGCGGGAGCGACATGGTGGGTGTCGTCTCCCGGCAAAAGATTCTCGATGCACTACGCGCCGACGGCAATGGCTACGTGCAAGCCGTGATGAACCGTATTTTCGACGTGGCCGCCAAGCAGGAGTCGCTGGCCTCCGCCTTTCGCAAACTCTCCGCGCACAATCTCAGCATCATCCCGGTGGTCGACGAACAGCATCTGGTTGGGATTGTTACGCTGCAGAACCTGATGCACTCCATGTCGCTGCTGGCCGAAAGCCGCAAATTACGGCGGGAAGCGCTGGACGCGTAGCGAAGTCCGCTGAAAAAAGCAGGTTCTTCCCCTTCGGCTGCGCTCAGGGTCAGGATGACAAGTCCTTTCTTGAGGATAAAAAGTACTTAAACCATGGCCCGAGCGTAAACTTTCTGCGCCGCACGCACCGCACATCCAAACTCGACCGCCTGCCCCGTAGTTTCGGCGATTACATGTTCTAGTGCGGCCAGCACTCCCACCGTGTCTAGATAATCGTAGTAGCCGAGGTGAGCAATGCGGAATAGCTGTCCTTTCATTTCCGCCTGCCCGTTGGCCACGACCGCGCCAAACTGGTCGCGAAAGCGTTTACAGATGGCCGTGGAATCGGTGCCGGACGGGGCTGCCACGGCGGTCAGCGCGGCTGCTGGGGAGCTCGGAGCGAATAGCTTCAGTCCCAGGGCTTCGACGCCGGCGCGCGTCATGGCCGCGCATAATTCGGCGTTCGCAACCAATGCGTCGCGGCCTGCTGTCAAGCTGCCGTCTCCCATTTGACGGACGTAGTCGAGCGCTGCGGCCAGTCCGGCAAACAGGGAAGTGGCGGGCGTGTAGGCCGTCTCCGACTTGGCGGCCGCTTTCCGTTCCTTTCGCAGGTCGAAGTAATAGCGCGGAGACGTCGTCGTTTCCATGCGCTGCCACGCGCGCTCGCTGATGGCGCCGTAGGCCAAGCCGGGCGGGACCATCAGGGCTTTCTGCGAGCCGCCAATGATAATGTCGATGCCCCAGCCATCCATGTCGAACCGGGTTGTGCCCAGCCCTGTGATGGCGTCGACGACCAGCAGAGTATCGGGTAACGCGCGCACCAGCTTGGCGATCGGCTTGACGTCATGCCTTGCGCCGGTAGAACTTTCGGTCGCTTGCACATAGACGCAGCGGATGTCGGGCGTCAATTTGCGGTGCACTTCATCCAGCGAGAAGGTTTCGCCGTAGGGAGCGGTTACCGTGTCGACGGCGCAGCCAAATGCCTTGGCCAGCGAGACCCAGCGTTCGCCGAACTTGCCGGCTGTCAGTACCAGTACTGGGTCGCGGGGCGACGTCAGGTTTGAGACCGATGCTTCCATCAAGCCGGTGCCCGACGAGGAGAGCACGAGCACGTCGTTCCTGGTGCCGATGAAATCCTTTACGTCGGTCAGAACGCGCGTGAACAGAGTGCGGAAGTCGGCAGTGCGATGGTGCTTGTCGTAAGAAGCCATCGCCAGTTGCGCTTGCGGCAGTAGTGGCGTCGGTCCGGGAGTGAAGAGACGGTTCTTCTTGAGCATGGGAACCAGAATATTCGAAAGCCCATTGTTTCGGGGGAGAAAAAGGTCAGAGGTCAGAGGTGAGATTGCAGAGGTAAGAGCATTCGCTGGAGGTTTTCACCTCTGCAATCTAACCTCTGACCTCTATAATTCTCCCATGCCCCTCATCGATCAGATCCAGAAAGACATTGTTGCGGCCATGAAGGCCCGCGAAGAGGACCGCCTTTCCTGCCTGCGCATGGTCAAGACCGCGCTCAAGAACCGCGAGATCGACAAGATGGCGCCGCTTGACGACAAGGAATCGCAGCAAGTGCTCTCCACGCTGATCAAGCAGCGCAAGGACTCGGTCGAGCAGTTCACCAAAGGCGGACGCCAGGAGATGGCCGACAAGGAAGCGGCCGAGATCAAACTGATCGAAACCTATCTGCCGAAGGCCGCCGGCGAGGAAGAAATCGTAGCCGGAGTCCGGGCGGCGATTGCCGAGATGACGCCGGCTCCCGCCATGAAAGATATGGGAACGGTGATGAAAGCCGCCATGGCCCGCTTCGCCGCGGCTGGGATGCGGGTGGATGGGAAAGTGGTTAGCGAGGCGGTGAAGAAGGAGTTGGCGGGAAAGTAAGACTCACGTAGGGGCGGACGCATTCGTCCGCCCCGTCGAGCGAAGCTCGACAGATTGTTGGCCGAGAGGAGAACGTAGCCAATGAACTTCCCGTTGTTGCTGCCCCTCATTGTTACGGCTGTTCTGGCAGTGGCAGGTTGGTACGCCGTGCATCGCCTCTCGATGAATCGCGATCAGGAGAGCAAGCGCCGTGATCTCCGGATCCAGTATCTCCTGGAGGCGTATCGGAGACTTGGGAATTCTTCAAATCGTCGCGATCTGAGCGCTTATGCCCGTGATCTTGAGTCAGCCTTAGCTGACATCCAGCTCCTCGGCAGCAGGGACCAAGTGCAACTGGCTCATGAGTTCGCTGTGTCTATGTGTCTATGGCGAAAGATCAAGCGGCGTCATTGGACCCACTGGTCGCGAGTATCCGTTCTGAACTGCGTCGGGAGTTACGGTTAGAACCTCTTCCGGATCGCATTGTTGTATTTCGCCATGAGTCGAAGACGCGCTGAAAGCCTCGCTGCGTTTGGCTGCCCGGACGAATGCGTCCGGGCCTACGTGGATCGTGGAGGCTTGTATGGGTTCGGGAAAGGTCGATGCCACAACCACTTGTATTCCCGCCAGCTGCTGACGAGTCCGCGTCGAACCGGATTCTCAAGGACATAGATCACTTTGGCGTATTTGTCCTCCGCTGATCGCAGCACGCGGTCGAACGACTCTTCTTGCCATACAGCACCATGGAACCTAAGACGTTGGTTGATCTTGCGCGCGGACGCGCCCTTGATCGCCTGCGTGATTTCAAATAGCGGCATCACTCTCTGCCGTCGTTGATCGACTCCCGGCGTGAGAATCAGGTGGGCGTGGTCGGGCATAACTACAGCAGCGTCCAAGTGACATCGAAGGTCGTCATCATGGCAAATCGATTCGAGCACGATGTCACGCGCCCATTCCGGCAGGTTCCATCGATCTTTGGTGACGAACGTGACAAAGTGCCGCTTAGCATCTCGCTGCAAGTGAGGCAGGTTGCGCCGGTAGAAAGACATGGGTAACCCACGTAGGGGCGGACGCATTCGTCAGCCCCGTGGAGCGGTGAAACCTAGTCGACATTACGAGGATCGCCCGGACATTGTCGGTGATGCGTGGACATTGGAACTGTGAGATTTTCGGAAGATGGCCGCAAACCTGCCTCGCTACGCTCGGCGGCCCGGACGAATGCGTCCGGGCCTACGTGGGTCTGAGCGATGCGGATGTTCGGGCTCTTACTTGGCTTTTTGCCACTCCCGGTACGCTTCGCTCTTCCCGATCCCGCGTTCTTTAGCAACTTTCTTCAACGCGGCTTTTTCGTCTGCCTTTTCCGCGGCCATGATTTCGTGCACACGCTGGGCAACGCTTACGTTAGAGGTGTCAGGTCTCAGGTCTTGGGTCTCAGGCTTCGCGATCAGCAGCGTGATTTCGCCTTTGACGTCTCCTCGAGCTTTGAGCTGTTTGAGAATTTCTCCCGCGCGACCGCGCAGAAATTCTTCGTGAATTTTCGTTACCTCGCGGGCGACCACTACGTGGCGGGCTTCTCCTAGGACCTCGACCACGTCGGCCAGCGTCTCCAGCAGGCGGTGGGGAGCCTCGTAGAATACCTGCGTTCGCGGAGAGTCTTTTATGCTCTCCAGCAGCTTGCGGCGCTGTCCTGATTTGGCAGGGAGAAAGCCGCTGAAACGGAAGGAATCGGTAGGCAAGCCACTGGCCACCAGCGCCGCGAGGAATGCCGACGCTCCGGGAATTGGAATGACCGGCACGTGATGCCGGATGGCTAGCGCTATCAGGCGGAATCCGGGGTCGGAGATGCCGGGCATGCCGGCGTCGGTGACGAGCGCGATCTTGGCTCCGCCTTCCAGGTCGACGACTAGTTCGGAGGCTTTGGTCATCTCGTTGTGTTCGTGATAGCTGACCAGCCGCGTCTGGATGCCGTAATGGCTGAGGAGTTTCAGGGTCTGGCGCGTATCCTCGCAGGCGATCAGGTCGACTTCTTTCAGCACGCGGAGGGCGCGCAGGGTGATGTCTTCGAGGTTGCCGATGGGCGTGGCTACTAGATAGAGTGACGGTCCTGCTATGGTTGCGCCTCGCTCGGCGCTATCGCCGTTTTGCTGCTCTTTCCGCATGAAGCGAGTCTAGCAAAAACCTTCACCACAGAGGGCACCTGGGAACACAGGGGTGACACAGGGGAAGTCTGAACCATCTCCATCAACTTCTTGCTTCGCCTTTTATTCGCTTCGTGCTAAACTGACCAAAACTGATGTGATAGCCAACACTTCACGCTCCAGCCGGCGGGTGTAGGCTCAAATTCCAGATCCACAAACAGGAGCAGCCATTATGGCCGAAGAACGTAGCCGAACGGACGAGCGTGGCAAGGCAATTGAACTGGCATTCGCACAAATTGAAAAGCAGTTTGGCAAAGGTTCCATCATGCGGTTGGGGTCGAAAGAAGCCATCGTCCCGATCGCGGTGATTTCGACGGGCGCGATTTCGTTCGATGCCGCGCTGGGCGTGGGCGGAGTGCCTCGCGGGCGGGTGATTGAAATCTTCGGGCCGGAGTCTTCCGGCAAAACCACCATTGCCCTGCAGGTGATTGCCGAGGCGCAAAAGGCGGGAGGCATGGCGGCATTCGTCGATGCCGAACATGCGCTCGATCCGGGGTATGCCAAAAAGCTGGGCGTGGACGTCGACAACCTGCTGGTCTCGCAACCCGACTATGGCGAGCAGGCGCTGGAAATTGTAGAGGCTCTGGTGCGCTCGAACGCCATTGACGTGCTGGTGGTGGACTCGGTGGCGGCGCTCGTTCCCAAGGCCGAACTTGACGGCGAAATGGGCGACAGCCACATGGGCCTGCAGGCGCGCCTGATGTCGCAGGCACTGCGCAAGTTGACGGGAACGGTGGCCAAGTCGCGCACCTCCCTGATTTTCATCAACCAGATCCGCGAAAAGATTGGCGTGATGTTCGGCAACCCGGAAACCACGACGGGCGGGCGCGCGCTGAAGTTCTATTCGTCGGTGCGCATTGACATCCGGCGCATTGCGGCCATCAAAGAAGGCGACGTGGTCACGGGCTCTCGCACCCGTGTCAAGGTCGTGAAGAACAAAGTGGCGGCGCCGTTCCGCGAAGCTGAGTTCGATATTCTTTATGGCGAAGGCATCTCGCGCGAAGGCGACCTGCTCGATCTGGCCGTGAACAGCAATATCCTCGAAAAATCGGGCTCGTGGTTCAGTTACAAAGGCGAACGCATCGGACAGGGACGCGAGAATGCCCGTGCCTTCCTGAAAGAAAACAAGGACACGATGGCCAAGCTGGATGCCGAGGTGCGCAAAGCGCTGGGGCTGGCTCCCTCCGCCGGGACGCCGACAGTGGTTCCGGCGCAGGCGACCGGGACGCAGGGACGGGTCACGACCATGCCGAGTGCTCCGGAAGCGGTGAAAATGCCGGCAGCTAGACGGTAGCCATTGCACGCCTAGGGGCGGACACATTCGTCCGCCCCCGTCCTGCCGGGCGGGGGCGCCCGGCTCTCCATCATCTCACCGCCATCATCCCTCCAATTGCCATCCCTGCTTGCCCCGCATACAATCCTTGTTTCTTCGCCTGAGGGCCCCGTGAATCGCATAAAAGCCATTTATCCTGGATCGTTTGATCCTCCTACTAACGGCCATCTTGATCTGATCGAGCGCGGCAGCAAGATTTTCGACGAACTGGTGGTGGCCATTCTTCGCAATCCCGAGAAAGACCCGCTGTTCAGCGTCGCCGACCGGCGCAAGATGCTGGAGGCGATGACCTCGGGTTTTGACAACGTCTCGGTGGACACTTTTGAGGGACTCACCGTGGACTACGCGTTGCGGGTCGAGGCGCGAGTCATTCTGCGGGGCATTCGCGCCATCAGCGATTACGAATACGAGCTGCAGATGGCACTGATGAATCGCAAACTCCAGCCCGTGGTGGAAACCGTGTTCATGATGCCCGCGGAAAAGTATTCTTACCTAAGTTCGCGGCTGGTGCGCGAAGTCGCGCAGCTCGGCGGTTCGATTGCCTGCCTGGTGCCGGAACTGGTCGAGCAGAAGCTTCGTGAGAAAATGGACGTGGCTCACAAGTTCGCGGAGGGCGGGCCTTCCGAGGGCAAGAGCAAGTCCAGGAAAAAGAAAGCATAGTAAGCATGAGCACAGTAATGACCCCCGTCACTCACCCCGTCCGGCTGACGGAACGCATCAACCGCATCGAGACCTCCGCGACCATGGCGGTGGTAGCCGAGGCCGAGAAACTGCGGCAGCAGGGTATTGACGTCGTGGATTTTGGCGCCGGCGAGCCCCACTTTTCTACGCCGCAGCACATCAAGGATGCGGCTATCGCGGCCATCCAGTCGAATTTTTCGAAGTACACGGCCGTCGGCGGGACGGTTGAACTGAAGGACGCGATCGTGCATCGCCATGCGGTGGACTTCGACTCCGATTACCGCCGCGAGGAAGCTGCGGCTTCGGTGGGCGGCAAGCATGCGCTCTTCAACGTGATTTCCGTGCTGGTGGATCATGGCGACGAGGTCATTCTTCCCGTCCCCTACTGGGTCTCGTTTAAAGACATGGTGCGCTACGCCGGCGGCAACTGCGTGCTGCTGCAGAGTGACGCGTCGCAGGACTTTCGCGTTACCGCCGAGATGGTGGCGAAACTGGTGACGCCGAAGACCAAGCTCATCATTTTGAATTCACCTTCCAATCCTTCTGGAGCGGTGATGAGCCCGGAAGACATGACCGAAGTCGTGCGGTTGGCGCACCAGCGCGGCATCTGGGTGATCTCTGACGAGTGCTACGTCTATCTGAACTACGCGGGCAAGCGCTTCTCGGTAGGTTCGCTGCGCGAGTTCCGCGACCGCTTCATGGTGGTCGGATCACTTTCGAAGACCTATGCCATGACCGGATGGCGGCTTGGGTTCACGCTGGGCCCGGCGCCGATCATCACGGCGGTGCAGAAGCTGCAGAGCCAGTCCACTTCAAACCCGACTTCGATGGTGCAGAAAGCGGCGGTGGCTGCGCTCAAAGGCCCGCAACAATGCGTGGAGGAAATGCGCCTGGAGTACATCAAGCTGCGGGATCACGTGGTGAAGGGACTGCGCTCCATACCTGGTGTGAAATGCACGCTGCCGGAAGGCGCGTTCTATGCCTATCCCAATGTTTCGGAATTCTTCGGGCGTAGCGGGATGAACTCGGCTTCCGATGTCGCGGGCAAACTGCTGCGCGAGAACCACGTTGCCACGGTTCCCGGAGAAGGCTTTGGCACGAAAGAACACATTCGCCTGTCGTACGCTACGTCGATCGCTGAACTCGACCGTGGGCTGGAGCGCATGCGGAAGTTCTTTGGCGGGCTGTAGGCATCGCGTATCATCGGTTCGGCCGACCTAAATTTGAGTTGTCATCCTGAGCGAAGCGAAGGACCTGCTGTCTCTTGCGCCGGCAAAAAGCAGGTCCTTCGCTTCGCTCAGGATGACAAATGTGTTTAGTTTGCTGCCCATGACCCAACTCTACCCACTCCTGATGTCGCCCGCCTTCGACCCACGCCCCTGGGGCACGCTTGATCTTTCCGCCATCTATCCCAATCACAAATTCAACGAGCGCATCGGAGAGGCCTGGCTCACCGGCGACAACTGCGTGGTGGTGAACGGTCCGCTGGCGAAGCGTTCGCTCGAAGACCTGAGCAAGGAATTCGGATCCGAACTTGTCGGAACCGCCGCGCGCGACCCGCAGCGTTTTCCGTTGCTGCTGAAGTTTCTGTTTCCCGAGGAAAAGCTTTCTGTCCAGGTACACCCCGACGACGCCACCGCGCAGCGCTTGGGCGAGCCCTGGGGAAAAACGGAATGCTGGTACGTGGCCCACGCCAAGCCCGGATCGCAGATCGCGCTTGGATTGAAGCCCGGCGTTACCGTGGCTCAATTCGAGCAATCCATCCATGAAAAACGCGCGGAGGAGTTGCTCAACTGGATCAATGTCTATCAGGGCGAAATGATTTATGTGGCCGGCGGGACGGTGCATACGCTCGGACCGGGGAGCGTCATCGTGGAAACGCAGCAGCAATCCGACACCACGTATCGTCTTTACGACTACGGACGTCCACGGCCGCTGCATCTGGAGCGGGGGCTCGCCTCGGTCAAGGAGCGCGTTGCCTCGGGCAAAGTGATCCGCCCGGCGCCGGTTGGGATTCACGGCGGGAAGAGCCGGCAGTCTTCGATGATTGCCGCGCCTTACTTCACGGTGGACCTGTTTGAATTGAAGGAGGCACAGGTGTTTTCTACCGGGGACAATTCGGGGAAGACGTCCGTGCAAATCCTGGTCGCCGTCGAAGGCTGCGGAGTGGTCGAGGCGCAGGGCCGTGACCCGGTGACGCTGGCCAAGGGCGACGCGGTTGTGATCCCGGCTGCTGTGCAAGGGTTCATGGTGCGCCCACAGTGGGCGGTCGAGTTCCTGAAGGCGAGCGTGCCTGGTGGGATCGTCCCTGAGCCTGCGACTCGGCAATGAACCGAAGATCTCCACCACAGGGGGCACAGAGGTCCACAGGGAAGATCAAAATCTGAACGCGCTTATTCCCTGTGATCCCTGTGCTCCCTGTGGTCAAGCCTTTCGCCTCGCACTGCGTAAATGGTAGGCTTTCTATTCCCGTGAAGACGAACCCGCATTTCTATCCCGTAATTCTCGCCGGCGGCCGCGGCACGCGCTTCTGGCCACTGAGCCGTAAACGCCGTGCCAAGCAACTGCTGGCGCTCGATGGTAAAGAGACCATGATCCAGCAGACGGTCGCGCGCCTGGCACCCATGGCCGCACCCAGCCGGTTCTGGATCATCACCAACGACGACCTCCGGCCCGCTATTCTTCGACAGCTTCGGAAGCTTCCGGCGAAGCAGATCATCGCCGAACCAGCGGCACGCAACACAACTCCGGCGATTGGTTTGGCGGCATTTCTTTTGCTTCGGCACGATCCCGAGGCAGTGCTTGGGCTGTTTCCCTCCGACCACGTGATCGCCGAGCCCGCCCAATATCGCGCTACTCTCAGCAGGGGAATCGAGATTGCCGCCGCGGGAGAAAACATCGTTGTGCTCGGCATCCGGCCGACCCGTCCGGAAACCGGCTACGGCTATATCGAGGCGGGGGCTGCAGACTCCGATGGTTCGCTGCGCGTGCGCCGCTTCACTGAGAAGCCGGACCGTGACCGAGCCCGTCAGTTTCTTGACGCGGGCAACTACTTCTGGAACAGCGGCATGTTTCTTTGGCGCGCCGATACGCTGGCGAACGCGCTGCGCGAGCATCTGCCCAACACCGCGGTACTCCTCGAAAAGATTGCCGCGGCCTACGGTACGCGCAAATTTGCGGAAACGTTTAGGAGGCTTTACCGGGAGTGCGAGAACATCAGCATCGACTATGCCGTCCTCGAACCTCGTTCCGCCAAGGGAGCAGGCGAGTCGCGCATCTTCTGTCTACCCTCCGATTTTGGATGGAGCGATCTCGGCTCGTGGAGCGCGCTGCATGAGCACCACGTGGCGAAGACGAAATCTCGCGACGGAAAACCGGCTTCAGCGTCCGGCAGTTTTGCCCTGAATGCGAGGAATAACTATGTTCACGCGCCCGGCAAATTTGTCGCTCTGATCGGCGTGAGCAATCTGGTGATTGTCGAGACTGACGACGCGCTGCTCGTTACCACGCTTGACCAGTCACAGGATGTCGGCAAAGTGGTGAAGCATCTGGATGAGAAGAAGTTGAAGAGACTTACCTAGCAGCAATCCGATGGTTGGAGTCAAAGGTGGAAAAGATCATCGAGACGTTGAATCGCCTGCTTCCAGACTTTGTTGTTCAGCCGGTATCGCGAGGCGATGGGCATACCCGGAGCACTCGGATTGAACTTCCGACAGCGGTCGGCGCTGAATATTTGTTCGAGCTGTGGATTCGCCCAGAAATGCAAATTGGGGCCCGATTGATCGAAGGAGGGGCCGATTGCAACTATTTTTGGTACTTGCCGTTTGAAGACGCCGATTATAGCGGCTCGACGAAGATGCTGGACCAGCGCTTCTGTGAGACTGTTGAGAAATTGCTGACCCACAACACTCGAATCATTTACCGTAGCGGTTTGCTGTCTTGGCAATTTCGGTGCGACTACGAGACCCAAGGTCGGTGGAAGAAAATCTCCTATAACTCAACTCTGAAGCTCGCCGGCTGGAAAGTGCCGAAGCTGGCGGGGAAAAGTAGGATCTACCGGTCGCCTGCCCTTGTTCCAAACGCTTAGAACCTATGTCGACCCAAATCAAATTCGGAACCGACGGCTGGCGCGGCCTTATTGCCGACGACTTCACTTTCGACAATGTGCGGCGCGTGGCCGGAGCGATTGCCGGGTACGTGCTCAAGCACGAAGATCCCACGCGCGGCGTGGTGATTGGCTATGACACGCGCTTCTTATCCGACCGCGCCGCTCGCGCTGTTGCTGAAGTCATCGCTGGCGCAGGCATTCCCGTGCTGCTGGCCAACGATTACGTGCCCACGCCCGCGGTTTCCTACAACGTCAAGAAACTGGGAGCAGCGGGCGGCGTCATGATCACCTCCAGCCACAATCCGTGGAACTGGAATGGGGTGAAGTTCAAAGCGAAGTTTGGAGGCTCGGCCACGCCTGCGATCATGACATTAATCGAAGAGGAACTGGCGGCCGAGACAATGCCTCCAGATTTGTCTCCCACCCTTGCGCACAAAACGCGCAAGGATGGGGCACCCACACCCGTCCCCACACAACCGGGGGCACACGCGAGGATCGAGGACGTGGATCTAAAGCCCGCCTATGTCGCGGCCATCTGCCGGTTTGCTGACCTCAACCTGATCCGCAAAGCGAATTTCAAGTTTGTCATTGACGCGATGTACGGCTCGGGGCGTGGAGTTTTGCCGGGCATCTTCGACAAGAATGGGATTCGGTATGTCGCGATCCGACAGGAAGTAAACCCGCTCTTTCCGGGCATTAATCCTGAGCCGATCCTGCCGCACGTCGCGCTGTTGCAGGACACAGTGGTGAAAGAAAAATGCCACGCGGGCCTGGTCACCGATGGCGATGCTGACCGTATCGGCGCGGTGGCGGAAGATGGGACCTTCGTCGATTCGCACAAGTGCATGTGCGTTTTGCTCAACTGGCTGCTGGTGTACAAGAAGTGGCCGGGCGATGTGGTGCGCGCCTTCAATACCACCGGCATGATGGACCGCATCGCCGCCAAGTACGGACGCAAGCTGTACGAGTGCAACATCGGCTTCAAGTACATTGCCGATCTGATGATGGACCATGAAATTCTGATTGGCGGAGAAGAGTCCGGCGGCATCGGCTACAGCCGCTTTCTGCCGGAACGCGATGGCATTCTCAACGCGCTGCTGCTGGCCAATGTGATGGCGGAAGAAGGGAAGCCGCTTGGGCAGTTGGTCGCCGATCTGCAGCGCGAATTCGGCGCGCATTACTACGGACGGCGCGATCTGCACATTTCGGATGAGATGAAGAACGGCGCCATCCGCCGCGCCGCAGATCCGCAGACGACGAAGCTTGGGGCTTATCCGATTTTGCGCAAAGAGAATCGCGACGGCGTGAAGTTCTATCTTGATGCTCCGAAGAATGGCAACGGCGCTGACGCCTGGGTATTGTTTCGCGCCTCCGGTACCGAACGCATGCTGCGTTGCTATGTGGAGGCGGCTACGCCCGAGTTAGTTGCAGAAATTCTTGAAACCGGCGAGAAGTTTGTAAGGCAGGGATAGACAGAAGAACCTCCCCGCAAATGGTTCTTGGAACAGGCGGTCTAGCCGGAGGCGCTAAAGCCCAGGCTGATTGCATATGGCTTACGCGGCCCTGAAGGGCCGCTCTTCCACGGCGATACGGACATTCGTGATTTCTCCGCAGCCTGTGAAGCCGTGCCCCTTCAAAGCAACTTAATCAGCGAAGGGTATAATCTGGCTTGCTTCGAGAAGAAGCAGCGGAGGAGACCAAATGGATCAACTGTACTGGGTTCCGTTCGGGATATTGGCTCTCATAGTGCTCTACCTGGTTCTGGGAAGCTTTTTCACCGTGCGCACGGCCGAGGTCGCCGTGATCACACGATTCGGCAAGTTTCTTCGGGTCGCCCAGCCTGGATTGAACTGGAAGCGGCCGTTCTTCGATTCCGTGACCGGCATCGTGAGTCTGCGCGTGAATCAGATCACCCTGACCATGGAGACGAAGACCAAAGACAACGTATTCGTCACTATTCCTATTTCAGTGCAGAACCGCGTTCGTCCGGAAAAAGTCTACGATGCTTATTACAAATTGTCCGATCCGGTGGCGCAGATCAAATCCTATGTCGAGCAGGTGATTCTGGGGCATGTGCCGGGGATGACGCTGGACGAAGTGTTTGCCTCGCAATCCAGCATCGCTGCGGCGGTGAAGCAGGAACTGGATGCGGATATGGCGACATTCGGATACGAAATTGTGAATGTGCTGGTCACCGACATAGTTCCTGATTCCAAGGTGAAGGCTGCCATGAACGATATCAACGCAGCCCAACGCGAACAGGTAGCCGCTAATGCCAAGGGCGAGGCGGAGAAGATTCTGGTGGTCAAGAAAGCCGAGGCCGAGGCGGAAAGCAAGGCGCTGCAGGGACAGGGGATCGCGAATGAAAGGAAGGCCATCATCGAAGGGCTGCAGATCTCAATCGAACAGTTCCAGAAGGTAGTGGAGGGCGCATCGGCGAAAGAAGTCATGCAACTGGTGATGGTTACACAGTATTTCGATACCCTGAAGTCCATTGGCGAGAACGACAAAACCAACACGTTGTTTCTGGCGCACTCGCCCGGGGCCGTCAAGGAGGTCTCGGACCAGATTCTGCAGTCCATGCTGGGGGCGGAGAAAGCGAACGGGTGAGGCTCAAAGGCCGCCATCGCGGCTCAGGAAGCGAGAACCAAAGGGCATCTTTCGCTTGCACTATCGCGTTCTAGTCAGTCGCGGAACGAGATAGGATAATGACTCAGCATAATGGCCACCAAGGAAATAACTCCGGTTCCCGTCGATTCTCCGGAATCGCGCCGCTACAACCGCATCAAGCGGTGGCTGGGCATCGCCGATTTTGCGATCGGCTTTGGGCTGCTGGTCGTGCTCCTGGCTAGTGGCTGGACGGGAACGCTCCGCGATCTGGCCGAGCGGGGCGCTTCGCAGAATTATCCTTATGCCGTTTTCCTCTACGTCGTGATGCTGATGTTGATCAGCAAAGTGCTGGGGACTCCGCTTGAGTACTACAGCTTCCGGCTCGAGCACCGCTATAACCTTTCTAACCAGCGATTCCGGTCGTGGATCTGGGACGAATTCAAAGGTCTGCTCATCGGGCTGGTCATGGCCACGATTGTGGTCGAATTGCTCTACATGCTCATACGGCAGACGCCGGAGCACTGGTGGGTGATCGCGTGGGCTGTTTTCCTTGGGCTGGTGGTGCTGCTCGCGCAACTTGCGCCGGTTGTGCTGTTTCCGATTTTTTACAAATTCGAGCCCCTCGACAACGAAGAACTCAAGCGCCGCTTGATCGTTTTGAGCGAACGGGCGGGCACGCGGGTGCGCGGCGTCTACAAGTGGCATCTTTCCGAGAAAAGCAAGAAAGCTAACGCCGCGCTGACCGGACTAGGCGCTACCCGGCGCATCATCCTTGCCGACACCTTGCTGGACAACTATTCGGACGACGAAATCGAGGCCGTGCTCGCGCACGAACTCGGGCATCACGTGCACCGGCACATTCTGAAGAGCATTGTGGTGCAGGCGGGAATCACGCTGTTTGGGTTCTGGCTGGCCAACGAAGTTCTCAGCTACGCGGTGGAGCGCCGCCAGATGTTCGAGCAAATGTCGGATTTCGCGAATCTGCCACTGCTGATTCTGGCCTCGACCGTGCTGTCATTTTTGCTGATGCCCGCGCTCAACGCCTACTCCCGCTTCAACGAGCGGCAGGCCGACCGCTATTGCTTCCATTCGGTGGCCAGCGTCGAACCCTTCATTTCGTCGATGAATAAGCTGGCCGAGCAGAATCTGGCCGAAAGAATGCCGTCCCGTTGGGTGGAGTGGTTACTGCACTCGCATCCTGCAATTACCAAGCGAATCGCCGCTGCCGAGGCCTGGGCGAAGGCGCACTGAGATTGCCGAAGTCAGGAGTCAAATTGCAGAAGTAAAAACCTTTCTCAGCGCACTCCGCGCTAAAGATTTTGCTTCTGCAATTTGACTTCTGACTTCTGCAATTTCAGAATCTCTGCGACCCGCTGCACATCCTCTTCGGTGTCGACGCCTACGGTGTCGAATGGGGTTTCGGCTACGTAGATGGGAACCCCGTTCTCGAGGAAGCGCAGCTGTTCTAGCCGCTCCGAGCGCTCAAGCGACGACTCCGGCCAGTGCACGAACTTTTCGAGCGCGTCTTTGCGATAGCCATAGAATCCAAGATGTTTGTAGTATTGCGGCCGCACGTCATCGCGGTCATACGGGATGGTTGTTCTGGAAAAATACAGGGCTCGTCCAGTTGCGTCCGTCACCACCTTCACCGCGCTCGGATTGTCGATGTCAATCTCCGCGGCCGGCGTCTTCAGCGTCCCTACCTCAACCCCCGAGCCCTGCATGACCGCGATCAAGCTTTCGATATGCTCGGGCCGGGTGAGCGGCTCATCGCCCTGAACATTCAAATAGACATCCGCTGGAACGGCAGTCGAGATCTCATGAACCCGCTCGGTGCCCGAACGATGAGCCGCCGAAGTCATGCGCGCGACAAAGCCGTGCTGCTGGCAGAATTGCATGATTTCATCGGAATCGGTGGCGACAATAACTTGGTCGACCGACGAACACCGCCGCACTCCTTTATAGACCCAGGCGAGTAGTGGGACGCCGGCGATCTCACGCAGCATTTTGCGGGGCAGACGCGTCGAAGCGAGGCGCGCCGGAATTACAGCGATGACTTTCATGCGCCCAGTTTCGCATGGAGCCGGTGCGGCTGGACAGAGCAATCGTTCACCGCAAGCCAGATCCTAAGAGACCACAGATGGACGCCGCTACTGCAGCGACCACCCTAACTTTGCCTGGACGTAATAGACCGAGAGAAACACAACAGCAAAAAAGATGCCGAGTACAAGGAGAAGCAACACTCCGTGGCGCGTCGTAAAGGAGGATGGTTGCTTCTTCCGGGTCTTCATGAATTGCATCTCTTAGAACCCAGTCGTCTGATATTGCAGGACTGCCAGGGCAAGCCGGTAATCATAGCCAGCTTGCGCGTCGGTGATTTGAGCCTGCGTCTGCTGCAACTGCGCCTGACTTAACTCGACAATCGAACCCAGCCCCAGCTTGTAGCGTGCCCGCGCCAGATCGAGCGCGAGGTTGGCTTGCTGCAACAGTTGCTGCGTGACCGCCAAGCGATCGTAGGCATTGGTGGCGTTGAGCCAACTGGTACGAACATCGCGCGAAATCCGGTCGCGAAGATCCCGCAGCCGTTCTTGTTCCGCTTGCGCCCGGAACGTCGCTTCACGAGACCTGGCCGAGTACAGAAAGCCGTTGAACACGGGGATTTCGACGTTCACACCCACGGCCCCGTACCAACTCGAAATGACCGGGTTCCGCACGGGCGTGTCTCCCACAGCGCCCAGCGCGCGAATATCCGGGAAGAACAAGTCCCGCTCCGCGGTTTGGAACTTTTTCGCCGACTCGGCCTGGAATTGAAGCGACAGGATTTCCGGCCGCATCGAAAAAGCGGTCGCAATCAGATCATCCACATTGCCTTGTGGAGGGGTGATGGCGGTGGCATCCTCCGCCAACTGGAAATTCTGCAGGCTTGAAAATCCCAGCACCGCTGAAAGCGCTGCGAGGGCAGAATTCTGGTTGTTCTGAGCGTCGAGAAGAAGCAGCTTGGCTTGCGCCAGGTTGACGTTCGCGAAGCTGAAGTCGAGTTCCGACTTCAACTTGTTCTGGTAGAGAGCTCCAACCTGGTCCGCAACCGTCTGGCGATCGGCCACCGTGTGTTGAGCCACGGTCAGCACGGCTTGCGTTTGCAAGGCATTATAGAAAGCCTGATCCACGGCCAGCAGAATTTGCTCTTTGGTGGCCCCGGCATTTTGGTTTTCCGCTTTAGCCGCCAGATTGGCGCTGGAGATTAAGTTGGTCGTCCGCCCAAAGTCAGTGATGAGTTGACTCACCATGGCGCCCGCAGCAGCGCGCTGGTAAATGATCGGATTGTTAAGCGCGCCAGCGGTGATGCGCGAACCCGGGTCCGCATCCACTGCGGTGAGATTGACGGTCGCGGTCGGCCACAGGTTCGAACGGACCTCCCGGGTCACCTGCACCGACGCTAGCGCGGTCAGTCGCGCAACCGAGATTTGGGGATTATTCTTCAGGGCCAGTGCTTGTGCATCTTTCAGGGACAGTAGCGTGGGCGTCCCTGGACTGTTCCGCGGAGTGGAGTTCTGCGACCCGCCCATAGGCGGGATCGAACTGACAGTCGGAGCCGATTGTTGCGGCATGGGAGCTGAAGGCAAAGTCGATGACGCTTCCGAACGGATCTCTCCCTGCGCGAGGCAGCACACCGGCAGGACCAGTGCGAATAAGATTGGCAATACGTTCTTCATCCGCCGCAAACCGATCCTAGCTATCCTTGCTGTCGTCTCTCTCACCCTTGAACCTCAGTCTGTCGGCCGCGATATACGAGCAGATAGGCGGCCGGCACAATAAACACGGTTAGCACGACAGAAGCAGTTAAGCCGCCAATGATGGCACGCGCCAGCGGAGCGTACTGCTCGCTTCCCGTACCGAGTTTGAGCGCCATCGGGACCATGCCGATAATGGTTGCCAAGGACGTCATCAAGATCGGCCGCAGGCGCACTCGGCAGGAGGTGATCACCGCCTCTTCGACTCCCTTGCCTTGCTCCTCCAGGCGATGAGCGAAGTCGACAATCAGAATGCTGTTCGAGGCCGAGATGCCCACCAGCATGAGCACGCCCATGAGCGACATTACGTTGAGAGTTGTTCCGGTCAAGGGCAGGATCACGAGCACTCCGATGAAGCCCATGGGGATCGCCAGCATGATGAGGAACGGATCTTTAAAGGACTTGAACTGGGCCACCAGAATCAGGTAGAGCAGGACGACGGAGAGCGACAGGCCGATGGCAAAGCTGCGGAACGACGCATTCATCCCTTGCACCATACCGCGCATATTGATGCGGACGTTGTCCGGAACCTTGAGTTGCGGGATAACCTTGGCAACCTCGGAGGACACCTTGCCGAGATCTTCCGTAGCTGGAGTGACGTAGACGTCGGTGACTCGCTGAATCTGATAGTGGTCCACTTCGGTCGGGGTCTCGATGTTCTCCAGTTTGACGACCGCGTCCAACGTGGTGGGCTGCTTAAGACTGGGCGCATGGATAGGGATGTTGGTGAGATCCGTGATGTTGTGAATCGATGGCCGTCCATTTTCGAAGTACTGGACGGTAAGGAAATAGTCGTTGCCGCTCCGGCGGTCCACCCAATAGTTTGGCGCAATCATGGAATTCGAGTTCAACGCCGTGATGACGTTGTCCACCACATCCTTCTGCGTCAACCCCAACTCGGCGGCATGAACGCGGTCGATGTCCATGCGCAAGGCCGGGTAGTTCAAATCCTGTGGAATGTAGACTTCTCCAACCCCAGGCAGACTTCGTATCCGGCCCGCCAGTTCTTGTGCAATCTTGTAGCTCTGGTGCAGGCTGGGGCTGCTGACCTGCACATCGATCGGCGCCGGCATTCCCATATTCAGCACCGCATCCACCATCGAGCCGCTGGAGAAAAACGTGCGCACATCCGGAAACTCGCTCGCCATCTTCTTCTGCACCATGTCCATGTACTGAAAACTGCTTTTCTTGTGCGACTCGTGCAACGCCACCTGGATGGTTGCCGTGTACGGACCCGCGTTGCTGGTGTACAAAGATGAGAAGTCAGGTACGACTCCCAGATTCGAGACGATCATCTTCACGTCCTTCTCGCCCACCGTTTGCCGGATCAGATCTTCCACCTTGGCCACGTACTGTTCCGTCACTTCCAGGCGTGTTCCGGTCGGTACCTTCAGATTGATGGTGAATTGACCGGCATCGGTTTGCGGAAAAAAGGCCAGCCCGAGGAGCGGATAGAGCGCCAGGCTGACCACAAACACACCGCTCAAAGCCGCCACTGTCAAGCCGGGACGCTTTACCGCGCGCTTGACCCAGTACTCGTAATAATCCAGCAGCCCGTTGAACGAGCGGTTGAAGCCGGCATTGAAGCGATCCCAGCGGGACTTAGTCAGCGGCGAGGTTGGTTCAATCTCATACTCGCCCTTCTGGTTGTGCCCTCCGCCGGCCGGCATCGCTTTTAGGTAGCGGGCGCAGAACAGCGGAATCACTGTCATCGCTACCAGGTAAGAGGCAAAAAGAGAGATCACCACCGCGAGCGCCAAAGCCGTGAACAGGAACTTACTAACTCCATACAGAAACGTAACCGGGAAAAACACGACCACGGTAGTGAGCGTTGCCGCCAAGACGGCCAGGCTGACTTCAGCGCCTCCAGCCTCAGCCGCGGCCTCCGGCGCAGCCCCCATTTCCAGGTGGCGATAGATATTTTCTAAGGAGATCACCGAGTTATCGATGATGCGGGAAAAGGCTAATGCCAGGCCGCCCAAAATCATGGTATTCACAGTGCTGCCCGTCAGGTCGAGAACGACGAAAGTGGCCAACGCGGAAAGCGGGATGGACAAGAACACAGCTGTGGTGGCGCGCAAGCTCCCTAAGAAAATAAGAATCATCAGGCTGGTCAGGATGAGTCCGATCAGTCCTTCATGAAGCAGTGTCTTGATTGCTTCTTTTACAAATGCCGATTGATCGAAGACGACGGTGGACACGAGCTGCTTGGGAATGTCATACAGATGTTTGATGGCCTCGCGGATACCGTCTACGACCGCGATGGTGTTGGTATCGCCACCCTGCTTCATGATCGGGAGATAGACAGACCGCTGGCCATCGACTCGCACCAGGTTGTACTGAATCTGGTTGGCGTCCTGGGCTTTGCCAATGTCGTTCACCGTGACCCAGGAATTGTCGACAGTCTTGATGGGAAGCTTGCCTAGTTCCTCCATGGTGTCGACCAGGCTGTTGGAGTAGACGTAGTAGTCGTTGGGGCCGATCTTGACATCGCCGGCGGGCAGAATCAGGTTGGAGTCGTTGACCGCGTGCACAACGTCCATCGGGCTCATCTGCCGCGATGCCAGCTTGTAGGGATCGACATAGACCATGATCTGGCGGTACTTGCCGCCAAATGGCGGTGGAATCTCGGCTCCCGGGACGACTGCGATCTGATTGCGGATCGTGAATTGGCCAATGTCATGAATCTGGGTTTGGTTCAGTCCTTCACCCTTGAGGGTTACCAGGCAAACCGGCAGGCTGGAGGCATCGAACTTCAACACGACCGGTGGCAGCGTACCCGGAGGGAGGCGCTTCAAATCGGCCAAGGCGAGGTTCGAAAGCTGAGTTACATCCGCATCGGCATTGGTTCCTGGCTGGAAATAGACTTTGATGATGCTCACGCCGAGCAGCGAGCGCGATTCCATGTGGTCGATGCCGCTGGCCAGCGTAAAGAATCGCTCCAGAGGGTCGGTGATGTCGGTCTCAATGTCCTCCGGCGGCATTCCGGAATAAAAGGTTGCTACCACCACTTCCGGAAGATTGATCGTAGGGAACAGGTCGACCGGCATGCGTGCCAGGCTGGTGACACCGATCACCGCCAGCGCCAGACAAATCACGACGATGAAGTACGGATTACGAATTGAAAAACGTGACATTTGCGCTCACTTACTTTCGCTTACTCTTCGTGATACTGCATAATTTGTACGACCTGAGGATGAACCTTCTCTCCCGGTTTCAATCCGCCGCGATCGCTTACCACCACCTGTTCTCCTTCACTCAAACCCGCGACCACTTCGACATCACTGGCGGTCTGAATACCGAGACTCACCTGGCGATCCTCGATCTCGCCGTTCGCGTTCACCACCAAGACGGTGGTCTTATCGCCCGCGTGACTCACGGCTTGCAAGGGAACGGTGGGAATATCTTCCTTGTGCTCCAGAGTCAGGTCGGCGTCGGCATACAGGCCGGGCATCAGTACCCGATCGGGATTGAGAACATCAACCTCGGTGTGCATGGTTCGCGTCGCTTCTTTCACATCCACGGAGAACCGCGCTACCTTGCCGGGGAACGTCCGGTTGAGCGACGGAACGCGAACGTCCACGTGATCGCCGATGTGGATGAATCGAACGTAGGATTCCGGCACTGGAATCACCAGCCGGAACAGGTCATCCTGCGACAATTTGGCGATCGGGATCGCCTGCGTGCTCGAACCGGTACCCGCCTGCACCAGTGTGCCGAGGTTTGCATAACGCTCGGTCACTACTCCGGCGAAAGGCGCCGTGATCCTCGAATAGTCAAACAGGCTCTGATCGTGCGCGAGTTTTGCCTTGGCCACGGAAAGCTGGCTTTGGGCCGCTTCCAGAGCCGCCTGTCCGGCATCCACCTGCGATGACGCTGCCAGATCCCTCCCCTGCGCGTCATCCACTTCCTGCTGCGCAACAATTCCGGGTTGGCTCTCGAAGACTGAATTCAAGCGCGTGTATTGCAGGTGAAGCGCCTTGTACTGCGCCTGATACCGGGTCAACTCGTGCTCGGCGCGGCTGACTTGATTCATCGCATTCCTGATTTCGGCCTGATCTTCCTGAAGCTGCGCCTCCAACTCCGGAATCTCGAGGATGGCCATCACCTGACCGGCCTTTACGTGGGTTCCGTAGTCGACCAGCAGCTTCTTGACGAAGCCGGATTCCTTGGCGTAGACATCGATCTCCTGGAAGGGCACTAACTCGGAGGACAAGGTGATCTGCCGCCCCAGCGACTTGCGCACGACTTTGGTTACGCCCACCGTAATCGCCGGCCCATTTGCCTGCACACCGCCATTGCCGCTGCCCGAGCAAGCGACGAATACGAACGCCACCAGAGCCAGCAGGCCGGGGAGCACGATCGGCTTTGCAAAGCTGGTGCCTCGTGTGCGTGTCTCGCGGGATCGTTTGCCAGTCTCGTTCATCGAGTTTTCTTTACCAGCTTTCTCCGGCATTCGCAGCCAGCAGTGTTCCCAGAGTGCGGAATCTTGTGGTCGTTGCTAACGTGTCGTCTTCATAATTTCGTAGAGCTTTGAAACCGAGAAGGCGTTCGATTGGCAAAAGCCGATCACCGCTTGCTCCACTCGTTGCAACCGGGCCGCAACCTCCGGAATCCTGCTTGCGAATTCCCTTGGAACCGTGAGCACTCCGTGGCGGTCGCCATGCAACAAATCTCCGGGATGCACTTCCATGCCGCCAACCTTGACGGTGGCTCCCACATCGAAGATGTGGGCATAGGCATGAGAAACCGCAACACTTCCGGCGAACAGTTGGATACCCATGGCGCGCACGGCGGGCAACTCGCGCACCGCCCCGTTGGTCAGGTAGCCAATACATCCCAGAGCTTTAAGGATGGCGGCGTGCATATCACCGACAAACGCCCCGCGACCCGGCGGCGCGTCCATGTCCTCCAAAACCAGGATGCGGGGCGCGGGAATCTGGAGGATGCTGTTCCAGAAGTCGGCACGATCCTGAAAGCTGCCGCCTCCGATGGGCGGTTCCCCGCTGCGAAGACGAGCCGTGGCCGCATATCCCACCGTGGGGGGAGCATCCGGAAACATGCACTGAATGCTGCCATCCGTAAATCCTGTGTTCCAAAGTCTGACGTTCGACGAGTCGATCGCATTTGCGACCATGCAGGTGTCAAACTGGCGAAGAGCGTCGAGATCTCGGTCGGTGAGCAAAGACTCAATGGCCATGCACGTTTCCTTTCGGAGAATGCCCAGCTTTTCCCTTTTGGTTGAACCTCGGGTTCCATTGAAGCCGCCTCAGTCAATGGCAAAGACCAATGGCAAAGACCGGGGACGAGTTCAAGAGCAGTGATTTACAGCAAAAGAGGGGAAGTCAGCAGGAAGGCGGAGGCCGGTTGTAAAGCCAACTCTCGGAATCGAGATTCGTAGATGGGATCACCACCGAGACCGTGAGCACCGAAGATCGCGGCGGCTGAAAAAGAGTGAAACTCGCAGCCGGAGCCGTCCACTGAAGGGCGTTGCCAAGCAGGCGCTGCCGTTGGGCGTCTGGAGATTGAGATTTTACGGCTGCTATCTTCTGGACTTCACTACCTAGCGCGGAGTAACGAGTCGCAAGGCTTGCCGTAAGCGAAAAGATGGCTAGAACAACGATGGCAATCCGGCATCGAGACCACAAGCTGCTGCGGGCGCGAGAGTGTTCCGTCATCACCATTTCAAATCCATATGCGGATCAAATGCCAGCACATTATACAGGCTTGCCCAAATCGCGCAAGTTACCGCTATGTGTCTACTTTGACGCTGGGAGGCTGGCTTAGGTTGCATTTTTTCGAATTCCACACCCGGCGCAAGCCGTTCTGCGCAAAGGCGAATCGCCCCAACGGGGTAGGTTCCAACAACCGAGGAGCCTACCATGACTCGAAGAACGACGCGGGGACTGGAAGCAAACATCGTGCGTTCTGAGATCGACCAAGCCGTAGTTTTGCTGAAACACCGGGGTGAACTCGACCCTTGGCGGCACAGCCGGTGCGAACGCCGGACACGGATCGGCTGTCCGTCGCGCAACTCGGTTTGATAGTATTGAACATCGAAGGCTGAGAATGCTTCGTAGGCGTGACCACGCTGGTAGTGGGTAGTCTGTGGACCTCCGACAGGTCTCCAGCAGACCAATTAGCAGATTAAAACCGATCCCACGAAGGTCACAACCGCATAAGTCTTTGTTTTACACCGTGGCGGTGTAGCTCAGGTGGTTAGAGCGACGGTCTCATAATCCGTAGGTCGTAGGTTCGAGTCCTACCGCCGCCACCA
>Ga0074046_10001124_pt1 | contig 24729 bp, 21 predicted proteins | sample BogForMeECP23OM3_FD_94441 | JGI IMG/M metagenome (GOLD analysis project Ga0074046, IMG submission 94441) | Bog forest soil microbial communities from Calvert Island, British Columbia, Canada - Bog Forest MetaG ECP23OM3 | ecosystem: Environmental > Terrestrial > Soil > Wetlands ...
TTACCGCCTGCGCGACAAGGAGCGGGCCATCCTGTCGTCGTTTTCCGAGCTGTTCGTTCCGTCGCTGTCGGGAATTCTGGCCGATGCGTTCGGCGTGCTCATCATCCTGCTGGTGCCGGTGCTATTTCTGCAGAGACTCGCGATCACCGCGAGCTTCTGGATCGCCGCGATCATCGTGAGCGAGCTGATACTCAACCCGATCGTGTACTACTACCTCGACCCGCCGCGCATCGACGTGATCGAGCGCCGCGAGCATGGCTTCTTCAAACGAATGCTGCAGTCGATCGCCAAACCGATGCTGGAAAGGCGGGGCCGCATCGCCACCTTCGCCGCCACGATCGTGGTGATTGCGCTGTGCGCGTTTTTCTGGTCCGGACTCAAGGTCGGCGACCCGTCGTCCGAATCGCCCATTCTGTGGCCCAACTCGGCGTATAACCGCTCGATGGCCGCCATCCAGAGCGAGTTTGGCGCGATCGAGCAGTTTGTCGTGGTCGCGGAGCTCGCCCGGCGCGATTCGCTCAACGATCCCAAGCTGTACCACGTCATGGACGAGTATGAGCGCTACATGGAGCGCGACCCCGCGGTTGGGCGCACATTCTCGGTTGCCGATCTGCTGTCGAACGGCGGCTCCGCGCTCAGGGAATTCCAGCCCAAGTGGAACGTGCTGCCGACCACCACGCGCGGGACCGGACAACTGCTCGGCGGGTTGCTGGCCGGCGCGTCTCCGCTGTCGACCGCGTACATCATCACGCCACGGCGCGACGCCACCCAGATGACGGTGTATTCCAAGGATCGCGAGGGCGGAAACGTCCAACGAATCGTGCTGCGCACCCAGCGATTCTTCGACGACCCCAGGCATCACGTGCCCGGCGTGACGTTTTCTCTCGCCGCCGGAATAATCGGCGAGCTCGCCGCCGCCAACCAGGAAATCATCGACAACGATCTTTTGCTCAACGTACTGGCGTTCGCGACTATCTACATAATAATACTCATAACCTATCGCTCGTTCATGGCGGGACTCTATTTGCTATTCCCGCTGGCGCTTGCCAACGCCGCTATCAACGCCTTTATGGGCGCACATAACATTGGTATCAACATCAATACTCTGCCGGTAGTCACTGTCGGCGTCGGATTTGGGATTGACTATTCGATCTACATAGTAAGCCGGATTATCGAAGGACTGGCGCTGGGCCGCGATCTCAGCGGCAGTACCTATGCTGCCTTGATCACCTCGGGGAAGGCCGTCGCATTCACCGCGCTGACGCTGGTCGCGTCGGTTCTGTTCTGGTACTGGTCGAGCATCCGCTTCGACGCCGAAATGGGCCTGCTGCTGGCGGTCTGGATGTTCGTTTCGATGCTTGGCGCGATGACCATTCTGCCCGTCTTGATCGTGACTTTCGAACCCGCCTTCATCCGCCGCGAGAAGGATCGCGTAGTCGCATCGAGGCGCCCCGACCTGGAAAGCCGCACGCTGGCCGCATTTTCTTAACCATCGACTCTCGTGGATAATCTGAACCGGTGCTTGCGATGAAACTCGAGCGCGCGGCGCTCTCGACTCCGGCGGCCGCGAGGCCGAACTCGGGCCCGATGATCCGCGCCGAAGATCTCCGCAAGCGCTACGGCCAGCGCGTTGCGCTCGACGGCGTGTCGTTTACCGTCAACGCCGGCGAGATCGTCGGCCTGCTCGGTCCCAACCGCGCCGGCAAGACCACCACGCTCTCGATTCTGTCGGGCGTGATCGCTCCGGACTCCGGCCGCGCCTCGATTGCCTCCTATGATCTCGCGACCGCGCCGCGCCTGGCGCGCCATAGCCTGGGCCTGGTGCCGCAATCGCTCGCGCTTTACCCCACGCTCACCGCGCTTGAAAACCTGGTGTTCTTTGGACGGATGGAGGGGATGGCCTCGCGCGACGCTTTGAGCCGTGCCCGCAGTTTGCTCGAGGAAGTCGGGCTGGGCGATCGCGCTGACGACGTGGTATACGAATTTTCCGGCGGCATGATGCGCCGGCTGAACATCGCGTGCGGAATGGTGCACTCTCCGGCGGCGATCATGCTCGACGAGCCAACCGTCGGCGTCGATCCGCAATCGCGCGGGCGGATCTTCGCGGTCGTCGAGGCGGCCGCGCAAGCTGGCGGCGCGATCCTCTACAGCACGCACTACATGGAAGAAGCGGAACGGCTATGCGACCGAATCGTGCTGATCGATCACGGGAAAATAGTTGCGCAGGGCACCGACCGGGAACTGATCGCATTGGCGGGAACGGAACCGCGGATCGAAATCATGACCAAAAAAGCGCTGCCGCCCGGATGGTCCAACGGGATCGCGGGTGTCGGCGAACTGCCGTGGGATGTCCTCGACGGCTTCGCGGCTGCGGCCACGCTGCGCACGCTCGACCAGGTGCCCGACGTGATTCGCCGCGCCGGCGAGATTGGCGGCGAGGTCGTCGAGTTCCACGTCCATCGCCCCAATCTCCAGGACGCTTTCCTGAAACTCACCGGCCGCGCGCTTCGCGATACGCCATGAAGATGATGCGTGCCACGACCGACGGCCGGGTTGCTTGAGGCGATGATGCTGCGCGCGGTGTGGCTGACGATCGGCAAGGAATTCCTCCTCATCCGGCGCGACCGCGTCGGCTTGTTCATGCTGCTGGTCGCGCCAATCGCCGTCATTGCGGCCGCCGGTTTTTCGCTGGCGAAAATTTACGGCGGTCGAACCGCTCCGCGCGGCGAATATTCGGTGGCCATTCTCGACGAAGACCATGGCGCTGTCGCGCGCGCGATCCTCGATGCAATCGCGCATCGGCCCGAGCTCTCAGTCATTCATTGTTCGAGCCGCCTCGACGCTCAGCAGACTGTCCGCGAGCGAAAATTGGCGGTGGTCGCAATAGTCATTGCGCCCGGAACAACCGATGCGATCGAACACGGCCGCGGCGCGCGGCTCATTCTTTATACCGATGCGGTCAAGTATCTGCAGACCACACAGATCGAGCTGACGCTTTCGGAGTTGTGCCGGAAAATCAGCGCCGGCGCCGCCGCCGAGGCGCGGAGGCAGGCCGCCGAACAAACTCGCAACTTGAGCCGCCAGCTCGAGCAGGCCCGCGAGTCCGCCGAGCAAGCGCGCGCCGAAGCCGCTCGCCTGGCCGCCGCGGCCACCGCATCGCGCGCCGCGCTCGCGGCGCGAATTCGCGCGCAGCTCGAGACTGCTTTGAGCAACGCGCGCGATCAAACCAAAGCCGCGCTCGACGCCGAGTTGAATCGGATCCAGCGCAAGATCGGCGCCGATGCCGCCGCGCAGCAGGCGAAACTCGATGAGCTCAAGGATTATTTGAAGCGCCTCGAGATCGCGCACGGCCAGTTCGAGACCTGGTTCGGCCAACTCAAGCATCTCGCCGGCAGCCACGCCGCCGATATCCCGCCGCCGCCGGCAATCCCGACTTTGCCGGCCGATCTGGAGCTCGGCGCAATCAAGCTCGACCCCGGCGCGGATCTCAAGAACGTCCGGGCCAGGCTCGAAAGCGCGCTCACGATTGCGCCGATCGAGCTTAATCTGCCCGAGCTGCCGGCGATGCCCAAAATCCCGCCGGTCAACATTCCGGTCCTGCCTCGAATTGATTCGAGCCTCGCGATTCCCGGCACGCTCGGCTACGTCGAGGTCGATTTGACCGGCAGGGAAAACGGCGCGGTCGCGGGATTCAACGCGTTCGATCTCCAGGTGCCGGGTTTCGCCGTGACCTTTCTCTTGATCGGTATGTTGATGGGCGTGTCGTTGGCGCTGATCAACGAGCACGATTGGGGCACGCTCAAACGCCTGCGCTCGGCGTCGGCGCCGCTGTGGACCACGCTCATCGGAAAGTTGCTGGCCCGCTTCGTAGTCGGCTTCGTCCAGATGGCGGTGCTGTTCGCCGCCGGATACGCGCTGTTCGGAATTTCGCTCGGCCGCACGCCGGCGGCGCTGATGATACCCGCCGCGGCAATCGCCTTCGCAGGCGCGGCGTTCGGATTGATCGTTGCCGGAGTGGGGCGGACGCGCGACGCCATTCTGCCCGTCGGTGCAATTGTGATCATGACGATGGCGGCGGTCGGCGGATGTTGGTGGCCGATCGACCTGGAACCCGCCTGGATGCAGCAGCTCGCGCTGGCGCTGCCGACGACGTGGGCGATGCGCGCCTTCAATGATTTGATGATCCGCAACCTCGCCGCGTCGAGCGCGCTGTTTCCGGCCGCGGTCAACTTCGGATTCGGAATAATCTACACTGTTGTCGGCGTCGCAATCGCGCGCCGGCGTTTCGGCTGATCGCACAACCATGGAGCGCTTGCCAATTGAAAAAATTTGCAGATGAGTATCGCGCCGTCCGCACGCACGCGCTGATCGCGATGGCCGGTGCATTCGCGCTGATTGTTTTCGAACCGTGCGCTGCCGGCGCAGCCGCGATGCGATTCAAGATCGACGTTGACCGCAGCACCGTAAGCGTGTCGGTCGCGGAGCCGGCCGCCTTCATCCGCGGCAGCGCTACCGGGACGTTGCGCATCATCGACGGCGCGGTGAGCGGCGATCCCGCCGACATCCCGGGCACCGCGAAGGTGCGGATACTGATCGACGCGACCAGCTATCGCAGCGACCATGCGTCGCGCGATCGAGGGGTCACCGAAAAATCGCTCGTGGCGGACAAATTTCCCACCATCGGATTCGAGAGCAGCAGTGTCGTCGGCGTCGTGATGGGCGGTCCCCGCGAAGGCACCGCGATAGTGACCGGCTTCCTTACCCTCCACGGCGAAGCGCACGCCATGACCATGTCTGTCCACGCGGCCCTCGATGCGGACGGCGTCTTCACCGGCGACGGCGAAGTGAAGTTCAATTACGAGGAGTTCGGCGTCAAGGTTCCCGGCGTTTTGTTTGGCGCGATTCTGGCCGGCGATGAGGCGACGGTTCGCTTTCACATCGTCGCGGTCAATGCCGCAACGCCTGCTGCGGGCGCGTCGCCCGGCGCTGCGACTGCGCCTGCGCAGTAATCTCCGTTTGTCCGAGCGGCCATCGATCAACTACAAGCTTGAGCATGGTGGAATTAGCGATTGCTCCGCGCGGCGCAAAACTCCCGGCCGCGGTAACTGAGTTGGCATCGGCGATCGAAGCCGACGGCGGCGCGGCGCTCGCCGCCTATCAAGAGCCGATCGGCGATCACTGGCATCTGTTCGCGATGCTTCCGATTGCGAAAGTGGAGGCGACGCCGTATCAGCGCGACCTCTCGCCGGCGCATCTCAAGCGAATGATCGAAGTGATGAAGAAGCTCGATCGTTTTACCGAGCCGATCGTCGCCGTTCATTCCGCCGGCACTTACTGGACTCCCAACGGCAACCATCGCCGCGCGGCCGCGGTGAAATCCGGCGCCAAAATGATTCCTGCGATCGTGATACCGGACCCCGAGGTCGCCTTTCAGATCCTCGCGCTCAACACCGAGAAAGCGCACAACCTGCGCGACAAGGCGCTCGAGGTAATTCGGATGTATCGCGCGCGTCTCGAGGATCGGCCCAAATCCGCCGAGAAGGATTTCGCCTTCGAGTTCGAGCGTGCGCATTATATCACGCTCGGCCTGCTTTACGAAAAGAAACCCAGGTTTTCCGGCGGCGTTTACGCGCCCTTGCTCAGCCGCGTGGACGGATTCCTGACCAAGCCGCTCAAGGATGCGATTGACGATCGCGAGGAGCGCGCGGCCCAGGTCGAGCGCGCCGACGAATTGGCGGTTGAATTGGTGGTCGCGGGCAAGCAGCGCGGCCTGACGCATCCTTATCTGAAGAACTTTATCGTCGCGCGATCCAATCCGCTCACCCGTGCGCGAAAAAATCTTCCGACCTGCAAGGCGGCGCTGTCCAGTCTGATCAAGGCACTCGAGGAATTCGATCTGGGCAAAATCCACTTTGGACAGATTCGCGACGCGGCCCAAATCGCCGCCGCCACCTCAGTCGCCGAGCCCGGCTGAGCCAGTCAGTATTGCTGCGGGGCAACCTGACTGGTGGTTTTCGGCAGCCGCGAGCGGGCGGCACTATGGAAGCCAATGGCAAGATGTTAGGGTCGCCAACGTACGGGGAGTTCCAAGCAGCGAGAGAGGGAAAGGAGCCTGCGGCGTCAATATGTCATTCAACGAATACGCTTCTTTCGACGGCCTGGCCCTGGGCCGCATGGTGCGCGAGCGCAAGATCACGCCGGCTGAGCTGATGGACGCGGCGATTGCGCGCGCGGAAAAACATAACGCGAAGCTCAATGCGATCGTTTTCAAGGACTACGATCGCGCGCGCGCCGCGGCGCGTGCGCACGCGGCCGGTACTGCGCCGTTCGCGGGCGTGCCGATCCTGCTCAAGGACATTATGGGCGACTGCGCCGGGATGCCGACGCGCTCGGCGTGCGCGTTCCTTCCGGCCACGCCGATGCCGGCGGACTCGGAGCTGGTGGCCCGCTACAAGCGCGCGGGCTTCATCCCGTTCGCCAAGACCAACGCGCCCGAATTGGGAATTCCGCCGGTGACCGAGTCGCGTCTTTACGGGCCGGCGCACAACCCGTGGAACCTCGAGCGTACGCCGGGCGGATCCAGCGGCGGCTCAGCCGCGGCGGTCGCGGCAGGGATCGTGCCGGTCGCTCACGGCAACGACGGCGGCGGCTCGATTCGAATCCCCGCGGCGTGCTGCGGATTGGTCGGACTCAAGCCGACGCGTGGACGCATCTCGCTCGCGCCAAATCTCGGCGACATTCTCGGCGGCCTTGTGAACGAGCATGTGTTGAGCAGAACCGTCCGCGACAGCGCGGCCGCACTCGACGCGACCGCGGGTCCGATGCCTGGCGATCCATACTTTCCAGCGCCGCCTATCCGGCCCTATCTGCAGGAAGCGTCGGCGCCGCCCAAGCGGCTTCGAATCGCGTTCTCGACCGAGAGTCCTCTGGGCAGCGCCATTCATCCGGACTGCATCGAGGCGACCCGGCAAGCGGCGAAGCTGTGCGCGGGACTCGGACACGAGGTCGAAGAGGTCGCCCCGCAAATCAATTATCAGATGTTCGCGCAGCTCTTCGAAACCGTCTATTCGGCGGGAGTGGCGCTCTCCATCGAGGCGACGCGCCTGCTTACCGGCGCCGAGCCGGCGCCCGACAAGTTCGAGACCTTCACCTGGAACCTGTACGAGCGCGGGAGGCAGGTCACGGCGTCGCAATATCTGATTGCACAGGCGCTGCTCCAACAGGCCGCGCGTCAGTTTGCGGCGTTCTTCGAATCACACGATCTGTTCCTGACGCCCACTCTAGGCCAGCCGCCGCTGCGGATCGGCACTATCGACTTCATGAGTCCGGCCACGGTGCTGCTCGACGAAAAGATTGTGACCTTTGCGATTCTCTGCCCCGTTTACAACGTAACCGGGCAACCGGCGATCTCGCTTCCGCTCCATTGGAATCGCGAGGGCTTGCCAATCGGAACGATGTTCGGTGGGCGCTACGGCGACGAAGCGACGCTGATCCAGCTCGCGGGCCAGCTCGAACAGGCGCAGCCGTGGATCGGTCGCAAGCCGCCGGTTTGGGATTGAATGTTCAGGTACGCGCGAGGCCGGGGAACACGGCGGCGGCTCTCGGAGGACTAACGATGAATCTGGAACACGAATTCACTTACCGCGCGACACTCAAGCCGCCAGTGCAAATCGGCGCGGGCCCGTTCGGAGCGCGGAACTTTTTCGAAGTCACCGGCGGGACCGTCGAAGGCAAACGGCTGAAAGGTAAAATTCTAACCGGTGGCGGCGACTGGCTGCTGAACGGACCGGATGGGTACGCGCGCCTCGACGTGCGCGCCCAGTTCCTCACCGACGACGGCGCCTCTCTGTATGTGCATTACACCGGACTGCTCCAGATGAACCAGAAGGTCGCTGACGCGCTCGCGAAAGGTGCGAGCACCGATTACGGCGACCAGTATTTCCGCACTACGCCCCGGTTCGAGACCGGCGACCCGCGTTATGCGTGGCTCAACCAGAGCATCTTCGTCGCGGAGGGGCGGGTGGGACCCGGCTGCGTCGAGTACAAGGTGTACCGCGTGGCCTGAGTCCGGAGAGTCCCCAATTGATGCTGAAATCAGGAGCGGTGCGCCGCGAGTCAGTGGGATGAGTACTCTGCAAAAGGCGTTCGTTCCGGACGAGCGCACCATTTTCGGATGGATCGAGACCGTCTTTGCCCGCGGCGTGCGGCGACCCGGGTATGCGGCCGATCGATGGACCGAGAATTTCTGCCTCGAGCGGTTCCACCAATTCGGATTGGAGAACGTCCGGCTCGAGCCCGTGCGGCTGCCTTACTGGGAGCCGCTCGAGTCGGCGTTGATCGTGGCCGCGGACGGCCACGAGTCGCGAATCGCGTGTTTCTCGCTGCCGCATTCGGCGGCGACCAACGGTGACGGCCTCGACGCGCCGCTCGTGCAGTGGCGCGACGACATGCCCGGCGCCGTCAATGGCGCGATCGCTCTGGTGGACGTGCCGCTCATGCGTTCCCCGGCGGATCTTCCCATCCTGCTCGCGGGCGCGGTGGTTGGAGAAGCCGATACCACCTGGCGCCGCTACGATCCGGGCGGCACGCTTGCCGGGGCCACCCAGGTGCTGCCTTTCAGCCGTCACGTCATGGCAGTTATGGATGCACCGCTGGCGGCGGGGGCGACCGGATTCGTCGGCGTGTTGAGCGATTACCCCGGCGACTCGCACCGGTACTACGTGCCCTACGATGGCGTGGCGCGCGCGATCCCTGGAGTCTGGATCAGCGGGAGCGACGGCGCACGGCTGCGGCGGATGTGCGACGCGGGTCGCGTGCAGGTCACGATCGTCAGCCGCGCAATCCGCCACGACATCACCAGCTATAACGTCGTTGGCGAACTGCCGGGAGCCGACGACGACAGCGTCATCGTCGGCTCCCATCACGACGGCCCGTGGGCGTCCGCCGTCGAGGACGCGTCAGGCGTAGCGATGGTCCTGGCGCAGGCCGCCTACTGGTCGCGCATCGCGCCTGCCGATCGCCCGCATCGCCTGCTCTTCCTCCTCAACGCGGGGCACATGGCCGGCGGCGCCGGTGTACACGCGTTCATCGACCAGCACAGGGCGGAACTGGCTCGCGTGGTGCTCGAAGTCCACCTCGAGCACGCCGCGACCGAGATAGTCGAGCGCGACGGTGGCCTGGCAGCCTCCGGACATCCGGAGCCGCGCTGGTGGTTCACGAGCAGGCTTGCACCGCTCGAGGCAAGCGTGCGCGAGGCGATCGCCGCCGAGCATCTCGAGCGGTCGATGATCCTGCCGCCCGAGGTCTTCGGTCCATCACCGACCACCGACGGCGGCCCGTTTCATCTTGCCGGCGTGCCAATAGTCAATTTCCTCACCGCGCCCTTCTACCTCTTCGACGCCATGGACACGCTCGACAAGATTCACCGCCCGAGCCTGGTGCCCGTGACCCGCGCCGCCATCCGCATCATTGCGTCGACTCGTCGGATGAGCGCGGGCAGGGGTGACAGCACGACCGCGCGCTCGCCTCGATAACGCGGCGCAACTAGACTTGGCGCATGCGCGAGTTCACGTCATGACCACCGATCGCGCCCACGTCGCCGCCAATACCGATCGCTTCTCGGGTTTCGCCGAACTCTACGACAGGTACCGGCCGAGACCGCCCGAGGTCATCGTAGATCTTCTGACGCAGCTAGCCGCAAAGGATCGGCCCGTGGTCGTCGATCTCGGCAGCGGCAGCGGTCTTTCGACCCTCATCTGGACGCGATGCGCAGCCGAGGTAGTCGGCGTCGAGCCCAATGCCGACATGCGTGCGCAGGCTGATGAGCGCCGCGGGGCAGACTCCAGTGCGGGCATCGTCAGGTTCATCGAGGGGCTCTCGACCGCGACCGGCCTTCCCGACTGTTACGCAGACATCGTGACCTGCTCGCAATCGCTGCACTGGATGGAGCCCAACGGCACATTGGCCGAGGTTGCGCGCATTTTGCGCGACGGCGGGGTGTTTGCCGCTTACGACTGCGACTGGCCGCCGACGCTTAACGCCGAAGCCGAGCAGGCCTACAACGCATGCCGAGCGAAGGCGGAGGCGCTTGAGCGCTCGATGCGCCTCGCGCCCGATGTCGTTAAGTGGAACAAGGGCGGGCATCTGGAAAGGATTAGGCAGAGCGGGCGGTTCCGTTACGTCAACGAGGTCGTGCTTCATCACATCGAGAATGGAGGCGCAGAGCGGCTGGTCGGGCTCGCGCTCAGCCAGGGCGAGATTGCTACGCTGCTCAAGCACGGCATCGGCGAGGACGAGATCGGGATCACGGCGTTGCGCGAGGCGGCGCGCCACGCGCTCGGCGATGCTATCGTGCCGTGGTTCTGGAGCTACCGGCTCAGGATAGGTGTGAAGTGAGCAGGGGTGACCCCTGGCCGTTGGCACGGCTGGCCAGTATTGACAGAGAGCGCGCGCTAGGAATTGGCGCCAATTCCCCAGTGCATCGCGTTACGAATCAGCGTCTGGTATTCCGGCGTCTCCCACGATCCGCGGAAAACCATCGGAGTAGTTCCTGAAGGCTCGACGCTCGAATCGACAAACGGCTGAACGTTGCTTATCGGCGAGTGACAGTGGCCGAGCGCGATGTAGGTCACTCCCCCCATCCCGGTCTCGCGCGTGTATCCGAGCACGCGGGTTTTGCCGTCGGGCAGCAGCGAAGTATCGTGGTCGTAGACGAAACCGAATCCGGGCGGCGATGGATCTCTTTCGAGCACGGTCGTGAGCAGCACGTGGCTGTTGGCGGGGTCCTGAAGCTCAATGAGATAGAGTTCGTCCATGACATCGAAGGACGCCGGCAGGCCCTGGGTGAGCGTATGCTTGCGATCGGCCACGTCAACGCGAAACTTGCGCACCGGGGGATGATTGAGAAAAAAGCATCCAAGCGTGTCGTGATAACTGCCCTTCACCATTTTTCGCACGTAACGCTTCCCGTCCACTGGCGCAGCCTTTCCGCCGCTGGTGCCGTGAAGCGCGAGCCATCGTCCGCCAGCTTCGAGCCAGTTGCGAATGAACTGATTCTGTTCGTCATTGGGATACGGCCCGGCGACATAGGTGATCAGTAACCGGCTGCCGGGCAGCCACTTCGCGACATCGGCGAAATCATTGCCGCTGGTCGTAAGCACCTGCGAGTTCTGTTGCAGAAGGGCCAGGATGCGCAGCCGCACGAAATCCATGTCATGGCCGGCGAAGGAACCAGGCGGAAATCCTCCCGTGATAAGATGGACTCGAATCGGGGTTGTCATCGTGGGTTCAAGTCTAGCGGAGAAACGCCGGTCGCGGCACTCTTATCGACGCGCGACAATTGCGCGGATTCGTACTAGATCATCTATCGTCGATTGACTTGGCGCCGCTGATGGCATTGTGAATGGAGGAGATGCGCGATGAAAGCTGCGGTCTATTATCAAAACGGTGGTCCCGAGGTTCTCAAGTACGAGGACGTTCCCGATCCCGTATGCCATCCCAAAGGCGTTGTGATCCGCGTCGAGGCGGTGAGCATCGAGGGCGGCGACACGCTCAATCGTTGGCATGGACCGCTGCTCACCAAGCCGCATGTGGTTGGCTATCAGGCCGCCGGCGAGATTGTCGAGGTTGGTTCGGAGGTAAACAACCTTCGGGTCGGCCAGAAGGTAACCACCGTTTACAACTTCGGCTCTCACGCCGCGCTGCGAGCGGTGCCGGCTCGCAACGCATGGCCAGTGCCAAAAGGACTCGACATCAAGCTTGCCGCAGCCATCCCCGTGCCGTTCGGCACCGCCGACGATTGCCTGTTTGAGTACGGCCGGCTCAAGGCTGGCGAGACGGTGCTGGTGCAGGCGGGCGCCAGCGGTGTTGGCGTGGCCGCAATTCAGCTCGCCAAGCGCGCCGGCGCGACAGTGCTCGCGACCGCCTCGAGCGACGAGCGGCTGGAACGGCTTAAGCCGCTCGGTGTCGATCATGGGATCAACTACCGGACCGATGACGTCGTAAAGTCGGTCATGAAAATTACCAACAACCGGGGCGTCGATCTGGTCGTTGACCCTGTCGGCGGCGCGACTCTGCAGGGCAGCCTGCTATCGCTCGCCTATCGCGGCCGCGTCTCGATGGTCGGTGCGGCGGGACGCGAACCGATGACGGTGGACGTCTCCCCGCTGATGGCAGGCAACCGCTCCTTGACCGGAGTTTTCCTGGGCGCCGAAATCGGCACCGAGCGCGTGCACAACATGATCCAGCGCCTGATCGAGGAGATTGCCCGGGGCGAATTGAAGGTCGTCATCGATCGAACCTTCCCCCTATCGGAGGCCGGCGCCGCCCACGCTTACATCGAGAGCCGCAATGCGGTCGGCAGGGTTCTTCTGATCCCATAGGGTCACAATCTTCGCGGATTCAGTTAGCGAAGAATGCCGGCGGCAACCAAAGCAAAATCTCGTCGCGAAGCGCCAACTCCGGCGCCGCGTCCGGTCGCTGCGCGGTGGGGAGTTGCTGTTTCGCCGCGGCTCAGCGCGGAGGCCGGCGGGCTGATGCTGCTTGGGCTTGCGCTGATCGTAAATGCAATATTGCTCGCGCCGGAGATTCGCATCGAGCGGGTTCCGGTCAACGACCTGAGCTTCCATATCGCAGCCTCGCAGCGCTTGGCGAAAAGTCTCATCACGGGTGATTCGTTACTCGATCCATGGGTGTCGCAATGGGCGCTGGGATATCCGCTGTGGCACTTCTATCAGCCGATCCCGCACATGGTGGCCGGACTGTGGCTGGCGATCACGAGTCATTTCGCTTCGGCGCCGGCGTCATTCGCGGTGCTTTACTATCTGTTGCTGGTAGCGGTGCCGGCCTGCACCTACATCGGCGCGCGGCTATTCGGGCTCGAGCCGATTGCCGCGGGATTCGCGTCGATTCTGATCATTGGAGTGAGCGAAGTAGGCGACTTCAGCCGCTACGGGCTGTCCTACGGCGCGTATGTTCGGCGCGGCTCGGGCCTCTACACGCAATTGATGTCGTTCGATCTGCTGATGCCGGCGCTGGGACTCGCCGCCCACTCTCTAAACACTGGCAGGCGGCGGATTCTGGCAGCTTGTCTGGTTGCGGCCACCGCACTCTCGCACGTCGTGTTCGGCTACGCGGCGATTCTTTCGATAGCAATCATGGCGCTGGTCGGACCCAGGGGCGATCGCTCGCGCCGAGTCGTCCGCGCCGCGTCGATCCTGATTCCCGCCGTCATCCTGCTCGCGTGGTTCGTCGTTCCCATGCTGCTGGCCAGCGGCGAGATGAACCGGTGCCGATGGGATGACGTTTGGAAGTTCGATTCGTGGGGTGCGGGCAACGCGCTTAACGAACTGTTCCGGGGGCGCTTTCTCGACTGGGATCGCTTGCCGGTCTTGACGTTATCGCTGCTGGCCGCGTCGATGCTCGCGCTGTATCGCTGGAAAAGGCCGATGCCGCGCCGCCTGCTGGTTCTCACCGCGGTGTGGCTCTTGATTTTCTTCGGCCGGACGACCTGGGGATATTTCATGCTCGCGCTGGGGCTGCCCGGGACTTTTCACGTCAGCCGTTTCGAATCGGTGTTCGAACTGTTTGCCGTGCTGTTGACGGCCTGGGGGCTGGCCAGGATGGTCGCGGCCGCCGCGCGGTTCGGATACTCGGGCAAGGTTCTGACCGCGATCGCGCTTGGCGCCATGGCGATCGTGATTTTCGCCGAGCGGGCGAGGTACCTGAAGCTGAGCAACTATTGGGGGGACGAAAGTCTCGCGGGGATTGCGCGCGAGGGTGGCGACCTCGACGCCGCGCTTGCCGACATCCGCACGATCCTGCGCGAGCGTCCGGGGCGTGTCTGGACCGGTCCGTCGGGAAGGTGGGGCGCCGAGTTCCAAATCGCCAAGTCGCAGCCGTACTCGTTTGTCTCGCTGGCGGGGATGGATGAGCTCAGCTTTCTCTATCACAGCTTGTCGTGGAACTCGGACGTGACGGCCGAACTCGACGAGCTTGATCCCTACCAGGCCAAGCTGTTTGCGATGCGCGCGGCGCTGGCGCCCGTGACTCAGCCGATGCCCTTCTACTTCAAGCGTCGCGCAGTTCACGGCCGCCTGGCGGTTTACGAGGCCTCCAGCGAAGGCTACTTCGGCCTGGTGGACATTGGCGCCCGTTACGATGGTCCGCTTTCGACCGTGCTCAACCGCGACTGGGCATGGATGCAGAACCCCGCGGTGCGGGCAGGCGCGGTGGTCGCGCTGGGCGGCGATATCAGGGGAGTGCCGCAATGGAAGATGTTTCAACCGCTGCCCGCGCTCGATCCGCAATTCTCGACTCTGCGCGGGGAAGTGATTTCTGAAAGCAAGCAGGGCGAGACCTATAGCGCGCGGCTGGCGGTGCTACGCCCGTGCTACGCGCTGCTCAAGATCACATATTTTCCAGGCCAGCAGGCCACCGTCGACGGAAAGCCGGCGCCGATCTTTCGCGTGTATCCCGATTTCTGCGCGATTCCGGTCGGACGGGGGGAGCATCGGATCGAAGTGCGATACCGTCCGGGGCCGCTCAAGCCGATATTGCTGGTCGCCGGAATCATCCTGGTGGGATTGATCGCTCAAGCGATGCGCCGGCCGGACTACGCTGCGATGGAACGGATGATTGCCGCACGGCTGGCGCAACTGGCGGCTCCTTGGGCGACTCCGCGGACGCGGACCGCCCTGGCGCTTGCGCTCCTGACGCTGCTCTTCACGCGCGCGATGTTCCGCGGCAACCTGATCGACGGCCATGACACGCTGGAGTACCCGCCCCGGCTGACTGAATTCGCCAGAATATTGAGCGACCATCAATTCCCGCCGGTATGGGCGCCGGATCTCGGCAGTGGGCATGGACAGCCGCTGTTCGAATTCGCACCGCCGCTGATCTACGCGGCGGCATTGCCTTTCTTCAAAGCCGGCCTGTCGCTCGCGGATTCGCTTCAATTCGGACTGGCGATTCTGTTCGCGCTGGGCGCGATCGCAGTCTTCCTGATCGGGCGAAAACTCTCGTTTTCTCGTGTCGCCTCAATCGGTGCCGCGGCCGCATGGCTGTTCGCTCCCTATCAGGCTCTGGATATCTACGTGTGTGCGCGATTTGCCGAGTCGGCCGCGATTGCAGTGGCTCCCGTGGCGCTGCTCGGGCTGATCGTGGCTGTTCAGCGCCCGACCGCAATCAGCGTGGCGCTTGGCGCGCTTGCAGTGGCGATGCTGCCGCTGGCGCATAATGCGATCGCGTTGCTGATGTTTCCGGCATTCGCGGCGATCGTCGCCGTTCGATCCATCGTCTCGGATCATCGGCTGAAGACCGCCGCAGCCGGCGCTGGCGTGCTGGTCGGCGGGCTGGCACTCAGTGCCTTCTTCTGGCTTCCGGCGCTGCTCGAACGCGATTTCGTCAAAACCGACCTTCTGCGGACCGGCTTTCTCAGTTGGACCAATTACATAATCTCGCCGTTCCAGTTGCTTTGGTCGCCATGGGGGTTCGGCTACGCGATCCGCGGTCCGATGAACGGCATCTCGTACTCGCTTGGGCCCGTTCACATAGTCTTGGCGGTCGCGGGAGTCCTCATCGCGATGCGCGCGGCGAACCGTACCCGCCGCCTTGACGCGATGGTCTTTGCCAGCGCGGCGATTATCGCCGCGCTGTTGGCCACCGATTTGACCTGGACGATTTGGGCGCACGTCGCCACGCTTCAATACCTAGCTTATCCGTGGCGCACGCTGTGCGTTCCGGCGCTGTTCATGCCGCTGCTTGCGCTCTATGCCTTCGAGCGCATGGGCGCCAGGCTGGCAGCGGTCGCGATTGTAGTCCTGGTGCTGGTCAACATCGCGCACACCGAACCCAAGGGAATTCAGACTTATGATGAAGCCTACTTCGGTGCGGACTCGATCGCTCAGCTGGGAATAAACACGACGACTCGTGAAGAGTACGAGCCGCGGACAGTGGAGTACCGTCCTTACTTCGACCGCGTCCTGCTCAAAGGAGTCCACTCCGCGCCCGTCGTGCAACAACTCGCCGTCAGCTCCAATAGCCAGTCGTTCACGGTCGATGCGAGCGAGCCCGCGCTCATGCAGGATTCGCTTTTCGACTATCCCGGATGGATGGTGCTGGTTGACGATCGGGAAGTTGCGGCTGCGCCGGCGCCAGTCAGCGGAGAGATCACCTTCAACGTTCCGGCCGGGATACATAATGTGCAAGTCGAGCTGCGTCCCACTCCGATCCGCCGCTGGTCGTTCTATCTGTCCTTGGCCACCGCAGTCTTGATGATTTCGATCGTGATGCTCGCGCTGGTCACCGCCCGCAATCGCGCTGAAGCTGTCGATAGGGCCAGCCCCGAGAAAGCCGCCAAGGCTCGTTCCAGGAAGAGATCCCGCCGCCCGCCCACCTCATCCGGCTAGATGTCTTTGCAATTACAACTCTATGATCCGCCCGTCCTCTGCGTATTCAATCTCCAGAGCCCCGACACGGCGCAGCATATCTTCGCTCATGTGTGTGAGTACCAGTCGCCGGCATCCGAGCCGCTCGCGCTGGTCCAGTAATGTCCGATAGTCGAGATGGTACTTGATCCGTTTGTCGAAGAAATACGCTTCGCACACGAAGAGGTCTGTCTCGTGAGCAGCGGCTATCAAATTCTCGCTCCATTCGGTGTCACCGGAATACGCGATCACCTTGCCTCCGTATTCAATGCGTAAAGCGTAAGGAGGGGCTCCGCAAGCATGCTCGACAAGGAATGGTGTTACTGTGGCCGGCCCGATTGGGCTGGCTACGCGGTCGCCGAGTTCAACGAACTCCACTACGAAACGCCGGGAGACACGCGAAGAACCTGGGAAGAGGACCTCCATCGCCGACTCTACGCGATCCCGCACGCCTGGCGGCCCGGCTATCACAAGCGGCCGCATCCTGCGGTTAAACTGCCCGTCCAGGATGAGGAAAGGAACCCCACCGAAATGGTCGCCGTGCAAGTGGCTGAGAATGATCCAGCCGATCTTGGAGGCGTCTACGCCCGAACGCTTCATCGCAATCAACGACGACGTACCGCAGTCGATAAGAACCGAATCGGACATCCCGGCGAGAAGGAAACATGTCTGGAGGCGTCCGCCACTTCCGAATGCATCTCCCGAACCGAGAAACTGAAGCCGTCTCGGGTCCATTGGCTTACCTCTGTGACTGACCTGCGCGTTGACTAGACTAGCCCAACTCAAAACGGCCCCTCCACCATCAATCCAGCGGAGGTTTTTCAACACCCTGCTAGTGAAATAACAACACGCTGCTTTTGAGCCAGCGCCGTCTTGCGCGATTCGGCCATTTCCTGAAAGGCGCCGGTCCGGAGCGCCACATCAACTCAAGACTGGACGATCATGCAGGCTTGCGGGCGCGGAATCGAAACGCGTACGGGTTCGTATCGACCTGAGCATCGACGAAGCCTGCGGCTTCGAGCCGCTTCGGGAAGGTTTGCGGATCTACCAGGACCATCGTGTCGAAGACGTGGAGCAAGCGAAGGAAAGTGCTGTAAACGCTGTCGGAGCCCGCGAATACTCCGCCCGGGCGAAGGACTCGGGCGACCTCTGCCAGCAGGCGATCCTGCAGCGCTGGGGATTGCACGTGATGGAGCATCGAGAAGCTCACAGCTCCATCGAAGCTCGCATTCCCAAGCGACATGGCGCTGGCGTCCTCGCAGAGCACCGTCACGTTGCGGCCGGCCATCCGGCGTGCAAGCGAATCCGCCAGCGCGCGGTCGATCTCCACGCAGGTTAGATGTGTGACTCGCGTGCAAAGCAAGTCGGTCGTGACCCCGGGTCCCGGTCCGACTTCCAGAACGTTCGCACCCAGATCGATCTTGTCGAGCGTCCAGGGCATCGCAAATTTCTCGACAGTGTTCTTCCAGCGCTCGGACTGGCAGAGCCATCGGTGAACGAGATTCATGGCGGACTCAGGACAGCGCGATGCCAAGCAAAGGTTGCGTGACCATGCGCGGATTCTATCTGTGTGCTGTTTTGTTGCAATAGTTGTAAGTTAACGGCGCGATTGGAAACTCCCGCGCCGAGACTCGCGGCGCGACAATAGTTTTGCTAGGAGCTTGGTCTATGGCAGATCCCGATTTCAGTCAGTTCAAGCTCGTGCCGAAAGGCCATTGCTTCGAAGAATTCCACCAGGGCCAGGTCTTCGAGCATCATTGGGGCCGCACCATAAACGCCGGCGACAATTCGCTCTTCACCACCGCGACGCTCGCGCATTGCCCGCTCTACTTCAACGCCGAGTATGCCCGCGCGCACGGCCATCCCGACGTGGTCGTCAATCCGATGCTGGTCGCGTGCACGGTGGTCGGCATTTCGGTCGAGGATTTGAGCGAAGCGGGCGGACCGTTTCTCGGCATCAACGGCTTGGAATTTCACCGCCCGGTCTATCCGGGCGATACGCTGACCGCGCGCAGCACCGTCATCGCCACGCGCGAATCCGCAAGCCGCGGCAACTTCGGAATCGTCACGTGGCGCACCGAAGCCCGCAATCAACGCGACGAACTCGTCATCAGCTACGAGCGGACCAACCTGGTCGCCAAACGCAGAGGAGCGCCATCGTGAGCTACATGACCGACGAGCGGCGAATGATTCAGCAGACGGCGCGCGACTTCGCGATGAACGAAGTTCTGCCGCTGGCGAACAAGCTCGATCCCGAGGAGGGCGAGATCCCGATGTCGTTGCGGGACAAGCTGGCCGAGATGGGCTACTTCGGAATCGTCATCCCGGAGGCGTACGGCGGACTTGGCCTGGGGGCGTTCGAGTACGTGCTGATCACCGAAGAACTCGCGCGCGCATGGATGAGCGTCGCCAGCATCATCGCGCGCGGCAACGGACTCGGCGGCGGTTTCACGGCGGAGCAAAGGCGCCAATACCTGCCGCGGATGGCGCGTGGAGAATTCCTCGGCGCGGCGGCGCTGTCGGAGGCGGAGGCGGGCTCGGATCTCGCCAACGTCTCGTGCAAAGCCACCCGCGACGGCGACGGCTGGATCCTGAACGGCAGCAAGACCTGGTGCACCTTTGCCGACGGCGCGGATTACATCTGGGTCCTGGCGCGCACCAAACAACCGTCCGATCCACACCGCCGCCACGAGGGCCTCAGTCAATTTTTCGTGCTCAAGGAACGCGGCAAGTTTCCACCGGGGCTGACCGGTTCGCCGATTCGCAAGATCGGTTACTTCGGCTGGAAGACGTGGGAGCTGCACTTCGACAACTTCAAGCTGCCCGCCGACGCATTGCTCGGCCGCGAGCGCGAAGACCGCGGCGAGGGCAAGGGATTCTACGGCGCGGTCAGCGGACTCGAGGTGGCCCGGGTGCATACCGCGGCGCGTGCGATCGGGCTTGCGCGCGGCGGGCTCGAGGACTCATTGGTGTACGCGCAGAACCGGGTCCAATTCGGGCAGCCGATCGGACAATTCCAGGCGATTCGGTTCAAGCTGGCCGAGATGGCGACCGAGATCGAAGCCGCGCGCCAGTTGACCTACTTTGTCGCCACCGAAATTGACGGCAGGCGGCGATGCGACAAGGAGGCTTCGATGGCGAAGCTGTTCGCCTCCGAAATGTCGGAGCGCGTCACCAGCCAGGCGCTTCAGATTCACGGCGGCTACGGATACACCAAGGACTTTCCGCTCGAGCGCTACTGGCGCGACGCGCGTCTGACCAAAATTTTCGAGGGTACTTCCGAAATCCAGCTGCGGATTATCTCCGACCGTCTGCTGCCGAGGGTAAAGAAGTGAGTGCATCGATCTCGAAGCTGACCGGCGCCGGCAATTACTTCGAAGACTTCGAAGTCGGCGCGAAATTGCGCCACGCACGCGGCACCACCGTCGGCGAGATCGAAAATCAGATGCTCACCAAGCTCGTGCTGAACACCGCCGACAGCCACTACAACGAACATCGCATGCGCGCGACGCAATTCGGCCAGCGGCTGGTCTTCGGGCTGGTGACCGGCTCGGTGTGCATCGGGCTGGCGACGCAGGACACGGGCGAAAATGCGCTCGCCGAACTCGGCTTGACGGGAATCAGGTTTACCTCGCCGGTCTTCCACGGCGACACGCTGTACGCCTACAGCGAAGTTCTTGAAAAACGCGACGCCGATCGCGACGACGCCGGCATCGTCCGCTTCAAGCATTGGGGAACCAAGCATGACGGCACGATCGTCTTCGAAGGCGAGCGCACGGTCCTGATCAAGCGCCGCTCGCATTGGGGCAATCGTTGAACGCGCGCACCGGACCGCTCTCGGATGTTCGCATCCTCGATCTGACGCAGGCGCTGGCCGGTCCGTACTGCACGATGCTGCTGGCCGACCTTGGCGCCGACGTTATCAAGGTCGAGCCGCCCGCCGGCGACATGAGCAGAAGCATCGGGCCGCATCCTGCCGATCGAAAAGGCTGCGACTACGGCGGCTACTTCGCCAGCGTCAATCGCAACAAGCGCAGCATCGTGCTCGACCTCAAGACTGACGCCGGCCGCGCCGCGCTTTTCAAGCTCGTGAAGACCGCCGACGCGGTCGTCGAGAATGCGAAGACCGGAGTGATGGATCGCGCGGGAATCGGTTACGAGCGGCTGCGCGAAATCAATCCTGCGCTCGTCTATGCCGCGATTCGCGGCTTCGGAGATCCGCGGACCGGGCTGAGCCCGTATGCGGATTGGCCCGCGTTCGACATCGTTGCGCAGAGCATGGGCGGGTTGGTCGCCGTCACGGGTCCGCAAGGCAGCGCCGGCTACCGAGCCGGCCCCGCGGTCGGCGACATCTATCCCGGCACTCTGGCTGCGCTTGGAGTGGTGTCCGCGATTCATGCGGCGCGCCGGAGCGGGCAGGGACAATTTCTCGACGTAGCGATGTACGACGCGGTTCTCGCCCTATGCGAAATGATCGTTTACAGCTACTCGGGCGGCGCCGTCGTCAGGGAACCGGCCGGCAACGGGACCCCGGTGCTGTGTCCATTCGATATTTTTCCCACCCGCGACGGCGCCATCGCTATCGCGGCGCCCGGCGAAAATCATTGGAAGAGTTTGTGCGATGCGATCGGCCGGCCCGAGCTCGCGACCGACAACCGCACCCGCAACGGCAGGCGGCGAGTCGCCAATGCCGATTTCGTGCGCGGCCTTGTCTCGGACTGGACGAAGGCGCATAGCACGCGCGAAATCGTAGCTGCGATTGGCGGCAAGGTGCCGGTTGGTCCGGTCAACACCGCCAAGGATATTTTCGAGGATCCGCATCCCAGGGCGCGCGGCATGCTGGTCGAGGTCGAGCAGCCGGGCGATAATCCGCCGCTGGTGCTTGCGGGATGTCCGATCAAGCTGACGGGTACGCCGTCGGGGATTTACGCGCGCCCGCCGCGCCTGGGCGAAAATACCGAGCAGGTACTCGCCGAGGCGGGAATATCAATCGCGCACAAGGAGCAATCATGACGCTGCGACTAAGACGCTCGGAACTTTCGACGCCGGCTTCGAGTCCGAAAATGATCGAGAAGGCGATGGGGACCACGGCCGACATGGTTTTCCTCGATCTTGAAGATGCCGTCGCGCCAGCGCAGAAAGAAGCGGCGCGCAAGAACGCCGTCGAGGCGCTCCGCAATCTCGATTGGGGCAAAAAGATTCGCGCCGTGCGCGTCAACGGCGCCGACACGCACTGGGCGCACGACGATGTGATCGAAGTTGTCGAGGGCGCGGGCGACAAGCTCGATATCATAATCGTCCCCAAGCCGAAGGCGCCGCGCGACATCTGGTTCTTCGACACGCTGCTGACCCAGCTCGAGACGAAACTCCATCTCAAGAACAAGATCGGCCTCGAGGCGCTGATCGAAGAAAGTGCGGCGCTGGCCCGCGTCGAGGAAATTGCCGCATCGTCGCCGCGGCTCGAGGCTCTCATCCTCGGCTTCGGCGATCTTTCGGCGAGCCAGGGCATGCGCTTTGGCGTCGCGGCCGATCCGGCAAATCGATATCCCGGCGATATGTGGCATCATGCGCGCGTGCGCATGATCACCGCGTGCCGCGCCAACGGCATCGACGCAATCGATGGACCCTTCGCCAACTTCAGGGATCCGGAAGGCTATCGGCGCGAGGCGACCTGGGCGGCGACGCTCGGCGCCGTCGGCAAATGGGCGATACACCCGAGTCAGATCGAAATCGCCAACGACGTATTCGCACCGACGCCGCACGAAATCGAAACCGCGCGCAAAATGTCCGAGGCCTACCAGGCCGCCACTCGCGAAGGCGCGGGCGCTTCCGGCGCGGGCGGGATGCTCATTGACGCCGTCGCGGTGCGAATCTTCGAAGGCGTGCTGGAGCGCGCTCGCCTGACCGGTCGCGCTTAAGCCTCGCGCCGCGTCACGCTGACTTCGCGATCGCGCCGCATTTGCGCAGTCGCTCCAAATCCGAGTCGGCAAAGCCCCAGTCGCGCAGCGCTTCTTCGGTATGCTCTCCCGGCCTTGCCGGCGGGCGCTGAATCGCGCTCGGCGTGCGGCTGAATCGGGGCGCCGGCCCCGGCTGTGTCACGCCGCCTTGCTCGACGAAAGTTCCGCGATGCCGATTGTGCGGATGGCGCGGCGCTTCATCCATGCTGAGCACCGGCGCGAAACAAACGTCGCTGCCCTCCATGATCTTGCACCATTCGTCGCGCGTCCTGGTGCGGAACAGCGTCTTCAGCCGCTCCTTCATCGCGGGCCACGACTTGCGATCTTGCTGATGCGGCAGCTCCTCGCCCTGGAGGCCCGACAGCCGGAGCAATTCCTCGTAGAACTTTGCTTCGATCGATCCGATCGCGACGTGCTTGCCGTCCCTGGTTTCGTAAACCTCGTAATAATGAGCGCCCGTGTCGAGGATGTTGTCGCCGCGCTCGTTGTTCCATATGCCCGAACCGTGCATCCCGTAGGTCGCGGTCATCAATGACGCCGCTCCATCCACCATCGCGGCATCCACCACCTGACCCTTGCCGGATTTACCCGCCTCGAGCAGTCCCGCGACTATTCCCAACGCCAGGTAAAGTGCGCCGCCCCCGTAATCGCCAACCAGGTTCAGCGGCGGAACCGGAGCCTCGCCCTTGCGCCCGATGCTGTGCAGCGCGCCGGACAGCGCGATGTAGTTGATGTCGTGGCCGGCCGCATGCGCCAGCGGCCCTTCCTGTCCCCATCCCGTCATGCGTCCGTAAATCAGGCGCGGATTGCGCGCGAGACAATGGTCGGGGCCGAGATCGAGCCGCTCGGTTACGCCGGGACGGAAGCCTTCGATCAATGCGTCCGCCTTCTCGACCAGCCGCAACATGGCCTCTGTCGCTTCGGGCCGTTTGAGATCGAACGCCACCGAGCGCCGCCCGCGATTGAGCAGGTTGTATTTCGCTTCCATCGCGAAGCCGAAGCCCGCGTCCGCCGTGCGATCGATGCGTAGCACGTCGGCGCCCATGTCCGAGAGCAGCATCGCACACATTGGTCCGGGGCCAATCCCGGCCAGTTCGATGACGCGATAGCCTGACAACACTCCCATAGGTCTCACCTCATAGTCGGCGCGACTCAGCCGGCGCGATTCGCCGCACGACCTTAACCCAAGCCGCGCGCCGACCCGCTGATCGATACTCCATTCTCAAGGCGGCTCGCGATGATCGGCTACTTCAGCCCGCGAACCTTCTTATTGGCTTCCCGCCCAAGGCATTTTTGCAACCATGCCTGTACCTGCGGAGTCGATGACAAGTCGAGCCTCATCATCGGCGCCCAGCTCATGACCGCGGCCACGTTCAAGTCCGCGATCGTAAAGTTCTTGCCGAGCAGATATTCCTTGCCCTTGAGCGATTCCTCGAGCGCGTTCAGCGGCGCCTTCAAAGCGTCGACGGCAGCCTGCGCGGCTTTTTCGTCACGCTGCTCGGGGGGATTCATTACTCGATTGCGCAAGATGGTCATGAGATGCGGCTCGACCTCGGTCAACGCCCAGAAGCTCCACTTGTAGATGTCGGCGTGCGCGGCGGGCTCCGCCGGCCACAGCGAATTCTTCCCGTACTTTTCGGCCAGGTAGAGATTGATCGCCATCGATTCCCAAATCACGACGCCGTCGTCTTCAAGCACCGGCACGTGCCCGTTGGGATTGCGTTTGAGATTCTCGGCCGACTTGGCTTCGGTGGTCGCAATCGGAAGATGCTCGTATTTGACGCCGAGCTCTTCGAGCGCCCACAAGGACCGCGCGCTGCGCGATCGCGAAGTTCCGTAAAGTTTTGTCATTTTGCTTCCTCCGATGATCGCATCTTACTAACCGTGTATGTCACCATGCGCCTGGCCCGGTATCTCAGACGTGAGCGTCAAGCGATAGACCTCCGACGCGGTGCGCTGGAATAGCTGAGTTTTTTCGTCCCGCGTGAAACTTGCCGCGATCTTCTTGAATGCGTTCCAGAGCACGACGTACGAGCATGAAACCCGGTCCACCGGGAAGTTGCTCTCGAACATGCATCGTCGCGGGCCAAACTGATCGATCGTGTGCAGATAGTAGTCCCGCGTCGCCGCCACGAGTTCGTCCGAGCTCGGCGGCGACGGCCTCCGATGCCAGCCGAATCCATTGACCGGCATGTTGATTCCACCGAGCTTGGCCACGACATTGGGACATCGCGCGAGTTGCGCGATGTCCTTCTTCCATTGGCCGAATATTTCCGCGCGCCGGCCTTCGTAAGGACCGATTCCCAGCGGGCCGCCGAAGTGATCGAGCACGATCGTCGTATCCGGAA
>Ga0074046_10001126_pt1 | contig 24662 bp, 23 predicted proteins | sample BogForMeECP23OM3_FD_94441 | JGI IMG/M metagenome (GOLD analysis project Ga0074046, IMG submission 94441) | Bog forest soil microbial communities from Calvert Island, British Columbia, Canada - Bog Forest MetaG ECP23OM3 | ecosystem: Environmental > Terrestrial > Soil > Wetlands ...
AGCTGCCGACTCACCGGACGTGGATCGCAGGGTCAAGGCATTCATCCTGACCATGCGGTATTCCGGTCTACGAATATCCGATGTTGCTACCTTGGCCGTGGATAGCTTGAAGGGCAATCGGTTGAAGCTGTATCAAGCCAAGACCGGGGAGCCTGTCAGCGTTCTCCTGCCACAGCAGGTTGTTGATGCCTTGCATTCAACGCCACGGAACAATCCTAAATTCTTCTTTTGGACTGGCCAATCTCGAATTGAAACTGTCACCGGATTCTGGCGCGAACGAATCGCCGAGGTATTCAGGTTGGTTAAGATTGACGGACACTCTCATCGCTTCCGCGACACCTTCGCGGTCAGTTTACTCGAAGGCGGGGCGAGCATAGAAACCGTCAGCGTATTGCTCGGCCATCAAAGCATTCGGGTGACGGAAAAGCATTACAACCCATGGGTTAAAACCCGGCAAGATGCGCTCGATAAAGCGGTCAACCAGGCGATGCAGTCGTGAATTCCTTCGTACAATTTCCGTACAATTTGTTTAGCCCCGTCAAGACACTCACTTTTCATTGGCTTTTTGCACATATTCATGGCGGAGGCGTGTGGAAGTCGAATCCACCATTCGACCCGCGAAGGGCCGAATCGCCGGCTTTGAAGGCCGGAAAGGTCACCGGACCCCATTCGCCTCCATTGCTACAATATCATCATTCCAAAACGTTTAGTTGAGGTTGGAATCGGCAGCATGAGTTTCGTAAATCGGCTCTGGTGCTATAGGTCGTACGGAAGCCGACCGAGGGAGTACGAGCGAGCCGTGGTCGTCGATGCAGAAGTCTATGCTCGAACGGCTTCCAAACAAACACTGCGGGTCTTTTTCAGCGATGCAACCAATTCATACAAGACTGGGCTCGTGCAAACTTCGTAGTAGTAGTGATCGGAGGCCTGACCAATCTTTCCATCGGGTAGCAATTGCCGTGCAAGCCCTCTGCGCACTACCAGCACTTCCACCGATTCGCCCATGGGCACTTCCCCGGCAAACAACGCTACTTCCTCTTTGCCCCAGGGCAGTTCACAGCCAATGTCCACCCGCTCCAGCAAAATCTCTTCCGACAATTTCTGAAATCCTTCTTCATTTAACTCAATGCCGTTCATGTTGTAGCGCACAAGAAACTCGTCCAACTCTTCCGCTGAAGCACCTTCCATCGCGGTCAAAAATTGGAACAGCGCGAAATCTGTTTTCTGAGTAGCGAGCATGCGCTTAGCTAGCTTAGCGCAGCCAGACAAGCGATCAGACAAATTCAGTGCCTTGGAAATCATGATTTTAGATTCGCCATCGGTCCAATATGTCGGCGCTGATCCTTGATAGGCGACGCCAATGCCGATTTCCAAAGCGGGCAACTGGCTTGATGCTGCGCCATCATTATAGGAATTGCACACGGCCAAGATCTGCCGCGAGAGCACGCAGGCCTTCGCCACAGACTGTGCGTACGACTGACTCCCCTCGGTCTCAAAAATCGCCAGCACAATCGCGTCCCCTTCAATAAATACTTTCTTGGCCGAATAGCGATCGAGCAATTTTTTCACCGGTTCATGAAGATTCAGGCTGAAATGCGAAGCCGGGCTCAACCCGCGCGAAAGCAAATCTTGTGTCATCCTCGTCGAGCCGCGCACGTCGGCCTTGATGATGACATGGGAAACGACCTGATCGTGCTCCGGCTTAAATTCCTCTTTCAGCAGGCACTCGTACAATCGATTGTTCATGCGCGAAAGTTCGCGCACTTTTTCCGCCGTGACCAGGTTGATGCGCTCCATGCAGGTGGAAAGGTGCTCGGCGTCGCGCAAGTCGCGGCGCAAACGCATGAAATCACCCGCGAACCGAAATACCATCGCCTGCAATTCTTCTTTGGAATAACGCCGCATGCGTTTGGTCAGTTCCTCGAGCGGCTTCATGCTTAGCCGCTTGGTCGGCACCTGCTTCAGCATCTCCTCAACACGCCTGGCTTCTTCTTTCGTCACCAGTGCCTTTCGCAGTTGCTGCAAGTGCACCGGTGGGCAAAAATTGCTGGCGATCGGACGGATCTCATAACTGGCCAGGATGTGCATCATCAACTCCCGCTCTTCCATCTTTTGGGTGAGTTGAGCCAGCAAACGGCCGCGAGTCGAGCGTTCGGATTCATCCGTTGCTCCCGCTACATCGAAAAGCCGCCTGGCATTTTCTGGTTCGTTTAGATAATCACTGAGCCTACCCTGAAAATCCTGACTGACAAAATCAACATGGTGACGAGCGCTTTCTAGTTGCGGGGCAAATTCCGTAAGCCGTTCCTGCAGGTGTTTCAGGTGTTTTTCGACCTGGTTGAGCGCCACCAGCACCCGAACTGGGTCCGGTGAATTGGTCAAAAATTTGTTGATCAATCCCCCACTGTTATCCAAGCGTTTGGTCAGGTTGTCGCGCCGCTCCTCCATTGCCGCAATCTCTTGCTTCAGTTCAGCCACATCGGCAAAAAGCTTCTTTGATACTTCGGATTCTTGCGAGCTCGCCGTAGCTTGAGGAAGATTCACTCCCGCCTGGTTCAAGAACTGCTGCAGCAGTTCGTCCATGGCCTCGATGCGATCAGGGTCGCGAGCGTAATTCCCCAACAAAACGTAGTGCTCCAGGAAATACCAATCGTCTTTTCCGCCATCGAGAAACACCAGCCGGTTCTTTAGCAGTTCGTAATAAGGATTGAACTCTTCCCCGAACAGCGCACGCCGCGCTTTGGCAATCACGTTTTCATCGATATCAGCGAACATCTGCGCCACCAACTGGCCAACCAATCGCACCACATTGCGCCGGCCGGACTGCATCTCCGACAATCTTGCCTTGATCACGTGTGCCTGCTGCGACCGTTCGAAATATTCTCCGCGCTTCCGGATATACTCCTTACCATCCAAAATCACGTTCGCGAACTGATTAACCAACTCACCACTAATGAGTTTTAGGATGGCCAATCGGAAAAGCACATCGATTTCGATATTTTTCTGATGCTTGGCACGGTTCAGCGAGCTATGCAGCATCTCCGCCAGCAACTTGCGAAACATTGCGGAGTCCACCTGCTTGCTGCTGCGGAAATCGATACCGGAAAAGTACGTGGAACTGACGTTTTGTCGGATCAGATCGAACAGATAATCGCGGGTGGTTTGAACAAACTTGGGGCTGAGGAATACGTCGTAATGGATGTTATCGACACCAATGGCGAGCGTGCCCATCGGCAAAATGACGCGATAGCTCTTCAGTTCGTTGCGGTTCGTTTCCGCCACAGCTATACTGCCCGGTCCATTTGCCATGCACCCGCCTAGTCACCAATTTTTACCGTAACAGCGCCGAGGGGGTGCCGCAATGAAACCGAGGTACAGGGGTAGCTAGAGAGTAAGCAGCGGGTCTGGGCCCCTATTTCATGCTTCCTCCAGCACCATAATTCTCCGTGAATCGCCACCGGCATGCTCTAAGCGCAACCGCACGACTGGCCAAGGCGCTTTTAACGGGAAATTCTCCGACCACTCCAAAATAATCACGCTGGGCTTTGCAAACACTTCTTCCAACCCGAGCGTTTCGAAATCATGGAAATTTTCGATGCGGTAGAGGTCGCCGTGGTAGACCTTCCTCACGCTGCCGTACTCATGGAGAAGAGTAAAAGTAGGGCTGGTCACTTCCTCTTCGGTGGCCACGCCCAAGCCCGCGACAATTCCCTTGGTGACCGTGGTTTTGCCGCTGCCCAGCTCCCCAGAAAGGAGCACCAGCACAGGAGGCTTTAGATTTTTTGCAAACTCGCGCCCCCAGGCCGTGGTTTCCTCGGCGGAACGAGTGAAGACCTCCTCAGTCACGCCCTTGCAACTCCTCGAGCAATTTGCGCCGCGCATAGGGGATCGCGTCGGCGACTTCTCCCGCGACCACACCTGAAGCGTCGGATTGCTGCGTCAGTAGCTCGGCGGCCACGCCGTGCAGATAGACAGCCAGTGCCGTCACGCGCAGCAGGTCGTTTGCGCCAAATTGTCCGATTAGTCCTGCAAGCAGGCCGGTGAGTACGTCGCCAGAGCCACCTTTTGCGAGGCCAGGCGTGCCAGTCGTGTTCACAAACACTCTTCCGTCGGGCGCCGCGACTATGGTGTGAAAGCCCTTGAGCACTACAGCTGCGTTCCACTGTCGCGCAGCATCGCTAGCCGTCTTTACACGATCGCGCTCGACATCAGGAATCGATACCCCGAGGAGTCGCGACATTTCCCCTGGATGTGGCGTGACCACCAGATGCGCGGTTTTGCGCTTGGCCAACTCCGCACCACGGTCGGCAAACGCGTTCAAACCGTCGGCATCAAGAATCAGAGGGACTTCCACGCTGGTCGCCACGCTGCGAATAAACTCTTGCGTTTCCGGATGAGTACCCAGGCCTGGTCCCATCGCCAGCACTGTTTTGCCGCTCAAAATTTCAGCGAATCGGCCAGACTTCATTGCTGCCAAAGAAATCGTTCCCGTGGAAGTCGCCGCCAAAGGCTCGGTCATATATTCCGGTTGGCTCGCCGCTACAATCGCTAAGATGGGCTCGGCAATCCCCAGAGTCAGCAAGCCAGCGCCCGCTCGCAGCGCCGCCTGACCGCCCAATATTGCCGCGCCGCTCTTCCCTACCGAACCTGCTACCAGCAGTACATTCCCGTATTTCCCTTTGTGCGAATCCCATGGTCGCACCAGCGGCAGTTCCGCGAACTCTTCAGGGCCACTCCAGCGAAGCGTACCTTTGCCAACTTCTTCGACAAGGGCTTCGGGAGTTCCGATGTGCCGGACAAAAATTTGGCCGCAGCAAACCGCATCGGGCGAAATCAATTGCCCAACCTTTGGGGCCGTGAATGTAACGGTAAAGTGCGCACGAATCACAGGCCCTTCCGCCGCTCCACCATCGGACGGTAATCCCGAGGGGGTATCCACTGCAACAATCCAACCCGGCCGCGCCGTCGTGGCGTTCCGCGACAAGCGATTCACGTCCTTGATGACGTGGGCCAGCAAGCCGGTTGCGCCACCGCGAATTCCTGTGCCCAACATCGCATCGATGATCACGTCGGCCGAAGCAATGGCCGGCCAATTCTTTTCCCATTCCGTTTCACTCGTCAGCGAAATGCTCTTGCCCCCGGTTTCCTCCCAGCGCTGCAAATTCTTGGCGGCGTCGCCCTTAAGTTCTCGCGGATTCGCAAATAAATACACATCGACCTGATCGGCTTCTTCTTTGACATGGCGTGCCACAACGAATCCATCTCCGCCGTTGTTGCCTTTTCCGCAAAGCACGCACACGCGTCTAGGGGGCGTAGTCTTTCTTCGTCCGTACTGTTCGAGGAAGAGTTCCGCGGCACTCTTCCCTGCCGCTTCCATCAATTGCCATCCGGGAATGCCAAAGCGTTCCGTCGTCAAACGGTCCACTTCCCGCATCTCGTCCGCTGTTAGTGCCTTCATTTTAGGGTCGGTCCATAGACGGCTTTCACCCAAAATCCCTCGCCCGAGCCGCTACCTTCAAGGAACACTGGTCTTCTGCTTTGGTCGCTGAGGGAGCTCTCAAAGCATCCAGCCGCCGCTCACATTCAATACCTGCCCGGTCACATATTCCGATTCTTCCGAAGCGAAATAAGCCACCGCCGCCGCAATATCCTCCGCCGTAGGTGGTCGCCCGATCGGAAATCTAGCGTCACGCATTTTCCGCGCTTCTTCCAGTGAGAGATCCTTCTCATCCATGCTCGAAGGATTCACCACGTTGACGGTAATCCCGTTTTTCGCTTCTTCGAGCGCAAGAGATCGCGACAAGGCCACCACCGCCGCTTTCGCCGCTGCATACGCGGAAATTTTTGCCTGACCGAACGCCCGCTCTGCTCCGACGGCTCCCAGATTAATGATTCGGCCCCAGCGCCCTTTGCGCATCGGAGGCAGAGCCGCGCGGCTCATCTGCATTACGGTCATTAAATTCGAATCAAAAATATTTTTCCAATCTTCAATCGGGGATTCCGCCAGTGTGCCCCATCTAAAGTCACCCACATTATTCACCAGCACGTCAATCCGCCCGAAGCGGTCCACAACCGTGCGAATCAGCTGCTCCGCGCGTCCCGCATGGCTGATATCGGTCTCTACAGCCACGCAATCTGCACCGAGCGCCTGCAGCTCTCGAAGTGCTAACTGCGCCGCGCCTTTGTTCGATCGATAGGCGATGGCAATGCGCGCTCCTTCTTTCGCCATGCGTACGGCAATGCCTTTTCCAATTCCCCTACTTCCGCCAGTGACTAACGCAACCCTGTTCCGCAACCCCATTCTTCTCCTCGCAAAAGCGTGTCAGTATAGCCTACTCCGCCCGCTACCACTACCTTACCTCAATTCCCGCACTTGGTCAGTTTCGGCAAGCGGGGTAACCATTCAAGACGCAGGAACAAGGATAGATTTCTTGGGATTTTGCGGCGCCACTGCCACTAGCGCAGGATCGTGATTTGGATGCGTAAGCCCGGGAACGCGTTCTCGGCGGTGATCGTGCCTCCGTGTAATTGCACGGCACGTCTCGCGATGGACAAACCGAGCCCGATGCCCCCCGTATGGGCTTCGCGGGCTTCTTCCACCCGAAAGAATGGCTCGAAAATTTGTGTCAAGGAATCCGCCGGTACTCCTGGACCGTAATCGCGGATAGTGATCGTTGGGGCGCCGACCGTCTCGTCGAGCGAAATATCGACGTTAGTCTTTTCTGGCGAGTAACGAATCGCATTGCGCAGCACATTCTCCACCGCGCGCCGGAGCAGCTCTGGGTCGCCCAATATTGCCCGAGTTACTTTCCCCTCGAGGCGAATGCCAACGCCCCGAAACTCAGCTTCGACGCGACAATCCGACACCGTCTCCTTGACCAGTTCATCAAGAACAACGTTTGCGTTTTTTCGCGCCGGCGGATCGCCTTCCATCCTGGACACTTCCACAATTTCCGAGACCAGCGATGTAAGCCGGTCAACATCGCGCTCCACGCGGTCCAGAGCAATATTCAGGTCAGATGCAGTTCTCGCCAGCTTCACTGAAAATTTCAGTCGTGCAAGCGGCGATCTCAATTCGTGCGATATGTCCTGCAACAGCCTTCGCTCGCTAACCACCAATTTCTGCAGGCGCTCCGCCATTTCGTCAAATGAACGTGCCAGGCCGCCGATTTCGTCCCGGCGCTTCAGCTCAAGACGGTTCGCCAAGTCTCCCTGTCCAAATCGCTCCATCGTGGCGGTCACTTGGCGGATTGGCAAAACGATTCCGACTGCAGCCAGCCAACAGAGCAGGCCCGTCGTTCCGATCACCAAAAGATAATAAGGAAAAAAGGTCCATCTATCTGTCTGTTTGGCATCAACGGCGACAAACCAATAACGCCCATCGGCTGAACGGTGCGTAACAATTAATTGCCCATTCCTCTTGCCCCGCGATTTTGAAAATGGCGGTGGGGGCAGCAGGCTTGCTTTGCTTACGCCTGAGACCACATCGATTCCATTGGCGTCCAGCAGATAATGGGTAGCGCCAAAGGATTCATTGAGCCGTTGCATATAGGACGAAACTGCTGGCGGGCCACCGGCGTTTAGCGCATCACGGGCAGTTTCTAACTCCAACTCGTCCATGACCTCGAAAACGGGATCGAAATATTTTCTCTCCACCCGATCTGAAATTGCCATGAACACAACCAGCGCACCGGAAAGCGTAATTACCATCACCAGAGCAATCCACCAGTAGAGGGACTTCATGCCTCTGGCCCCTGCTCTGCCGTGAACACGTAACCGACTCCACGTACGGTTCGAATCAGTCGCTGACCTCGCTCAAGTTTTTGACGAAGATGGCTGATGTGCACATCGAGAGCCCGGTCGTAGGGATTCGCCTCACGTTCCAGCAGCGCCCGAGTAATTTCCTCGCGCGTCACCACTCGGCCGCCCGCGCGAATGAGCATGTCAAGAATGTCAAATTCCAGCGCCGTTAATTCGATTCTTTGCCCACGGCTCGATACCTCGCGGGTCCTGGAATTGACCAGAAGATCTTTACAAAACCAGGCTGCGGCGGCGGCAGATTCCCTTCTGCCGCTGCGCCGCAGAACCGCGCGAATCCGCGCCAACAGTTCGTCGGGATCAAAAGGCTTTGGCAAATAGTCGTCAGCTCCGGAATTGAGTCCGACGATGCGATCCTGCCGCTGAACCCTTGCCGTCAACATGATTACCGGGACATTTTTTCGGCGACGCAACTGCTGCAAGAGGGTGAAACCGCTGACCATCGGCAGCATCACGTCAAGGAGCACCAAATCGTACGTTCCGTTCACCGCGCGAGACAGCCCCTCACGTCCGTTGTAAGCACAATCGAGCTGGTGTCCCGCCTCTGAGAAAAACTCTTTCATCATGCTGCACAGTTCCTTATCGTCATCAACCAGCAGCAGCGATAATTGCGCCGTTTTTTCCGATGCGTTCATCCTGAACCATTCCCGTGCCGGCAGATCTTGCTCGGCAACTTCGATCACTCTCTCACAGGTTCAAGCACGATTTCTTCTTAAGAATTCTTAAGAGAGCACGTTCCATCGTTCGCTTTACAGTTTCCGTATGGATAGAGGCACCAGGCAAACGGCAGAATCGGCACAAGAACCTGTCTGTCTGAATCCAGTCGGCGATAGCAGCTGGCACCCCGCGCAGTCCAATCACGGCAATCCCCTGGTGACCAATTTGTCCCGCCCCGAAATACCAAGTCTCTTTGGATTGCGCGGAGCCGCGGCCTTGGCCGTCGTGTTCTATCACTATTGGTTGGGCCGCTGGAAGTTTGTCACTCTATTTCCCGGACCGTACGCCGTCACGCTGTTCTTTGAACTGAGCGGACTCTTGATTACCTGGCTTCTGCTCAAGGAAATCAGCGAGCGCGGCGCGTTAAACCGCCGACAATTCTATTTCCGTCGTGCTTTGCGACTCTTTCCTGTTTTTTACGTAGTTTGGGGGATGTGCCGGCTAGCTGGCCCCTTCGCTGGAAGCTGGGCGACCTTCTTCTACATGGGCGACTACTACCATGCCCTGGCTGGGCGCTACAACATCCTGACTGTGGGTTTGGGTTGGTCACTCGGTGTTGAAGAAAAATTCTACCTGTTGTGGCCCTTGCTACTGGTCCGGGTCGCACGGTCAACGCTGGTCAAGATCTTGTACGCCGTTCTGATTCTAGAACCGATTTATCGTGCCGCTCTTACCCGGCTGGGCCATCAGGTTTATACGTGGTTCGCCTTCGACGCACATCTTGACGCGATTGTGGTGGGTTGTTTGATTGCCATCGCCGCCAGAGACGGCTGGATTGCGCCAAAATGGATGTCGCATCGGCTCACCCCAGTGTGCGCGTTAATTCTGGTGTTTGCGCTGCAGGCTCAAAGCGACATCGTGACGTACCTACTTGCAGTGATTTTAATCTCAGTCGTTTGCCGGCCGCCAGCGACCTTAAACCACCCGATCGCCCGCTATTTCGGAGCAATTTCTTACTCTCTTTATCTCTCTCACGATTACGCGCGTGATATTTTGTGGCCGCTCGTTTTGGGAGGGAGACAAATCCGTGGTTTGCTCGTTACCTTTCTCTTGCAGGTAACGCTCGCGATACTTATTGCCTCAGTTCTTCATTTCACCGTCGAGCGGCCATTCTTACGATTGAAGGACCGTTTCCACAGCCAGAAGCGAGCTACTCCCAAGTAATCCAGAAACAACTTTTGTCGTTGCCTGGTTGTTCGCGAATTGGCCCCGGCGGGGTTCCTACCGCCCAATCCCTCTACAGCGGCACGCTCATCTGCGTATCGTTACCGCAATTTCGCTACGATCACGGTCATATCGTCGGCCTGTTCCGCTTCACCCGCCCACTCTTCCGTTGCCACCATCAATGCTTCCGCAATCTTGCGTGGAGGCAATAGCCTCAGGCGTTGCGCTGCGGCTTCAAGTCGCGGAATCCCAAATTGTTCGCCATAGGCATTCTCCGGCTCGATCAAACCGTCGCTGTAGCCAATCAGCACGGAATCCGGGGGCACGCTGATTGATCCTTCATCAAACCGGTAATCCTCCATCACACCCAACACAATTCCACCTTCGGCTAGATGCGCAGAGCCGCCGTCAGATATGCAGAACGCCGGAAGATGGCCTGCGTTTGTGTAGCGGAGCCTTCGCGAAACCGTGTCATAAATTGCGATGAAAAATGTGGCGAAGCGATCGTCGCCGGTGTTCCGAACCAAGTGGATATTCAATCTGGCGACCAATTCCGCTGTGCTCATGTTCTCGCTTCCGGGCACCAGCAACTGGCTTCGCAAAGCCGCCTGCAAACTGGCCATCAGCAACGCCGCCGATATTCCTTTTCCCGAAATATCTGCAATCGCGAAGGCCACATGCGTTGGACTCAACTGAATAAAATCGTAATAATCTCCACTGACGCTGCGGGCCGCGCGACAAATTGCTTCCACTTCCACGCCCTGCACTTGCGGCAAATTGCGCGGGAACAATTGATCCTGCACTTCGCGTGCGATAAAAATCTCGTTCTCCAGCCGCTGCAGCTGTTTCTGTTCATTAATCAGCCGGCCAATCGATCCGGTCATACTGTTAAACGACTCACCGAGCGCGCCGAGCTGATCTTTTCTCTCCACGCGCACGCGGTGAGAGAAATTCCCTGCTTGCACGAATTGCGTCGCCTTATACAATCCCGAAATCGTGCGCGTGATCGCTTGGGTGAGCACGACGCCAATCACCAGCGCTACAATTTCGATCAGCAAGAAAATTACCGACACAATTTGCAACCCGAACAGTTTTGCGTCGCTGAATTCTCCGACTGACGCAAAAATTCTGCGGTTCAGTTGCGAATTGCGCGCCTGAAAAAATGCGAACACTGGATGGTTCCGCTCTATTTCTCCATTTCCCCAGATATAGGTCGCTTCCAGCTTGGAAAATCCCTCCACCAGAGGGTCGGTCCAGGACTCGGCCGCCGGGAGCGTGCGCTTGTGGGTCAACACTCTGGCTACTGCCCTGTAATCATTGCTTCCGATCCGCACCGCGGTCCGCGCGGAGTCGCCTTCCACGCGCTGTGACAGCGTAACGTCAACCGGGCCCAAATCCGGCGCTACTCCTTCCAGAAAATCCGAGGTTACCGGCAGGCTGAGCTCAATCACCCTGATTCCTCGTGGGGTTTCCGCCTCTTCCATGCTCACCAACCGCAAACTATTTCCGGATTGCACCAGCCCGGCAAACGATCCTGATTTCGGGCCGGCGATTTTCCGAAAGAACTCTGGATCAACATGAAAGTTCGGGGTTAGTCCCGGCAACTGTTTCCGCTCGGCGATCCGCAATTCAGTCCGCAGGGCGTTTTCAAGCTCTGTCTCTTCAATATTGCTCGGCAGCGCGGCCTCGGCTGCGGCAATGTGTGCTGTCGACTCCGAAAGCATCTCCACTCTGTGTTGTATATCTTCGTAGAGCAGGTATGCACCAAGCTGGGAATAGATGATCTGTGCCGCCAGCACGGCGAGGATCAGCAACAAAATGATCGGCACGAAGGCGATGAACATGTAGGCGACGATTAACCTGTTGCGCAAACTCCACAACAGTTGGCCACGCCAGCGACTCCAGAACCGATAAGCGATATAGAACAGCGCGATCACGCCCAGGTAGCGGAGGAAGCCCATTCCAGGCTCATCGTGGAGGGGCGCGCGGACCCAAGTGGCAAATAATCCGACAAGTGCGACGCCCAGGGCCAGCCAGTCCAACTTCGACAGGCTTTTCCAGAAGGTGTTAGGTTGGATCTCTGTGTCAGTCATCTCTCAAAGAATCGCATCAATGGGTTACCAAGACACTTTACCCGATTCAGGGACAAGCGTCTCCTCGGGGCGCCGGGCCTCGCGACCGTTTTTATCCGATCTCGTACATCACCTGTTTGAGGGCCGGATCCTCTGGCCGAGCGGGGGGTGATGGGTTTGGCAAGATGGGCGTTATTAACTCTAGGTAGCGCGGCACCGGAAAGGGGAGGTGGACTCGGACACACTTATTTGAGATTGCGCACGTGGCTATGCTTCACGCTGTAGGTGAAATAAATCACCATGCCGACAATCAACCAGACGATCAGGCGAATCCAGGTCACCTCTTTCAATCCCGCCATCAAGCCGACGGAAATCAGAATGCCCATGATCGGCACAAACGGTACCCACGGCGTTTTGAACGGTCGTTGAAGCGCCGGGCGGCGAACGCGCAGAATCCAGACCCCAGCGCACACGATCACAAATGCCAATAGCGTGCCGATGCTGACGAGTTGTCCCAAGTCTCCGATCGGCACCAACGCGCCGACGAAGGCCACGCAAATTCCGACGATTGCCGTGGACTTCCAGGGAGTCCGAAACTTCGGATGAATATCCCCTGCCCATTTCCACAGCAAGCCGTCATGTGCCATAGAATAGAAGACGCGCGATTGCCCGAGAAGCATCACCAGCATCACCGTGCTCAATCCCGCGAGCGCGCCAGCATTGACGACATAACTTCCCCATTTGACGCCCATCTCGCGCATCGCCAAGGAAACCGGTGCACCAATATTGAGCCGGGTGTAATGAACCGTGGCGGTCAGCAATCCGCAAACGACGATGTAGAGAATGGTGCAGACGATCAGCGAACCGAGAATCCCGATCGGCATATCCTTCTGCGGGTCGCGGGCTTCCTGCGCAGCCGTCGAAACTGCGTCGAAACCGATGTAGGCGAAGAACACCACGCCCGCCCCACGCAGAATGCCGGACCATCCGAACGACCCGAATGCTCCCGTGTTGGCTGGAATGAATACGTTCCAATTTGTGTGCGCCAATTGCGCGTGGTGCAGCACGTAAGGGATGGCCACTCCGATAAACGTGAATACGGCGATTAGCTTGACGAAAACAACACCTGAATTAAAATTTGCCGATTCTTTAATCCCGATAATCAGAATCAGGGTAACGGCGAGCACCGCAAGAAATGCTAGTAAATTAAAATGCGCGGTTGCATGTGGGATCGAAGCGAGTTGTGCGGAGCTTAATTCCAGCGTGGTTAAAGGCGTCCATCGGCCTTCGTAAAATACCCATTGCGCTCCAGGTACGTCACAAATGGCTGGAGGTAGATTGATTCCATAATCTTGTAAAAACGCAATCAGCGTGCTGCTCCAGCCGCTGGCCACCGTCGCCGCGCCAAACGCGTATTCCAGGATCAGATCCCATCCAATAATCCACGCCACGATTTCACCGAGCGTTGCGTAGCCGTACGTGTAGGCTGATCCAGCAATGGGGATCAACGACGCGAATTCCGCGTAGCACAATCCCGCAAACATGCAGCCAACGCCTGCAAGCACATAGGACAACATAATCGATGGCCCCGCGTAGAGAGCCGCGGCCGAACCGGTGAGCACGAAAATGCCGGCCCCGATAATCGCCCCAATTCCGAGCGTGATCAGGTTTACCGGACCGAGCGCCCGTTTGAGGCTGTGCTCACCCGTGTCGCCCGCCTCTTGGAGCAGCGCGTCGATCGATTTCGTCGCAAACAGGGGGTTGCCCATGCAACTCCTCCTTCTCTGTGCTGATTCGGTACGTTTTAACTACAGGCCAGTCTCAATCCGCAAAGCAAAACTCGTCTTAGCTGCCCGGGCCCGCTTTCCGCGTCTGTCGCGACCACAGCCAATATACCGGCAGTCCAATCAACACAATGCCCATACCAGCTCCCGCCGTTTGCGTGCGATAGAGAAGCAGAACCACCATGATTCCTGTAGCCGCCACTATATACAACAGCGGCACGATCGGATACCCAAATGCTTTGTACGGCCGCTCGGCATCTGGCCTCGTGCGCCGCAAAACAAATATCCCAGCAATCGTCAGCACGTAAAACAGCAGCACCGCGAAGACCACGTAATCCAGCAGATCATTGTACAAATTCCCGTATCCGCCGCCGGGGGTGCGCGTGCGCAGCAAAATCAATACGCTTATCCAAATGCCCTGGTAGACCAGCGCGGTTCCCGGCACGCCTTTTACATTCAGCGTTCCTGTGGAGCGAAAGAACAATCCGTCCCGGGCCATGGCATAGGCCACCCGCGAACCAGCAAGAATTAGCCCGTTATTACAGCCGAAGGTAGAAATGATGATCGCGACGGCCATCAAGACCGCACCCTTGGCTCCGAAAACAGCCGATAACGCCGCGGTTGCTACCCGTCCATCCGGTGCACTTTGAATCTGGGCCAGCGGCAAGGCGCACAAGTAGGCCAGGTTCGCCAGCACATATAAGGTGATCACGATGATGGTGCCAAACGCCATCGATAAGGCGACGTCACGCCGCGGATTCTTCACTTCGCCAGCCGTAAAACCAATGTTGTTCCAGGCATCGGCCGAAAACAGCGAACCCACCTGGGCTACCGCCAGCGCCAGCAGTAAGCCGAACCAACCGCTGCCCGCACTTACCGTTGGCAAAATCCCGCGTAGGACGTTTGCGCCCGGCTCAATCGGTTGGGCATCGCGAATCGCCCACATATCCGAAAAGTTATCCGCAATCGCCACAGAATTTCGCGCCACCAGCACACACAACAAGATCAATCCCAGCAGGGAAAGCATTTTCGCTGACGTAAACACGTTTTGAATCCACTTTCCAAGCCTTACACCGCGGGTATTCAGATACGTCAGAAAAATAATCATCAGAATCGCAACAAGTTGCTGTACAGAAAGGCTGATCGCATAGCGCGATCCCAGATCAATTGGCCGAACAACCCAAGTTTTTGGTGAAATGGCGGGAAACAAAACTCCAAGATAACGCGCAAATCCAATGGCTACCGCGGCAATCGTGCCGGTCTGAATGACCAAGAAGAGCGTCCACCCATACAAAAATCCCCACAGCGGCGAAAACGCATCTCTTAAGTAGATATATTGCCCGCCTGCATGTGGGAAAAGTGCCGCCAGTTCTCCGTAGGACAGCGCCGCCGCGATCGTCAGAGCACCAGTGAGCACCCAGGTCAATAGCAATCCACCCGCCGATCCGGTTTGCCTGGCAATATCGGCCGCAACGATAAAAATTCCGGAGCCGATCATCGACCCCACAACAATCATGGTGCCGTCGAAAAGTCCGATGGCTTTTACGAACTGGTGCTCCGCCTTCCCGGTTTGCTGCCTCGTCCTGCCGCTGCCCTCAGCCATTCGCCAGACCCCTCATCGACAACTTCCTGCCGCCTGCAGCTTTTCCAAAAACTGCTGCGCTCTGGTTCCTGGATGCCGAGCCCCAACGATATCGCTGATCACCGCCACCGAATCCGCGCCGGCTTCAATCACTTCCGTGGACCTGTCCAAAGTAATTCCACCAACGGCCACAATCGGTTTGGTCGTCAATCCTCGCACACGGCAAATAAACTCCGTTCCAATCTCCGGATCTGCCTTTTGCTTGCTCTTTGTCGCAAACACTGGCCCCACCGCGACATAATCCGCGGAAGTCTCAATTGCCGCGCGAAATTGCGCCTCGTTGTGCGTCGAAACTCCAATCCACTTTCCTGGCCCCATCACGGTGCGAGCATCCTCAACACTCAAGTCGGTTTGTCCAACATGCACGCCTCCCGCAGCAGCCAGATAGGCGATGTCCGGGCGGTCATTCACACAAAACGCTGTGCTGCTGGCCTTGGCCATCACCGTCAGCTTTCGCGCCGCCTCCAGAGTTTCGCGCGCACTCCCGCTCTTGTTGCGGTATTGCAACATCCGCACGCCAGCTGCGATCAATTGTTTGGCTGTCTCTTCCGCGGAACCGGTCATCCGTCCAGCGTCTAATATCACATACAACCTGGGGATCACAAGGTGCATGGAGAGCTTATGTACCGTTGGTGTTCAACAGTTTTTCGATGAAATGGGTATCAAACTTACCCGCCACAAAATCCGGATGCGCCAAGATGCGCCGGTGCAACGGAACCGACGTTTTGATTCCCTCAATTACGAACATTTCCAGGGCGCGCTTCATCCGACCGATTGCTTCGCCGCGATCCCGGCCCTTTACGATCAATTTCGCAACCAATGAATCATAATAGGGGGGAATCACGGCGTCCGAGTAGGCTGCGGAATCCACCCGGACTCCGGTTCCGCCCGGCGCCTGAAACGTCGTAATGCGTCCCGCCGATGGTACAAACGTTTCCGGATCCTCGGCATTGATGCGACATTCGATGGAATGCCCTGAAAATGTCATTTCACCGGCGGCTTCTTCCATGCGCTCGCCTGCCGCAATGCGAATCTGTGCTTTCACCAAATCGAGACCAGTAACAAACTCCGTAACCGTGTGCTCTACCTGGATTCGCGTATTCATCTCGATGAAGTACAGCGCACCATCGTCATCCATCAGAAACTCGACCGTCCCCGCGTTGGTGTAGTCAATCTTCTCAAGGGCTTTCACCACTTTATTGCCAAGATCTTTTCGCTGCTTGGCGTCAAACACCGGCGACGGCGATTCCTCAATGAGCTTTTGATGCCGCCGCTGAATCGTGCACTCTCGTTCACCCAGGTGGATGACTTTCCCATGCTGGTCGCCAAGGACTTGGATCTCAATATGTCGCGGATGTTCCAGGAATTTCTCCACGTACACCGCGGGATTCGCAAACGCCTGTTGGGCTTCACTCCGCGCAGTCTGATAGGCAGAGAGCAGTTCGTTCTTGGTGCGCACGACGCGCATCCCGCGCCCGCCACCACCGGCCGCCGCCTTCAGAATCAGGGGATACCCGATGCGCCCTGCTTCCTTTGCAAGCTGCTCCTCACCCTCGACGACTCCGTCGCTTCCCGGAATCGTCGGCAAGCCAGCGGTCCTCATTTCCCGGCGCGCGCGGTCCTTCTCGCCCATCATCTCGATCACTTCAGGCTTCGGTCCGATGAAGGTAATCTCCGAGGCCTCGCACACTTTCGCAAAATTCGCGTTTTCAGACAGAAATCCGTACCCGGGATGAATCGCGTCCACATTGGTAATTTCCGCCGCGCTGATGACTTGCGGAATATTCAAGTAGCTTTCGCTGCTGCGCGGCGGGCCGATACAGACGGCCTCGTCTGCAAATCTTACATGCAGTGAATTGCGGTCCGCCTCGGAATACACTGCTACGGTCGCTATACCCAGTTCTTTGCACGCACAGATGACGCGCAGGGCGATCTCTCCGCGATTGGCAACTAGAATTTTCTGGAACATAGTTGAGCGAGCTGGCTATCTCTTCCGGCTTGGTCGAATCCCGAACAACGGCTGACCATACTCCACTGGTTGTCCGTTCTCTACGAAAATACGAAGCACTTCCCCACTCACTTCCGACTCAATTTCATTCATCAGCTTCATCGCTTCGACAATGCACAACGTCTGCCCGGCATTCACGTGCGCCCCGACCTTCACAAACTCCTCGGTCCCTGGACTCGGTGAAGAATAGTACGTGCCCACGATCGGCGATTTCACTAAGTGGACATCCTCTCCACCCCGCGACTCCGCCACAACTTCTACCGCTTCAGCTAGTTCGCCTGGGGGGGGAGACCCTAGGGCAGCCGGCACAATGATCTCCGCGGCGGCTCTCGGCGCCGCTAGGACCGTGTGCGCACCGGGTTTTTTCAGCCGGATTCGCAAGTCCCCTCTGGAGTACTCAAATTCCTCGAGGTTATGCTCGCCCATGAACTTCAATAGTTGTTCGATTTGCCCGATGTCCGGGCTGGCAAACGACCTGCTGCCACTCGTCTTAGACGGCTTTTTCCGTTTCATGCCTTTTTCAGAGTTCGATGAGATCCCGCTTTAGGCGGGTTAAGACTTCACTGCCCTTGGCGCTCACCGCGACGTCATCCTCGATCCGAATGCCGCCGATTCCTTCCACATAGACGCCAGGTTCTACGGTGATCACATTACCCGATTCCAGACGAAATTCCTGTCCTCGTGCAACCCGCGGTTCCTCGTGCACTTCGAGCCCCAAGCCATGCCCGGTGCTATGCACAAAATACTGTTCTAATCTGCTTTTCTTAAGGACTTCTCGAGTCGCCGCGTCAACTTGCCCACAGGAGGCACCGGCCTGTACTGCTGCTACTCCGGCCGCCTGCGCTTCCTGAACTGCCGTATACCAACTACGAACACGTCCTGGTGCGCGACCTAGACACACTGTACGTGTCATATCGCTGCAATAATTGCCGAGTATAACACCCAGGTCTAGCACCACCAACTCATTTTTCCTCAGGCGTTTGGCGGTAGGCCTCGCATGCGGCAGCGCGGCTCTGGTGCCCGATGCCACGATCGTCTCAAACGCGGGTCCGCTGGCCCCCAGCTTGCGCATGTGATATTCAATTTCCGCGGCAACCTCGCTCTCTCGCATTCCCGGCCTTAGCATTTTGATCGCCCGCTCCATTACCGCGTCTGCCAGAACCGCCGCCTTGCGCATTACGGCCAATTCTCCGGCATCTTTTCGCCGCCGGAGGCCCTCGACAATGCCTTGCGCCTCAACCGTCTTGCAGTTCGTGCCAGCGCCTTTCCGCACTGCCTGGCACTCGGCAACGGTCAGCTGCCGCGGATCAAATCCAACTTTCCCGAGCTTTTCTCGCCTCAAAAATTGGCCGAGCGCCGGGTATAGCAAGCCCTTCTGCAATTGAATCTTTACGCCATGAGTCTCCTGTTTCGCTTGGAGCGAAAACCTTGCATCCGTGATAAGGATCGTCGTGTCGACGGTGACGATCATGCCCCCGGATTCACCCGTAAAGCCGCTCAAGTAAAACCAATTGGCCCGGTTCGTCACCAACAGGCCATCGAGGCCGCGTGATTTCATCTGAGCGGCCACGGTTTTCCGTCTTTTCAGGTAATCTGCGGTCATAAAAAAATCGGGGAGACTTGTGTCTCCCTGATTTTGCTGCATTGAATTTGTTCTGTCTTTTGCCTACGATCCGGCTTCACACTTCCGGCCAAGTTCAGCCAGGAATGATTCGTGGCGTAAGGAAGAACAGCAGTTCCTGTGATTGCACCGTGGTATTGGTGCGCCTGAACAGGTGCCCGATGAGCGGCAAGCTGCCTACGATCGGCGTCTGTGTGATATCGGTCTCTTGTTGGCTGATGATGATGCCGCCGATGACCACCGTTCCGCCATCTGCAACCAGCACTTTGGTCTCTGCTGCTTGGGTGTCCAAGGCCGGAATACCTTGAACGCGGGGAATACCGTTGTCGATCTGGGTGTTTTCCACCAGCACATCCATGAAGACGGTGCCTTCGGCCGTAATTTGCGGCGTCACCTCGAGTTTCAACACGGCGTCGATGTACTGCACGGAGATCGTGTTGTTGATCGTGGTCTGAATTGGAATCTTTGTACCCTGTTTGACGGTGGCCTTCTCGTTGTTCTGGGTGATGACCTTGGGTTTTGAAAGCAATTTGCCCACGCCTTTCGACTCGGCGGCAGAGATGAACAGGTCCACGGCAAAGTTTGGCGAACGTTGAAGGAATGAGAACCCGCTGGTCGGTACGCTCGCAGGGAGGTTCACGTTGAAGGGAATGCCTGGGGATGAGCCGCCGCCCGAGCCGCTGCTCGGCGTGGCTACCAGTGGGGGGGCCGGCAAAGCTGTCCCCGTTTGAATGGGGCTCACACCCACGGCTGGGTTGCCACCGTAGATGGACCGGCCGCTCGTGGTGGTCCCGGCAAAACCCCACTGCACGCCGATGTCCTGCGCAAAGGACCGGGTAGCCGAAATAACTCTCGCTTCAATTTCCACCTGCTGCGATTTGCGATCCAGTTGGCGGATCAGGTTATCAATCGTTGGTATGACCGAGGGAATGTCGCGGACAATCAGCTGGTTCGAACGGTCGTCAGCAAGAATGTCTCCGCGGGGTGACAAGAACTTTTTGAGCGTATCTTTCATTGTCGCGGCCTTGGCGTAACTCAAAACGCGAGTCACCGTCACCGGCGCTACTGCTTCTGCCTGGGCCTTCTCGAGATCTCTGATCGTTTCCGCTTCTTTTTTCAGCGTGTCCCGCGTTGCGATGCGCAACACGTTCCCGCTGAACTGCTTGTCCAGGCCATTATTCTGCAGAACGATATCGAGTGCCTGATCCCAAGGCACTTCATCGAGCACGATCGTCAAGGTGCCCTTGACGTTTGGATCGAGCACCACGTTCAATCCGCTGATCTCATGGATCAGTCGAAAGAAGTCTTTCAGATCGACATCCTTCAAATTCACCGAAATCGGCTCACCCGTATAGCGGCCGGGAGTATTGGTTACTAGCGATCCCGTCGACTGTCCTGTGGCCATGGTGGTTGCCGCTGTCGTCGCCTGATTGGCCGCCTGCTGTGCGGCTTGCTGTGTGTCCGGACGAGCCGGCTGCTCTTTCTCGGTCATCCGGGCAAGCACAACCGTTGGTTTGGTCAATTCGCTTGGCAAGGCGAAGCGCGGGGCCACCACATTTGTCGCTTGGCTGGCCCGCCCGTTCACTCGTGGGGCCGCTGCGGTGTACGGAATCTCCTTTTTTGGTTGTTCTTGGGTAGTCGAGTTGGTCTGCGTTGCGGGCACCGTTTGCGGTTGCGCGTCGGTGGCGAAGTACACCACCACCGCTTCGCCTTCGTGCGCGATCTGATAGGGCGCCGCCGCCGTTAAATCGATCACCACCCGAGCTACGTCGGGCTTGAACTGGCCCATCCGTACGCCGCGCACCGGTGCAGACACCCCCGGTATCGAGGTCTTCTGTACGCTCATCTTCGCGCCGTTGAAATCCAGAACCAGTCTCTCCGGGTTCTGCATTCGCGCCGCGTGAACGTCCAGGCGTCCTGCCCCCTCCACGCGAATCGCTGCGCGCTGTGGCTCTTGCATGATGGCCACGCTTGAGATCACCGCGGCAGTCGAGGTCGCGCCAGCGGGCTCCTGTCCGCGTGCCACGGGTGAGCCCCCGCTCACCAGAATGCCCGCGAGTATCAGGCAGCCAATTTGATAGGCCGGCCGGTTCGTCTTCATTGCTGTTCTCCTGCACTGGAGTAAAGTCTCTTGTTCACTTGGCGCTCCACTGGTTTTCCGAATGCATCCTTGCCCAACTCATGGAACGACACACTGTCCATCCCAATCTTTTCTACTTTTCCATCGTAAAGCTGGTCGCCCTCGCGCAAAAAGTAGGTGCGCGACTGCGGGTTGGTAACTACTGCAATCATCCCATTTGGCGAGCGCACGATCCCGTCCAATCGTATCGTTCCCACCTGCAATCCTGCTTTGCCGGGCGGTAAATTGGCTGCGTTTTTGGCTGCGGCATCTTGCCGGCTGGTTAACGACTCGAAGGGATCTCGCCTGGCTACTTTGTCAGTCGATTCCGCCGGCGCTGAAGGCGCCGTGGACTTTGCCGACTTCTTCGCCGTCGACTTCGGGGATGCCGTTTTCGCCGCAGGTTTCGTCGCCGGCGCTGTTTGTGTCTGCGCGTACAAACCGCTTCCGGCGGCTGCCAGCAGACTTCCGAGTACCAGTGTTTTCACTAGACGCATGGCTCGCTCATTCCTGCTCACGGTTTACCCGCTGGCTGAGTAGGATTTGACCCCGGTTTTGCCGCAGCAGCCGCGGCGCTCGGTGCCGTATCAGCCGGCTTTGTGAAATACGTCGTTATGGTAAAGATCCCCGTCACTGTCGTTCCAGGGCGGAGTGGATATTTCCCGCCTTTGGCCGCGGTTGCGTTCGGGTCGTCAAACTGTAGATCCCCTACGTTAATGATTCTCGACAAGCGGCTCAGACGAGAGAAGAAATCCAGGATGTTGAAGTACGGCCCATCGGCCTGCGCTTCAAACGGCATTTCGTAGTGATATTCCTTCGTCTCTATTTTTCCGGCCGTCAGTCGCCGCAACTGCACGTTCGATGCGCTCGCCGCTCCTTGCACCTGGCGGATAAATTCGTCGACTTCCTTATCTTCCGGTACGATGGTCTTCAGCGTATCCAACTGCTTGTTCAACGCATCCATCTGTTGTTTCAATTCTCCGTACCGCTGTTTGTAAACCTGCAGTTGCGTCACTTCCTGATTTAATTTCGTGCGGTCCGTCACGGCTTTGTCATAGTCCGCGCGCGCCTGCGCCACGGGTGAAAACGGCAGATACAACCCAGCGAGCACCAAGATCACGGCGATCGCCAGCGCCAGAAGTCCTTGCATGATTACCGACATGTCTTTGAAAGGATTTGCCATGGCTCCTCGTTATCCTTTCTTCGCCGGTGCCGGGGTGCTCGGCACAGCCTGCGACGGCGCACTGGTGGTCTTGGTCTGTGCCGTTACCGGGGTGTTTGGTGCAATTTCCGCATTGATGGAGAACAGGAAGGTTTGAACCGCTCCGTTCTTGTCATCCTGCTTCGCATCCTTGATTTCGATCTTCTGAAAATAGCCAGAGCGCTTCAGCGCGGTAATAAAATTCGCCACGGAATTTAGCGACGCCGAAGATCCCTCGAGGGTAATCGCCGGGCCTTTCTTGGTCATCGAGGTCAGCCACAAATTCTCCGCTCGGGAGACGGTGTTGGCGACCTCGTCGAGTAATTCCTGGCCGCCCGTGCGATCTCGCTGCAATTGTTCGATCGTACCCACACGTTGTTGCAGAACTTGTTTCTGTTTTTCGAACGCTTCCACTTGCAGCTTGATCTGCTCAAGCTCCGTCTTCTGCGCCGTAAGCGTCTTGATCCGGTTGTTCTCTTCCGCCAACTGGGTCTGCCAGGAATGGTAGAAGTAAAAGAGGAACAGTCCGCCGAGTAGCACGCCCGCCGCGATGAACACGAGCGGCAGCGCTGCCCCCGTATCCGCCGTTCGGCGTGTGGCTTTCGGCCGCGTTTGTCCAAGTAAGTTTATGCGGATCATGGCTAGTCGAAGCTCCTCAGGGCCAGACCTACGGCTACTACCAGTTTTGGTGCCAAATCCCGAATCTGATCTTCGCTATGCTTTGCTGGATTCAGCAACACTTTACGGAACGGGTTTAATTCCTCCACCGGCATGGCGAATTCTTCCCGCAGCAAGTCGACCAATCCCGGCACCCGGGCAGTTCCACCGGCAACCATAATTCTTTGAATATTTTCTCCGCTGGCTGTTGCGCGGAAAAAGTCGAATGTTTTTTGAATTTCTAGGGTCAGAATGTCAGACACGCTGCGCAAGATCTGGCCCTTCTGCTCGTCTGTAACGCTCGGCAGTGTTTCGCCCTTCTTCAAACGCTCCGCGTCGTCAAAGCTCAAGTCCAGTTCTTTCTGCAAAGCGTCGGTGTACTGGTTGCCCCCCACGCTGACGTCGCGCGTAAACAGTGGCACGCCGCCGCGCACGATATTAATATTCATGACGCTTGCGCCGATATTTAGCAGCGCTACGGTCTGCCCGGCATCCGGCTCGTAGTTCACTTCAAAGCAGTTCTGCAGACCAAACGCATCAATGTCCACAACGACTGGCGTCTTTCCGGCCTGCGCCAGCACGTTTGTATGATTCAGAATCTTGTCTTTCTTTACCGCAACCAGCAGCACGTCCATTTGCGAATCCATCGCTTCTAGCAACTGGTAGCTGAGGTTCACGTCGGCAATGTCGAAGGGAATATGTTGGCTGGCTTCGGAAGGAATCCGGTCGTACAACTCTTCTTCCGTCATCAGCGGCAAGGGTACCCGCTTCACAATCACCGAGTGCCCGGATACGGAAGTCGCCACATTCTTGGTCTTTATATTTTCTGTATCGAAAATCTTTGTAATTGCGTTGGCTACCTGCGGGGCATCCATGATCGCGCCGTCCACCACGGTGTCCTGAGCCAGCGGCTCCATGCCGAAACTGACGAGCTCGTAACCTGCCTTCGTCGATTTCAGTTCAACCGCTTTGATTGAGCTCGAACCAATATCCAGCCCTACCAACTGCTTATTCTTCTTTCCCCCAGGTAACCACATATCGCGCCCTCTTTCCCTCTCGGCTGAGTCAAACTAACGACGTCTGGCAACCACCTGACTCATCTTGCGTTCCATCCACCGATCCAGGATTGTCTTCCTTAGTTTCCAACGATTTCCCAATTTGAAAGCCGGTATTTCGCCCTCTGTGATGTACCGGTACAGCGTATCGGGGCTGATGCCCAGATACTGCGAGGCCTGCCGTACATTCATCACTTCGCGCGATTCGCTCAAGAGAAACGCCATCCTGTTCCACAACGCCTATAAGTTGCAAGCGCCCCAGCATCCTCAGTTCGTTCCGCGTTTTACCCCGGGAGTGCCGGCCTTGCAAAAGTTATGTCATCCCCGAACGTGGAGCGTCAAGGATTTCTCTATGGCAGTTGTCCTAAAAATGGCGGTTATCATAGGCAGTTCACCTGGTATCGTAGGCAGTCCACCCAATATCTGGAGTAGCATAGCTCTTAGTACCACTATATCTTGTAGTTTTCCCGGGTAAGACCCCTGTCCCGGCGGACGGTTATCCTTTGTCCCCATCTCGTTCATCTCTTTCCGGTTCCTTCTCGGGGCCCCCGTCCGTTTTTGTATTGCAAAATAGTTTCGATCCCCTTTTGGGGCAGGCGAATGGGTGCGGTGTAGGTAAGGGCGTTCTTCCTGCGTTACGCCTCTTCTCCCCTCTCAGCCCCCGTGCTCTGCTCTCTCTGGCTGCTGACTGTCGACGGTTATCGGTCGCCTGCTAAATCCCCAAACTCCTCCACAATCCATCCACCCGGCTTTTGGTCTTCTCGTCCATCAACATCTCATCTGGCCATGGTCTGTTAAATCCCT
>Ga0074046_10001129_pt1 | contig 24640 bp, 21 predicted proteins | sample BogForMeECP23OM3_FD_94441 | JGI IMG/M metagenome (GOLD analysis project Ga0074046, IMG submission 94441) | Bog forest soil microbial communities from Calvert Island, British Columbia, Canada - Bog Forest MetaG ECP23OM3 | ecosystem: Environmental > Terrestrial > Soil > Wetlands ...
AGCCGGGTCCACGCCACAAACGATGGAAACCGGTGCTTGTAACGCTTTGTTGGTAGCCGCGTTCCACGTGCCCGATGCCACATAGCCACCCACGTAAAGTGAAGACGGATTATCGCGAATCCGTTCCAGGCGGATAACCGCCAGCGGGTGTGGGTCCATGCAAGTGCCCGTGGGCGCGGCCAGCGTATCCAGGGCATTGAACGGTCCAGCCGCCAGGAACGCCGGTGGGTTGGGATTCTGTGCCGCCAGCGGAAGTGGCGCAGGCGCTGCAGTCATGGGCACCTTGGGCAGTGGGTAACCGTACGCAATGGTGGCCAACTGATTGCCGGCAACGGTGTAGCCGCCAGCCGGATTGCCTGGGCCGGGCACGGGCGGTACATACATACCTTTCAAAGGATCCATTTGCGCGCAGGAAACAGTGGATACGCACGTCGCTGTCCCAACGGCGGGCCACTGTGGGTTGAGGTTCGTGCCGTCAAGCGATTGCGGAACCGGGTCGATATTCCGGCCTACGTAGCCGTAGCTCAGGATTTCCACGGTCACGTCTTTCCAGGTGCCGCAGGGGCTGCCATAACCTAGCTGCTCTTCAATCTTGAGATAACCCTTGATAACGGGATACGGATTCGCTCCGCCTCCGGGCAACCAGTAACCGTCCTGGGGGTTATATGCCCCGCCCGGACCGCCTAACGCACCAGAAGCGGCCAGAGGCAGCGGGGTGACTCCGTTGGCGATCATTTGATTGTATAGAGCCACGAGCGGCGCATAAGTCGAGGCCGGCCACGTGCTCGGCTGGCTAGCCATCTTGCTCAGATCAAACGGCTGCGTTGACCCGTCGATGCACGGAAGATTCATGATGTCGGCAGGGTCGTCAGAAAGCAGAACCTTCAAGCTCGCTTGGGCAAAATAGCGTTCCCCGGTAACATTCGCGGCTTCTCCGCTGAGGGGCCGTCGAATCAGGTCAATCTCCTGGGTGGCGCCGCTGCCGATGGTAACGATACCCAGGTTCAATTGCTTTGCCCCGGTAGAGAAGCTTGGATGTGCGCTTCCCTGCCCGTTGATTAAGTTACTGTTGTAGTAGGTTGGGGCATTGCCGGTGGAGATGGTGGGCCAATTCGCGTTTGCGCCTGACCCGAGCGTTCCGGTGAGACTACCTTCGCTGGGCTGTAATGGCCTGTAGTTCGACCCGCCCGGCTGAGTTGTGATTTGCACAGTGCCGGTATAGTTCACGCTGGTCGGCCAACCATTTTCTAGATTTGTGCGAATAACGTCCTTGTAAGCGTCCACCTTGTCAGAGAGTGTGAGCGTGGATCCCGCAGCCAGAAAGAGGTTGCCGTTGGTGTGCGTACGTCCACCGAAATTGAAGTTTGGCCCGGGGAAGAAGCTTAGGTCGGTATCGGAGAAGATTCCGAACTGAAACATCGGGATTCCGACAGTCTGAACGGTGCGCTGCAGCTTTGCCTCGCGGCCTTCCGTGGTGCGCGCATTCACGACCATCGTGTATTCCGTCAGCAGCGCGGTCATACCGGAATAAGGACCGGACTTGATCGTGGAGATCGTGGGAGCGGGGTTGCCATTGGCATCGACCGCTCCGGGTGTGATGGTGTAACCGCTGGTGCCATTGCTGTTTAGGAACTGAATGCTTTTGCCGTTCCCTAACCAAATCAGCGGTGGATTCAGTTCCACGGCGTTAATCTGGGCGGCAGTCGGTGAATAAGTCTGCGAGAAAAGGTCACCGAGGTTTGCCGTCATCTGCTCCATTCCCGCTTCCGCACCGTAGAAAGCGGTTACGTCGTCGTTGTTGGAGCCGGCGAGCTGTTGATTGGTCATCAACAGCACCGTGAAGCCAACCAGCAGGCTGGACATCAGGAAGAGCAAGAGAAGCGTGGTAATCAGAGCAATACCCGCGTCGTCCCGAAGGCGCTTGGATTTTTTGAACAGATTCATGCTCATTTCATGCTCCTCTTATTGGTAACGATTCACGTAGGCCAGGCTGCGCAGGCTGACCTGAGTCATCAAATTGCTTCTGGCATAGATCGTGTTGTTGCCCTGCTTCACCGGGTGACTCGAGCGCGCGCCAAGATAGACGTTCACCGAGCGAATGTTTGATTCCGAGTCCCCGAGAGGAACGGAGGATTGATTCGCAGGATTATTCACTCCGTCGACAAAGTTATAGGTGAACTGCAGGTTTTCCAGGGTCTCTCCAACGGGCGTCGGCGGGTTCATGTTCACCTGACGGATCAGGCGCGTGTAGGGAGGACTGGTGATGTTGTCCAAGTAATAGCTGATCATCCAAATACGCGTGGCAAGAGTGGTAGGAAAGCATGCCGGGCCACCGCCGCATGCTGCTCCCCCGACTTCCAATTGCTGGATGGTGCCGGCGGTTTCATTCCGGCCATTCAAGTCAAAGGCGTCTCCGGCCTGGAAGGTCAAAACCTGGCCGGCCACACCAGTAACCGTCAGGAGCGCGGTGCTTCCCCCTCCAACGTTATTGGTGAACATGATGAGGTCGCCGGGATTGATCAAGATCACGCTGCCAAGTGCCGGATTCGTCAGGTTCACGCACGTGACGTCAAAAGTGACGGTGAGGGTGGTGCCGGACAGTTGCAGTTTCCCAGCCGGGCATCCCGGATTTGCCGGCGGGCCCGGTGTGGCAGGCTGATTGACAGGCTTGCCGTCCAAGCCAGCCGTATTGTCGGCATAGAGGATGGTGATTTCGTCCGTGATGCTATTGGGGTTAGCGGGCGTGCCGGCAATCGCATCCGGAGCGGTAATCGCGGGTCCCATCATGCTGCCCGGCTCAACCGCGGGGATCGAGGATTCGCACGTAGCACCCGGATATGGAAATGTGCTCGTACCGCCCAGCATCGGCCGGTTGATGCGTGGAGTGGTACCACAAGGAGCCGTGAACGGTATGGGAATACCGCCGGTGGGAATTCCCGTGCCTGCCTGCTGCAGGTCCAGCTGGATCATATTCAATCCAGCGCGGAGGTTTTCGCTTAAGTCCGCACCTTGCGTGACTACCTGGTTGGACTGCGAAGCGCCCTGGAACGCAGAGACCGCGGCATACAGAAGGGCCATGGTAACGCCCATGGAGATCATCAATTCGACCAGGGTAAAGCCCGCGATTTTTCTTTTTTGTTCGAAGTTCATCAAAGGCCTCACGAAAAGTTGGAAATCAGGCTTTGCAGCGTGTACGTCGAAGTTTGCCCCTGATAGGTCCACGTGATGGTCACCAGGATCGTCTTCAGGTTAGGAGTATTGGCCGAGGGAGTGATAGCGATGGTGCGCGTCATGAATGGGTTCAAATTGATCGATACGTCATCCGCGGTTCCAAAGATCTGGTCGGGGCCCGGGGCGATAACGATGCTGTCCGGATTGGTGGCGTCGTCATCCGCTGTGCCGAACAGGCCGTCAGGTCCGGCGGCCAGCAACGGCTGCGGGCCGTCCATGAAGATTCCGCCAGCGCTCACGTTGGCGATTTGAGCGGAACTGACCATGCGCGTATCGCGCGCGGTGAATATGCTCTCCATCGCTTCTTGCGCCTTTTGTTGCGCAATGTATTGCATCTGCGTTTGCGAGTTGGCCTTAAGACCTTGCGTGAATATGGGAACCAACGAGAGGATGCCCACGGTCATGACCGCCCCGGCAACCATGCACTCGATCAATGTGAATCCTTTTTGCTTTCGAAGCTTGAAAAATTCCTTCATCGGTTACTCCTTATTCGGTCCAATAGCCCGTCATAACAGGGCTGGTGGCTGTGAGAATGTAGGTATAAGGACGAACGCGCCCCGTGCTTCCCATGACCGTGACCGCGCGCGCGGTGTCCGCTCGGTTGGGAATACCTGTGAAGATTGTTCCGTTGTACGGTGTCGTGCCGAATTCATCGCCGCCAAACTGACCAGTCGAGGAAAAATACATGAGTGGAGGGCCACCGCTAATTCCTCCGATACACACAGCAGATGCCGATGACGAAGCTCCACAGGTTCCAAAGTTCATGGGCGTGTCCGGCACGCCGGTTTCGATCAAATACTGTGTCTGGCTTGGCAGCGGCACCGTGACGATCGGACCATCAACGTCGCCCGCCACCAGGGGCCGCGCTTTTACCTGATAGCTCAGAGTCTGTGGGCTGGCGCCGACATTAAACGTCACCTGAACAGCGCGGCGTTGCGCCACGGCCAATTGACGCGCCACGCGCATTTGGCCGATGACCACGTCCATCGCGGAATTCGCACGATAGCTCTCCATCGTTCCGTAGCTCTGATACATCGTGATGGCAGAGAGAACGGAAATGATACCAATGGCGATTACTGCCTCGAGTAGAGAGAAGCCTTGCTGATTGCGCTTTTCATTTCTCATGGGCGACTTCCAATGCCTCGGTAAACTTTTCTCCAAATGACCTCAGTGGCAGAGCCAGGTGCTTCGCGACATCAGAAATTTCGTGTCGATACCCGGTTTCAAGCGCCTTATTCCAACGCGTCCACCGGATACACCTACTCCGCCAATACTCGGTCCTGCACCATAGGTAACTCATTCGTCTGTGTGGCCACAACTGGACGAAAGTACTGGTTCAGAGCAGCCGTGGCGCACCCGTCCGCACGTTCCAGTAGGACAGTTACGAAGGTTTCCATTCAGGAGAGCGTGGAGAATCCGCAAGACGTGGTGCTCGGGGGCGCTTAAATCCTTGTGAAACAGGCACTTTTGCTTGATTGCCGCGTGGAAATGTTCCGCCCAAATTTGCCGTTTGGCCGACAGTGCGACCGCGATCCCAATCTCAAAGTCCCAATCTCTATAGTACTTTTGGTGTTACCGCTGGGACACCAATTTCAGGAATTTGCACCTGGGAACACCGAAGAAAGGCTTCACGCTATCTCATTCAGCGACGGCGACAGGTAAGTCAGGGTCTTGGTGTCTGTGCCTTATCAGATAATCCAGACGCACCCAACCGCCACCGGCAAGGACAATGATCAGAGGTTCCACCAGCGGGATTCGAAGCCGAGTGTTCATTACAAACGGCAGATGAACCAAGGTGATCCCTACGAGGTAGAGAATCACCCAGGCTGCAAGGTCAGGTCGGGTCTTCCTAAGGTGATGCAAACCTCCCATGGCTACGGCCACGACAATCCAGTAGAGCGAAACTCCCGCGATCCGAATGGCCCGTTCGGTCGCTGGTAGCGATTGGGTGTGCAGAAACTGGTCGGTACTCAACCAGAAGTCTGCGATTTTCTTAGCAAGTAGCGGAACCGCGTTCCATCCTTGTTCCCTCCATAACTGGGGAACAACTCGCAGTGCATGGCGGTTGAGGTCCGTTTCTGAGGGCAAAGCAAGTCGCGCAGAATCGTTTGTCTCCAGGTCTTGAACGCACCATCCCATCGCTGCCTTGAGCTTCTCGGTATCTCCAGGCTGTGTTCGACCTTCCGTATTAACTACCCCTTGCACGGCGTTCGCCCCAGTATGGGTTGCATAGAGCACATGCCCAGGAAAAACCGAAGCGTTGCGAATCATCCAAGGCAAAACAACGAGAGCAGCTAGCAACATCACCGCCGCACTTCGCAGGACAACCGAACCTTTCCGCCGGCCTCCGATGACCGCCCCCAGGGCAAAGAACGGCAGGATCGCTGCATTGAAACGCATCAGCGACTCCAGGCCGGCAATCAAGCCTAGACCGCATGCCGAACGCCCGTCCCCCCTTTCCTGCTGCTCGACCAAAAACAGAAGAAACAATGCTGTCAAAAATGTGGATACGCACTCGGTCATCAACTGCGCTGTCGAGAAAATAAGCGTGGGCAAATAAAGGCCAAAAACGAGCGTAGCTCGTTGTCCCTCCCGGCCAAAAATGCGTCGCGCTATGGTTGCGCAAGTGACCACGGTGAGCAGTCCCACAATGAACTGCAAAACGCGAACCGCGGTGATGTAGTGGTGTCCGAACACTTCCATGAATCCTGCAAGAAGCGAAGGATACCCAGGTGGCCGAAACGCCGAGGGCTGTCCCGCATACGTAAAGCCTTTGTGCAAAAGCAAGTTCTCCGCGAGCAGCGCATAAACAGGGGCGTCGCTTCCTCCGCTGTGAAACGTCAACTGCCGGCTGTCCGCTGCCAAAACGAATCCCAAACGAAATAAGACTCCGAGAATCACGAGAAGCAAAAACGCCCACGTGTGCTTGAACAGCATTGGCTCCCAGTCTGAAAAAGTGCGGGAAGACGGTCCTCGGTAATTGACCGCTTCTTCTTCGGCACTATTCTACTGTTCCTACATCCAGAAATCGAAGAACCACCGAAGACAGGCGGTTATTACCGGACGGCAACTGTACGACCGACGGAAGGCAAACGTGTGAGCCACTCGTCGACTGAAGGCGCGCTTTGCATCAATTGCGTTCAGGACGAATTCGGTCAGAAACCGGACAGTTGTCTTGGGCATCGTATATTTGCCGGCGGTAGCACATCGCATGAATACACCGACGGTCAAGAATCCACGGGACACTTTTGCAAAAGGAGATTTTATGGCAGAAGAGAGCAAGGATCCGGCTGTCCTAGGTCACATCGACAAGTTGGTCAAGGAAGAAGAGCGCCTCTATGCGCAGGGTGAACTGTCGGCTGGCGACCGTGGCCGCTTGGCCAAGATAAAGGTTGAGCTGGACCAGTGTTGGGATTTGTTACGCCAGCGGCGGGCCTTGCGAGAGTTTGGTCGTGATCCAGATCAAGCGAAAGTCCGACCGGCAACAGTCGTCGAGGATTATGAGCAGTAATGGCACCTTAACGCTCTATTTAACAGACGACCTTTGTGCTGGCTTTGGCAAGGAGCCGATTAGAATCGATCAACAGAAACTCCAAGTCGCTATTCGTCGAGCGAAAGAGTTTTGCAGATAGCTCGACGGCAATAAGCATTATCCCCCGACACGTGAGGCTGCGTGCCTGATCTAACGACGGACACTGCCGAGTTCCTGTAATCATTCGACGACAAAGACGGTTTGTGGTGCACCGGCAGTTGAAGTCGCGGCATAAGTGTTGTTGAATGAAAGGGTAGCCAAGGGATGCGCCCGTAGCTCAGTTGGATAGAGTGTCTGCCTTCTGAGCAGTACGGCGTTGCGGCTTTTTCGGCTGACCTTACTCTGTGGGCCTGTAGCTCAATGGATAGAGCACTGGACTTCTAATCCAGTGGTTGTCGGTTCGAGTCCGACCAGGCCCGCCATTTTCACCCGACAGAAACGCCTTTTTTTGCACTTCGGGTTATCCAGAACAGTGGCTGGTTGTTGGCATGACAGAACACACAACGAGGTCTGGACGAACGGTCCAGACCTGTTCAATGGCTTTCAATTCTCGCGAAATCCTTGCTCACAAACGCAGTTATTACCTGCCTTAGTACCGATTCGCCGCGTTTCTGCCTGAGAATTGCCAGCGCTTTGTTGTTCTGTGGGCGCCGGTTCTTCCGCGTGTTGTCTTGATAGATAAAGAGTTACAAGCAGTGGATCGGTGACCTACAGGAATTCAACCAGAAATATGTTGGGCACCGACGGTTTGGCGGAATGTTTGCACCTTGACCTTTGTCAGCCCTAAATAACATCGAGAGACAAGAAAGCCATGATGAAAATCTTAGTTGTCGACGACAGTTCCAATGAACGCAATGGGCTATGCCGGCTGCTCGAACGCGCCGGCTATGAAGTGCGATCCGCCGCTGACGGAGTCGAAGCACTCGAGAAAATTCGCGAGAATCAATTCGATTTGCTGCTGGTTGATATTTGGATGCCGCGAATGAATGGCATAGAACTTTTGGCCCTTCTTCCGGAAGATTCGCGGCCGCGCGCTTTGGTGATCACGGGAGATGAATCGCCGGAGGTTCTTGTTCGTTCTCTTCGCGAGAAGGCCTATCTGTTTATTTCGAAGCCTGTAAAGCCCGATGAACTGCTCCGATTCGTCAGGAACACGCTCGAACTACCGCCAGGCCCCGATCCAATCGAAGTTGTATCGGCAGAACCTAATTGGGTGGAACTGCGCTTTCCCTGCGCGATTCAAATCGCGGAACGTATTGAGAATGTTGTTGACCATTTGAATCACGGTCTTCCACCCCATATCCGCCAGTCGGTCAAGATGGCCCTCCATGAGTTGCTTGTAAACGCCGTAAAGTGGGGCGGACATTCCGGTCCAGACGCGCAAGCCCATATTGAATATTTGCGCACCCGCAAGTTCGTAATGTGCCGCATTGCGGACCCCGGCGCCGGATTCGAGCCCTCCGAATGGCGGTATTCCACGCTCAATTCGCGAAGCCTGGGGGCAATCTCTCTCAAAGAGCCCCGTGCGGCGCTGGGATCGCGACCCGAAGGTTTCGGAATGAAACTAGCGAAGACCCTCGTGGACGAACTGGTCTACAACGAAGCTCACAATGAGGTCGCCATGGTCAAGTATCTGAATTAATGGCTTTTGCAACGTACTTTCTTGCCGGTGTGCTACAGGGAGGGTATCGAGGGGATACGGTGTTTGCTCTATAGTGCGTCGGTCTGTCCTCGTTAAGAATGGCTCGCAATGGTTGCTATGACTGCACTTTCCCTACCTGAGACAGTTCGGGTGAAAGCCAACCGGAAGGAGACACAGCTGTCTCGCTGGGCAGTAGCTTTTGCAACTGCTGCAGTCACAGCGATACTTTTGGCCCTGCTTGAGCCTGCCCTCGCCGTCTCAGACGCTGAAAGGTTTCTCCTCATTGTCACGCTGTTGGTACTTTTCCGGTCTCCATTCTGGCTTGCGACTTTCATTGACAATGTTAGGACGGACGGCGCGTGAAGATCGACTCAGCAAGTCCGGAAACCGAACTGCTCGCGCTGGCACGCGATGGCAACGAAGCGGCATTTACTGAACTTGTGCGCCGCAATTGGCGCATGATTTATCGAATTTCGCGCAGGGTTTTGAAGAATCACGAAGATGCGGAAGACAATCTTCAGAATGTGCTCGTCAAGATTTATCAGCGCCTCGATGGATTCGAACAGTCCTCGCGCTTCTCCTCGTGGCTATTCCGAGTCACCTTCAACGAAGCGCTCATGACCCTTCGACGCAACCGGTCACGGCGCCAGGACTGTTATGTGGACCTGAATTTCCTGGATGGCAAGGGCCAGGGTGTCGCGGATCTTCAGGACGTGCGCGTCAATAATGAAAGACAGCATATGCATCGCGAACTTGCTTTTAAAGCCATGCATCGCTTGAACCCTTCCCTGCGGCGCGCTTTTCTTCTCCACAAACAAGAAGGCTGGACGCATCGGGAAATGGCGGAAGAATTGGGAATCACGCAGGCGACTGCGAAAATGCGCGTATTTCGGGCTCGCAGGCAACTTCGTGAAGAACTGGAGCTGCTGATTCGTTGATTCGACCGCGCTCGTTCGAGATTGCGATTTCGATGCGATCATCGGGTGAAGTTGTGTGCGAATTGTCTCCGCTCTCCTAAGTGCCCAGATAATTCTGTCACTGGGAATATTGGACTCGATCGTGAAGAGATTTCTCGTTCCAGTACTTTGGCAAAATTTTTGAGAAGCTTATGAAAGATGCTGTAAGTTCAGCCTCCAACGCTGGATGCAAATATTTCGATTCAAGAATTGTTCTGGTGCTTCACCTGCAATGAAGATTGCTACCAGTCGCGAAAATTTTGAGGAGGCGTCAAACAAATATGAACGGGAAAATTCGAATGGCTTTTCACGGTATTTGCAGTCTAGGGCTCATGGCACTTTTGGTTACAATGGTATGGCCGGCACACGCAACTCCGGCTCACCCCTTTCTGCTGACCGCGACAGCTCAGCAGGACTCTCCGCAGGCTCAATCGGTCTCTGGGACAATTGCCTCCGTGGGTCGGAACACCTTCACCCTTACTCTCGGATCAACCACTTCCAATCCGGGAAGTCAAATGCAGCAGACTTCTCCGAAATCCATGACCTTCATGATTGATCAGAACACCACCGTCGAAGGCAAGCTCAAGGTCGGTGCCAATGCTGATGTAACTTACCGCCAAGACAACGGCAACAACGTCGCCATCAGCGTACGTGTTTCTTCTTCCGCTTCCTAATCGAGAATTGCAGTCACTGCAAATTGGGCCCTTCACAGCGCCGCTGTGGAGGGCCAACTTTTTGCAGACTTGTGTTTATGGGGCTGGGTACGAGTGTTGAACCGGTACGGCCCTACTTCAAGCCGTTCGATCCTTCTGACTTGCCGCCCGCGGCGTGTTCCGTCCCAACATCCGCGAAGGATGGATTCAGAGAAGCAGTGAGGTCATACGACTTTCCATGGTCGCTGACCTTAGTTATGAGCAGTTCGTAGCGAAATCCCTCGGGATGGTTTCTGCTTCTCAGCAGCGCGAGCAAGCCGGTAACTTCAGAGTCGGCATGGACAACGACTTCGTTTCCGGAAACCACCGGCGACACAACTTCACCTCGAAATGCTGAGCCATCGCGGTCTATCCCGGAATCGATCGCATCCAGCATTTTCACTTTCAGAACCGTGCCCCTCGGCAGAATGTCCGTCTCGTTTCCACCCGTTGGGTTCAGACGAGTCTGCAGGTGAAACGTTAGAATTGTCCCCGCAGCGACACATATCGGTTCGACGCTGGTATTCTGCGCCTGAACCTTAAGTATGAATCCACACAAAAAACACAAAGCCGCCAACGCAAATCGATACATGGGCCTGACCCTTCCTGACTCAAGCAATCAGCACTTAATTTGGAGTTTAGGTTCGCGCGTCAACCTGGTCAACGCGGAATCCGGGAACAAGTTACAAATCTTTCGATAGGAGGGATAAAGCTTTTTGTCAACGGACTTGGTTGGTAATTCTTACACACATCTAGGGGATTAAGGCTGTCAAGCTGGAGCCTTCTCCAGGCGGCGCTGCATTTCCTCTAACGACAGTCCCTTGGTTTCAGGGAAGGCCAACAGGACCACCACGAATTGCAACACCATCATCGCCGAGAAGAACATGAAGGGGATCGACCTCGACCACGCCGCCAGGGTCGGGAACGCAAACGAAATGGCTGCATTCATCAGCCAGTGCGTCAGGCTGCCCAGGCTCTGCCCTTTCGCGCGCACGCGGTTGGGAAAGACCTCACTCAGGTAAACCCAAATCACTGCGCCCTGCGAGAATGCAAAACTCGCGATGAAGCCCACCAGTAGCCAAACCAGCAGATCCTGATGCCGCTTCATGGAGAAAATCGCTGCCACCCCGGCAAGGCATGCTGCAGTCCCCACCGCTCCCACCAAAAGCAACTTTTTGCGTCCAAGCTTGTCGATCACCGACATGGCGATCACTGTAAACAGCAGGTTCGTGAATCCCACCGCAACCGCCTGCAGGTCGCCGGACACCTTGCTGAAGCCGGCGAACGCAAAAATATCGTTCAGATAATAAAGGACGGCGTTGATCCCCGAGAGTTGGTTAAACATGCCCACGGCGATCGCCAGAAAGATGGGGAAGCTATATTTACGCTGGAACAGTGGCTCATCGGCGTGTCCATGCTCTGCATCGATCGAAGTAACAATCTCCTGCAACTCCTGTTCGTAGTTCTGCTCCCCGGTCTCGCGCAACACCTCGCGCGCCTCGGCGACTCGCTGTTTTTTCACTAGCCAACGCGGGCTGCGTGGAATTGTAAACAGTAGGGCCAAAAACAGCGCTGCCGGCGCCGCCGCAACGCCCAGCTTCCAGCGCCATTCCGCATCGATCGAAAAATGTCCCAAACCCACCAGAAAATTGGATAGATAAGCCAGCAGGATACCTGTAACGACGTTGAACTGAAACACTCCGACCAGCCGGCCGCGCCAGTTTGCCGGTGCAATCTCCGCAATATACATCGGTCCCAGCACCGATGATCCACCAATCCCCAGGCCCCCAATAAACCGAAAGAAGACCAGGGCCGGCCAGTTCCAGGCGAACGCGCAACCCAACGAAGAAACAATGTAGAGCACCGCCATGATCCGCAGGCTGTCGCGCCGGCCGAATGCGTCTCCGGGAATGCCGGCGAACATTGCGCCGAGAATAGTTCCGACCAGGGCCGAAGACACCGTAATGCCGAGAAGCAACGATGCTTCCGAGGTATGCAGCATTTGAACGAGCCCGAAGAGCAAAGGCGGCAGCGTGTAAACCTTAACCAGATTGCTGGTGGTGCCGGAGATCACGGCGGTATCAAACCCGAAAAGTAGGCCGCCGAGCGCCGCCACTACCGTGCTCCGCATCAGGTAGGCGTTAATCCTCATTTTTTCTACCTTTCCAGTGTCCAAGATCTGCGCCCGTCCCGACTGAACCCTATCGCACGTCGAGGTAATGCGTGTTCGGCACATCCCGCAAATGCTTGGCCGCCAACTCCGGAGAAATATCTCGTTGCGGCATGGCCAGCAATTCGTATCCCACCATGAACTTTTTAACGGTCGCGGAGCGTAGCAGCGGCGGATAAAAGTGCGCGTGCAGGTGAAACCCCGGATAAGGCTTGCCGTCTGTAGGCCGCTGGTGAAAGCCCATGGTGTAGGGGAACGACGTTTTGAAAAGATTGTCGTAGCGGATAGTGACCTCGCGCAGGATTTGTGCCAGCCCTTCACGTTCCGCTTCGTCCAATTCCGGCAAGCTGCCCACGCGTCGCTGGCTGATGACTAAGGTTTCGTACGGCCAGATCGCCCAGAACGGAACAACGATTGCGAAATATTCGTTGGCGCAAACGAGGCGCTCCTGTTTCTCCAATTCCAGCACCCGATAATCCTCCAGAAGGCTGGAATTGTGCTGTTGAAAATACTCTTGCTGAGTACACACTTCTCGCGCCAGATCATCCGGCACATTTTCATTTGCCCAGATTTGGCAGTGGGGATGCGGGTTACTGCAGCCCATCATGGCGCCGCGATTCTCAAAAATCTGTACGCTGCGCATGTTCGGTTGCTCAGCCAGTTGCGAAGATTCTTCGCACCACGTGTCGACCACCGCCTTAATCTCGTCGACGCTCATGCGCGCCAGCGTCAGATCGTGCTGCGGCGAAAAGCACACCACACGGCACCGTCCCGCTTCACTCTGCGCTCGCAGCAATTCCCCTTCCCGTAAGTCCCCAGGGGGCGTGTCCGGGCGTAGCGCGGCAAAATCGTTGTCGAACACGAACGTGCTCGTGTACTGAGGATTCCTCGCCCCGCCCGCACGTTCATTCCCGGGGCAAAGATAACAATGAGGATCGAACGACAGAGAAGTTTCTGAGGGTGTGGGTTCGACTTGGCCTTGCCACGGCCGTTGCGTGCGATGCGGCGAGACCAGCACCCACTCTCGCCTTAGTGGATTAAATCGCCGGTGTGGGTGGATCCCCAATTCGAACTGGCCCATCGGATTGGCCGCTCCTATCGCGGCAACTTTGCAGCCTAGCTCGTGCTATAACCGTCGGGATGGTTCTTATGCCAAAGCCATGCGCTATCTAGAATCTCGTCCAAATCGGGAAATTTCGGCTTCCAGTTTAGTTCTCTTCGAATTTTTTCTGAGCTGGCGATTAACACTGCCGGATCACCTTGGCGACGCGGCGATTCCACAACCGGGATGGCACGTCCGGTCACCCGGCACACCCCTTCAATCACTTGGCGCACCGTAAACCCTTGACCATTCCCAAGGTTGTAGACCAATTGGCCGGAGCGATCGAGCGCGTCGAGAGCGAGCAGATGCGCCGCAGCCAAGTCGCTGACGTGGATATAGTCTCGCACGCAGGTGCCGTCTGCTGTTGGATAATCCGTTCCAAAGATTTCGATTTGCTTTTGCCGTCCCAACGCCACATTCATCAAGCGGGGAACTAGATGTGACTCTGGCTGGTGGGCTTCCCCGCGATCGGCCGACACCGCTCCAGCGGCATTGAAATACCGCAAGCTCGCATAGTGTAGGCCGTGAATCCGGTGGAACCATTCCAGCATTCGTTCTACCAGCAACTTTGATTCTCCATACGCATTTGTGGGCTGTAGCGCATCCTCTTCCTGAATCGGCGACCGCGTCGGGTTGCCGTAGAGGGCAGCAGTCGACGAAAACACAAAGCGATTTACGCCTGCAGAGAGCATCGCTTCCAGTACTGCCAGCGCATTTGCGGTGTTGTTCCGGAAAAATGTCTCGGGGAACTTCATGGATTCGCCGGCTTCGATAAAAGCAGCGAAATGCAGCACTGCATCAAATTGATGGCCCCGAAACAGTGCGGCCAGTTTTTCATTTTCAGCCAAATCGCCAACAACCAACTCCGCTCCCTGCGGCACCGCTTGGCGATGTCCCCGGCTGAGATTATCGATAACCGTCACCTGATGCCCGGCTTCCAGAAGTTGCTCGGCCACCACGCTGCCGATGTACCCCGCCCCGCCGGTAACCAGGAGCTTCATGACAAAAACACCCGCCCCACCGCGGACGGTCGTGTTGAGAAGCCGCACATGGCTGCATTCATGCCAGCAGCCTCACTCCGTCAGCTGCAGTGCACACATATATCTCGGGTCGCGCTCCGACCGCTTTCTCGTAACCCTCGGTCACTTGAACTTCGAATGCGTCCACTCTGTCGCTCCTTACAAGATTAATTGTGCAGCCTCCGAACCCCCCGCCCGTCATGCGTGCTCCATACACACCATCAATCTGATCGGCAAGTTCGACCATCGTATCCAACTCCCGACAGCTCACTTCAAAATCGTCCCGCAAACTGATGTGCGATTCCTTCATCAGTTGGCCAAATTGCGGCAGGTCTTGCCGGGTCAGCGCCTCAGCCGCCTCGATTACTCTTGCGTTCTCTGTTATCACGTGTCTACACCGCTTCCGAACAATCTCTGGCAGAGCCGTGCCATACTTTTCGAACTGCTCCATGGAAACATCGCGCAAAGCCGTGACGCCCGGCACAAGCCTCGAAAAAGACTGCGCCGCCAGCTCACACTCGCGACGCCGTTGGTTGTATTCTCCTCCCGCCAGACGGTGCCGCACCATTGTATTGCAGATCACCAACCGCACCTCTTCAGGAATAGGTTGATGGCGATATGCCAGCGACCGGCAATCCAGAAGTAGCGCGTGATCTTTCTGCCCATGAACGGAAACAAACTGATCCATGATCCCGCAGCGTGCTCCCACAAATTCATTTTCAGCGCGTTGGCACAGCAGCGCCATTTGCGCCCCCTCCATTGTCTCTTGCGCCATCTCTAGAAGCGCCTGGCACACCGCGACTTCCAGAGAAGCCGATGAACTTAAGCCGGCGCCTTGCGGCACGTCACCATCGATCAACAGGCTCGCTCCCCGCACACGAATCCCCCGTTCCGCCAATTTGCTCGCCACCCCCACCACATAATCAATCCAATGCCGGCGCGGCTCGGCTGGCAACTGTTGCAGGTCCAGTTCCACTTGTTCGGAGTAATTCTCTGAGAAGACGACCAGTTGCTGATCCGGCCGCGGCGCGATGGCTATGGTGGTATGGAATTGAATGGCAGCAGGCAGGACAAATCCATCATTGTAATCGGTATGTTCGCCGATCAGGTTCACGCGCCCCGGTGCCTGGATGCACTCAGGCTGAGTTCCGTAAAGCCGAAAAAATTTTGCATGGAGATCGCGAGCGGTTAGATTGGTTTTCTGCGCAGGCACCGGCCGAGGTCAGCTCCTATGCGCCAAGTATAACTGTGAAGGCGCGGCTCGCAGAAACATTGTTCGATGGAAATTCGTGGAGGCGGAATCAAATCGCTCGTGGAGAGATGAAGACTCCTCCGGAAAGAGCGGCAGCAATGGCGTTGGCAAGGTCGGAGTACATGCGCGACTTCAAGACATATGCTAGTCCGCCACAATCCAAAGCCGCGGCAACATAGTCTTGGTCCTCCTGAACAGTCAAGAACACCACTTTAACCTCGGAGCCACGGCGCCTCAGTTCCTTTGCGGCGTCGAGCCCGTCCAATTCCGGCATCCCAATGTCCAAGACCACCAGGTCGGGCTTCAACTCGCATGCTGCCTTCACCGCGGCCCTCCCGTCGGTCACGGTTCCCACAATCTCAAACTGGCCTCGCAGGATGTCCGAGGCGTTCACGAGCATTCCGACATGATCGTCAGCCAGCAGTATACGCGGGCGGGCCCCCATTTCGCACTCCAGTCACCTTCGCGGAATATCCCAGTAATCCGATATTTAACCGATTCAATGCAGCTCGAGCAACTGCCAGAAGTGACAGTTTTTTCTCTAGAATGACGATTTCCCTTGGTTCTTCCGACGGATGCATCAAAACGCACCTGTGGCGATGTAGAGTTCCAGTACCCTTGGTGATTAGCCGTCCTGACGGAAAAAAGCTACCTGAAAGAACTGTAAAAATTGACAGTTCCCAGACTCCTCCTCTTGTTTCATCCTCTTGGGTACGAAACGTGGGGACGTACAGACGTTTTCCCTGCATGGCTGGCCATAACGAGGAACACTGTGCCCACTTTCGAGCAGCCCAGATGGTTCGCAGGATCGTTTCGTTTTGTTAACGGGGCGGAGTGCATCTAGAAGTTCTTGGGCGGAGAATTTCTAGGCCGGTTGGGTTGCTCGACGGTTGACACATTTTCCTTTTCTCCTACAAAATCTGACGAAGAGCCGGGACTGCATGAGGGACAGCGCTCGTAGTATGCCCTCCTATTGCCCCACTTTCTATTTTCATCGCATTTCAATAGGATTCAAGCAGTGTTGGGGTGGAGGCCATAGTGGCCAGGGCACGTGTTCTGATTGCGGATGATCACACGCTTGTCGCCGAAGCGTTCAAGCGTCTACTTGAACCCGAATGTGAAGTCGTGGGGACGGTTGCCGATGGCCGCGCGCTGCTGCGACTCGCCCCACAGCTTAAACCGGACTTAGTCCTGGTCGATCTCAACATGCCGCTCTTGAACGGCCTCGACGCCGGCGAGCAGCTTAAGCAAGTCTTGCCCGCGGTTAAGATCATCGTTCTTACCATGAACGAAGATCCAGAGATCGCCGCCGAAACCATGGACAAATGGGCTTCCGGCTACCTGCTCAAGAAATCCGCCGGAAGCGAGTTGCTAAAGGCTGTTCGGGACGTTTTGCGCGGTGGCAAGTACGTGACCCCGGCACTCCAGGAGGCCATCGCGGAAATCGTCTCGCGAGATTCGCGCTCGGAATCGGTTCGAACGCTCACGCCTCGTCAGCGCGAAGTTCTGCAACTCCTTGCCGAAGGGCATACCATGAAGGAAGCCGCGGCAATACTTAATGTGGCTACGCGCACGGTTGCTTTTCACAAGTACCGCATCATGCAGGAATTTGGCTTGGAGAATAATTCAGAACTTCTGCGCTTTGCTATGAAACAGAAACTCGTGAATCAAGGCTGAGCCTGGCCGCCCGTAGTTTCTTCACTGCGCCGCGGCGTGCTTCGCCAATTGTTCCATGGCTATTTCCGTGATGATCTCCGTACCCTCTCCCGGCTTGGACAAAATATGCAGTTTTCCCCCTGCCATGCGAATTCGCTCTCGCATACTCGCCAGTCCCACGCCAGCCGCATAGTGATTTACATCAAATCCCAGGCCATGATCCTTTACTCTCAACTGCAGCATGTTCACTACAGGCACGAGTTCCAGTTCTATGCTCGGCGATCCGCTATGCTTCACCGCATTGTTCAATGCTTCCTGAGCCACACGGTACAAACACAGCGCCCGTTCCTCCGAAAGGTCTCCAGGAATCGTTTCTGCCGCCAGGTTCACTTCCACGCCATGTTGGCGGGACACCTGCGCGCACAATTCCCTCAACGCGGCCTTTAGCCCAAGGTGTTTCAATTTCGAAGAGTGTAATTGGTGAGATAGCCCGTGAATGTCCGTTGCAAGTTGGCTAGCTTCTTCCAGCGAAGTGTCCAATTCTTCCCTCGGCCCACGTAAACCCATCGGCAAGCCATGCCTCAATCGGTCCAATCCAATAATCAGCAGCGAAAGTCTCTGGCCGATATCGTCATGAAGCTCTCGCGCGAGCCGCTGACGCTCGCTTTCCTGGGCTTGAATCAGGCGCTCGGTTAATTCCACCAATTCAGACTTCGCCTGCTTCAGTTCCGTAATGTCCACATTCACCCCTCGCAGGCGCAGCGGACTTCCCTGCGGGTCGCGGTACACCCTTCCCCGGAATAACACCCAGCGCTCACCCCCGCCAGGCTCGTGGTATCGCCACTCGGTCACGACATCGTCGTTTCCCGTCTGATCCTCTAAGGTCGCAAGTGTGCGGCGGTACAAATCGTCCCGATCCTCTTCAGGGACACGTTCCAGAAATTTCTCCCAGGACAATTCCAGTTCCACCGGAGTCTTCCCCAGCAGCGAATCATGTCCTTGGGACCAGCGCACCTTTCCTGTCAGTAGATCCAGGTCCCAGAGTGCCGTTCTGGATGCCTCCAGCGCCATCTCCAACCATTCCTTCTTTTCCCTCAGCTCGACTTCAGCCCGTCGACGATGCAATGCCGTTCCGAACAGATTCCCCATTGTCCTCAGCCGCGCCACCAGCGCACGAGTCCACGCTTTTCCTGCTTCGCGACTGGCCAACACCAGAACACTCTTCGTATCCCCGTTGGAAGGAATCAGCAGGATAGATCCTACGCCGAGGGATTTCAGGTACTGCTGGTCGCCGAGCGCCTGCGCGGGCATTTGGCGCCAACTGGAGATCGCGACCGTTTGCCCCGCCTCCATTTGCTCCATCAGCCAAGGCGTGTGCCCTCCCAGTTCTAGCGCTGCATCCTCCGGAATGCTCTTTGCGCGGTCCAGAAAGCTTTTGGCGATTTCGTTGGAACCCGGTCCCACCGTGAACCACAGCGCCCACTCCACTTCTTTTGCTTTTCTTATCGCTGCTAGCCCTTGCTGGATGTGCCCTTCCAGATCTTCCGGGTCACAGTGCATGAATTTCTCCGAATATTCCGTGACCACCCGTTCCGTTGCAAATCGTCGCTCGACCATCCGACGCGCCGCGTTCTTTCGGCGAACTTCAATCCACAACCAAAAGATCAACGCTGTTTCTAATACGATGAACGTCGCCACGCTCACGACCCCGACTTTGTGCTTCTCCCAAAGCGTCGGCTCGCGGAATTGAATGTCTGTGCCTACGGGCACTCTCCCGACCGGAATATGCCACCGCGCCAATTGCCTCCAATCAACCGCCGCATTCATCTTGACGTCGGCAATCGGAATCTCGTCCGGATTTTTCCCCGACAGGACTTGCCTCGCCTGGTTTGCAATGGTTCGCGCTTCTCCGACGTTGTCGTAAAGATTTCCGCCGATCACTCCATGGCCCAGCAACTGAGACAGCGAACTGTAAATCGGCACTGGCGCGTAAGGCGCAATGCGGTCCAAATACTGTTCCAGCGAATAGGCGTGCCCAGCACCATCTTCAGATTCGGTTAAATAAAACAGGACGTCCGTGGCTCTCAGGTTCTTGAATCGCGCTCTTACCTCCGCCGGCGTCAATCCTTCCCAGTCCTCGAATTCCACTCGCCCGGCTAGCTCGCGAAACTGCTCATTGGCGATCCACGCAAGCCATTTGTCTCGCGGAGATGCACCCGAGACCAGAATCACCCGATTGGTTTCCGGCTGCAGGGCCAACGCAATTTCGGCCGTTTTTTCAAAATTCAGGGCTGCCACGCTCCCGGTCACTCCCGGATATCTAACTGTCGCTTCTGCGACGTCTTTCGGAATCATTCCAAAAACGATTGGTACTCCAGAAAATAATGTGCGCTGGTGTTTCAGCAAAAAATCCAGTAGCGGCCATTGGCCCGCGATAATCAGGTCGAGTCGCACGTCCTTGTATTTGGCACGATAGATTTTTTCAAGTTCTCGTGCCTTTTCCGGATCTTTCAGTTGAACTAAATCAACCGACTCCGTATAGAGTTCGACTGTTTCCGGAACTTCCAATTCCGCATTCAGGTTCTGGACAAACGTCATCTGCCCTTCAAAACCCAGATTTTCAGGAAGCAGTACCAGAACATTCTTACGTTGCGGATAGTTCGCGTCGTGGTGATTTGCGCCCTGTGCCACCGTGCCACAAGCCAGTCCGCAGAGCGCACACCATATCGCCAACGACATCAGAATGCGAATTGCTCTCTTCAAGGGGGAAAGATCGTCCGAGTTAAATTTCAGGGGGACCATCTTTGTCTTCCCGCTAACAATGGCCAAGTTTTGATGCAACTTTGAGAACGCAATAGTAAACAAATGGCGCCAAGACTGCAATGGAATTACTTCTACAGCAAGGCAGGCCGAACCGCGAGCAACATTCAGCTTTGCACGCTATTTTTACTGCTGCGTGAATGCCCGGCGCATCAGCAGTCCCGGTTATTTCGAAAGCGTTTGCTGCACGCTCTTGTCTCGCCAGAAATCCTGGCCAAGCTGCGGCAGCGTGTAGACCGGGTCGAAGTACTCGTACCGCCGGCTCAACGCTTCAGGATCATCCGTCTCAATGCCCGTGCGATAGTTCTTAGTCCAGTAGGAAATTCCCAACTGCCGGTCGTACTCCTTCACTTGATGCACCCAGCGCTTGCCGACAAACGGCACGTCGCAGATCATCCGTGGCGTCGCGAACCCGGGCAGGTAGCCCATAATGTCGTGCTGCAGTTTCTGCACTTCGTGAATCGCCAGCCGCCAGTGCTCTGCATTGGGGATCATGTCGCACTGGTAGAAGTAGTACGGCATGATCTTGCCGTAATCCAGCAGCATGAAGCACAGCTCCAAGATTTCGTTCGCACTGGAGTTCACCCCGCGCAGCAACACGCCCTGGTTGCGTACATCGCGGTAGCCCATATCCAACAGTGCCTGCACCGCTTTGCGCACCAGCGGCGTCACCTGCCGCGCATTGTTCACATGCGTGTGTACCGCGATGTCCACGCCGCGTTCCCGCGCCTTTTTCGCCAGTCGCTCGAGACCTGCCAGCACTTCGCTCTGCAAGAAATGTTGCGGGATGGCAATCAGCCCCTTGGTAGCCAACCGGATATCTTTAATGTTCGGAATGTCCATCAGCTTCGAGCAGAAATCCTCCAGCGTGCCAATCGGAGTGTTGGCGATGTCCCCGCCGCTCACCACCACATCGCGGACCGAAGGCGTAACGCGCAGGTACTCCAACATCTGCTGGTAGCGTTCCTTCTGTGGTATTTGAAACTTCAGCTTCACCACCTGCGGTACATCGTTACCGACCAGGTCCATCCGCGTGCAATGACCGCAATACTGCGGGCAAGTCGACAGCAACTCCGCCAGCACCTTCGTCGGATAGCGGTGCGTCAGCCCCTCGACAGCCCACATATCTGTCTCGTGCAAGGAGTCGCGACTCGCTTTTGGGTGGCTCGGCCATTCCGGGTGGCGATCGTCGAACGCTGGCAGCATGTAGCGCCGCACCGGATCGTTCCACAGGTCCTTCTCGTCCATGGTATTCAGCATGTGGGGAGGAACGAGGATGGACATGGTGGCGCGTTCTTTGATGTCGCGTTCCAAACTAGTCAGCAAAGAATGCGGTAGTAGCTCCCCAAACACCTCTTTCAATTCGGCCAGATTCTTTACCGTGTGCCGGCGCTGCCACAGCGCAGCTTCCCACTCGTCCTTGCTGACTTTCTTGTAACCGGGCAAACGCCTCCAATCCGGCTCGACAAATTCACGCTTCAACGGGTATTGGAAAGGCTGTTCGCCAGCGTGCACTCTACCTGCCGGCTTCCAGGTAGGCCGCGCCGGCTTCGTTCCGGGCGTTACCGTATTCATTCCAGGCGCAACGGTTTTTGTCTCACTCATAGGCGTATTCCTGCTTCAGGGGACGTCTTGCTTAGGAAGTCCGTGCAACTTCTTAAGATTCAGAATATCGTACGGGCGTCATTTCCGCCACCCCGCAGCGCAATCGCGTTTTGCTTTTTCAGGTGTAGAGGCCGTCTTGCGAAGCACGCGCTTTGGTTCCCCACTCAACCCAGCGCGGATTTTTTCTTCGTGGAGGGCAGAAACCTCACTGCTACGCCTTTCTGGCCATTCTCCAAGTTATCCAACCGGGCAACCTCGCCGAGGTATTCGTAGTTCTGCTGGCTATACGGCGAGTGGTACGGCACCGTGACCAACACGCGCATGCCCTCACGATAGTCATCCCTCTGGGTGGCAAAATACACGCCGTCCTGGGAAACATTTGTAGTTATGCCGATTTCCTCAAAGTGTCCATCTTTCGGGCTTTCCGGCCGTACCCGCAGATTCTGCTTCATCCGCACACGACGGGTTCGTCGGCGTTCGCTTTGCCTCTTTTCATACATGTACTTATCTGAGCATAGCTTTTCCCCGTCGAAAACACCGTGTGCTGAATCCGGCATTGTGACTCGGGGCCGACGTCCTCTCATTTTGTCAGGCCTGTGGGCCCACAAGGCACGATTGTAAAATCTTTAGGGGGTAAGCGAACTTTTTCCGAGCCTCTCACGTCTATCCCGTATCGCCCCAGGGCGAGCGAAGTGGTCCAGCAGGGCATCGCGCTTTCAGCGTGTCTCGAAGGGATGGCTTCGTTCCGCCTTCACCGCGGCCTGGCCGCCCCATTCGTTCACGCATATTTGGTGGTGTGCCTGCGTCCCTCATCCTGCAGCAAGTTTTGCCTTCGCTGCAGAGCACGGGGGAACCTAGCCAAATACTTGTGAATTGGGGGCCACCATGCATCGCTCCGCTAGCCCTTTTACTCCCTGGTTTCGTCTTGCGTCCCTGCTTGTCGTGTTGTTTGCTGCTCTGGGTTCAACTGTCGCCCGTCCGCCCTCCCCCGATCAGGATTCCAAAGCGTCCGCCATCGCACTGCGTCAGAGCGCTGTAGCCGGGGATGCCGAAGCCCAGTACCAGCTTGGCTACGCCTTCCTATGGGATAAGCAACCAGACTACGCCTCCGCGCTTTCTTGGCTGCGTTCCTCTGCGGAAAAACATTTTGCCCCGGCCCAGTTCCTCCTTGGCTACCTTTATGAGCACGGACGAGGGGTCCCGTTGGACTACGTCAAGGCCGCCGAGAATTACCGCGCTGCTGCGGCGCAGGGCCATCCGGGAGCAGAAAACAATCTAGGCGGGTTGTATCAGTATGGTCGCGGCGTCCCGAGGGACATGAACCGCGCCTTTGAGTACTATCGAAGTGCCGCGCAAGGCGGTAATCCCGTCGGACAATACAATGTTGCCACCTTCTACCACCTCGGCTACGCCACTGCTCCCGACCTGGCAGAGGCCGCCAAATGGTTCCGCGCCTCGGCGGAGCAGGGTTTTGCGCCGGCTCAAGCCGTTCTGGCGCTGTTCTATTTTAAAGGCACGGGCCTCCCCGTCGACTATGCCGAAACGGCCCACTGGTCGAAGCTCGCTGCCGAGCAGGGGCTGCCTCACGCCGCCATGAACTATGCTTACCTGTGCGAGCACGGCCAAGGCGTTCCCATCGATTACTTCGCAGCGTACCTTTGGTACTCGCGGGCCGTCGCGGCCGGGGACCCATTGGGTGCCAAGCACCTCAAGTCTCTCTCGCACCATTTGACCCGTGCACAAATTGACCAAGTCAAATCCGAAATTGCCGCGAATGGGACCCCTCCCCAGCAACAGGCCGCAACCGCTGCAAATGCGGACGTCTCCCTCATCGAAAACCCCTGATCAGAGTGATCAGGGTGGGGGCTGGGAATGACTCAAGTAGGGCGAGGCGCTTTTACGCCCAGAACATGTGGGGTGTGATCGTCGGTCCGTCGTGATGGCCGGAAAGATTCTTTTCCAGGCGTTCACGGGAGGGTTGTAAGGTTTTGCGCAGGCGATCCATATCGCTCTCCGGGAAGGCGGTAAACGCGCGCGCGATTTCTATGTTGTGATCGAGCATTTCCTTGCGCGGCATGCCGACAACGGCAGTGGTTACGGGCAGGCTCATCGAGTACCGTAACAAGGAATCGATGTCGCTTTTCCCCTCGTCGTTCTTCAGCAAAAATTCCTGGCCCGTGACCTTCATGGCTATCACTCCCAGGTTTTTGGCGCGTGCGGCGGGCAGCGCAAGTTCTTCGAACCTGCCATTCTGCGAGGCGTTCAGCGCCATCTGCACGCAGTCTAGATCGTGCTTCTGAATGGCCTGCGCCATCACTTCCCCGCTGGTGTGACTGGTCATGCCGATCGCGCGAGCCATCTTCTGGTCGCGTGCTTCCATCAGGCCCTTCAACGCACCGTCAGGGGCTTCGATTTTGGCCAGGTCCTCGGCGCGGCCCAGGCTATGAATGTGCAGAAGGTCCACATGATCCGTCTGCAACCGCTTTAGGCTACCTTCCAAGCGGCGCATGAACTCGTCGCGGGTGCGGTCGGGAATTTTCGTGGCCAGCCAAACATCCTTGCGCCGCGTGGCCATCACTTTACCGACGCGCGTCTCGCTCTTTCCGTCGCCGTACGCGTAAGCGGTATCAAGATACGTGATGCCCTGGTCGATGGCGTGATTCAGAACCGCCAACGCTTCCGCTTCGTCGTCATACATCAGGAACCGGCTGCCGCAACCAAACGCCAGAATCGATACCTTCGCACCGGTGCGGCCAAGGGTCCGGGTAGGCAGTACATTGGGGTTGGCTGGCCGAGCCTCTGCCCATTCGCCCAACAACGAATAGCCCATTCCGGCGGCAGTACTAGCGCCAACTTGTTCCAGAAATTCCCTGCGCGAGAGGTCCTTCACCATGGTTGAACTCCTTACCAAAGGTATCTTGTCTTTCTATGCCGTTCCGGCTTGCAAGTCAAAGGAGAAATTA
>Ga0074046_10001132_pt1 | contig 24607 bp, 19 predicted proteins | sample BogForMeECP23OM3_FD_94441 | JGI IMG/M metagenome (GOLD analysis project Ga0074046, IMG submission 94441) | Bog forest soil microbial communities from Calvert Island, British Columbia, Canada - Bog Forest MetaG ECP23OM3 | ecosystem: Environmental > Terrestrial > Soil > Wetlands ...
ATCTGGCGGCGCCCCGGGCCGGACTGCGTCCCGGAGGGCCCGGCGCGGATGCCGGCCGGGTGGGATGAGTTCACCGTGACCGAGCTGGCCGCGGTGCTGGGCGAGTCCCGCGGGACGGCGGAGAACCTGCTGGACCTGGCGCATGACCTGGAGGTCAAGCTGCCCGGGACCCGGGCGGCGTTCCGGGACGGGGCGCTACGCGCGTCCAAGGTGGAAATCATCGTCCGGGCCACCGCGGTGCTGGACCCGGACGAGGCCCGCGCCGCCGAGGCCCTGGTCCTGGACCGGGCCGGGCGGCTGACCCCGGGCGGGCTGCGCGCCGCGATCGCCCGCGCCGTGATCGAGGTCGCCCCCGACAAGGCCCGCAAGCGGCGGGAGCAGGCGGCCCGGGACGCCCGGGTGCAGCGGTGGGCCGAAGACAGCGGGAACGCCGCGCTGATGGGCCGGGAACTCCCCCCGGCGGAGGTGCTCGCCGCCGACCAGCGGATCACCGCGTGGGCGCGGGAGCTGAAGAGGGCCGGGCTAGACGGCGACATGGATGTGCTGCGCGCCCGTGCCTACCTGGACATCTTGCTGGACAAAGACTCCCGGCCCCGCCAGGACGCCCCCGGCGGGCAGAACGCTGCAGCCGGGCAGGACGGCACGGGCGGGCAGGACGGCGGGCAGCAGGATCCTCGCGGCAGGCCGCAACCGGCCGGCCCGGCCGACCCGGGCGGACCGGGCGCCCCGGGCGGGCACCCGGCGGCGGGATCCCCGGCCGGACCCCGCGCGAGTGCGGTGCCGGCCGGGTTCGCCGGGCGGATCAACCTGACCGTCACGCTGGCCACCCTGCTCGGCCTGGCTGAGCGGCCCGGGGAGATCCCCGGGATCGGCCCCATCGACCCCGCCCTGGCCCGCGACCTCGCGGGCGCCGCCGCGCAGAACCCGAAGACCACCTGGTGCGTGACCGTGACCGACGAGCAGGGTCACGCCATCGGGCACGGCTGCGCCCGGCCCGAACCGAGGAACCAGGCCAGACGCCGGGATAAACCAGGCAAACCCGACCCGCGGGGCGGACCTGATCCGGCCTGCGGCACCGGGATCAGGGACGGACCGGGGTTCTCCTTCACGGCCGCCGGGCAGCACGGCCCGCCGGGAGGATACGGGAGCTGGAGGCTCTCGACCGGGGGCGGCGGACAGCGGGCTCTCCTGGTCGCGCTCGACCCGATCACCACCGAGGATTGTGATCACCGCTTTGCGGCCAAGGGCCACGACCCCGGCGTTAAGCTGCGGCACCTGTCCCAGGTCCGGTATGCCACCTGCACCGGGCCGGTCTGCCGCAGGCCCTCTGTCCAGGCCGACTTCGAGCACAACATCCCCTATGAGGCGGGTGGCCGGTCATGTCTGTGCAATGGCGGCCCTAAGTGCCGGCACGACCATCGGCTCAAGCAGCACCCCCGCTGGCACGTCGATCAGCTTCCCGACGGTACGTTCCGCTGGACCACCCCGTCCGGCCGCCAGTTCACCACCGAGCCCACCCGATACCCGATTTGACCCAGCGCCGCACGGCCGTGGGGCTGGCGTGGGTGGGACGGGCGCTGACGTAACGTTGAACTGTCGGCTTGGCACTACCGGGCCGGGTGTGGTTGCCAGTGGTGCGCTCGACAGGCGCGGGAGAGGCCAGGGGGTAACAGGTGCACAGCCGCGCGCAGGCGTGGTACGGGCGGCGGACCTGGCATTGGCGGGACTGGCCGGCCGAGGTGCTGCTGGAGGGCAAGCAGCGGGTCGACGCGCGCATCAGCGTGGTAATTCCCGCGCGCAACGAGGAGCGCACCATCGCGGGCGTGGTCGGTTCGCTCCGCGCGGCCCTGGTGGAGCGGATACCGCTGATCGATGAGGTAGTGGTCATCGACTCGGATTCGGCCGACGGGACCGCGGCCGCGGCCACCAAGGCCGGCGCGACCGTGCACTGGGCTCGCGACATCGCGCCGGAAGTCGGCGGCTATCCCGGCAAGGGCGAGGCCCTGTGGAAGTCGCTGCTTGTCACCGAGGGTGACCTGCTGGTCTTCATCGATGCCGATCTCACCCAGTGGGGTCCGCATTTCGTCACCGGCCTGCTCGGGCCGCTGCTCGCCGATCCCGGCGTGCAGCTCGTCAAGGGGTTCTACGCCAGGATCGCGGCGGGGACGGACGGCTCCGCCTCGACCGAAGGCGGCCGGGTCACCGAACTGGTGGGCCGTCCCCTGCTGAGCCTGTGGTGGCCCGAGCTGTCCGGCGTGGTCCAGCCGCTGGCCGGGGAGTGGGCGGCGCGGCGCGAGCTGATGGAGTCGCTCAGCATCCCGGTGGGGTACGGGGTGGAGCTCTCCACCCTGCTCGATACCGCCGCCACGCGCGGGCTGGACGCCATCGCGCAGGTCGACCTGGGGTCGCGCGGCCACAAGCACCAGACCGACCACGATCTGGCCCTGATGGCCGCGGAGCTGCTCATCGTGGCGGAGCGCCGACGCCCGGTGAAGAGGGCTGGGGAGGTGGGTGGGCGGCCGGTGCCCGCCAGCCCCAGGCTCCAGCAGTTCGTCAGGGAAGGCGCCCAGGTCCGCCCGGTGGCCCGGCCGGTTCCGGTTCAGGAGCGGCCGCCGGTGGCCGGCCTGCTCAGGCGGCCAGCCAGCCGCGACGAGGCCCGGCGATGACCGGCGCGGCGGACCAGCGGACACTTCACCTGGGGGGGCGGGCCTTCGGGCCGCGGCAGCGGCTGGTCATGGCGATCGTGAACCGCACGCCGGATTCCTTCTATGACCGCGGCGCCACCTGGGAGGAGGGGGCGGCGATGGAACGCGTGCACCAGGTCTTGGGCGAGGGCGCCGACATCGTCGACATCGGCGGTGTGCCCGCCGCGCCCGGCGCGGACGTCAGCGTCACGGAGGAGATCCGGCGGACCGTCCCGTTCGTGGCCGCGGTGCGGGCGGCCTACCCCGACCTGGTGATCAGCGTGGACACCTGGCGGCACCAGGTGGCGCGCGAGCTGTGCGCGGCCGGCGCCGACCTGGTCAACGACACCTGGGGCGGCTGGGACGAGCGGCTGCCCGAGGTGGCCGCCGAATACGGCGTGGGCCTGGTCTGCAGCCACGCCGGCGGCCTGCCGCCACGGACCCGTCCGTACCGGGTGGAATACGACGACGTGATGGCGGACGTGCTGGAGCGGACGCTGGCCCAGGCCGACCGGGCCGTCACCCGGGGCGTGGATCCCTCGCGGGTCATCATCGACCCGGCCCATGACTTCGGGAAGAACAGCTGGCACTCGCTGGAGGTGACCAGACGGCTGGACGAGATGGTGGCGCCCGGCTGGCCCGTCCTGGTATCGCTGTCGCACAAGGATTTCATCGGCGAGACCCTGAACGCCGGGCGCGACGAGCGGCTGGTGGGCACGCTGGCCACCACCGCGGTATGCGCGTGGCTCGGGGCCCGCGTCTTCCGGGCGCATCAGGTGACGCAGACCCGCCAGGTCCTGGACATGGTCTCGGCCATCCGCGGCGAGCGGCCGCCTGCCCGTACGGTGCGCGGACTTGCCTAGCCGGGGCGGGCGCCGATGATCGCCGGCGTGGCGATCTGCCCCCCGGCGCCGCTGCTGGCCCGGGAGCTGACCGGCCTGGATCCGGTTGTCCCGGAGCTTCGCCAGGCCTGCGCGGCGGCCGCCGAACGGCTGGTCAAGGCCGAGCCTGAGGTCATAGCCGTCGTAGGGTCGGCACGCCGCACAGCCGTGTGGCCGGCCGACGGGCGCCTCAACCTGGCTGCGTTCGGCCCTGCGCTTGGCCTGCGGGACGAAAAGACGGGACCGCCGCTGCCGCTGCCGCTCGGGCTCGGCGCCCGCCTGCTCGACGAGGGCGGGTACACCGGGCCGCGGCTGCTGCAGTCGGTGCACTCGGGCGAGCCGGCCGCGGCCTGCCTGCGGCTCGGCGCGCGCCTGCGCACCCTCAGCGACCGGGTCGGGTTGCTGGTCATGGCCGACGGGAGCGCGTGCCGCAGCCTGCGGGCCCCCGGCTACCTGGACCCGCGGGCGGCCGCCTTCGACGCGACGATCGCCGACGCGGTGCGCAGCGGCGACCTCGGGCCGCTGCGGGCCATGGACCACGGCCTGGCCCGCGAACTGCTCGCGGACGGCCGGCCAGCCTGGCAAGTGCTCGCCGGGGCGATGCCCGGCCGGGCTGCCAGCACGGAGATCCACTATGAGGCCGACCCGTTCGGCGTCTTCTATCTGGTCGCCTGGCTCGCGGGTGAGTGAGATGCCGCCTGGCTCGCGGGTGAGTGAGACCTGGTTAAATGCCGTGTACCGCGGGGTCCGGCAGCCGCCCGGCGGGCGCGGTGCCGTACACCTGCGGCAGGCCGGCGATGAGCTCTGCCGGCTCCACGGCCCGGCCGGACTTGCTCCGGTACTCCCCCGCCGACCGCCAGCCGCGCAGCCGCTGCACCCGGTTCCCGTGCACCCGGAACACCTGGCCGGTCAGCCAGGACGCGGCGTCTGAGGCGAGGTAGACGACGAGCCCGGACGCGTTGGCCGGATCCTGCGGATCGAAGTCTTCCAGGGCGCCGTCGGGCACCGGGTTCCGCACCGCGACGCCGGCGACGCCGTCGGTCATCCGGGTGAGCGCGATCGGCGAGATCGCGTTCGCGGTCACGCCGTACCTGGCCATCTCCAGGGCAGTGATCGTGGTCAGCGAGACGATGCCCGCCTTCGCCGCCCCGTAGTTGGCCTGCCCCACGGTGCCGAACAGGCCGGTGCCCGAGGTCGTGTTGATGATCCGCCCCCCGCGGCCCGCCCCACGTTTGGCCTCCTCACGCCAGTGGGCGCAGGCGTGCCTGGTCATCGCGAAGGTGCCCTTGAGGTGCACGGCGATGACCGCGTCGAAGTCGTCCTCGGTCATCGAGAACAGCATCTTGTCGCGCAGGATGCCCGCGTTGTTCACCACCACGTCGAGACGGCCGAACTCCGTGGCCGCCAGCGTGATCAGCTTCTCGGTGGCCGCCCAGTCGGTGACCGAGGAGTGATCGGCTATCGCCCGGCCGCCCGCGGCGGCGATCTCGGCCACCACCGCGTCGGCGGGGGTCTGGTCGCTGTCCTCCCCGTGCAGCCCGGCGCCGGGATCGTTCACCACGACCGCCGCGCCGTGGGCGGCGAGCGCCAGGCAGTGCGCGCGGCCGAGCCCGCGGCCGCCCCCCGTCACGATCGCGACCTTGCCGTCGAGCATGCTCATGATGCCTCCTTTATCTCAGCCGGCCCGCAGGACCAGCCCTTGTGCGTTGAAGAAAAAGCCGCCCGGGGTGAGCAGGGCGACCTGTGCGCCCGGTACCTGGCGGCGGCCCGCCTGCCCGCGCAGTTGGGTCACCGCCTCGCGCAGGTGGCCGGCGCCCTGGGAGCCGCCCTCGGACAGGCTGCCGCCGTGCGTGTTCACCGGCACCCGGCCCTTGATCTTGATCCGGTTCTCCACCGCGTCCCAGTTGTCGGCCAGGAACGCGCCGGCCTCGCCCGGGCCGCAGAACCCGTAGCTCTCGAAGCAGCGCAAGGCCACGATGGTGAAGCCGTCGTAGGGGAAGAACAGGTCGATGTCGTCGAGCCACAGGTCGCTCTTGGCCCGCAGGTCGCGGGCGGCCAGCGGCTGGCCGGTGGCCTCGAGGCCGGCCGCCAGGTGCTCCTGCGGCGGCGCGGTCATGCCCATGGTCGCCGCGTGGATGAGGACCGGGGGGGAGGGCAGGTCGCGGGCCCGTTCGGCCGTGGTCACGACGAACGCGTCCGCGCCGTCGACCGGCACGTCCATGTCGTACAGGCACAACGGCTCACGGACCATCCGGCCGCCCAGGTAGCCGGCCATGGTCAGCGGCTCGCGCAGCACGGCGTTCGGGTTGGCGGCGGCATTGCTCCGGTCATTGATCGCGATGCGGCCGAAGTCTTCCCGCGAGGCGCCGAACTCCGCCAGGTAACGGCCCGCCCAGGCGGCGTAGCCCGCCGAGCCGTGCATGCTCCACGGCTCGGCGTCGGTGTGCCCGTCGCCGGTGGCGGCCCGGCCGTCGGGCAGCCCGAGGGCGGCCCGGCGCCGGAACGGGTCCGCGTTCGCGCTGCGCGAGAAGCCGCCGACCCGGTAGACCGAATGATAGACCAGCGCCACCTCGCAGGCCCCGGTCCAGACCGCGTTGACGGCGGCCACCAGGTGATTCATGATCGGCGGCGGGACCTTCGTCCACCAGGTGACCGCGGGCAGCCCGAGCGCGGAGACCACGGTGGCCGGGTCGATGCCGCCGGTGAGCAGCCCCCCGCCGACCACGCCGTCGATGTCGGCGGCGGTCAGCCCGGCGTCCCGGATCGCCGCGACGGCCGCCTCGAGCAGCAAAGCGAGTTCGGTCGTAGCCCCCCGGTCCCGGGCGTACGGGGACAGGCCGACACCGGCGATCGCCACCTGGTCCTTGGCCGGGTTGCGGCCCGTCACGGCTGTGTCCCGTGCTGGGCCCGGCGGGGACGGAAGGCGGGCCACGGCGCTCCGTCGCGGTCGATCCAGGTGAGTTCCACCTCGAGCCCGATCCGCAGCCGGTCCCGCGGGCAGTCCACCACCGTGGCCTCCACGCGCAGCCCGCTCTGTTCGGCCAGTTCGATCGCGGCGAGCGGGAAGCCGCCCTGATAGTCCACACCCGGGGGTCCCTGGTGCAGGAAGGTCAGCAGGTGCACGGTGCCGCGGCCGCTGACCGGCGCCGGGGTCACCTCGGTCGACCAGCAGGACGGGCAGATCGGCCGCAGCGGGGTGTGCCAGGTGCCGCACGCGCGGCAGCGGCCGGCCAGCAGCTCGTGTCGGAGCAGCCCTTGGTAGTACCGCTTGTTCAGGTGGTCCAGGCGGACCGACGGGAACCGCTCGAGCACCTCAGCATCGCTGCTGGTCATCACGCCACCCTCCGCGACCAGTGTCCTACACAGCTAAATCATCTAAACAAGTTAGTTATATCACGCGGATTCAGGTTACACTGCGGATGGGCGCCCCGGAAGCGAGCGGGAGATAGAGCGAGCGAGGGAATAGACAGCATGCCTGATGACCGGTTCTTCGAACCTGAGATTGAGACCATGCCGCGGGCTCGTATCGCGGCCCTGCAGGAGGAGCGCATCCTCGAACTGGTGCCTTACGTCTATGAGCGGTCCGCCCTGGTCCGCAGGAAGTGGGAAGAGGCGAGGGTCAAGCCCAGCGACATCAACTCACTCGCCGACTTCACCGAACGGGTGCCCTTCATCACCAAGGACGACATCCGCCAGTTCCGTGACCAGGCACAGGACCCGTTCGGCGGCCTGCTGTGCACGGACTACGCGGACACGACCACGGTCTTTTCCACGTCGGGGACCACCGGGGACGCCACCTTGTACGCGCACGCCTGGGACCGGTGGCACCCGTTCTGGGCGACGACCGCGCGGGACCTGTGGGAGATCGGCGTGCGGCCGGGAGATTACGTCCTGGGCAGCGGCTTCAAGATGCGCGGGCCGCTCTATCACGCGGACCAGATGGTCGGCGCCATCCCGGTGCTGGTGAACACGGGCATCGGCGGCTGGGCCACGGCGCTGGACGCGATCCGCCGCTACCGGCCGGTGTACGCGCAGCTCACCGGGCTGGCGCTGGCCGAGCTTGACCACCTGAGCCGGACCACCGACCTGCGCGAGGTGTTCTCCTCGTTCAAGGGCGCCGCCTTCGCGGGCGAGCCGCTCGGCGCGCGGGCGCGGGCGCAGCTGGAAAGCTGGGGCGTGGAAGTCTACCTGTGGACCTCCACCGGAGACGTCACCGGCGCGTGGGAATGCGGCCAGCACGACGGCTGCCACGCCTGGGAGGACTGCGTGCTGCTGGAAGCCGTCGACCCGGCCGGGACCGGACCGGTCGCCGACGGAGAGCTCGGCGAGCTGGTCGCCACCTCGCTGGACAACCCGGTCACCCCGATGGTGCGCTTCCGCTCCGACGACATCATCCGGATGACCAGACAGCCCTGCGCGTGCGGCCGGACCCACGCCCGGTTCTGGCCGGTCGGCCGCAAGGGCGACGAGACGATCGTGGCCGGTCGCTCGTTCGTGCCGATGGACATCTGGCGGGCGCTCGAGGATGTCCCGGAGACCGCCACCGCGCTGTTCCAGCTGGTCCGGCCGGCCCGGGAGATCGACGAGCTGAAGGTCCGGGTCGGCTACGACCCGGACATCACGACCTCGGTCCCGGACCTGCGGGACCGGGTGTCCGAGGCGATCACGGCCGCGGTGGGCGTCCCGCCGGTGCTCGAGCTGGTGCCCGAGCCGGAGCTGCTCGCCCGGGGCCGCGGCGGGAAACTACCCCGGGTGGTGAAGTCGTGACCGCAGCATCCTCGGCGGCGGCGGCCGCCACGCTCCCCCGGCGCGGACCGTGGGGCATCGGCCGGTACGACGTCGCCGGCCAGCCGGTCTTCTTCGAGGTCGGCTGGGATGACTGGCAGCGTGACGTGGCCTGGGCCCGCGCCCTGCTGGCCGGCCACGGCGTCGGCCCAGTGAAGGGGGATGGGCCGGGGGGGACGGGGGGCGGGAGCCCCCCGTGCGTGGAGAAGGTGGGTGGGGGCCTGGTCATCGTCAGCGGCATGCCCGAATCACCCTGGTTCGACCCGTTCGAGACCGCGGCCCGCGAGCTTGGCGCGCCGTACTCGATCGGGGAGATCTACGCCTTCGAGGCCTTTCGCACGGGCCTGTACACGCGCCGGCTGCCCGTCACCATGGTCTTCGGCATGGACCGGACGGTGGCCGAGGGCCTGGGCGACGAGCTCGCCGAGGTCGTGGCGCGGGTGCCGGTCATCGTGGCCAGGCCGGACGCGGCCGGCCTGCTGGCCGCGGCGGGCGGCCGGCCGTTCATCGTGGCCCGGGTGGGGCCCGCCATCGCGGTGGAGTGCCCGCAGCGCTCTGGCGCCCATCTCAACGGCAACGAGTGGTCGCTCGCCGAACGCGGCGGCGACCTGTTCATCAGCACCGCGGGCCCGCGGGCGCACCAGGTGCGCGAGGCGCCGCTGGGCCTGCGCGGTGCGCTCACGGACGGCCCGTGCGGCTGCGGCCGGACCGGGCAGCGGGTCACCATTTCCGAAGGAGCATGAACCCATGATCACCGTCGGGGACATCATCACCGAGCACCGCCGCAACTACCCGGCCAAGCTGGCGCTGGTCGACGGCGAGCAGCGCCTGACCTGGCCCGAACTCGACGAACGGGTCAACCGGCTGGCCAACGCGCTGCGCGGGACCGGGGTCGGGCCGGGCGACCGCATCTTGTGGCTCGGCCAGAACTCCTTCCGGGTCTACGAGCTGCTCGGCGCGGCGGCCAAGATCGGGGCGATGGTGTGCCCCGGCTACTGGCGCTGGGCCCCGCCGGAGATGGCCTTCGCGATCGAGGACTTCAGCCCGAAGGTGGTGATCTGGCAGGAGGAGGAGATCGGCAGCACCGTACGCGCGGCCCGGGCCGCTACGCCGACCGGCGAGTCCGCATTGTGGCTACGCCACGACACCAGCGCCGACCAGGGCTACGAGGCGTTCCTGGCCAGCGGCGAGGCCACGGACCCCGGCCTGGACGTGGACCCGGACTCCGCGCTGCTGGTCATCTACACCGCGGCGATCAGCGGCCGGCCCGGCGGCTCGATGCTGTCGCACGCCAACCTGATCGCCATGGGCCTGTCGGTCGCCTGGCTGGGCGACATCGACGACCGGACGGTGTTCCTGAACTCCGGGCCGATGTTCCACATCGGCAACTTCCAGTTCTACGGCATCCCGGTGCTGATCCAGGGCGGCACCAACGTGGTCACCCGGCGGGTCATCGCGAGCGAGGTGCTGGACATCCTGGCGGCGGAACGGTGCACCCGGGCGTACCTCATGCCGGCCACCGTCACCCAGCTGGTGGCGCTGATGCGCGAGCGCGGCGCCGAACTGCCGCACCTGAAGGCCACCATCGCCGCGCCGCTGTGGCAGGGCCTGGTGGCGGCGGACGACAGCCGCCACGGCCGCGAAGGCGGCGGCATGGGCTACGGCTACGGGCAGACCGAGGTCACCGGCTTCTGCCTGTTCGGCGGGTACGGCGGCCAGGGCGCGGGCAACGCCGGCCGTCCCGCGCCGGTCACCGCGGTCCGGATCCTCGACGCCGGCGGCCGGGAATGCTCCATCGGCGAGGCCGGCGAGATCTGCGTCCGCGGCGGCACGGTGCACCTGGGCTACTGGAACCGCCCGGAGATCAACGCCGAGCGCTTCCGCGGCGGCTGGTGGCACACCACCGACCTGGGCCGCCGCGAGAGCGACGGCACGATCACCTTCCTCGGCACGATGACCCGGATGATCAAGTCGGGGGCGGAGAACATCTTCCCGGCCGAGGTGGAGAACTGCCTGGAAGCCCATCCGGCGGTGCGGGAGGCCGCGGTGATCGGCATCCCGAGCAAACGCTTCCTGCAGGACGTCAAGGCCGTCGTGGTGCTGAACGAGGGCGCCGCCGCCTCCGCCGCGGACCTCGTCGAGCACTGCCGGCGCCATATCGCCTCGTACAAGAAGCCGAAGACGGTGGAGTTCCTCGACGCGCTGCCGCGCACCCCGGAACGGGCCAAGGACTACGCGGCGCTGGATGAGAAGTTCGGCGGCGGGGGCTATCCGGGTGGCGGCAACCTCGGCGGCGGGCATTGAAGATCGCCGGCAAGTCCGTCGTGGTGACCGGGGGCGCCAGCGGGATCGGGCGGGCGCTCGCCGAGCGGTTCGCGGCCGAAGGCGCCCGCGGGGTGACCGTCGCGGACATCGATGCCGACTGGGCCCATAAAATTGCCGAACGGATCGGGGAACGAGGCCTCGGTGTCGGCTGTGACGTCTCCGATCCGGACGCGATCGGCGCGCTGGTGGGCGCGGCAGAGAAGTCGTTCGGCCCCATTGATGTTTTCTGCTCGAACGCGGGCTTCACCGACCCGGCCCCCGGGGATCTCAGCCAGCCGGTGGGCGCCTGGCGGCGCATCGTCGAGGTGAACCTGATGGCGCACGTGTGGGCGGCCCAGGCGGTGGTGCCGTCCATGCTGGCGCGCGGCGAGGGGTACCTGCTGCAGACGATCTCCTCCGCGGCGCTGATCACCGGGCCGTCAGGTCCTGGGTACACGATGACCAAGCACGGCGCGCTGGGGTTCGCCGAGTGGCTCGCGCTGAACTACGGGCACCGCGGGATCCGGGTGTCGTGCCTGTGCCCGAACGCGGTCTATACCGGCATGTTCGGCCGGCCGCCGGACGACGAGTCCACCGCTCCGCCGGACGGCGGCGCGCTGGGTGAGGTGCTCATGCCGGAAGACGTCGCGGGCACCGTGATCGAGGCCATGGACGCCGAACGGTTCCTGATCCTGCCGCACCCCCGGGTCGGCGAGTCGTTCCTGCGCAAGGCCACCGACTACGACGCTTGGCTCAGCCGGACCCGGGATCGCCTTCGGGGGGTGTCGGGGGGTTGGTCCCCCCGTGGCTAACGCTGCAGAAGATGCGATGAAGTCCTCGATCAGCGCGGCCAGTTCGACCGGGCGGTCGCCCTGGATGGAGTGGCCCGCGCCGTCGACGGTCTCCAGCCGGGCGGTGGGCTGCCGGCGCCGGAATTCGGCCCGGTCCTCGTCGCTGACCACGCCGGACTTCGCCCCGCAGATCAGCATGACCGGGACCGTCACGGCGGCCAGGTCGGCCCACAGGCCCGCGAAGTCGAGCTGGCTGCCGGGCGGGCGAAGCCGGTCATAGCGCCAGGCCCAGCGGCCGTCCGGCAGCGGCCGGGCGTTGTGCAGCAGGCCGCGGCGCAGCGAGCTGACCGAACGGGACGGGTTGTACCGAGAAGTCCGCTCCAGCATCTCGTCGAACGAGCCGAACGATTCCGGCCCTTGCACGAACTCCGCGATCGGGGCGGACTTGGCGGCGGTCACGCCCGGCGTGACGTCCACCACGACCAGGCGGCGCACCAGGTCCGGACGGGCGGCCGCGAGCCGGATGGCGGTCAGCCCGCCGAGCGACATGCCGACCACGGCCCGGGCTCGCGGGGCCAGCGCGCTCACGGCGGCGGCGACGGCCTCGGCGTTGCGGGCCGGCCAGTAGTCCCGGTCCGCACGCCAGCTGGACCGCCCGTGCCCGGGCAGGTCCACGGCGATCAGCGGGCGGCGCAGCGCCAGCGCCACGGTGTCCCAGGTGTGCGCGTTCTGCGCTCCCCCGTGCAGCAGCACCAGCTCCGGGTCGGCCTTGCCCCAGACTAGGACGCTGACCTGCTGGCCCGGCGGCTGGCCCGGCGTTCCGGGGTCGACGTCGACCGACTCGCGGCGCAGCGCCGGCGGGCCGGTCCAGGGCAGTCCCGCCTCGGCCGCGTTGTCCGCCAGCAGCCCGAACTCGTCGTACTCCGGCGGGGCCGCTTGACCGTCGCGGCTGTTCACCGGCGCCTGGGCTTGCTCACCAGGTCCGCCGCCCGGGCGAGCAGCGCGGCGAGGTCCCTGGCCTCTTCCGGCGTCAGCCCGATCAGCCGGTAGCGGCCGCCGGCGTGCACCGCGATCTCGACCGTGGGTGACCAGGCCGGCTCGCCGGGGTCATCCGGCAGGTACTGCGCGGTCTGCACGTCGAGGCGGTCCGGTGCGGTGAGGCCGCCGGGCCCGGCGATCGCGACCGAGGCCGTCTCGCTGGCGTGGTAGAAGGCGGTCCCGGCCGGCTCCGCGGAATGCTCCCGTGAGCACCACGGCGGGCAGTGGTCGGTGACGGTCACAGATGGCATCGCTGCTCCTCCCCTTTAGAAGCCCCCTTTAGAAGCCAAGGCCGCGTCCCACGATCTCCTTCATGATCTCAGTGGTGCCGCCGTAGAGCCGCTGCACCCGGGCGTCGCGCCAGAGCCGGGCGATCTCGTACTCGTTGATGTAGCCGTAGCCGCCGTGCAACTGCAGGCAGCGGTCCACGATCTCCCACTGCAGCTCGGTGGCCCACCACTTGGCGCCCGCGGCCTCCTCGGCGGTGAGCTCGCCGTCCACGGCCGCCTGCACGCACCGGTCGAGGTAGGCGTGCGCCACATCGAGCTTGGTCTTCATCTCCGCCAGCGCGAACCGGTTGACCTGGAATCCGCCGATGGGCCGGCCGAAGGCGTGGCGGTCCTGGGCGTATTGGCTGGTCACCGCGAACGCTCGGTCGGCGTGGGCGATCGCGTAGACGGCGATGCCGAGGCGTTCTTGGGGCAGGTTGCGCATCAGGTGGTAGAAGCCGCGGCCCTCCTCACCCAGGAGGTTGGCGGCGGGTACCCGGACGTCGCGGAAGAATAGTTCGGCGGTGTCCTGGGCGCGGTTGCCGATCTTGTCGAGCTTGCGGCCCCGTTCGAAGCCCTCGAAGCCTTCCTCGACGACGAGCAGGCTCATTCCGCGGTGGCCGGCCTCCGGATCGGTCCGGGCCACCACGATGACGAGGTCGGCGAGGAGGCCGTTGCTGATGAAGGTCTTCGTGCCGTTGAGGATGTAATGGTCGCCGTCGCGGCGGGCGGTGGCCTTGACCTGCTTGAGGTCGGAGCCCGCCCCGGGTTCGGACATGGCGATGGCGACCAGCCGCTCGCCGGTCACGAAGCCCGGCAGCCACCGCTGCTTCTGCTCGGGCGTCGTCAGGTCGGTCAGGTAGGGCGCGACGACGTCGTTGTGCAGGGCCAGGGCGATGCCCTGGGTCCCGGTGGCGGCGATCTCCTCGGCGATGACCACGCTGTAGCGGAAGTCCCTGATGCCCAGGCCGCCGTGCTCCTCGGGGACCATCCAGCCGAGCAGGCCGAGCTCGCCGGCCTTGCGCCAGGCCTCCCGGCTGACCACCCCGGCCTCCAGCCACTCCTCGGTGTGCGGGACGCATTCCTTCTCCAGGAACGCCCGCGCCGTCTGCCGGAACTGCTCATGCTCGTCGGTGAAGATGGTCCGGCGCACGGGTGCCTCCTCCGGCTCCGCTGCTGAGCTGGCTCTCCGCCCGGCCCCCGGCGGTTGTCCGGGGACCGGGCCGGATTGAGATGGATTATATAACTATTTTAGTTGTTTTCGCCAGACCGCGGCGTTCGCCGCGCTTGTGCGGCGCCTAGCAGCATCCGGCGGAACAGTGAGACCCACGGTCTCACCGCCGGCCGGTCTGCGCCAAATACGACCTAGGCGGTCCGGATGAGTGAGGGCGTCAGGGCGGCCATGGCCGCGATGACGGGTTCCAGGCCGGGACGGGCCGTGATGACCCGGACGATGGCCTCGTCCAGTCCGGTGCTGAGCCGGGCGAAGGCGGCCGGCGCCGCCGCGGCCGGGCCGTAGTAGCCCACCGCCTGCAGCATCTGGTCCGGGACGGCGTCCACGAGCTCGGCCAGGGTCGCGCCCCGGTCCCGCCGGGCCTCCAGGTCGCGCAGCACCTCATCGAACCCCATCCGGCCGAACAGCCCCCGGTAGCCGGCGTCCTGGGGGACGCCGGGCTGGCCCAGGGCGTAGCCGAGCACCTGCTGGCCCAGGGCCCGCCGCGCCGCGGCCACGTCGTCGTCGATGCAGACCCGGATGTACATCGTGACCGGCACGGCGCCGGGATCGCGGCCGGCCCGGGCGATGCCCTCGTCGATCCGCGCTCGGCTGACGGCGATGTGCTCGGGCGTCGCCCAGTTGAGCAGCGCGCCGTCGGCGGCCTCGCCGGCGAGCCGCAGCATCTGCGGGCCGAGCGCGGCCAGGTACACCGGAGCCGGCGGCAGGTCCGCCACCCCGAGCGACGCCGAGCGGGGCCAGCCGGGCGTGCCCCCGCCGATGCCGACCGCGACCGTCTCGGCGGCCGTGACCGTCTCGCCCGCCAGCAGCGCGCGGACCTGGGTGACGTACTCGCGCATCACCGCGATCGGGCGGTTCGGCAGGCCGACCGAGGCCCAGAACCCGGGCCCGTAGCCGCCCGTGCCCAGGCCCAGGACGAACCGGCCGTCGGAGAGTTGAGCGAGCGTGGCCGCCTGCGCCGCGAGGCCCAGCGGGGTCCACATCCGCGCCGCCGGGACGACGGCGATCCCGGTGCGCAGCGAGGTGTCCTGCGACCACGCCGCGCAGACGTGGAACGAGTCCGGCACGCCCCCGGCCGGGGTCCACAGGCTCTCGAAACCGAGTTGCCCGGCCTCCCGCGCGGCCGCCCGCAGCTGGGCGAACGGCAGGCCGAGCCGGGCGTCTAGTCCCACGCCGATCAGCATGAGACGCCGACTGTCGGATCGGGGTGTGGTGCGGGCGCCGGCTGGAACCGGCTCGAATTCGGGTGATTCGCGGGCATTGAACGAGGCTAACGGTAGAGCTCGACCACGGTGCACGCCGGGCGGGTGGCGAAGCCCGCCTGCTCAGAGAGCTGCCCCCGCAGGCATCCGCACGGCGATCTCCCCGCCGAGCCGGGCCCCTGCGGAAAGGCGGAGATCATCCCCGCTCCAGAACCGGCCAGGGTCATACCAGTCCGGCTGCCGCCGGGCCGACAGCAGGCCCATGGCCTGGTAGGTGACGGCGACGAGCTGGGCGCAGTAGGCGGTTTCCAGGCTGGCGTCCTGCTCACCCCGCCGGACCGGCGGCAGCCGCCCGCGCAGCCACCCGGCGGCGATCCGGGCCGCGGACGGGAACGGCGTGCCGTCCAGCCGCGCGATGGTGCGCAGCAGCGCGTCTTCCATCTCCCGGCCGGGCGGAGGTTCCAGCTGGCGCAGCCAGGCCCGCTGACCGTACCTGGTGGCCCACAGGATGACGGCCGCGCGCAGGTCATGCAGCTGCACACCGCGGTGACGACTGCCCGACCACAGGTCGGGCAGCGATCTGCCCAGCTCGGCATGCCACATCAGCGCAGGCAGGTCATCCAGCACCACGGACATGCCGACGTGGTTGACCGGGCTGTTAGTCGTCAGCTGGATAGCCCGGTCGGCCGCGGTATGCCCGCGAAACAGCCACACGTCACCCGTGCGGGTCAGGTCCTGGGCCTCATCCAGGCCGATGCGCACACCAGGCACAGTCGTAGCCTAGGCAGATGCGCTGGTGGAAGATACTCGGCCTGGCAGCCTTCGCAAGCGTGGCGGCCACCGGGGTAGTAATCGCACGGGACCAGCGGCGCCGCCGCGCCTACACACCGGAGGAGATCCGGGCCCGGCTGCACGCCCGGCTCGCCGAGGCGTCCACGACCCCGCCGGCAGCACCCGGCAACTCCGAGCCATGCAGGCGCGGCCGGCCTGGTGGTGCATGATTGGCTGTGTCGGCGTCGGTAGAGAGGGAGTGCCCCCGTGTGTGCCGTCACCTCTGTGCTAGCCCTCACCGGGTGACCGATGGCGAGCGTCGTCACGTGGTATGACGTGCTGGGGGTGCTGCCGGATGCCCTGCCAGATGACATCAGGGAAGCGTGGCGGGCGAGGAAGGCCGCGCTCCAGCCGGGCATGCTGGCGGGGGCCCCGCCGGATGTGCTGTCGGCTGCGGACCGGGCGCTGCAGGCGGTGGAGGAGGCCTGGCGCGTCCTCGCCGACCCCGCTGCCCGGGAATCGTATGACGAGGACATCGGTTTCCGGCGGCCCGGGGAGGGCCTGGCGCCGCCATCGCGCGGGCCGTCCGGGCCTGACGTCAGCCTGGGTGAGGGGTGGTCCGTGGCGGACGAGGAAGCGCTGGAGCCGTATCCGGGCCGGCCCTCCCGGGTGGTGGTGCCGGATGTCGGGGGACTGTTCTACCAGGCGTGCCTGGACGTCACCGGCCGGGTCGGCCTGCGCCTGGCCCCGGTCCGGCTGACGGCGCACCCGATGCCGGTTGAGGGCCTGGTCGTCGGCCAGACGCCGGCCCCGGGCAAGCGTGTGCACCATGACAGCACGCTGACCGTCCAGCTGTGGCACCCGCCTGCGCCGGGCGGCCAGCAGCCAGCAGCCCCGGGGTGACGGGCGTGTGGTGTGACACCGGCGCCGCTCCCCGCCACCGTCATGCGACGGCGGCGTGTGCTGGCGGTGCGTGGCCGGCGGTCCGTATAGTCGGACTGGTCAGCAGCTGCCGGCTGCCTGGGGAGGGACGTTGACCGAGCCCATCACCGTTGAGCGCGACGGGCACGTGCTGCTCATCGGGGTCAACCGGCCAGCCAAGCGCAACGCCTTCAACCTGGCGGCCATCGAGGCACTGGGCAGCGCGTATGAGATCCTCGGCACCGACGATGAGCTGCGCGCCGGTGTGCTGTTCGCCCATGGTGAGCACTTTTCGGCGGGCCTGGACCTGGCCGAGGTCGGCCCGGCGGTGGCCGAATACGGGCCCCAGGTCCTGTGCGGCTCGCACCGCTTCGACCCGTTCGGCGTCTGGCGCGACCCGGTACCCAAACCGGTCGTCATGGCGGTCAACGGCATCGCGTTCACCTTGTCGGTCGAGCTCGCTCTGGCCACTGACATTGTGATCGCCGCCGATGACGTGCGTTTTCGCCAGCTGGAGATCGGCCGCGGGATCATGCCGTTCGGCGGCGCCACCTTCCGCGCGCCCGCGCAGCTCGGCTGGGGCAACGCGATGCGCTTCTTGCTCACCGCGGAGGAGTTCGGTGCCGCCGAGGCACTGCGGATCGGGCTGGTCCAGGAAGTGGTGCCAGCCGGGGCGCACGTCCAGCGGGCCGCAGAACTGGCGCGCCTTGTCGCCCGCCAGGCCCCGCTGGGCGTGCAGGCAACGCTCGCAAGCGCGCGCGCCGGTCGCGACCGCGGCCCTGACGCCGGGCGCGACTGCATCGCATCGCTGCTACCCGGCATCATGCGCAGCCAGGATGCCGCCGAAGGCCTGCGCAGCTTCACCGAACGGCGCGAGGCGCGCTTCACTGGCCACTGAGATCGTTCGTTGTCGACGCGCGCAGGCCGGCGCCATAAGCCGTATGAGTGTGGCCGCGGACATGGCCGGTGGCGCGGTACCTTCGGCTATCTGGGCAGTCCTTAAGAGCCAGGGGGGTGAGTTCTGGTGAAGCCGGTACTGGAGGGCACGGTCGCACTGGTGACCGGGGCTTCGAGCGGCATCGGCGCGGCCACGGCCGCCGCGCTCGCCGCCCAGGGTGCGGCCGTGGCGCTGGCGGCGCGGCGCCGGGACCGGCTGGAGGCGCTCGCCGCCGGTATCCGCGACCAGGGCGGCACCGCGCTGGTGCTGGAGCGGTAGCCCCGCGCTGGCAGAACGATCCGGGCTTGCCTGTCGGCGGCCGACCAAGGTCGCGCCGGAAACCGCGACATTGGACGGGCTCAGGCCGCGGTCGGCTGGCGCCGCTGCTCGACGAGGCGCCGCAGCTGCTGCCGTCCCGGCACGCCGCATTTGGCGTAGATGTTGCCTAGGTGGTATTCCACCGCCTTGCGGCTGATGAACAGCTCGGCCGCGACCTCGCGGTTGGACATCCCCTTCCCGACTAGGTGGGCCACTTCGGTCTCCCGGCTGGTCAGCGCGAGGACAGACTGGTTCTTCACCGGGTTGCCGGGAAGACGACAGGCCGCCAGCTCCTCTTCGGTCCGGGCGAGGAACGGCGCGGCGCCCAGCGTCTGGTACAGGTCGTTGGCCCGGCGCAGGCGCTGGACCGCGTCCTTCCTGTTCCCGGTGCGCCGCAGCAGCCGGCCGTGGGCCAGCAGCAGCCGGGCCATGTACACCGGGCTTTGAGTGCTGGCGGATTCCTCGCCGCGGGTGTAGATCTCCCGGGCCTCCGCCAGGGCGCCGCGCTGCTCGGCTAGCCATCCGTCCAGCCAGGCCAGAGCGGGAGCCAGGTAGCTGACCTGGCCGCTGTCGGCCCGCAGCTGGGCCAGCACGACCGCCGCCCGCTCGGCCTGGCCCGATCCGATCAGGCCCTCGGCCAGCAGTGGCCGCCACAGCTGGGCGTACATCCGGCTGCGGCCGTCCAGGGCCGCCTCGTCCTGCCAGGGACGCAGCGCGTCGGCCATGCCCAGGTAGTCACCGGCTGCCTGGCAGGCCAGGGCCCGGGCCATCGCCGCATACAGCCGTTCGTGGCCGTAATCCCGGCTGCCCGCCGCCTCCTCGGCCAGCCGGGCGTGCCGCTCGGCGTCGGCGGCCGCGCCTCGCCCGGCCGGCACGGCGCCGGCCGCCAGGTGCAGCAGCGGCAGCTCGTTGAGGCGAGAATGGATCGCCACGGCGGAAAACCCTTGCTCGGCCGTCAGCAGTACGTCATCCCATGCCCCGGCCAGGTACTGGGCCAAGGCCAGGTAGCAGTAGGCGCGCAGGCCCTGGATGAGGGTGGCGCCCTGGCACGCCAGCTTCAGGCTAGTGCGCAGGTCGCCCACGGCTCCGCCCAGATCGCCGGCCAACAGCCGGAACACCCCGCGAAACGCCAGGCCGTCGACATCGGCTAGGTCGACCCGGGCCGGGTCGGCATCCAGGTGCCCCAGCTCGGCCAGGCCGACACCCGGGCCGGCCACCTGGGCCGCGGCGATGGCGATCCGGGTACGCGTCTGGCTGGCGGCCGCCGGGTCCAGGCAGCCGGTGCCCAGCGCCCACCGGCCGAGCGTCATCGCCTTCTCCCCCTCTCCCAGCAGCGTGTAGGTGTCGGCCAGTCGGCTGGCGCTCAGGGCGGCCAGCGGCCGGCTGTCCGGGTCGTCCCGCGCCTCGGCCAGCGCCTGGCTGAACCACCGCTCCGCCTCGGCCAGGTGGCCCTCAGAGAACGCCATCGTGCCCAGCACGCAGCTGCGCAGCGGTGACGGCGCCGTTGCCTCCACCGCTTCGCGCAGGGCCAGGCCCCGGGCCTCTTCGGCCAGCACCAGGTGCAGCGCGCTGGTCAGCAGCCGCCGTTCCCGGTCAGCCCGGGCCGGGGAGATGTCCGAGGCCCAGTGCAGGTGGGTGGCGGCCAGCGCCAGCCGGCCGGCGGCCGCCTCGGCGCCTGCCAGCTGCTCCAGCTGGGCGGCCAGGCCTTCATCGGGACATTCCAGCGACGCCACCCGATGCTCCCAGGATGCCGACTCGCTGACCATGGACGCAGCCCAGGCATGCAGCACACGGCGCTTCGTGGGGGTGATCCCCGCATAGATGACGTCCCGGACCAGGGGGTGGCGGATCTCCACCGGGCATGTCGCCTCGTCCGGTGACCAGTCCACCAGCCCGGCGGCCACGGCCGGCTCGATGGCTGCGCTGGGCGATTCCACCTGCGCCGCCTGGCCCAGCTGGGCCAGCGGCATTCGCAGGTTCAGCACAGCCAGCATCTGCAGAATGACCTGGGTCTGCGGCGGCAGCCCTCGGAGGTGATCACCGATGGCCGTGGCCGGCGACCGGGGTGGCGCGAGCCGTCCCGCAGCCCGGGGATAGATCGGGAACCCTTCGCTCGGCACCGTGCGCGGGGACAACTGGTGCCCCCCCTGGGGCAGCAGCGCACGCGCGGCATCGCCCCGGCGGGACCGCATCCGGGTGTGCCGGGTACGCGGTGCCAGGTCGCGGCGACCGGACCCAGCGCACAGCGTGAACGGCCTATCCGCAGACAAATGGTCTCGGTCGAAATCAAACGTCGTGATCTCGGCGGTCTTCGAGGGCATCGAGCTCACCTCACGGGCGGAGGACTGAAGGTCGCGCTTGCGGCTTCGGCCCGGTTTCGCGATCGCTTCTCAGAATCTGCGCATGGTTCTCCTAGGACCAGGGAAAACCTGGAACATCGGCCCGGAATATGGCGAGTTCCGGGTCAATTTCGGGCCGATTACGGGTTTCCTGGGCGAGTGGCGAGGGTGCTACCATGCGCCGCAAGGGCTGGCAGCGGGGCCGCCGCCCGGGAAAGGGGACGGAGACGACGGCCGGATGCAGGAAGACGCGGCCCAGAACCTGGGTAACCTTCTGCGGTCGTTTCGTGAACGCCGGGGCCTGACCCAGGAGTCGGTGGTGTACAGAACCGCCGGCGCCGTGACCGTCGAAACGGTCAGCAACATCGAGCGGGGGCGGACCCGGCCTCGGCGGCACACGCTGGACCAGCTGGTCGCCGCTTTGGAACTGGACGGAGCCGAGCGCGACACGGTCGAGACGGCCTGGACCGCCGGCCGCGCTCGTACGCCGGGAGCCGGTTCAGCGTCCCAGGCAGCGTCGGCCAGCGTGCCAGCGATGCTGACCCCGCTGATCGGGCGCGAGCAGGCCAGCGCCGCCGTGGCGCGACTACTCCGTAGCGACGAGGTGCGCTTGCTGACTCTGACGGGGCCGGGAGGGGTGGGAAAGACCGCACTGGCGCTGCACGTGGCGGCCGCTGTGAGCGAGAGTTACGCGGGCGAGATGGTCTTCGCTGACGTGGCCTCGCTGCGGGAACCCCAGCTCGTGCCGGCTTATATCGCGCAAGCCCTGGGCGTGGCCGAAGCCGGAGGCAGCCCGCTCATGGCCACGCTCATCAGTCACCTCAGGGGCCGGCGGCTGTTGCTGCTGATCGACAACTTCGAGCAGGTCGTGGAGGCGGCAGAGGTGCTGCTCCAGCTGTGCGCCGCCTGCGCGGGGCTGCAGGTGCTGGTCACGAGCCGGGTGCCGTTGCGTGTGCGGGGTGAGCAGGTGTGGCCCGTGCCACCTCTTGCCCTTCCCGTCCCTGGCGCGGCCCTGAGCCCGGAGAGTCTGGGATGTATCGCCGCGGTCGCGTTGTTCGTGCAACGGGCACAGGCCCGGCGGCCCGACTTCACCCTCACCGAGGCCAACGCGGCAGCCGTGGGCGAGCTGTCCGCCCGGCTGGACGGGCTGCCCCTGGCCATTGAACTGGCTGCGGCCAGGCTGTCGGTGATGGGCCCGGCGGCTTTGCTCGCCCGGATGGACCAGGCCCTCGGGGTCCTGACCGAGGGGCCCCGTGACCTGCCGGCGCGGCAGCGTACGATCCGGGACGTGATCGCCTGGAGCTATGGCCTGGTGACGGAGGACAAGCAGGCATTGTTCCGCAAGCTGGCCGTTTTCGCCGGCGGTTGCACTTTGGCGGCGGTCGGAGCGGTTTGCGCCCCGACGGCCGGCGAACACGGCGACGACGCCGGTGCGGTGGCTTCGGCGGCCGTGCTGGAAGACATGAGCACGCTGGTGGAGGCCAACCTTGTGCAAGCCGTCGACATGGCCCGATCCGAGGTGTGGTTCCGGCAGCTGGACACGATCCGGGCCTTCGCCTGGGAGCAGCTGCAGGCGAGCCGGGAGGCGGCCACTGTCCGCCAGCGTCACGCCGCTTACTACCTTTCCGTAGCCGAGGCAGCCGGCACTGCCTTGGCGGGGCCGGAGCAAATGACCTGGCTGGCTCGCCTGGAGGCGGAGCACGACAACTTTCGGGCGGCGCTGGGCTGGGCCCGGGAGCAGGCTGACGTGACCCTTGGCCTGCGGCTGGCCGGAGCACTGTGGCCTTTCTGGCAGCGCCATAGTCACTTCAGCGAGGGACGGCATTGGCTGGAGCATTTCCTGAGCCTGGAAGGAGCCCGCGCGGCGCCTCCCGCGGTGCGGGTGGCCGCCCTGACCGGAGCGGCGTGGCTGGCGCACGACCAGGACGACTTCGAACTGGCCGACGCGCTCTTCGAGGAGGGCCTGAACCTTCATGAACCGGGGGGGCAAACGGCGCGGCTGGCCGGCGTCCTGGCCCACCGGGCGATCATGGCGCGGGGCCAGGGCCTGTACGAAGAGGCGGCGGCCCTGGCAGAAAAGAGCCTGGCCGTAGCCCGCGACGCAGCCGACGAGGCTGCCATCGGCTACGCCCTTTTCCGGCTCGGCTTGATCGTGCGCGAGCGAGGCGATTTCGGCGGTGCCCGGCGAGCCTACGAGGAGTGCCTGTCGCTTTACCGCGCCCTGGGCGATCGGGCCGGCGAGGCCTTTGTCCTGCTGGGCCTGGGCGACATTGCCCGCGACGAGGGTGACCGGGAAACCGTGCAGGCCCTTTGCACCGGCACACTGGCCCTGTGCCGCGAGCTGGAAAACCACTGGGGAGCGGGTTTTTCCCTGAACAACCTGGCGCTGGCGGCGGCGATGGGCGGCGACCTGGGACAAGCCGAGACGCTGGCCGCACAGGCGCTGGAGCTCTTCCGGGAGCACGGGATCCACGGCGGGGTGGTCGAGCTGCTGGTCACCTCGGGCCAGCTCGCCTGCGACCAGGGCGACTACGGCCGGGCCCGGGCCATGCTGGGGGAAGGGCTGACCGAGGGCTGGCCAGCGGGCCCGCATTGGCTGGTGCTGACGGCCCTGGAGGAGACCGCGCGGGTGGCCGCGGCTGACGGTGACGCCGGGACGGCCGTACACCTCCTGGGTGCGGCGGACGCCTGGCGGGAGCGGATGGCTACCCCGCGCCCCGTCTACCGCCGGGCATCGGTCGCCGCAACCTGGGCCACCGCCCGCTGCGCCCTGGGCGAGGACGACTTCGCCGTGGCACAGCGAGAAGGCGCCTCGCTGATGCCCGAAGATGCCGTGGCGCTGTCCCTTCGCTGCCTGGGACCGGGGAAAATCGGTGACGGGCCACGCAGCCGTAGGCAGCATCATGACGTGCGGGACTAAGTGGCTGGGCAGCGCGCACGCCAGAGTGGCGACAAGGCTGAACTGACGTGGTTTCGGCTGCTGGCATTGTCGCTACGGCAGGCTCGGCGATGCTGGCCGGCCCAGGGCGCGTAAATTACCGGAGGTGGTGGCCACGGTGAGCCGGCAGCGCAAGCGGCGATCCGGTCGTCCGGCACGTCGGCCGGTCCGTGAAGCCACCACCGATTAGGCCGATCCGATCTGGGTCGATGTTGGCGGCCGCCGCAACTTTGTGGTCGGCTGGACATGGTCGGCACGTGAATCTCTCCCAGGCGGGAGCGGACATCCCAATGACCACCCATTGTGGTTTGCGCCATGCGGCAGATGCGCGCGGCGCTACCCGCGAGATCGGAGGATGAAAAAGGCTTACTGGCGAGGACCGTCAGCGAGACTATTCGCTCCTGCCAGCACGTCCTGGCGCATAATTCTCCGTGCCTTCTCGGGTTCTTCAAGAATGGGACTGTGAGCAGACCGGTCAAACGAATAGAAACCCTTCAGCGGCGCCTTCAGCCTTTCAAAATAATCCTTAGCCAGCGGGTAGCTGACGGTGTAGTCGTGTATGCCGTGGAAGAAATAGGCGGGAAGAGTAAGCTCTGTCACCCGCTCGGCCAGATCCGTAGCCAGCATCTCGTCCCACAGGACGCTCGCCCCGGATGAGAGCTTTCCGCGCCACATCTTGGCTTTTTCCGCCAGTGTGTACTGCGGGCTCCTCAGCGACGGCCAGACAACGCCGCTGAGTACGGACTTCATGTCATGCGTCGTACCCACGCCCAGCCGGTGCATTGCCCTGTCGCGCACCGCAAGGTATGCCTTCGGCGTTCCACCCGTCATAGTCACCGGTGCCGCCTCGAGGTCGCGTACCATCCTGCTGTCACCGGTCTCCTTGAACCGTCCGAGCATATGCTCGTACGCCAGTCTCTCCGACTTCAGCTGATGCACCATCTGAGCTACGCCAATGTACGCGTGGTACAGTTCGGGTGCCCGGGCAGCGGCCTGCAGTCCGATGAACGTCCCCCCTGAATGCGCCATGAGGTAGATCTTCTCTTTGCCGAAGCGGTTCCGCAGGTAGCCGGTCACCGACAACGTGTCGGCTATGAACTGCTCCAACGTCATCGTTTCGGGCGGGATGCCGGGACTGTATGACAGCCCGGCGCCCCGCTGCTCCCACCAGACCACCGTAAAATCGTTTTCAAGG
>Ga0074046_10001133_pt1 | contig 24566 bp, 21 predicted proteins | sample BogForMeECP23OM3_FD_94441 | JGI IMG/M metagenome (GOLD analysis project Ga0074046, IMG submission 94441) | Bog forest soil microbial communities from Calvert Island, British Columbia, Canada - Bog Forest MetaG ECP23OM3 | ecosystem: Environmental > Terrestrial > Soil > Wetlands ...
GACTGCACTCACACTCCAGTCCGCTTGGCCCTTGCCACCGGGCGGGCCGCGGCTCGGCTAAGGGACGATACTGGCACCGGCTGGGAGGTATACGGAGAGGGCATCTGCGAGCCGCTGCGCTTCCTCGTCAGTGACATTTGGCGTTCGCAACTCTTCACGCACGCTCTGGCGCAACGCCTCTGCGGGCGGTAGGGCGTCGAGCCGGACAAGCGCCTCGGCGATCTTGGGCGTGATGCGGGAGATGGCGGGCCGGAGGGCTCCGTCGAGGCTCGGCGGTTCCGGCGCGAGCGCGCTCTCGGGGATCTTGAGGGCCTCGTCCTCGAGATGGCGAGCGGCAGTGATGAGCGCCTGAAAGACGCCGCGGACTGCAGCCTCGGGGGGCTCTGCCCGGCCGGTGCGGGCAGCCTCCTCGTGCACTGCGCGCACCGCGGCGTCGAGGACGCGAGTCTCTTGCGCTTCGTCCGTGACTGGCAGCCCAGCGCGACGCTTCGCCTGGGCAACAAGCGGCATGAGCGCCAAACGCTCGTCCGCTGCCGCAAGCAGCGCCACGAGCGGAGCTGCAGTAGCCGCCGGATGGCGATCACCGAGCCAGCTCCTCCGCAACTCTGACAACGTGCCGTCCGCCTCTCGGGCAAAAAGCCAGAGATCCAGGTGCTGAGCGAGTTCGGGCAGGTCCGCGCGAACCAGGGGCGCCTTTCGATCGCGCGAGAACGGTCCCAGGACGCGGAGTTCGCCCGCGCCACGCTGCCACTCGCGCGCCTCTAGCGTGTCCGAGACGGCGGCGTCCGCTCGCCCTTCGAGGAGGATGCGGCGCACTTGTGCGTTGTCCATGGCTTGCACCTGGGCATTCGGAAAGCGTTCACGCGCGACACGCTCGAGGTGACCCCCGGCGTTGACGACGATGCGTGGACGGCCCCGCTCGAGCGCCGCGAGGTCGGGGAAGCGCTTGCCGTCGCGAACCAACGCCACGGCGCCACTGTCCGCGACCGGGAGGCTGAATCGACCGACCAAGCTGCGGTCGGTGCGCACCGTGACGCCGCTCATGGCGATGTCAAAGCGTCCGTCGCGTAACGCAGCATCGAGCTCCGGCCAGCGAAACTGCACGAGTTCGAGCGGCCGTCCCTCTGCCTCCGCGAAGGCGCGTGCCAGGACCACGTCGAAGCCGTCGAAACCCCCAGCCGCGCTGTCGGAGGCGAAGCTAAAGGGTGCGTAGTCGCCGCTCGTGCCGATCCGCAGCGGCGGGGCCGTTGATGTCTCGCCTGGCGAGGAGAGTGCGGCGATGGTCCCGGCCAACAGCGCGCACGCGGTCGCCCAGCCCCAGCTCACGCTGCGCGAGCCCCCGGGTCCAGCACGGCCAGGTACACGCGGACGACGCTGGAAAGGGATAGGAGCAGGGCCCGCACGCACAATCCACCAGAGTACCAGAGGCCCCCGCCTTGGTTTGACCCGATCCGGGCAATTCCCTACCTTGGGGGCTCCCCGGATCTCACGGCACCTGCCAGAGATGGCCCCCCATCGATCGCTCGAGGTCGACCGCATGTTGTCTGTCGATGAAATTGCCGCTGGCACCCGGGTTACCCACAAGAACACGGGCCTTCGCTATTCCGTCGTGGACCTCGGTGACGAGGAAGTTCTGCTCTCGCCGGAGAGCGCTGATCTTCAGGACCTCGTGGTTCCCGTCGAGCTCTTTCGCGCCGAATTTGTGACGAGCGAGCGCTATAGCGCACCGCGCGGCCGCGGCCGCCGCCCTCCCGGTGCCGCTCCCGCTGCGGGCGGAGGACCCACACGCGCGCCGGCCGGCCCGAAGTGCAAGGGTCGGATCAAGAAGATGGTGCGCGAGCGCGGCTTCGGGTTCATTCGCGGCGAGGACGGCAAGGAGGTCTTTTTTCATCGCTCCGGTCTCGGAGGCGGGGAGTACGACGTCCTTTCCGAAGGCGACGCCGTCGAGTACGTGGTCCAGGAGGGACCCCGCGGGCCGCGTGCGGAAAATGTGAAGGCCATCCCTGAAAAGGCCGCCGGCGCCACCCCCTAGTCCGTGTCCCTGCGCAGCGACGTCGAGCTGATCGGCCCCACCTCGAGTTTCTATGTTTCCCAGCGCCTGCGACTCCATTGGGTCGACTGGGGCAACGAGAGCGCCCCGCCCTTGCTCTTGATCCATGGTGGGCGCGACCATGCGCGAAGTTGGGATTGGGTCGCACGGGACCTGCGGCGCGACTATCACGTGATCGCACCTGATCTGCGAGGTCACGGGGACAGTGCCTGGGCGTTTGGTGGAATGTACGCGATGGTCGACTTTGTGCTCGACATCGCGCAGCTGCTCGAGGGTCTCCAACTTTTTCCCATGACGATCGTGGGTCACTCCCTGGGAGGAGCGATTGCGCTGCAGTACACGTCGGTGTATCCGGAGCGCGCGCACAAGGTGGTAGCGATTGAAGGCCTGGGCCCACCACCCGCGATGATCGAACGAATGCGCCACGTGAACCCCTGGCAGCGCATGCAGACCTGGATCGACGAGATGCGCAAGCTCGCATCACGTCAGCCGCGCCGCTATCCGTCGATCGATGCGGCAGCGGGACGCATGCGGGAAGAGAACGCGTTTTTGTCGGAGGCGCAGGCGCGACACCTCACGATCCACGGCGTGGCGCGCAATGAGGACGGCACCTACAGCTGGAAGTTCGACAATTACGTTCGCGCCCTCTCGCCCTACCGTTTCGACGTCGAGGAAATGCGGACGTTGTGGGGCCGGATCACCTGCCCGACCCTGCTGATTCGCGGTACGGAGAGCTGGGCGAGTGATCCGAGCAAGGACGGGCGCCTCCCAGCGTTTCAGAACGCGCGTGTGGTGAACGTCGAGGGCGCGGGCCACTGGGTACACCACGACCGACTTCCGGAGTTCCTGCGCGTCGTGCGCGAGTTCCTCGTCGCTTAAGAGCCACCAGAGTTGGGCGCTCGGGCCGCACGGCCGGGTGCCCGAGCCTCGGACGGTTCCCTGCGGTCTACACCGACTTCGTTGTTCCTACGGGTAGTAGACATAGATGGCGTCGGCGACGCACGCAGGCTTGCCTCCGCCCTCGATCTCAAAGACGAGCCCCAAGGTTGCGCGAGCGCCACCGCCGGGCATGTCGCGCACGTCCTTCAGCTCGGCCAAGACTCTCACGCGCGCGCCGGCGGGAACGGGTGCCGGCAGACGCATTTTCTCGATGCCGTAGTTGACCCCTAGGCGAGCGCCCTCGACCCGGAAAATCTCAGGCAAGAGGCTCGGTGCAAGCGAGATCGTGAGGTAACCGTGGGCGATCGTGCCCTTGAAAGGGGATTCGCGCCGCGCGCGCTCGACGTCGACGTGGATCCACTGGTGATCCCCTGTCGCGTCCGCGAAGGCGTTGATCTGTTCCTGACTCACCGTGACCCAACTCGAGGCGCCGAGGGGCTTTCCCACAAATTGCTTGAGCGCGCGCACTCCGGGAATGACTGTGGGGGAGGACATGGGGGCTCCTTGTCTCGAGAATCGCCAGCTTCTAATCCGTGCTCTCGCTCACCTCGATCAGCCGCTTGAGGCGCGCGAGCCCCCGGGCGAGACCGGCCCGCACAAGGCGCTCGATGAAAGCCCCCGTGCCGGGGATGAGCGGTCGGAACTGCACGCACCAACGCACGAGGGTGCCACCTTCTGCCGGCTCGAGGACCATCTCTCCGACGTGATCGCTCAGCGGCGCGCCTTCCGTGAGGACGTACTCGAAGCGCTCGCCCGACTTCCAGCCGGTGACCTGCTCCTCGATCACGAGGCCCATCCCGCGGATCGTGCGAATCGCGCCCACGCCGTTTGGCTCCGGGAATCCGGAACGGCGGCGAACCACGTCGCGCACAGGCATCCAGCGCGGCATGGCCTCATGGTCGGAGAGCACGGGCCAAACCCGCGAGGGCGGGACCGCGATGTATTGCTCGAGCTCGATCCGGCGCATTGACGCGCACTCCTCCCGCGTGCGCTGCGCGGGATCAACTACCTCGGAAACGCTTCGACGATACCGCCATCCACGGGGAGCGTCGCCCCCGTGGTGGGAGTCTGGTTGCTAGCGAAGAACACCACCGCGTTGCCGACGTGTCGGGCGCTTACGCGAGTGCGGAGCAGGCTGCGGTCGCGGTAGAAGTCGGGCAGCGCCTCGACCGGTAGCCCGCGGCTGCGGGCCCGGGCAGGCCCGACGGTCTGCCACAGACCCGAGGGGATTTCCCCTTCGGCGAACACGGCGTCGGCGTTGATCAGGTTCACCCGCACCCCGAGCGGAGCCAGTTCGATCGCTGCGACCTTGCCGATCTGGTGGGCGGCCGCCTTGCTCGCGCTGTACGCGCCGAAATCCTTGCCCGGTGCGAACACATTCTTGGAGGCGTTGATCACGACGTTCCCAGCCGTGCCCTGCATGCGGAAGATGCGCGCAGCCTCACGCAGGGTGAGCAGGACGCCCAGGTAGTTCACGTCTGCAACGCGTCGCACCTCGGAGACGGAGAGGTCGGCGATCGGTGACACGACGGCCACTCCGGCGTTCGCGACCACCACGTCGACGCCACCGTAGGTCACACAGGCGGTGTCGAAGGCGCTTCGTACGGAAGCCTCGTCGGTCACATCCATCGCGACACCGACCGCCCGCCCCGCACCGTGATTCCGGGTTAGCTTCTCAGCCGCGGCCTTGACCCGTGCCTCGTCCAGGTCGGTAAGGACCACGTGCGCTCCGGCACCCGCGCACACATCGGCCACTCCGATCCCGATCGCGCCCGCACCGCCGGTGACGAGTACGACCTGCCGCTCGAGGGGCAACTCTGCGGTCTGACCGAGCTTCGCTTGTTCGAGACTCCAGTATTCCATGTCAAACAGATCCGAGAGAGAGAGTGCCTCGTAGCGGCCGATGGCCTCGGCAAGCGCCTTCGTACGGAGCGTGTGCTCGGTGATGTCGGCGGCAATCGCGGCGTCACGCTTTGTCTTGCCGAAGCACAGCGCTCCAGCGCCGGGCAGCAGGACGACCCGCGGGGCCGAGTCCAGCTTCGTGCGTGAAACGCCTTTGGCGCGGACCTGGTCTGCGAAATAGGCGTCATATGCCGCGCGGTAGCTCGCCACGGCGCGTTCGAGCTGCTTCGCAAGGCAAAGCGCGTCGTCCCAGGCAGGATCCTCGAGATACAAAGGGAGCGCCTTGGTGCGGATCACGTGGTCGGGGGTAAGGGGACCCCTTTCGGCGAGGGTCGCCGCGGCGTCGCTCGTGCAGAACGCAAGTACTTCCGGGCTGGCACGCCAGTCGAGGATCACGCGCCGCGGCGGTGCCTGCGGATCGAGGTTGGGCTCCGCGAGGAGGCCGCGTAGGACAGGCGCTGCCCGGGCGACGAGCGTTGCTGCGGGAGCAGACCCGACCGGCCGTGGAACTCCGATCGAGATCGCGCTGCGGCCCCGTGCGCGAGTCTCGGCGAAGCGGCGGCACGCGTCGACGCGCTGGATATGGCGCTCGTAGCTCTCGCGCGCGTCCGCACCAAAGGTAAAGAGGCCATGCTTGATCAGCACGATGGCGGTGGCGCTCGGTTCGTCGCGCACCGCCTTGGCGACCGCCTTCGCGAGGGGGAAGCCGGGCATGATGTACGGCAAGACGACGACCCCATCCCCCAAGGCTTCGCAGACGAGCTTTTCGCCATCGGGCTGATTGGTGAGGGCAAGTACTGCGTCGGCGTGGGAGTGGTCGACGAAACGCTGGGGAAGGAAGGCATGGAGCAGGGCTTCAACCGAAGGATTCGGAGCCGCCGCATCGAACAGATGGGTGCGGAGCTGGTTCACCATCTCCTCATCGGAGAGGGAGGGCAGTGCTTCTAGGCGACGCAGGTAGCCGAGATCGAGGGCGGGAAAGTCTCGGGGCCCGACGCGATCAAGGCTCGATCCGGAGCCCTTCACGTAGAGGCATTCAAGGGAGTCTCCAAGCAAGGTGCGGTAGGGCGCCTTGAGAGAAGTATTGCCCCCGCCGTGCAGCACGAGCTCCGGCTCGGCGCCGATCAGGCGGGAGCTGTAGATCCGGAGCGCGAGGAGCTCGCCGTGTTGAGGACCCCATTCCTGAACGGCGCGCCGGGCATCGGTATCACTCCAGCGGCTTTGCATGACGTCGAGCCTAGCGCGCCTTCCGATCGCCCTACCGCGCCTTAGCGTGGGCTCCGAACTTGCGGTCCCTGCGCGTTCGAAGATGCGGAGGAGCCGCGGAGCGGACGGGTGAGCGCCAGCGCGGGCGGGCGCTTATGCGTCACGCACGCGGATCCTGGGTTCGAAGCGACGCCCGGGGTTGCGGTCGCTTTTGGGGCGCTCTAGCAACCCGGGCCGGTCGCCTCCAGAAACGAGTAGCGCCGCGCCTTGTGATGGATCTCGGCTACGGCGTCGAGACCCAGCTCGGCCGCAACCAAGGCGCTCTCACGCAGCTGCGTCGTACCCGAGACCGTCACGTTGTCCGTACAAATCGCTACCGGCACTCCCGCCTCGAGGAAGGTGTACAGCGGGTGTCGTTCCCCGCGACGTGCGGCACCGGTTTGCCAGTTCGAGGTGAGGCAGCATTCGACGAGGATGCCGTCGCGGGCGAGGCGCCGCACCAGCTCGCGGTCTTGCACCGCGGAGCACGCGTGCCCGAGCCGTTTCACGCCCAGTACCTCCACCGCCTCCCAGACGCAGGCCGCACCCTCGTCTTCGCCAGCGTGTGCGGTTGTACCGAGGCCGCCCTTGGCTGCGATTTCAAAGGCGTCGCGGAACAGGCGGGGTGGTGTCCCGCGCTCCGCGCCTGCGATGTCGAACCCGACGACGCCGCACACGCGGTGCAGGTGGTGCGCCTCGCTGATGGCCTGGCGCGCCAGGATCTTCGCGATGTGCGGACCTTGCTGGCGCATCGCGATCACGACCAGACCGCAGCGCAGCCGATCTGGTCCATGCATGCGGATGCGCTCACGCATCGCCGAGAGCACCGCGACGATCGACTGACGGAGCGTGAGCCCCGCATACGTATGAATGATCGGTGAGTAGCGAAGCTCGAGCGTGCGCACGCCTTGGGCGACGGCCTCGTCGACGATGTCACCCACGACGCGCTCGATATTCTCAAAGAACTGCGTCACCCAGAGCGGGTAGTGGAACTTGTCGAGGTACGAAAGGAGGGTGCCCTCCTCTTCAGGTTGAAGGACCAGCAGCTTTCCCAGCTCCGCCTCGGTCGAAGTGGGTGCGAGACCGTGGCGCCGCATCAGTTCCCATACCGTGCGCACGGGAATCGATCCGTCGACATGCTGATGCAGCTCCGTCTTTTCGATCGCGGCCAGGTGCTGAGGATCGATGCCCGGCGGCAGCTCGGGGGCGTGCGGCATGCGTGGATACTATCGTTCCACTGTGAATCTCCGCCTTGGCCTGCGCTACGACCTGCGTGGCCCCGCGGAACCGGAGCGGCTGTACCCCGCGATCCTCGAGCACGCTGCCCGTGCGGAAGCGGCGGGCATCGATGTGCTCTGGATCTCGGAGCGGCCGTTCGCGCACGCTGCAGTGGTTCCCGCGGCGCTCCCGCTGCTCGCAGCAATCGCGGCACGCACGACGCAGATCCGCGTGGGGAGTGCGCTTTTGCCTCTGCCGCTCTACCACCCGCTGCGTCTCGCGGAGGACGCGGCGACGCTCGACGGCTTGTCCGGCGGACGGCTCGAGCTCGGCCTCGGGTTGGGTGGGCACGCCGAGGGGTTCGACGGCTTTGGCGTTCCCGTAGAGGGCCGGCTCGAGCGATTTGAAGAGAGCCTGCTCGTTCTGCGTCAGGCCTGGGCTGAGCGCGCCGTCGAGTTTCAGGGTCAGTACTACCGACTGGTGGGCCCCGAGGTGTTCCCGAAGCCCTTGCAGCGACTTGGCCCCCCGATCTGGATCGGCGCCTCCGCCGACACGGGAGTGCGGCTCGCCGCACGTCTCGCGGACGGCTTTGTGGCGGGGACGCGTCGTGCGGCGGAGCGCTTCCTCCAAATCTGGTGCGAGAGGGGTCGCGACCCGGCACTTGCACGGGTGGCCCTCGAGGTGGGAGGGGCCGCGCATCCCGACGCCGCGCGAGCGCGTGCCGCCCTCGCTGCGGAAACCGCCGACCTCGGTTCCACCCCGGGGGAGCTGCACCTTTTGGTGCCAGTGCTGGATCCCTTGTCGGGATCCGTTCCTGGCCTCGGCCTTGCCCCGCAGGCGCTAGAGCGGCTGCGAGAGCACGTCTGGAGCCCCTTCCGCGATCGGCAGGAATGAGCCTCAAGGCTGCAGTCTGACAGACCGATCCACTTGTCCGGGGTGTGGGGGGGTGAGGTCCGCGCAATGACGGTGCCCTCGATTAAGGGGACGGGCTTTCAGTCCGCTGTCGATGACATTCAAAGACTCCTCGATACCCGCCAGCTCACCCGTGAGGAGCTCGAGGCGCAGCTCACTCTCGACGACCTCCTCATCCTCGAGTCGAAGATCGGCCCCGCCACGTGGGTTCCGATCGACACCTATCGCCGCGTGGTCGATATCCTGATCTCGATCGAGGCCCACGGCGACCCCGAGGAGTACCTCTTCCAACGGGGCTGGCGCGCCGCCGAGCGCATGCACAAGGCCGGTCTCTATAGCCAGTTCGATGCGAGCCTTGAGAAATGGGGCATGCGGGTCGGCAAGCTGATCGTGACCCTCGGACCGGTGTTGTGGAACTTCACCGAGTGGACGTTCGAACTCGAGCCAGGGCTTCCGGTGCGTGGTTTTCGGCTGATCGTGCGCGATGCGGCAGAGCTCCCTGAGTGTGCGCGATTCACCTCGCACGGATTCATCGAATACCTGGCGCGCTCCGCGGCGGGCCTCACGCTCCGGGTGACGAGCGAGCGCCTGCCCGGTGGGGTGATCATTTTCACCGCAACCACCGCCTGAGGCTATGATAGGGACCCGTCGAAGAAGAGGGGGGTCCAGAGATGTCATCTCACTCCAAGACCGCTGCAAGATGGTTCGTCGTGCTATGGCTCGCCGCTGCAGCACTCCTCGGCTTTGCGGTGTCGGGCCGCTTCCTCTACCGCAGTTTCATCGGCTCCGATCCCACCGCATTTCCTGCCGGCGCGCTTTTGCAACCGCTTGCGGAGCTCGTCCTGCCACGCGCGGGTGTGACACGAGTCGGCGTATTTTGGGTGGCGGGAGTGCTGCTCGCTCTCACTGTCGTGGGATTCTTCGTTGGACGTGCAGCTTCGCGGGCAGGCCGCCGGACCACGGATCCGGACCGCCGCCGGGTCCTTGCGGGTGCCGCGTCCGGGGTGGGGGTTGCGATCGGGAGTTTGGCTGTCGGTGCCGCGGGTACCGCTTCGCGTGCGCTGCTCGGTCTTGGCAACGAGGGCCGCGGCTGGTTGCCCGTGGCTAGGGAGATCTTCGGAGCAAAGGTGGAACGGACCGCGCCGGAATGGAAGGAGGAGTGGAAGGGGAGTCGGATCAAGAGCTATCGGCGCTTCGGACGAACCGGTTGGCAGGTCTCCGACATCGTGCTTGGCACGGGCGCGATCCAGGGCGAGAACGGCGAGAAGATTGCGCGACTCGCCCTCGAGCGCGGGGTGAACTACTTCGACACTGCCCCCGATTACTCCGGCTCCGGCAGCGAGCAGGCGATGGGCCGGGCGGTCAAGGGCCTGCGTGACCAGGTTTTCATCGCCACGAAGTTCTGTACGCCCGAAGGCCACGTGCCGGCGGGAGCATCCGTCGAGACCTACACACAAGCGATCGAGGGCAGCCTGCGGCGTCTCGGCACGGATCACGTGGATCTCGTGCACATCCACTCCTGCGACGAGCTGGATCGGCTGATGGACCCCAACGTCCACGAGGCCTTTGACCGACTGAAAGAGCAGGGCAAGGCGCGCTTCCTCGGCTTTTCCTCGCACACTCCGAATCTCATCCAGGTCGCGACGCAGGCCATCGAGTCGGGCCGCTTCGACGTGATGATGCTCGCCTACCACCATGGCATCTGGCCGCGACTCGGCGAGATCATCTCCAAGGCACGGGCCGAGCAGGACATGGGCGTGGTTGCGATGAAGACGCTGAAGGGCGCACGCCACCACGGACTCTCTGGCTTCCGCGGCGAAGCCGACGCCTACTCCCAGGCAGCCTTTAAGTGGGTTCTCTCGAATCCAGACGTTTCATGTCTCGTGGTGTCCTTCTTCGAGCTTCAGCACGTCGACGAGTATCTGTACGCGTCGGGAAGGGGCGTAACGCCGGGGGACGTCTCGATCCTCGAGAAGTACGACCGGGAGATCCGCGGTAGCTATTGCTCGCCCCATTGTGGTGCCTGCCTCACCTCCTGTCCGGAGAAGCTGCCGATCGCCGACGTTCTCCGCCAGCGCATGTACTTCGAGGACTATGGCTGGGAAAAAGAGGGAATGCGCTTGTATTCGCGACTTGAGAGGCAGGCGTCGGTATGCGCTTCGTGTAGCGCCCCGTGTCTCGGGTCCTGCCCGGTCGGGATCGACATCCAGAGCCGAATGAAGGGCGCGCACGACTTGCTGACGCTTGGCTAACGAACTTCCGAAGCCAACCCGCCCAGCGATCTCTGACTCGAGAGAGCCCTTGCTCCCGAAGCGCGTCGCCTCGCGCCGCCGTCGAAGGGCCTTGCAGCGCCCTGGGGAACCAAGGAGGGAGGGTTAGGCCCCGAGCGTCCGCTCGACTGCGCGAACGACGTCCGAGACGTCTTCGTCTGTCAATTTCGGCGAAAGGGGCAGCGAGAACGTGCGATCGGAGATCCATTCTGCCGCCGGGAACTGTCCTACCCGATAGCCATAGCGCTCTTGGTAGAAGGGATGGAGATGCACGGCGCGGTAGTGGACGCCGACGCCAATTTTTTGTGCCGTCATGCGCTCCAGGCATTCATCTCGCGTGAGGGTTAGGTTTTCCAGGTCAAGAAGCAGGGTGAACAAGTGGTGGGCGTGGCGCGTTCCCGCGGCAGGGGCCGTCGGGAGAAAGACGGGTAGCTCGCGCAGGGCTTCGCAGTAGGCGTTCCAGATCTCGCTCCGCCGCTTCCAGTAACGCTCGACCCGCGCCAACTGGTGGATGCCGAGCGCCGCCTGCAGGTCCATCATGTTGTATTTAAACCCGGCGTCGACGACGTCGTAGTGGATGTAACCCTTGTCTGAAAACCTTTGCCAGGCATCTTTCGTCATGCCGTGGAGCGCGAGGGTGCGCATTCGGTCCGCGACTTCGCGCGAGCGGACGATTGCCATGCCGCCTTCACCGGTCACGATGTTTTTTGTGACATAGAAGCTGAAGCAGCCCACGTCGCCCATCGTTCCGGCTTTCCGGCCGTGGAATTCCGTCTCAATCGCATGGGCGCAATCTTCGATCAGCGCGAGGCCGTGGCGCTGCGCGATGGCAGTAATGCGATCCATGGCACAGGGTCGACCCGCGAAGTGCACGACCACGATGGCACGCGTGCGGGGCGTGATTGCCGCCTCGAGCAACTCGGGGTCGATATTCTGGGTGTCGCGCTCGCAGTCGACGAGCACAGGCACGGCGCCGGTGTGTACCACGGCGTTGCACGTCGCCACGAAGGTCATGGTGGGGACGATGACCTCGCTGTCGGGGCCCACCCCGAGTGCGGCGAGGGAAAGGTGGAGCGCTGCGGTACACGAGTTGAGGGCGACGGCGTGTTCGGCTTCCTTGTACTCCCGGAAGCGCTCTTCGAATCGCGCAACGCGCGGTCCGGTCCCGATCCAACCCGAGCGCAGGCAGTCGACGACCTCGGCAATCTCGGGCTCTTCGATTGAAGGGGAGCCAAACACCAGAAACTCGTCGCGCGCCATGGCCGAATACTTCGGCCAAGCGGGTCGTTTGCATAATAGGATGCGCATAGGCGAGGCTATTGCCGGCGTGAAAGGGAGGAAGGGTGGCGAGCCCAGGCAGGGGAAGGCGCGGAACAAGACGGCTTGCCGCTGCGTGGCTCGCGACCGTCGCCCTTGGGGCGTGGCCCGCCGCTGCGCCCGCGCGGTCGGAGTCCGGTCCCTGGGCGCTTCCGCCCCCGGACTCCTGCGCTCCGAACGGAGGACTCCGCGGCTGGCCCATCGGCCAAGACGCTCCTCCGATCCCCTTCCACACGGGCGACGTCATCGACCTCGGCAAGCTCGAGGTGTTGAAAAACTATCTCCCGCCGGCGCTCTGGGAGGAGCGGGATCGCTTCTTCTTCGAGGGCCAGCGACTCGAGATCGGACCCTGCTTCCGCGACTACGGACCGCCCGCATTCTTTCAGGAGGCCACGGAGAAAGAGCGGGGGAAGACCCACCTTCAAGACAACGGCGGAATCGCCGGCTACCGCGCAGGCCTTCCTTTCCCGCCCGACACGATCGCCCCCGACGATCCCCAGGCCGGCCTCAAGTGGGCGTGGAACGTGGCCCAGCGCTACCAGGCGGGCGGGCTCAAGGCCAAGTTTCGCGTCGTGGACATGGTTGGACGCTCGGGGCGCGCGGAGCCCTTCGAAGGCGAGCTCTTCGTGCTTTCGCTTTCGGGCCGCGCCGACCGGGCGGCAGCGGATTACAAGGTTCCGGGCGCCGGCACGCAGGAATGGGTCGGCGGTGGAGTCATGACCACGCCCTTCGCGGCACGTGAGTACGCATGGCGCCAATACCGCGACATCGCGTCCCTCGCCGATCCGGATCGATCGGACGATCTCCACGCCTTCCTCCCGCAGTGGCGGAAGGTGCGCCGCATCAACTCCAATCAGATCGAAGGCATTTTTATGCCATCCTTTAGTGTCGGGGTGCAGTCCGCGTCCCAGCTTTCGTTAGGGGGTGGGACGGGTGCTATGGGGGGTACCAGCAGCTCAGTCGGCGGTGTCGCAGTCGCGGTCGGGGGAGGAGGGGGATCCATCTCCCCCAAGCGGACGGGCTTCGAGGGGCTCGTGCTGCGACCCCTGCTCTACGACTTCAAGCTTCTCGGGCTTCAGGATGTGCTGACGCCCATCAATGCTGCGGCGCCGTCGTATCCGGAGGCAAACGAGCGCAACTTTGGTCCCTGGGGCCTCTCCTTCGGGAGCGATCGCTGGGATTTGCGGCGGGCCCTCGTGCTCGAAGGGCGTTTCAAAGGGACGCGCGGTGGGGATCAGACCGCGCGTCTTGTGCTGTACGTCGATCTCGAAACCCTTCAGCCGCTCTACTACCTCTCCTACGACAGACGCGAGGAGGCGATCGACGTGGGCATGTTTGTCGGTCGCTGGAGCGAAGATCGCGCCGACTACCCCAAGTGGCCGGATGACCCCACGCGGCCGGTCCAGGTGATCGACAGTGTCGGCGAGAGCTTTGCGAACCTGAGTGAAGGCGGGGGCTGGCGACGGGAGTCGTGGAGCATGGTCGCCATACCGCCGAGCGATGTAAACGTGCCCGGGCTCTTGTCCGTCGACAGTCTCACGAAACGGCGCTAGTTCGCCGACCGGCGAGGAGCGTCAGGAAGAGGAAACCGCAGCAGCGATCGCGCTCATTCGACGCGCGAGTTCGAAATCGAGCTCCGTGAGTCCGCCGGCGTCGTGGGTTTGTAGATCGACCACCACGCGACTCCACACGTTGAACCACTCGGGATGGTGATTCATCGACTCGGCTGCGAGCGCGGCGCGGGTCATGAAGCCAAAGGCCTCGCTGAAGTCGCCGAAGCGGAACTCACGGTGCAGCTTGCCACCCTCGACACTCCAGCCGCTTAGCCCACGCAGCGCGGCTGCGACCTCGTCGTCGGTAAGCTTGCGGGGTCGTGTCACGCTTCTGGCCGCCGGATGGCGCGCACAAAGGCGTCGTGAAGCGCGCGATGAATCCGCGTCCGCCCGGCGTCTCCATAGACCTTGCGGAAGGCTTTCAGCGGGATGATCCCCTTTGCCATGGTGCGGTGTCCGCCGCCCACGCCGAGCCCTTCGACGACAGCCCGGACGACATCTCCGGCTGCCCGTACATAGCCCACGTTGCGGACGGAGAAGACAAGGTTCGAGCCGACAATGCCCGCGGCAATTGCCCACTCCGATCCCTCCGCCTGGAGTGCCATGTCCGCAACCTGTGGGATTACGTCCTCCCGCACGCGTCCCAACACGAGGATGTGGATTCCTTGTTCCACCGTGGCGCGCGCAAGGGCACGACCGAGCGCGCGCAGGCCATCAAGCGGCATGGCGGGCTGCTCGATGCGCCGCAGAAGTGCGGGACTGTGCTCGGCATGGAGGAATGAGAAGGCGTTCATGTCGTGGCGGCTCGTCTCGCGGCCGAGGAGCTGGGTGTCGCTCTTGATGCCGTAGAGCAGACCTGTCGCGAGCTTGGGTCGAACCTCGATGCCCGCGGCGCGGACATACTCGGTCAAGATGGTAGACGTGGCGCCATAGGAAGGTCGGATGTCCTTGATGACAGCGTCGTAGCCGGGGCGCTCGGGGTGATGGTCGATCACCACGTCGACACTGCGCAAGCGAGCCGGTGGCGGCTCACCGAAGACCGGCGGCTGGACGTCCACTAGCGCAATCCCGTCGAACTCTTCGAGTTCGTTCGGGCCGAGGGTGCGCACCTCGATGCCAAGCGCGGCCACCATGGCGCGGTTTTCGGGACGCGTGACGGAGCCGAACGAGATGAGGGGGGCCGTACTGCGGTTACGTCCAAGCAGAGCACGCAAGGCGTACCCACAGGCGATGCCATCGGGGTCGGGATCGGGCTGAAGAAGCACACCGACTCTTTGTCGCGGGCCGAGCCGGGCTCCGATCTCGACCACGCGCCGAAGGTTTGTGAGGTGGGCGAACTCGTCGTCCACGTCATCGCGAATGAGCGAGCGCAATCCCGTTCGACGCAAACAGGGGTGGGGAGGCAGCAGCTCGGCAGCGACGCGATCGGAGAGCACCAGGATCGGGGCATGAGGTGCAGCCTCCGCAATCGTCGCGACCGCGGTGCGGAGGAAGGGGCCGTCCTCTGAAACCACGGCGAAACCGTCGCCTTCTTTGGGATCGAGCTTTTGAATGACGTCGAGGGTGACCCCACCCATGAGCGCCCGAAAACCCGCGGGCCGGGCTCGAGCCTCATCTTCACGGGGGACCCAGGTAAGCTCCTCCTGCTCCCCGGCACCGATCCGGCACCAGAGGCGCGCGAGCTCCGCGCCGTCGCACACGATGATCCGACGAGCCACCCAACCCCCACCGCGTCGGCCCGCGCCCCACGGTCGAGGGGCTTGGCCGGCTCGACCATTCTAGCCCTTGCCCCGCAGAGGGCTCCGGATCCGGCGCGGCTGCGCTCGCGTCACCGCGGACTTCCTCAAATCCGCGTTCGCGCGGCGGCGCAGGGTGTGTGCCGAGGAAGGCGAGCGGGGGCCAGCGCCTCATCACCTGGCCCAGGGCAGCGCAAGATCGGCGCGCCGCTCGCCACGGTCGAGCCAGCGGTCGCTCCAGCGCATGCGGGCCGCCGGGAGAGGTCGAGACCTTTCGGGGTGAGGCGTACGCGAAACGCCGCGGAGCGCTCGAAAACGCCGCGGTCGGCCCGGTTGGGCTGCCGCACGTCGCTGGCAGCTACGCCCCTCTTCGCGGAGAGCTAGCTCAGCAGTTCCGCCCAGCGCGCAAAGGCACCGATCGCGACACGCTTGAGTGCTGTGAGGTGTGTGGCTGCGTGCGAGAGGATTTCGCGACCCTCGAGTCCAGCCCCTGCGAGTTCGTCGGGGAAGGCCTGCACCATGGCGGCCACCATCGTCTCCGTCACCTCGATGTGGAAGAGCAGCCCCCAAGCGTTCGGGCCATAGCGGAATCCTTGCCAGGGAGTCTGCACGGAGCGCGCAAGGCCAATTGCACCCGCGGGTAGGTCGAACACATCGCCGTGCCAGTGGAAGGCCGTGAACGAGCGAGGCGCGCCCGAAAGCATGAGATCGGTCGCCGCCTCCTCGTAGAGCGTGAGCCCATGCCACCCGATCTCTTTGGCCGGCCCCGGACGTACGTCGGCGCCGAGTGCGTGGGCCAGAAGCTGGCTCCCAAGGCACACGCCCAACACGGGCCGCTCCCCGCGGAGGGCCAGTTCGATGAGCCGCAACTCATCGTGGAGATAGGGAAATCGGTCACGCTCGTAGACGCCCATCGGGCCACCCATCACGATGAGCCCCGCCACTCCTTCGAGGGACTTCGGCACGGGCTCGCCCGCGAAAGAACGCACGACACGCAGTTTGTGGCCCGCCGCTGCCACGGCATCGCCGATGCGTCCCGCCGTCTCGGGTGCCACGTGTTGGAGCACGAGAACTTCGGCCATCGCTGCCTACCTAGCCCGCCGGGCGGACGGAAGCCGGTCGGCTCGGGTCCACGCGCCCCGCGAGGCTCGGGGATTCGAACTCATGCGATTCCCAGGGCTTCGCGCGCCCGTGCCTTCAGCGCTTTGTAATCGACTTTGCCCGAGGGAGCGCGGCCAATCGAATCGACAAAGAGCACGCTCTTCGGGGCTTTGTACGGCGCGAGTCGCTCGCGCACGTGCGCGCGCAGCTCCTCCTGCGTCGGTGCGGTACCCGCGCGCAGCTCGACAAGCGCTGTGACAGCCTCCCCCCAGCGTTCGTCGGGCAGCCCTACCACCGCAGCATCATACACTAAAGGGTGTTGTTTCAGCGATTCCTCGATCTCCTCCGGGTAGACCTTTTCTCCGCCGGTGTTGATGCACACGGACCCGCGACCGAGCAGATTCAGGGTCCCGTCTTGATTGACCGTGCACCAGTCGCCTGGGATCGACCAGCGCTCGCCGTCGATCGTGCGAAAGGTTTCAGCGGTTTTCTTCTCGTCCTTGTAGTAGCCCACAGGGATGGGGCCGCTTCGCGCCACAAACCCGGCCTCGCTGCTGCCCGGACGGACCTCGCGGCCGTCGGGCGTGAAAACTTTGCAGTTAGGACCGAGTTGAAACTTTCCGACCTTCGCCTCCGAGTCCTTGGTTGTCAGTTCGGCCCCAAAGCCCGTTGCCTCGCTCGAGCCGAACGAGTCGTACAGGATCGCGTGGGGAAGATGCCGAAGCAGGCCGCGTTTCACTTCGGGACTCCACATGACGCCGGAGGAGATGATGAGAACGCACGACCTCAGGTCCCAGCGGTCTGGATGCGCTTCGAGGGCGCGGAGCATGGGCTTCGCAAAAGCGTCACCGACGATCGAGAGCGCTTGCACACCCCGCGCTTCGACTGTGTTCCAGAGCTCCTCCGGATCAAGGGAGCGCGAGCGTAAGGTCACCACAGAGCCGCCGCCGCCGAGCGCAGTCAGGCTCGTAAACAGCCCGGTTCCATGCATGAGAGGGCTGCCGGGCAAGAGGCGCTGGGAGCGCGCCTGCTCTTGGATGCGGCGGCGCTGTTGCTCCACCGACTCCGAGGCCCTTTCGCCGAGGACGGCGTTGCCACCTCCGCCGATGCTGCGGAAGAGGGCGGACTGCTCCCACATCACCCCCTTCGGCATGCCCGTGGTGCCCCCGGTATAGAGAAAGAGCAGGTCGCGTGGGCTGCGCTCGATGTCCAGGCGCTCCGCCTCCGCTGCCGCGATCTGTTCGTAGGGCGTCGCGAACGGGTTGCCGGGAGCACCGTCTTCGAGTTCGATCCACTCCCTCACGCGAGAGACGCGGTCGCGCACCTTCGCGATCCGCTCGGCATAGGTCGCCTCGTAGACCACGATCTCGCTGTCGGAGTTGTCGAAGAGATAGATGAGTTCATCTTCGAGGTAGCGGTAGTTCACATTCACCGGCACAAGGCGCGCCTTCATGGCACCGATGACGGTCTCGACGAACTCTGGGCGGTTGTGAGCATAGACCGAGATCTTGGCGCCGACCTTGTGCTGGCCGGCGAAGTGGCCGGCCAGGGCGTTGGCCCGACGCTCGAGTTCGTGCCAAGTGCGGGTGACACCGTCCAGCCCGTGTTGGAGCGCCACGCGCTCCGGACAGGTATCCGCCACGAGCTCAAACAGGTCCGCCAGATTCCACTCCATGCCGCCTCCCGGTTGTCGTTTCCGCTTTTGAGGACCCTTCCAGAAGGAGATCCCATGACAGGTCCTCCGGGGGGCTCATCTTAGCTGGAGAATCGCTAAGCTCGTGCCGTGCAACCGGTGTTCATCGGTGACGTGCAGGGCTGCGCCGTCGAATTCGAAGAGCTGCTCGGCCGGATTCGCTGTCGCTTCGGGGACCGCCACGAACTGTGGCTGGTGGGCGACCTGGTGAATCGGGGGCCCGAGAACCTGCGCCTGCTCGAGCGGGTCGCGGGCCTGGTCGAGCGTGGCCGCGCCCACTACGTGCTTGGCAACCACGAGGTGGGACTCTTGCAGTCCGCCCTCGGGCACCGGCCGTTGCGGCCGCTTGACACCTTCCACGACATCCTGGACTCGCCAGACCTCTCGTTCTGGGTGGAGTGGCTTCGCCGTCGCCCCCTGGTGGAAACCGGGGTTCTCGGGGGCCGACCCTTTGCCATGGTCCACGCTGGCGTTCATCCGGATTGGGACTTGGCGGAGATCGAGAAGCGAGGGCGGCGCGTGGAGGAAAGGCTCGGAGCGGCGGACCCGGAAACGGCCTGGGGGCTCCTCGGGGCGGCGCGGGCCACCGACTCGGACCGCGACGTCCTCGACCGGCTTACCTGTATCCGCAGCGCGGACGGCCGTGGGGGCTGGTCGAAGGAGGAGCCCGTCGACCCGCAGGACGCATGGCACCGGCGCTGGAGCGCGAGGGGGCACCCCTACGGCGTCGTCTATGGCCACTGGTCCTTGCAGGGGCTCCACGTCGCCAAGCGTTTGCGTGGCCTTGACACGGGCTGCGTGCACCACGCCCGTGGTCGCGACGGCTTCCTGACCGCCTGGACACCCGATCCGCGCGCCCCCGACCCTTTCGGCGTCCCGGATGACCGCTTCTTGCAGGTAAGAGCACACCGCCGCTATGTCACTGAGGTGGGGCCGGGGGAGCGCTAAGGGGCGCCGGGGACTAAGGAATCCAACGTGGCCTCCGTTCAGCCGATCAAATCGAGCATGCCCGTCCCGAGCGAGACGCCGGATGTCCGCGCTGACAGCCACCCGGAGTGGTTCACGAACCGGGAGCTGTCCTGGCTTTCCTTCAACCGTCGCGTTCTCGAGGAGGCGCGCGACCCCCAGAACCCGCTGCTCGAGCGCATGAAGTTCTTGGCGATCGTGGACTCGAACCTCTCCGAGTTCCTTGAGGTGCGGGTGGCGGGCCTGCGCCAGCAGGCAGAAGCAGGTGTCGCAGATCGCAACCCGGACGGGCTCTCCCCCGCCGAAGCGCTCCACGCCATCGATGTCTCGATCCGCGAGATGGTGGCGGAGCAGTACGACTGCTGGCTCCATGAAATCCTCCCCGCGCTCGAGAAGGAGAACATCAGAATCCTTCCGCCGACGGATCTCGAGCCGGAAGACGCAGTGTGGCTCACGGCTTACTTCGATCGCGAGATCTTCCCGGTCTTGACCCCGATCGCCGTCGACCCCGCCCATCCCTTCCCCCACGTCTCGAGCAAGAGCCTGTCGATTGCGGCTCTTTTGCAGACCGACGATCCCGAACAACCTGAGCGACTCGCCGTGGTCCAGGCCCCGAGCGTGCTGGCGCGCGTCGTGCGATTGCCCCCGCGCAACGGGCAGCGCTGCTACGTCTTCTTGGCGGACGTGATTCGTTGGAGCCTCCCCAAGCTCTTTCCGGGCATCCCGATCCTCGATCACACGGCGTTCCGGGTTACCCGAAACAGCAACCTGTACGTAGACGAGGAAGAGGTCGAGAACCTCCTCACTGCGATCGAGCAGGAGCTGCGGCGGCGGCGGCGCGGCGAGGCTGTCCGCCTCGAGGTGCGCACCCCCGTCGGCGAACGCCTGAAGCATGCTTTGCTTGCGGTCTTCTCCCTCGAGCCCTCAGACCTGCAGGAGTGCGATGGGCCGATCAATCTTTCGCGGCTCCAAGAGCTCGCGCGCCTCGAAGACAACGACAAGCTCAAGGTCCCGGTCTTTGTTCCGCCGGTCCATCCCTTGCTGCGTGACTCGGAAGATGTGCTCCGGGTGATCCGCCGCGGCGACGTCCTCTTGCATCACCCCTTTGATTCATTCTCAAGCGTCGTCGACTTCATCGACATGGCTGCGCGAGACCCTGACGTGCTCGCGATCAAGCAGACGCTCTACCGCACGAGCCACGATTCCCCCATCGCGCGCGCCCTTGTGTTCGCGGCCGAGACGGGCAAACAGGTCACGGTGGTGATGGAACTCCAGGCGCGCTTCGACGAGGAGGCGAATATCCGCTGGGCCAGGCGGATGGAGGAGGCTGGTATCCAGATTGTCTACGGCCTGGTGGGTCTCAAGACCCATTGCAAGCTGTCGCTTGTGGTGCGGCGCGAAGAGGACGGGATTCGCCGTTATCTGCACCTTGGCACGGGCAACTACAACCCCGCCACGGCACGTATCTACACCGATCTGGGGCTCTTCACCACGGATCCGGTAGTGACCCTGGAGGTCGCCACGGTCTTCAACACGCTCACGAGCCTCGGACGCCCTCCGGAGTTCGAGAATCTCTTGGTCGCGCCCTTCTCCCTGCGACGCGGCATGCTGGAACGCATTGACCGTGAGGCGAGGAATGCGCGCGCGGGCCGAACTGGACGGATCGTGGCAAAGCTGAACGCGATCCAGGACGAAGAGGTGATCCGCGCGCTCTACAGGGCCTCCCAGGCGGGTGTCACGATCGACCTCATCGTGCGCGGTATCTGTTGCCTACGCCCGGGTCTCCCGGGCGTATCGGAAAATATTCGCGTCCGCTCCATCGTGGATCGCTTCCTAGAACACAGCCGCATCGTGCGCTTTGAGAATGCTGGTTTCGAGCCTGAGTTCTGGATTGGCAGTGCCGACTGGATGCCCCGCAACCTCGACCGCAGAGTTGAGGTGATGTGCCGGGTCCGCGCGCCAGCACTTTGCGAGCGCCTCCAGGGCATTCTCGATGTGTACCTGCGTGACGACGTGAAGGCCCGCGTGATTCTGCCGGACGGCTCTCACCGGCGCCTGGAACCCAGGGAAGGGATTCGCGCGCAGGAGGTCCTCATGCGACAGAGCCTCGCCGCGCCGGTCATCGAGATTGGCACGGCCTAGTGCAAGCGCTTTGCCGCGAGTGCTTTGGCGGCGGCCTTTCGCACGCCTGGGTCGGGGTCTTGCGCGGCGAGTTTTTCCACCTCGTTCGCGAGGGCAGGATCCCCGGTGTTCGTGGCATAACGCACGGCGATCGCTCGGACCGTCGCCTCTCCACTGCGCAGCCCGCGACCCAGGGCTGCGCTGAGCTCGAGGGCATCGGCTTTATGCAGGAGCGCGCCCTGCAAAGCTGTCTCGTACACGTCTGCATCGACCGCCGCGCCGGGCTGAAGCGCATCATGCAGCAAGCGCGCAGAGCTCTCGGCGGAGAGCAGCGCCACGCCCGCGGAGGCCTTGCGCACCGGCGCGCTGACCGCCGGGTCGACCGCGCGACGCGCCCGGTCTGTTAGCAGGTCCGCAGAGATCGGCTGGAAGGGCGCTGCCGGATCCGCCAGGCCGCGGACCCCGAGATCCCGCAGCGTCCCGTTGTCCCCATCGATCCAAGCAAAGTAGAGTGCCCGCAGCTGTGGGGGATTTTGCCGCGCGTCCGCGAAGGCGCGCATCGCCAGGATCCACTCCACCTCGCCGCCGGCGGGGAACACGATGTTCTCCTTCGGGTCGTCAACCAAGAGATACGGCGAGCGGGCTCCGCGCAGAAGAAGCACCGCATGATCACCGGTCTGGAAGACCGGAGCGTTTGACGGAGCACGCTTCACCTCGAACTCGGCGGGGACGGGTCCGCTCACGTCGATGGCGTCGCGCACGCGAATGCGGCCTTCGGAGACACTGCCGATTGTGCCGATCGCAATCGCATCTGCACTCGCCGCGATCTCGTGCAGTGGGCGTGGCCCTGCAGGAAGGGGGTGGTTCAACATGCTTTGGGCCACGGCCCGAGAGGCGAGGAGCCCCGTGAGCGGTGCGCAGAGCGCGGCCAGAGCAAGTGCGCGCAGCACGCGAACGCAGGCGGCGGACGCCATGATCCGCGATCATAGCCAGGGAGGGTGAGATGCGCGCACGAGGGTTGTCGTTCTCGTTACGTCTCCTCATCGGCGCGGTCGCACTGGCGGTCGGGACGGGGTGCGCGATCAATCCTGCGACGGGCAAGCCGCAGCTGACACTCATGTCGGAGGCACAGGAGGCCGAGCTCGGACGCAAAGCGGCGGACCAAGTGAGTCAGGAAATGGGTCTGGTCGATGACCCGGAGCTGGCGGCGTACGTCGACGCTGTTGGCCAGCGCCTCGTCCGGGTGTCGGTCCGGCCCGATCAGCATTTTGAGTTCCACGTGGTCGACATGCAGGAGCCCAATGCCTTCGCGCTCCCGGGTGGTTATGTGTATGTCTCTCGCGGCCTGCTTGCGATCGCGAACTCGGAAGATGAGCTTGCAAACGTCCTCGGGCACGAGATCGGCCACGTGCTTGCCCGTCACGCTGCGCAGCGCGAGACCCGTGCGCTTCCCGGAAACGTCCTCACGGGCGTCACCGCCTTGGCCGTGGGGATCGTGGGAGGGAGCCAGGCCGCAGCGCTCGTGGGATCGATCGGCCAAACCGCGACTTCGGGCCTTCTCGCCGCCTACAGCCGCGACCAAGAACGGGAAGCGGACAAGCTCGGCCAAGAGCTGGCGGAGCGGGCGGGCTACAACCCCGCCGGAATGACCGAGTTCCTCACCACGCTCGAGAGGGAGACCACCTTCGAAGCGAAGGGGTCGAGGCGTCCGAGCTTCTTCGATTCGCACCCCTCGACGCCCGAGCGCGTTTCGAGCACAGAGACCTTTGCGCGTGAGCTCGGGGTCTCACCGGGAACGCCTATTGCCCCAACGCGCGTGGCGTTCCTCCACAAGCTCGACGGTCTCATCCTGGGCGTCGATGCCCGTCAAGGCATCTTCGATGAGGCGACCTTCCTGCATCCTGAGCTTGGTTTTCATCTCCGCTTTCCGGACGGCTGGAAGACCAGCAACGGGAAGACGGTCGTGGGAGCCATCTCGCCAACGCAAGACGCGGTGGTGGCCCTCGAGTTTCAGGCGCGAGGGACGGACCCGCAAGCGGCGGCCGAGCGCTTTGTCGCCTCGCAACGCATTGTCGTGTCGAAGTCCGAGGCCTTGCCTATTTCTGGGCTCGCAGCGTTCCGGGTGCTCGGTGTGGCGCAGAGCCAGCGCGGAGAACTGCTGATTGTGCTCACCTTCATCGCCTATCGGGACGCGATCTACCGCGTTACGGGGATCGCTGGCGCCTCCGTCTTCCAGGAGCGGGCAGAAGACTTCGAAAGGACCGCCGATAGCTTCGGTGCGCTCTCGCCAGCCGAGCGGTCACGCATCTCGCAAAAGCGTTTGCGACTCGCGACGGCGCTGCCTGGAGAGGAGATTGAGCATTTTGGCGCGCGCGTCCGCAACGTGTGGAGCCTCGAACAGATCGCGATCGCGAACGCACTCGAGCTGGGGATGCCCCTGGAGGGCGGGAGCCTCGTCAAGTTTGCGCGGGAGGAGCCGTTGTCCACGAGTCCCCGAATGACGCCCGGGGAGAACGGGCCGCCCCCCCTCGGCGGTCCGGCGGGGAACCCGTGATGGGAGGGGTCTCCGACGTGGACTCGAGGGCGCTACGCAGAGGTCCCGGAGCCGCATGACATGAAACGGATCTGCGTATTCTGCGGTTCCAGCCTTGGAGGGCGCCCAGCCTATCGTGAAGCGGCTGCCCTCTTGGGGCGCACGCTCGCCGAGCGTCACATCGGTCTCGTGTATGGGGGCGCGAGCGTCGGCTTGATGGGCATTCTGGCGGATGCGGCGCTTGACGCGGGAGGCTCGGTGGTCGGCGTAATCCCGGAAGCGCTGGCCAAGAAGGAGGTCGCGCACGAGGGTCTTACGGCGCTCCGCGTCGTGGGATCCATGCACGAGCGCAAGGCTGTCATGGCGGAACTTTCAGACGGTTTCATCGCGCTTCCCGGTGGCATGGGCACGCTCGAGGAGTTCTTTGAGATCATGACGTGGGCGCAGCTCGGCCTGCACCAAAAGCCCTGCGGGCTGCTCGATGTGGAGAGCTATTTTGCGCCGCTGCTCATGTTCCTCGACTGTGCCGTGAAGGAGCGCTTTGTGAAGGAGGTCCACCGACGACTTGTCCTCGTCGCCGGGCAGCCGGCCGCGCTTCTCGACGCGTTTGCACAGCACCGGGCACCCGTGGTCGAGAAGTGGATCGAAAGGAATGAGGAGATGTGAGACCGCGTCCCCTGCTCATCTCGGCATTTCGCAGTCTCGCGGATCGTCAGGGAAAACTCAGCGCTTGATTCCCCAATTGACTTTGTCCGGGGTGCGCTGCTCGGTGCCTTTTTCCGCTTTTCTTCGCCAGTTCCGATACGGCGTGGGTCCGCGGGTTCACCGACCGTCATCAAAAGCGCGAAAGCGCCCTTCCGACCAGCCGATTCGTTCGAACCGGCCGCTGCGATAGCGCAGCATGCGATCGGCGGTCTTAAGGTGCCCGGGAGAGACCCAGGAGCCGGTCCTCCAGGTAGGAACGTTGCCGATGCGACCTCGGCCAGGCCCGTAGTGGATATGGCCGTGCA
>Ga0074046_10001135_pt1 | contig 24536 bp, 26 predicted proteins | sample BogForMeECP23OM3_FD_94441 | JGI IMG/M metagenome (GOLD analysis project Ga0074046, IMG submission 94441) | Bog forest soil microbial communities from Calvert Island, British Columbia, Canada - Bog Forest MetaG ECP23OM3 | ecosystem: Environmental > Terrestrial > Soil > Wetlands ...
AGATGCTCTGCAATCACATATTTGATGGGGCAGGGATTCCAGCCCAGTGAAGTGGCTAAAATCACCGGTCAAACGCTTCCTATGGTCTCTGCGTATGACAAAAGAAGTAAAGCCGATAATCCCACAAAAAAAGTATCATTGGTGCAATGATATGAGCAAGCTACCAAAAACCAAATCAATCTCCAAAAAAGCACCTTCTAGTCAAAGATCACCGAGTATGCATGGCGCTAAAGTGCCAAAAAATTACAATGCGTTTCTAGAAGATCTCAAGACTCGAATCCGATCAACACAACTCAAAGCAGCTGTCGCAGTCAATTCAGAACTAATCAATTTGTATTGGAAAATAGGAAAAGATATTGCAGAAAGACAAAATAAAGATGGCTGGGGAACAAAGATTATAGAAAAACTGGCTAAAGATTTACAAAATGCTTTCCTAGGAATTGAGGGTTTTTCAAGAACGAACATCTTCAGAATGAGAGCTTTTTATTTGGCATATGAAAAAGTCCCACAGGCTGTGGGACAATTGGATGATCTGCCAATATTTCGAATACCTTGGGGTCACAATGCACTCATTTTAGAAAGGGTAAAAGGCCAAGAAGAGCGCCTATGGTATGCCCAACAAACCATTCAAAATGGTTGGAGCCGAAGCTCTTTAGAAGATTGGATCAAGGCTGATTTATACAAAAAACAAGGAAAAGCAGTAACAAATTTCACGGAAAAACTGCCCCATCCACAGTCAAGATTAGCCCAAGAAACACTTAAGGATCCGTACAATTTTGACTTTCTTTCTCTAACTGATGGTTATAAAGAACTTGAATTGGAACAAGGTCTTATAGAGCATATACAAAAACTTTTAATCGAACTTGGACAAGGTTTTGCTTTTTTGGGGCGTCAATATCCCATTACAGTAGAAGGAGACGTACATTATATTGACCTGCTGTTCTACCACGTTAAACTTCATTGCTACGTGGTAGTGGAGTTGAAAGCAGCTTCGTTTGATCCACGAGATGCAGGACAAATGAACTTCTACCTCAGTGCTGTTGATGCCATGCTAAAAAGCCCACAAGACAATCCAAGTATAGGACTCCTGCTTTGCAAGGGCAAAAAAGGTCTCAAAGTCGAATACGCCCTACAAGATATCCGCAAGCCAATTGGGGTAGCCAGCTACGAAGTGACTATAGTAGAAAAGCTTCCAAAAGAGTTTAAGGGATCATTACCGACTGTTCAGGAGATAGAGCAAGAGTTAGAGAATCTTTAGTTTCCTTCCTATTTTTCACATGGATTTAACCATGACTTACTTCGTGTCGCTTCACGAAAAGGGGTAAGGTTCACCTCATCTCACATAAGTGAAGAGGACCTATTTCTCATCGTAGTGTCCAGTCACAGATTGAGTGGACACCCGCTGAAAATGCCAATGCATCTGTCGCGGATGAGAGTAAAAATGGGAAATCGCGTAAAAATGATTCTGAAGCCCGCCATTGAATTTTCCATCTTCTATGACACCAACCATATCCAATAGCGCGATCGTTGAATCCTGGGCATCCCTGAATGTTAAATTTGCGAGTAGGTGCAAATCTCAAACTGTGCATTGAGATTTTGCAGCAACTGTAGTTCCTCCCGCTAATAATAATTGTATCCCTAGATGGCATATCAATTGCTACATCTACACTTTATCAAATTTATTGGAGGAATTCGTGAGTAATGAAGACAAAATTTATTGTGAAAACTGCAAAAAAAAATCAATAATAAAAGATAAAAGTTCGGAAACTGGTTATAAATGCACAGAATGTGGAAATATACAAACTATTGCAAAAAATATAGATGATATACATCCAAAATTTCGTTGCCTTAGTGAAAGAGTTACAGCAAATAAAATTGCAGTTGAAGAAGCAAAACAGGAATACGGAATTCTCAGTAAAGAAAACACAATAATATCAAAAGAACTTTGTTCTTTTCCTCAAAGTAAATATAATAATGCGCCTTTTTTTAGAAAAATTAAAAAAATAAATAAATATATGAAAATCATTGAAATATTCATTAGTAAGGAAGAAATGAAAAATTTATAAGAGTTTAAAAAATATTTATAAAGTTTAGTAAACAGAAATAAATTATTTGATCAATTGAAGTATTTTTATTACCTATATTATCATCTGCCGAATCCTCCAAAATATAGAAACATAGAAGATTTAAAAAATGATGCTATGAAAATTGTAAAAGCAATAATCGAACTAGAAAAGATAAGCAATGAAACAAAGCTATTTATTGAACTATTAGAAAGTTTTAATATATATGAACAATTTCTTCTTGCAAAGGAGTTGAAAGTATCAGAAAGAGTACTGCCGAAAACTGAAAAGATGGATAAATTTACAGTGAAATTAACTTTGGAGAAAGGATAGACGGCTTACTCTTTTTGCGATAGACGATATTGTTTGATGTCCTCGTTGGCAGCTTTTGCGAAATCGATCATTTCCATGTACAGGTCATCGACCATCTGCTGTTTTAGATCCGCTTCAATTGAAGGGTCATTCCAGATGTTATTGATCTCCTTTTGACACGCCTGCATCGCCTTGTAGGCGTTTTGCAGGGTGTTGTAGTCGTAGATCTTCTCAAACCGTCGATACGCCCCTTCTTGCTCCTCTGGAGTCTCCAGTTCCATTTTTTCGGCGTATTTCAGTGACTTTTTGCGGGCAGTAGCATCTGCGTAATTGTCGTAGAATTTCTCTACGCTGCGAGTGCTCGCTCGTGGATACCGCACTGTAAACGCGTCTAGTCCCAGTTTTTCTGTAATCGCTTGCTGGGGACCTGGTATCCTCTCGCTAAGCCCAGCGGCTTCCAACGAGGCATCGGAGATGCTGATCATCAGCCGACCCAACCCACCAGTCCAGCTATTGATGAAATGATCAATGATAGCGGGAGAGGCCGCTTTCGACCTCGTCTCCTGCCTGAGCATGTAGGTCATAGCACGTCCCAGTAGGCGAGCTGTAGATGATGTACCAGTTTTGTATTGATATTTGGAGACAAGCGATTCTTTCCCTTGGGGAATGATTCTAGAACCTGTGAAGAAGTTTTTATTTGCCCATGCCTCTATGAAAGGGTTAGCAAAGGCCGGTATGAATGACGGTAGCATCGCATCCACAATGCTCCCCATAAACTTTTCAAACGCCTCTGGGTCATGCTTGATGAAGTAATTGAACAAACGTTGTGTCAATCCGTGAGCGATCACGCCAGTTTCGAAGGGAACGGGGATTTTAAGCGCCCGATCTCCTACGAATGTGAGGAAATTGAAGTCCTTTTCCTCTTCGTAGAATTCCTTCATCCTATCGTCATCCTTATTGAGCCATGCCAAAATGAGCGAGGGGATCACAATGAATCCGATGACTCTAGGAATGAAGTTTTTTCGGTCGTTTGGATTAAATAGAGCGCGTAGGAGCTTATCTCCCCCTTGCACAGTGGCATTGAAGAACGGGATGATCTGATTGAGTGCCTTGGTCTGTAATCCCATCTTGGCAAAATCAATGGAAAGGTCACGAGCAGCAAAAGCAGCTATTTCCCTGCCTAGCCTCGTTTTTCCTTCCACATTTAATGCTTTACCAAATTCCGATAGACGATTCACTTCTTCACTGATCTCTGCTAATTGCCTCAGCCATTTGATGATCTGGTGGGGTTTGTACCCGTGTCTCACCTCTTCCAGTTTCTTCACGATTGCGTCTCGGTCGAGAGACTGCATCGTGGACATTCCTCCACCCGCCTTCATCCACTCTACGTACAATCCCCCTTTTCCCGCTGCTGTTGCAATCATGGAAAGAGGGCTATAAATCGTGTCGATAAAAAGCCCTACTGGGTCTTTTACAGACTTTCCGTACTTGGTAAAGAGCCAGGAACCCCATGTGTCACGAATGATGTTCTTTTGGATGAATTTTGGGTTTAGAATGGCTCCTGCTCGTAGAGTCCTAGCAGGAATGCGAAGTATTTTTGTGAGTAAATTAGCGGTGTAGGGAGTGATCCCCTTATTCCACATTTCGAAAATTTCAGGTGATACTTCGTAGTACCTGGGCTTACCTTCGAAGTAAACGGTGACGATGTTCTCTCCTGCTGGGTATTGACCCGCTCCAAAACGTAAAAACACCTCTGGGATAGCGTCGGCAATGTCTTCTCTTAAAATGGGTTTACCATTCTCGTCATACACTATTAAATCATTCAATCCCTCGCTTTCAAAGCGTTTAGCGAGCTCTCGAGCTACCTGCTCACCCTCTATCTTCCCTTTCACTTTTATGGGGGTGGGAACTGCTTCTACGTAACCACCTACATTCTTCATTTTGGCAATCTTTGCCAGCACTTGCCCCGCTAGATTTTTCTCAGCATTGAGGATGATGGAATAGGTGTTTTTCAAAATCGATTCAATGGGGGCAATGATGTCTCGTGTACTCCCCTTCATACGCTTGATGGGCTTGCCTGCCTGCAATCGCCCAGCGCCGGATGCGGCGCCACCCTTCTCAGGCTCCATTACGCGTTGAAATGGGGTATACAGTAAGTTATTTTTCTTGATGTCCAGATATTGTTTTGCTGAAAGGAGACCGGAATTCATGGCGTATCGCAGTAGGGAGTCATTATACCTGTCCAATTCCTTCGCGAGTTCGCCATATTTTGGTCTCAATTCCAACTCTACAGCTAATGCATCACCAATATTGATACCCGTTTCGATTTTTTGAGAGATTTTTTCTATGGATCGTCTTGCAAGGAGGTAATCATTAAATTCCTTGTACGATTCCTCATCAGTCAGTTGCTTCAAAATATCTCGTAAACTGCCATTAATTTTGTCCAGTGTTTTGGCATTGAATGTCTCATGAAGAACGAAGACGTCGCCCTTGCCGACTGCCCCTTTGAGCACACGCAAGGCTCTATAGAGGTTCCTCTCATCCTTGAGGTTTTCAACCTCTGAAAGTGGGATTCCGAATGCCTCTGCAACTAATCTCTTTGCAGGGAATACATCATCAAGAAATTCAGTTTTAAGAAAATCTGGATTCAGCCATTTCTTCACACCCTCGAGGATATTCGCTAATTTCCCCTTGTCATCGCCATAACTTGTCTGAGCTCTGATTCGAGATTGAGGAGTCCCCTGCAAGTATTGATCGTAGTAGTCCCTAGCCTCCAGAAGAGCATTTTTCATCTCTGGATACTGGGCTTCTAGATCGGCTTCAAATTTCTGATAGAATTTAGGTGCTAATTCTCTTGCGACTTCGGGATTGGTGACATAGAGCCGTGTAAATTCAGCGAAGCCCTCCATTCCAAAGGGCTCGTAGTGGGCTAACGGTTTTAACTCATCCAAGTGTGGACGTAGAGCAGCATTAATGTTTTTGGCCTGTTGCTCAGCAGTCTTGGCATCCCCTCCATAGAGGGTAGTGTGAAGATTGTGTCCAATTTCGTGGGATGCTGTCTCTACATCATTGGCTTTGAGCAGACGTGTAACTTTAGGCCATAGCTTATGAATACCCGCCGCTTTTCTCTGGGAGATTTTACCAAGACGGATAGGATCGGTGAATGCCTTTCTAAACAGATCTATGATCTTGGATCGTGCTACGGCCTGTTTTTTGCCCATGACAGGTTGACGAGGGCGTGTTTGTTTTGGAGGAATTTGAGTTTTTTTGGTGGCTGTCTTGGATGCAAGGGCATCGGGAGCCTCTCCTTCCTCTGCTCTTGGGAGTTCTTCTTGCTCAAATCCAGAAACAAGCTGTTCTAGATTCTCGATATCTTTTTTTAGACCTGCCTTGTGAGCTTCAGGGGCCTTTGCCAAGGACGTTTGCAGGTGATCGAGATAGTCTTGAGCCTCCTTCTTGGTTGGGAAGTCTTCACGGGTGTACACAAGCGCCCCAGTGGTTTTAATCGGCTTTGGTTTTTCAACTTTAACGATAGGATTCCCAAAATGGACATTTTTCCCGTCATCCCATGCTTCAACGGGGATCAGCCCCTCTTCTGGTTCTTTGGAAAAATCAACGAGGGTTCTTTGTTCGATTTTGCCTTTGTCTTTCCCGCTGAGATACTGAACTCCCAATTGACCATTTGGGAGCTCAATAATTTTCTTTTCCTCACCCTTTGTCTGAATCTCACCCAATTTCAGTGAATCTTCTGGAGTAATAAACCAAGTATTTTCACTCTTTGGCTGCACCCCTGCCTCCTCTGGATGTTCGGGACGAGGGGCTTTAGTTCTGGTTGTTGTCCCATCGGGATTGAGGTTGTAGGTCGACCCTTTGGACGTTGTAAAATTTTGGAGTTCTTTCCCTTCCTCAACCTGAGGTTTTTCGAGTGCACCCTCTTCTTCGATAGGAGTGATTTCAATTTCTGTTGTTTCAGGTAATCCTGTTTTTTCCGCTCTCGCTGTTTCCTTCATCAACACTTCAATTTCAGGCTCACCAATGGATTCCGCAGGAATGAATTTCTTCTTGAGAAAGTTTTTTGTTGAGTTCCATAGCCTTTCAAGGACTTCTTTGGCTGTCACGCCCTCTTTTTCAGCAATAGTGCGGACAGCACCTGCAAAGGACGCTCCCAACCCCAGAGTCTGTAATCCGGCGTCAATGGCAGCCCATACCGCCCCTTCCTTGGCTAATTCTTCTGGGGTTGGTACCTCACCATGGACAAGATCTTTACCCGCCTTATACGCCGCTCCTGTAGCCCCAAAACCAGTCATTCGTGCAAGGGACATCAACCCCCTTCTTGCTACTGGAGATTTTGCAGCCAAAGTGACCAATGGTTTGCCAACGAAGTTGTATAATTGTGAGATGGGAAGAAATGAGCCCACGGCTTCGCCCAATCCAAACACTAAGTCTTCTTCGTCTTTTTTCAGCGAAGGGATGTGTTCCGTAGCCCCGAATGTTAAACCAGAAAGAGCACCTTTGGTGAATCCACGGCTTTGTTGAAACTCACGCATCGTCTTGAGGTCTTGCGCATATTCGTAGCGCTCACGAGCAGACATGCTCTTAAGCTCTTCAGGGGTCTTTTCTTCTGGCCTGTAAATATCCAGGAGGTTTTTAGGTGGTGCTTCTTGACCCATCATGCTGTAAAAATCTGGCACTTCTTCTTCGGGTTCTACATCACCAGCATCAAATAGGGAGTAAAAATCAGGAACTTGCTCATTTGGTTCCGGTTCTTGAGACATCAAAGAGTAGAAATCTGGAGGGGTTTTCATAATTTAAACGCCTTAGCCAGAGCTTTGTTCACTTTTTGCCGATCTCTTTTAAACTGTTTATCCAACTTCTTGAAGACGGCTACATGTTTGGGATTTTTTGGATTGAATTTGACTTTTTCTTCTTCCTCTTCTTCTTCCACACCAGTCTCAAATTCCTCTTCTTTTTCATCCGCATCGCCGACGAGCGCCTTAAAATCGAGTATTCGATCTCTTTCAGCCTGTAACGTCCTTTTCTGGTCTTGTAATGTAGCCCTATCAGAATAACGGGCATTTTTTATGTCATTGTCTGTCTCCTTAATCTTTTGGTTGTAATATTTGAGAAGACTATCCCTTTGCAACCTATTCTGCTGCTCCATTTTGTACGGATCGATACCAGTTAAGGTCTTGACCAAGCTGGATTTTTCATCAGATGGCAATTCGCTCCGGTATATGTCTGCGACAAGTTTATGTTGTGGACTTTGTGGATTGCTCGCTTCCAGTTGATCAGCAAAACTTCTCATCTTCGGAAGCAAATCTGCTTCTTGTTTTTGCATTTGCTCAGGTGTTTTACCTTGTAGCGCCAATCCGATAGCTTGACTCCTAGCTTGTGGACTAGAAATATCAGTCAGATCAATGCCAAATCTTTTGAGGGCCTCATTTTCCTTTGCCATTTTCCGAAATTCTTCTTCTTGTTTCTTTTTTTCTGTTAAATATTCGGGGATTTTTGAGAATGCTTCACTTAGACCAGCGCCTAATCCTGCACCAATCCTTTCCCCAAATGTAGGTATTCTTGGAAGTATCTGTACCATTTTAATCACCAAAAAACATTTTAAATTTTAATTACTATATACGCTTCTTGAAATAAAAAATCTTTACTATTTTTCGGCTTCCATTGGATCTACTCATAACTCAGAGGAAAAATCGTGTTAGCACTTTGAAATTAAAAAAATGATTCCAGTTGCGAAATAACAAACAGTACACTAATTTTTCTTTGTCACTTACTTTTGGAGCGTTCTAGATGAATCATAGAGTAGATCCCGCTCAGACGAGTTGTACTTCTTTCCTACATAAGGAACACTGCTGCAATAGGCCCATTCAAATCGCATTAGTCATCATTATGGCTTCAGGAGTGACCATCTCTCTACTTGCCTATTTTTCCTATCTCCGTCCCGTCGCCAAATATTATGGTATAGGAGCCTCTGTGGCTTCATTGGTAACTTTAGTGGTGTTCAGGGCATTTTCCTCTTCCGAGTTAAGTAGAAATGTCAAGAATGCGAATTCATTTTCTGAGCTACAGAAGGTGCTTGAAGGAGCAAAAGTAGACGTATCATGGCTTGGTTCCAGAAACGTCAGTGTGCCTAATATCAAGGGTACTGTAACCGTCAATAGTGTAGCTTCAAAAGTAGAAAGAATGGTGGGGGAACGTAATTTTTCTTATTCTGAAGAAGAGCGATCTACCGGAGAAGCATTAGTAAATAACATCACACCATTGTTTAATGAAAGTAATACACTTTTACAAAACAATAATTTCATTACTAAATCGTTCCACTTTTTATCAATAATACCAACATATGTGAGCAGTACAGCAAACATACATGGAAGATGGTTTTATGGAAATGGTGAAGGATCTGATTCATGGTTTTCCCAGAATCTGCAATATAGATCTAAGCGATTGCTAGGAAGATTCTTTTGGTAAAGAAAATAGAACTATCAATCTACATAGAATTAATCTAAAAGATCAAATCACATCAATAATTAAAAGGAAATAAGAAATACCTATGATCTCATCTATTAGTTCTGCCAGTTATTTTGATAAAAACATAACAATCAATCAAGAAAATTGGGCAGTTACTTTGATTGCAAATGGAGGAATCGCCGGAAACCATGCTCAAATAGTTGTAGAAGGAATTCGCGATTCTACAGTCTTTCGCAAAATATTACACCTTAACGGCCCAAACTCATTTGTCGCGGACCATGACAAGCGTGTGCAAGGCTTTTATTGTTATTTTGGATTTGGAAAATTGGGAAAAGTGTCAACTATTGATATTCAACCTGACAAAAAAATAAATTATAATTCAAAAAGTGAAACCTGGTTACGCTCTGCTTTTCTTGTGAATATTTTAATATCAGATGTCATATCAGAAGAAATGAACCAGGTGACTAAGCCATTCAATTTTTTTGGTAGAAAATCAATTTTTTCTAGAGAAATAGAAGTTTTTGAAATTGTAGGGCTTGATGAAGGTATAGATGACTCTTATGTATTGCTTGATCTTTATGAAAAAGATCCCGGTTTGTGTATGAAACTATATGAAATGAAAGAGAAAAGAGATTTAGCTGAAAAAGAAATTGACAAGTGCCGCACCCTGTCATTTTCATTTTTTGCTGATCTAGTATATTACTCTCCATTTAGATCGTGGTATGAATTATCTTTAGAAAATAAATTAAAGAAAATTGATGATCAATTTAAAAAACTTCAAGAAAATATGATATTGCATTATGATTTGCATTCACTTATATCGTGGATGTCAAAAGTAAAAATGCAACCAGACAGTTGTTTCACATGGGCTCGTGATAAATTGTCATTGATAGATGTTAAGTTACAGAGCAATTCGCTAGAATTTCTCATTTCCCCCACGAAAATGTATTTGAAAAAGGCGTGAAAAAGAGGGGTGGGGAGCATTGGAAAGGAAGAGTGGCTTAAATTCTTTTGTGCCATTGCTCCTCAACACTTTAGCAAAAACTCTCATAATTTCCCCCGTGATGCATTTTTTCGTTTCAATATAACCATATATTTGAACTTTTGAGTCGGCTGTTTGACTTCACGCATGGTGAACTTCCTGTCGTAAAACATATGTTTTGCGACTGGTTCTCCCTTCCATCAAATTTACCCATGTAAAAGCCCGTTTTCGTGTACGGAAAATAGTGTCGGATTGATACACTGTCCGGAAACTCTAAAAATGAGGTTTTCCGTATGTTAATTGGCTACATGAGGGTATCGTCCGAAACAGATCGACAGAACACCGATCTACAACGTGATGCGTTGCTCAACGCAGGAGTAGATAGTCGACATATATTCGAAGACAGAGCATCAGGAGCACGTGATGATCGTCCTGGTTTAACCAAAGCACTTGCCTTTGTGAAACCAGGTGATGTCCTGATTGTGTGGAAGCTGGATCGATTGGGCAGGTCAATGAGTCACCTGATTGAGATTATTAATGCTTTGAAGGCAAACCAAGTGGGATTCCGATCTCTTACTGAGGGAATGGACACCTCAACAGCATCCGGTGAGCTCCTATTTCACTTTTTCGGTGCCCTGGCTCAGTTCGAACGAACTCTGATTAAGGAGAGGGTGCAGGCTGGCTTAGAAGCAGCAAGGCGTCGCGGTCGTGTCGGGGGACGACCTCCAGCCATCTCCGACGAAAAACTCGACACCATTGTCGCGTCACTGGAGAAAGGCATGTCAAAAGCAGCGGCATGTCGTACTTTTCACGTCAAACGAACTACGTTGATCGAAAGTCTTGCTCGAATTGGTTGGCCAAAAATACGAGATGATGCAGAGGCTAAAAAAAATGTTTTGCAAAATAATCTGATAAATAAATAAAGTGCGCTTATTCCCCAATGTAGGGATCGATTCCTCACTAGAGGGATCGGTGAACTGAAAAGTTCAGATACAAAACTAGCGCAATATGAATTGGTGGTTTAAACGGTGGTTAACATCAATTCATAAGCGAAGTTATCCCTCCTTTGGGAATTAGTTGTTGTATTTTGATGCTGCTGCTCGGGACTATGCAAAATTGTTTACATATGTCGACAATGTCAAAATGCAAGGCTATTGTGGTTTAATATGGTTCGCAGCATAAATAAATTCCTCACAAAGGAATTTTTATGACTAACGAAGCCACGAGGGCAATTGCCCTTGCTAAAGATCTTTTAGATCTCCTCTTAGAGGAAAAAGATTTAAGAGATCAATCGCAAGAATGGGCATTTTTATGCCTACAATTGCAATCAATGGTTGAACTATTACAACAATAGTTCACCAGTGATTGGGGGCCGCACAGGCGGCCCCTCTCTTTTTACATTCTTCTCATCTTCACACTAATCACTCTCAATTATTTATCCTTCCTTTTTTACATTACTGATGCTATTATTCCTAAAAACTTCTTAAAAAAGGCACCCTATATGAATAAAATTACAGCATTTGCTTTATCGATTTTAATGATCGGGAGCGCATTTGCCACCATTTACGGGGAACCCTATAACCGAAGAGGCAATCTCGCTCATAAATACCACAGTGGCGAGATTAGTACAGATGAGTATCTTGATTCATTAGTACCTAAGTCGCAGGGACAAGAAACCACTATCCATCATAGCGATGGAAGCAAGTCGCTAATAAGATCGAACCCGAATGGTCATGGGACAATTTACCACAGTGACGGCTCTAAAAGCGTATATTGACTTGGCATCTAGTGATTCGAAAAATGGCCTTTTTAATTAGTGCGTAGCCGCATGTAGTACTTTAGCAACCGTTCTTAGGGTTGGATTGCCATTTTCGAATAGAACTCTTGCAACGAAATCTTTATCCCGCAGTTTCGCCTCTGGGTCAAATTTTTTAATTTTCATGACCTTAGAAGGAGTTACGATGGGAATATCTTCAAAACATTCCTCTCGCTTTTTTGATATCTTTTTTTTGTCTATTTTTTAACCCCACAAGCAAAACTCTAATTTTATCTAGATTGCTCAATATATTGGTGATATTCGCAATATTCACTCACAACGTACGACTTTCTCCTTCGGGAAACACCATCCACAAAAAACTATGCTACCAATGATTGGTATTTTTTGCTATGATAGTGAACATAGACTTGGGCGCTTTGTGACTTGGACAGTAGATTTTGCACATTCAGCGAGAAAGAAAAAAGAGAAGCTGCCTCTTAAAATCAAAGAGGCATTGGCATACTTGGTTGCTGAGTTAGAAAAAGCAGGGCCTATCAGAAAAAATTGGCCAAATTTTAGTGGTCTTGAGAAAAATAAGAAGAATATTCCAGCGAATGCATATCATTGCCATCTGAAGAGAGGACGTCCTACTTACGTTGCCTGTTGGTCAGTTGAGGATAAAAAACTTAAAATAATTGAGATATTTTATGTCGGCACACATGAAGACGCACCATACTAAAAGCCAAACCAAACAGAAGCGCTCAAAAAGCTCTGTTCCATGGAGAGTAGTGTTTAAGAAGGAAATTGCCAAATATGGTGAAGCAGGTCTTGCTCTTCGCGGTCTGCGTTCTAGAGAATCTCTCACACAAAGACAACTTGCAGAGCTCATTGGCGTTTCTCCACACCATATCAGTGAGATGGAAAACAAAAAGCGACCTATTGGCAAAGAAATGGCTAAAAGGCTTGCTAAAGCACTGAATGTCGACTACAGAGTATTTCTTTAGAGGATTGTCACCGGTGCTGTTTATTGTTTCTCCTCAAAACGCAGGAGCGCGATTCCCTCTAAAGGCATCTCTTGCGTAATCAAATGTGTCGATATTTTGGATAATCTTTGGGCTGGGGTGCTGTATTCCCATACGTGATCTAATCTCTGCTGCTCCTAGTGTCCTCCCGTCGTTGACGACATCAGGTTCCTTCAGTGAGAGTTTATTCCCAAAATATGAAAAAATCGCGTATCGAGTCGCGTCGATTGCGTGATTGAATTTTGAAATGGGAGCGTCTACACCCTTCTCGGACTTCTTTGTATCCCAGCAGTACGCCTGCATTTCCTCAATGAGATTTCTGCATCCCTTCCCTATTTTGAGGTCGCCATTAGCTACAAGAGAGGACATCTCTTGAATACCATTCAAAACATCGTTGACGGCATCTCTGATCGGCACTTGCAATCCGAGTCTCCTGAGCTCCAGTTTGAAACTGGCTGCCGCTGGATCTACATAAATAAATTTAACTGGATACCCTTCAATGAAGCGCAGTAGATCTTCTGCGTATTCAGTATTGGTTTTTTGTCGGCCTTTTTTCCGGCTGTCCCAATAATATTCTCGAGAGACGAATAGATGGGGAGCGACGTCTCCGTTATACTCTAGCATTATGAATGCAGTTGCATTTGTTGTCCCGTGATCAACACCCACCAAAGAGAATCTAGAGTTGGCAGGAGCACAAGCTAGAGTGTGCACTTTCTCGTCAAAGAAGTCGAAAACAGCCCCCTCAGCGAGGCACCACTCTCCAAGTACAAATCGACGATACCATAACCCCTTATGTTGCCTTTCGAGGTATTCCCGCTCTTGCTGCGTAAGCTTCGGATTATCAAGCATATTGAAGTGAAACGACTCGGTATCTGGATTATTATCGAGAACACTTTGCTTCAACCAGTGACCAGGGGAATCGGGGTTGGTTGTTGCGAATATTCGACTACCCCCCATGGCGCACCGCTGCACCAGAATTTGCCAGAAAACCTCGGGGATCAGACTTGCTTCGTCAACATATGCTCCGGCGAAGGTCGCGCCGCGAATTTTTCCCTCGGCTCGGGAGTCATGGGCACCCACCACGTGAATCTTCCGTCCCCAGATTTCAAGAAGGGCGTTCCCTTGCAGATAGCGGGCATCACTTCCAATCATTTGATAGAGCAGCGGAAGAATGTTCCTACGAAACGCGAAAGCATCCCTACACACCACTACCATATCACCAGAAGGAGCCTCCGCAACTTCGATTAGGAATCGAAGGAGTGAAGAGTAAGTTTTCCCAGACCGAACAGCACCATGCCATAGGTTAATCGGCTTGTTCGTTCTCGCAATCGCGAGTTTCTGCTTCGGCGAGAGAGTCATTTCTGATTGATTTGGCGAGTTGTTCAACATGTGTTCGATTGTCCTGGGAAATTTGTTCCCTATCCCACCCTATATTTCTGAAAATGTTACGCATGATCGTCTGCCACACAACAGGGGAACCATTTTTGTACCCACCTTGCATAAGCGTCTTACCCTCTTCAAGCCAATGCTTGTATCGGGCCGATTTTGCCTTCTCTAGCAAGTAGGCTGGAAACTCACTAGGTGATTCATCTATATAGCGTTCCATAGTTTTCCAACACACACTATGCGTAGGATGATCGAAGAAAAATGCTTCCTTTGGATAACCTGAAGCAAGGTGCTGACAATATTGTCTGAAGGCCTCTTGCCTCATGTCTGTATCTTTCAGTTTTGTCGCTGATTTATTTCCTTTAGGCGCTGGAGGCAGATTGCACTTTTTCATGAACTACCCCTCCACAGGCTGAGATATTAGCAAATACTCTACGAGCGATTTGATTAAGTCCACATGACACCAAAATTCCGGATTGCCTGGATTTGCATCCTTGCCCTCTCTAATTAAATCCTCTGCCCTGTTCGCAACAGTCATAGGGTCGAGTAATACACTCTTGTTAGGATTATCAAAAAAATCCCATTCAGTTGATTTTGAAGGTGCATCTAGACGCATGTAGACCTTATGAGCTATTGGGCCATATTTTTTCCCTAACTCACCGTAAAGACGACCATTTCCCGATTTAAACGCAGATTCAATTTTAGGCATCGCAATATTCACGAGTAAATTTATATCTTTTTCGATATTCATATTTTTCACCTTAAAACAAGAAGCAAATCAAAACTTTATTTTATTACCTTCATACTCTTTTTCTCAATTTTAAGCAATTTATCAAGATCGCTTTCTGTGAATTTTGATAAATAATTGAATGCTACATTTTCAAACTCGTCTCCTGTCTGTAAGACAATAGTTACATCAGAAAGAACAGTCGCATATTTTGAAATATTTACTAACTTTTCTTGTTCTAGTTTGGTTAGTTTTTTTAATTGAGCAATCAACATCCATGATTTTTTAATACTTTCTTGAGTTGGAGTGACTATTTTGAACCCAGCTTCTAACAACTCCTTAATCATTTTCTGAGGTTCTTGCGATGCCAAATAGAGAGCAACCCTGCTGAGATTGGCATACTGGTCTTTTGTTAACGCATCAAGATAATATCGTTGTAAATTTGGTCTATCCCTAGTAATTAACACCTGTTTCAAAGCCGTTATATCTTCCATATAACCATCAATAATTGAGATGAACTCCTGCAAGACATCACTTGGAATTCCTTGCAAATGTTTTACAGTGGCTTCCATCTCAATTGGCAAAATTTCATCGGTTTTTGCCGCTTCTAGGAAGTTTATGATTTTGTCAGTCATTTTTTATTAACACGCTTTTTTCTGAGCTATCACTTTACTCGCTTCAATTTTTGACAGTCCTTGATGGGGCAATCCGTGTTTTCTCAACCAGTAGAGTTGTTTTTCTGTTGCAGGGGCATTGATCTTGCTGTCCAGCAACTGAGATGCTTGACCTTTTGAAATTCCGTGATCAAAAGTAATGCCCAGTCTAGACATTGAATCTATTTGTTTCGGAGTAGCTGGCTCTCCTCTCCAAACCGCGTCTTTTCTTGCCCATCCATTTTTTGTCGTTTGTTTTCGAATCCACTCTTCGGCGACACCTAAAGCATAGTTAAGGGGAAGTGGCCGATTTGAAAGAGAGATTACTTCACTCAACTTTTGAGCCGAGACTTGGTATCCATCTTTACTCTTTTTTACCCATACATCAACAGTACCAGTCAATTTTAAATGCCAATCGCCTCCCACCGGAATCCATGCAAAAGTTGTTTTTTCGAAGAACTCGATATTTTCGATTTTTTCTTCTAAAACTCGAACAGCTGAAAAGCCATTAGAATCGACGATCTTACGTTGAGAAGGGGATTCACGCTCTTCAGATTCAATCTCCTCTTCCGCGCAGGCTAATGCAGTCACAGCCCCATCAAGCGAATTCAGGCATGTGCAAAGATTATGACGGGTGGCGTTATCGGTGAAATCAAGTACCAAGCAATCCTGCTTCGTCGGGAAGGTTCTAATTCCTCTCCCGATCATCTGTGTAAAAAGGGTTGTCGATGCAGTTGGTCTTCCCATGATGATACAATCAATTTTAGGTTCATCATATCCTTCGACTAAAAGTTGGCAGTTGGTCAAAACTTGATATTTTCCATCTGAAAAATCAGAGAGTATTTTTTTACGCCCTTCCTCCTCCATTGCTCCATAAACTGGACTTGATGAGATCCCAGATAAATTGAAAGCCATTGATAAATCCTTGGCGTGTTGGACATTAACACAGAAAACAAGAGCTTTCTTCCTCTCTAGTGCATTGAGCTTATAGTTGTCCACGATCAATTGGTTACGTGAAACAGTATTGATTACCTTCGCAAGCTCATCCTGCATAAAATCCCCATTTTGGAACCCAACACTGGTAAGATCGATCTTAGTGTAGATTTGCTTTCCGACAAGAGGAGACAGATAACCAGCACGAATCATCGTCGAGATAGAGCGCTCAAAAGTAATGGCTTGAAAAATTGCATTCAGTCCGATCCCATCTCCTCTTTTTGGCGTTGCAGTTACTCCCACGAGTAATTTCTCTGGATTATCTTCAATAAAGCCCAGTTCCCAAATCACTTTTTCATAGGATGGTGCAGTAGCGTGATGAGCTTCGTCGATGATCATAAGTCCAAAACCCTGTTGCTTGAGCCGTTCCAAACGCTTTTCTCGACAAATCGTTTGAATTGAAGCTACAACGACATGGCTATTTATCTCATCCGACTCCGCTTTAACAACCCCGACATTCACACCTGGCCAAACGATCTTGAACTTTTCCACTGCCTGCTCGATCAGCTCCTCTGTATGTGCAATAACAAGAGTGCGACGATTAAGTTCTTTAGCAAGAAGAGCAAAGACAACTGTTTTACCAGTTCCCGTTGGAAGACAAATGAGTTGACGAGTGATTCCTTTCATAGAATTGGCTGTGACTACTTCCAATGCTTCAAGTTGATATTCACGTGGAGAAATTAAATTGTTGGTCACCATAAAAAAATAAAATAATTAATTTATACTTTCGATTTGGAACATGCCAAAAACTTGTAGAAAAATCAAGTAATTTATTAGCGTTTGCGGTATATAAAATGACATGCCTCAAAGTGGAGTAAAATCACTCATGAAAATACGCCGCAAATCGTCAGCAAAAAAAGAAGATTCTGAACTGGAAAGCCGCCTAAACAAGCTTGTAAAGGCTCTGGAAAAACTGTCTCCACAAAAAATAGAGCAACTGGAAAAAATCTTACAAGCCCCGCAAAAACAAGCGTATACCATTACTGAAGCCGCTAAGATGCTTGCTGTCGACCGCGAGACTATCCGACGCAATATTGTGAATGGATCGATAAAAGCGATTCGACTGAATGGACGTGGGCACTATAGGATTCCGGCGGATGAATTGGAGTGCTTTATCGGTGGGGGAAAATAAAATGGCCAAAAAAAAGACACCCGAACTTTTTTCACAAGAATCAGAAATGATGGTTCTGGGATGTATGCTCACGAGCACCAATAGTCTCAACATTGCCGCAGATGACCTTGACGATTCCGATTTCTATTACACCGAGCATAAGATCATCTTCCAGACTCTCAAAGAAGCTTATCGAAAAGATAAGCCCGCTGATGTACACCTTGTTTGTGAGGAATTAAAGCGCGTAGAGAAGCTCGAAGCTGTCGGAGGTGCCGCTTACATTGCCACCTTAGCACAATATGTGGGAACCTCTGCCTTTATCGAAGAATATGTTGAGGTCATCAAATCGAAATCGATCTTACGCAAAATGATCCATGCCTCCCAACTCGTTGAAAAAAACGCATTGGAGGAGCCAGCTGATGTTCATGGCGCGCTAGATGAAGCGAGGAAAATCTTTGAGAATATATTTCAAAAATCTTGCTCTAATAAAAAAGAGATCCGATTCCTAGATCAATTCGAGCAAAATTTTCTTCTTGTCGAACCACCAAAAAAGCCTATGCTTTTAGAATACGCGAGCGATAAAGGAAGCCCTTTAGGATTTTTGCCTAAAAGTATTGTTGCTATGCTTGTAGGAGCCGGAGGGGTAGGTAAAACACACCTTCTCGCTCAGTTAGCAATATCTATAGCAACGGGGACTTATTTTTTAGAAACATTCTCCTCTACTCAATATTGTGGAGAAGAGAATAAAGGAAATGTTTTTATTGGATTAGGAGAAAATCAATATGAAGATATACATCGCGTCTTACATAAAGCTGCAAAAAAACTCAGAGAAAAACAGCCAGACATTTTTAAAAATGATCCACTACAGGAGGCTACAAAAAGAATAGCCCCTTTTTCTTTTTGTGGACAGCAGGCGGCTTTCATTGAAAGAGGCCTCCCTAGTCGATATTTTCGTGAACTAAAAATGCGCTTAATTGATCTTGCCCCAAAAGATGGATGGTCTCTAATTATCTTGGATCCAGTATCTAGATTATTAGGGGCAGATGCAGAAGTCGACAACGCAGCCGCAACTCAATTTATTGCATTGCTTGAAGAATTAACTATAGATCTGCCTGGAAATCCAACTATACTTTTTGCTCATCATGTCAATAAATTGGCAATCAATGCCCAACCAAAAGAACAAAATCAAACAGCAGCTAGAGGATCATCGGCGTTCACAGACGGTGTAAGATGGCAAGCTAATTTATTTAAATCTGAAAACAACTCTGTTTTAAAAATTACAAAATCTAACTTCACGGCAGCTTTTCATGAAATCTTTTTAAAAAAAGATTGCGAAGGCTTTTTAGAAAGAGATTTTACAAAAGAAAAACCTCGATCAATACTTTTTTAAACGATATGAATGATATAAAAATCGAAATCGCTGAGTCTTGGACACAAGAAGAAGTAAAGAAATGGTATGAAGCCGGGTTAATTCCACTAGAGCTTTTAGACCTAAATCATGCGAGAGAATTAAATGAGCACATCATAAAAAATAAAGATGTTCTTTATAAACACTACCGAAGACCATCTGAAGAAGATAATTATCTTATTAAAATTCCTCCCCCGGAAGAATGGGAACAATCTTATGAGCTTCAAATCATCGATAGAAGAACTGGAGATGTTGTAAAGATCTTAGAAAAAAGAGCTCATTTCGAATTATGTGAGGGGATACGCTTACATGTTAAAGCTCAAGAATTAGACGATTGGAAAAGAGAAACTGCGGATGCCCAAAACCTTACTAAAGAACAGCACAACCACTTAAAAAAATTCATATCTGCATATGGAGAAAGACCTCTAACTCGCCAGGAAATTGTTACATTTATTGAGGAAGTTCGGAAGCCCAAAAAAGCTAAAAAATATCGCCAATCAGGACATCTTGTAGATGAGAAACTTAAATATGCACCTAACAAACCTCAACTTTCCATTTTTGAAGCTTTAAATCCAGAAACTAAGCAAAAAATAGAGAAATCTAAAATTGAAGTGAAAGCAGAAGGTATTAGACTAACCCCTCCAGAAAATAAATTAATTCATGCGCTCAACAGAATTCTGCATGAAAAAAGTCAACATACAGACCCAAGGGCAGAAAATTTCTACATCGGGAACGCTCCTTCAAGATTGGTCCCTTATGGAGTACACGACCAACAAGCGCATGCTTCTGTATTAAAATTTAAACCCTCGGAACTTTATAAAGCTTACATGGGGCATGATGAATATTCAGGTCATGATATCCATTTTATAAATAGCATCTTACGTCAACTTGAATCAAAAAAAGTATTAGTAAAATACGACAGAGTCAAAAAAATTAAAGATGGAAATAAAACCCATACGTTAACCGATAGAATTGAAGACTTTCAGGCTTTAATAAAAATTATTTCTTTTATTTCAGATTTAACTAACGAAGAAAAAACAATGTTAGACAGAGGAGATAATTCTATTCGGGAAAATAAAGGAGAAATAATTATTGCTCTGAATCCAATTTTTACAGACCAAATCGACACTAAATTTATTGAATTTCCAGAAGATACTAATCGACGGCTGGTAATAGCTGCCGGCGGACATAATAAGGTCACCTCCAGTATGATGACGTTAATGGAATGGCTATTGAGAGAGATGAGTGCAAAAAGATATAAACCCGAAATTAATGAGGACAGACTACCGTATATCCTTGGATTAGAAAAATATGTGAAACAAAAAAGAAACAAATTACTCAAAGAAAGAATCACAAAAGATATTGAAGCCATCACCATGATGGGAATTATCCTTAAAACAGAAAAAATTCCCAATTCGACTGGTGGTTTTAAATGGGTATTTCACCTCAACAAGGAATATGAATAAAACGACGAACTCAAAAAAAATTTTACCGGTATACTTTGCAGAAATTACCGGTATACTTTGCAGAAATTACCGGTATACTTTGCAGAAATTACCGGTATACTTTGCAGAAATTACCGGTATACTTTGCAGAACTTTCTCTCGTAAAAAATGGTTAGGAGAATCTCATGAGATCTTATGAGAATCATAAGAGATCTCATGAGATGGCGTTTCCGCCCCCGCTTTAACGGCGGGGCGTCACGCTCTCAAGAGCAAGAAAAGCCGGAAGGAAAAAGCTCTTCCATCTTTCTCTGGCCTTTCATACTCTTCCTCCTATGAAGACTTATCTTGAACTGCTTCATGACCACATCACTTTTCTTCGTGGTCATGGACTTGATGTAGATCGGCTTAAGATTGGTAGCACTGTCAGGTGTAGTGCCATTGGTAAAACTCAGGGACGAGGAGAACTAGCTTATCCAGTCAAAATAAAATGGAAAATGGATATGTAGGACTCGTAATATGGTGTCGCGATTCCACGGGTGCGCAATACACTCACAAGAGCTATAGCCTACTGCCATGTGAAAACGAAAGACATCTTCCACTTCAAGCAGTTAGCACTGATGATGGGCAGACTGCAAAGCATGAAGAGGCAGCACGTCGTGCGTATGGGTTTTGGGAGCACTGCTTACCTTTTGGAACTTCAGATTATCTCATTCGTAAGGGAGGCGGCTATTATGGAATTCGCTTTCGATCTTCGAAAGAGTACGGAAATGTAGGCGTTGTGCCGATACGAGATGAAAGCGGCAAGTTGTGGGGTTATCAATTGTTGAATCAGGATGGCTCCAAACGTATGCCAAAAGGTGCAAAGACAAGGGGACTTTTTCATGAGCTTCAAGAACCCATTGATGGGCAAATGATTGGAGTTTCTGAAAGTTATGTCACAGCGGCTACGTGTTTTCAGTTGAGTGGATTGCCAATGATTTATGCCTTTTCCTGTGCGAATCTGCTACCTGTGGCACTTGTTGTTAGGAAACTGTACCAAAAATCCCATGTTGTGTTTTTTGCTGACAATGACAGACATCTTGAAGTACGGGGACTTGCAAATGAAGGCGTTTTAAGTGATTGGAACGATCTTTACAGATTCACCGGTGAAAAAAATGCAAAAGCACAAATTTTAAATGGGTTCGGTGCATTTCCATTAACATTCCCACAATGTTGAAACTGTTCATATCTCGACCTTCATGGAAGGCCTATAATCGACGATCGTGCCATAGAACGAGATTTTGGTCATTGGAACACGATCATTCAATGTAGGTCAAATTTTGGCCATTTTTGGCTATTTCAAAAGAAACAGCATTACGGCAGAAAATATGGAAGATACCACCCACCCAAGATATTTGGTCAGACGTTTTTTCTTTTCCGAGCATTCATCTCTTATAGCTTTTTCTACGATTGTGCATTCATGGTAATCAAACTTTAATATTAGATGATTGGTTTGAATGCCTATCCTTTCTGCATAATTAATTAAACCACGACATAGGCCATTGTGTGGGTGGTTTTTAAAAAATTTTTTAATAATTTTAATTTCATAATCGCAAAAAACATAGTCAATTCGCAGTTTCCTATAACAATACACTAAACAAAATCTAAAAAAATTTCTTGGCGTTTTTGGCAATATCAAGATAGTCGATGACATAAATACCTATTTTTAGTTTACATGAAAAATTCCCAAGTGCACAGCATAGGGAAGAATTAGGAATGTAGATGGCTGATAGTTATCTAATTGGTGCTCAATTATTTAGTATACAGTAATATTAATTTTTTGTCAAATATGTGTCATTTTTGTGTGAATCAGTGAGACCGCTTTGCTACCCTCCCTTTAACTTCCTCAAAAGCATTTCTTTAACGTCATCTGGCGATCCCACATGGGACAAGTCAATACGACTCTCATGAAGCGCCTCTACACAAGCACGAATGATATCCCCTCGGTCAATCACCTTTTTTGTGTTACTCAGAATGTCAGCGCATAAACGATCCAGCCAAACAATATCTTCTAGTTGAAAAGAGACTGTGGTTTTTTTCTTATTGTCGTCAAATTTTTTTGGTCTTCCTCTTCCGCGATTCTCTTCTTCTGGAATAGGATCTTCACCGTTAGGTTGAGTATTTTTTTTCTCCTCAATGGTTACTGGAGGTGATTCATTTGTCTGCTTTTGTTCACGAAATTTATCGAAGAGACCCCGCCCTTGATCTCCGATTCTTGAAGGTGTTGGCTTTGAATCCTTTTTTTTCTTAGACATTCTCTTTTCCTTTTTTCATAGCCGATAACACTTCATGTGCTAAGGATTGATAGGTTTGAGCCCCTGTAGAGGAGAAATCATATTGGAAGATACTCTTCCCAAAACTTGGGGCTTCTGCCAATCGTGTATTAGTGCGTATTTCGGTTTTGAAGACCTGGTTTTTGTAGTTTTTTCTGATCAACTCAATGATCTCCCCTGCTGCTTTACTCCGCCTATCAACTTGCGTCAATAAAATACCCATGAGGGTGGCGTTGTACCCGACTCCAGATTTGAATCGCTCTAATGCTTCAAACAATGTTTGCAGACCCTCCAGAGCCAAATATTGAGGTTGAACAGGCACAATAAGACGATCAGAAGCAACTATTGCATTGAGAGGGAGGAGGCCAAGCGTAGGAGGGGGGTCAAAGATGACGACATCGTATCCTTTTAACTTGCTGAGAGAGTTTTTCAGCTTAGATTCCCTACCATTTTCTTGTGAGAAAATGATGTCAAAAGAAGAGAGAGCGATAGAGGCTGTAAGGATATCCACTCCTTTTATGGAAGTTGTGCGTATCGCTTTTTGAATTGGATAATTTTCAAAAAAGACATCTGCGATAGAGGGGTAGAGGGAATCTCTGTTAAAGCCCAAGGAAAATGAGGCCGAGGCTTGTGGATCAAGATCACAGATCAACACTTTCCGTTTACTGTTGGCGATGGCGTGGGCTAGGTTGATAGCACTGGTCGTTTTCCCAGTTCCGCCCTTTGCGTTAATTACGGCTATCTTCATGTCTAGACGTCCATTCTTCTAGGATTTAGGATTCCAAAAATATATATTTCCAGCAATTTATAATCTAGTTTTCAAGAATTTCGGATTTTAGGAATTTTACTTTTTGGATTCCAAAATTCTTGCATCCAAAAATATCGCTGTATATAATGCTAGTTATATACAAGTCCAGAAATATGGACAAATCTAAAGATGGTGGAACGTGATTTTGGAATCCAAAAATCCTATAATCCAAAAAGAAAGTTTTTCATATTCCGAAATGTCATCTCTCTTGAATGAGATCAAGTGGGAGGGTTTACAGCATATCACAGTGGAAGGGGCTATTAATCGATGGCTTTCTGAAGAGCAGAATGACAACACCCGTAAAAACTATCGATCAGCTATGGGGAAACTCATAGAGTTGGGACTAATCGACCCGTTCATGACACTCCAGCGATTTTCGCTTGTCAACGTGAATGCGATCGTCACTGGGATCACATGCCTTGAGGGGCTATCCAGCGCTACCAGGCAAGCGAGGGCTGCTGCTTTTCTCTCCTTCACACGATATCTCTCATTACAGAGTGACGGCTTTCTCAAGAGAGCGCTCCCTCAAAGGGCTGGGAGCAATAAGACCTTTTACAAGGTGCGTGAAGTAGTTGCTACAGATGCCCTCAGCATGGCCCAGTGGACTGCCTTTTTAGAGGAGCTTCAAAAGATCAATCCAAGAGATGCTCTTATCGCCAAGCTACAATTGCAGGGGGCAAAGCGTATTTCAGAGGTGTTAGGACTAACAACCGACAAAATTGACTATAAAACCCGCGAAATCACCTTCCCACAATCCAAAACACGAGGCACTAAAGTGGAGACGATTGTCACATTCCCACAAACGGTTATGGATGAATTGAAAGCCTACATAGGGGATCGGAATGGCCTTGTGTTTGTGACTAGGAGCGGAAATCGCATTATGATGAATCAAGTGGCGACAACCTATGCAAAAGCAGGGAAGAATGCGGGCATTAGAGTGCACACTCACATGCTAAGATGCTCTGCAATCACATATTTGATGGGGCAGGGATTCCAGCCCAGTGAAGTGGCTAAAATCACCGGTCAAACGCTTCCTATGGTCTCTGCGTATGACAAAAGAAGTAAAGCCGATAATCCC
>Ga0074046_10001138_pt1 | contig 24521 bp, 29 predicted proteins | sample BogForMeECP23OM3_FD_94441 | JGI IMG/M metagenome (GOLD analysis project Ga0074046, IMG submission 94441) | Bog forest soil microbial communities from Calvert Island, British Columbia, Canada - Bog Forest MetaG ECP23OM3 | ecosystem: Environmental > Terrestrial > Soil > Wetlands ...
GACTTCAAACAGCTCGACGTCCGAACCTTCAACCCATTTAAGAACTAGTCATCCCGCCCCGTGACGGCGCAGGCAAGACGGGGCAAGTTCCGTCTCTACTCGAGCTTAATCCGGCCCGGCCAGCGGTCGTGTAGAATAACCCTTTGGATATGGACCTCTCGGCCATTCAACAAGCCTTGCGCGACCGCAACATTGGCGCCTGGCTTTTCTACGATCATCACCATCGCGATCCGATCGCTTACCGCGTTCTCGGGCTGCCGGAGGGGCTGATGGTCACGCGGCGCTGGTACTACCTGATCCCCGCCAAGGGCGAGCCCGTCAAGCTGGTGCATAAGATCGAGTCGGGACACCTAGACACTTTGCCCGGCTCCAAGAAACAGTACGCGGGATGGCAGGAACTGTTTGCCGCTTTGAAACAGATGCTGGGCCCGTATCGCGATGTGGCCATGCAGTTTTCGCCGAACAACTTCGTTTTCACCATCTCCATGGTGGACGCGGGAACGGCGGACATGATTCGCGGGCTGGGCAAGAACATTGTCAGCGCGGCCGACCTGATCGCGCTGTTTGAAGCGACCCTGACGGACGAACAGATCCAGTCGCACTTCGCGGCGCGCGATGTGATTGACGCGGTCACCGCCGAGGCTTTCAAGGAAATTGGGCGGCGGGTGCGCGGCGGCGGCACGCACGAGCATGAGATTCAGCAATTTTTCATGGAAGCCTTCCAGCGCGCGAACATGGTGACGGACGATCCTCCAATCGTGGCCGTGAATGCCAACGCCGGCAATCCGCACTACGGGCCCAGCGCGAGCCGGCCGGTGCCGATTCGCGAAGGGGACTTGGTTCTGCTGGACGTGTGGGCGAAGAAGAATACGCCGGGGGCAATTTACTACGATATTACCTGGGTTGGGTGTGTAGGCACACCGTCGGACCGGCAGCGCGAGATTTTCAAGATAGTGAGCGAGGCGCGCGATGTCGGGGTGAAGACGGTGCAGGATGCGGTCGCTGCTCACCGGCCGATTGCGGGATGGGAAGTGGATCACGCGGTGCGCGGCCACATCCAGCAGGCGAAATACGGAGATTACTTCATCCACCGCACCGGGCACTCGATAGCGACCGAGGTGCATGCCAATGGCGCGAACATGGATGATCTGGAAATTCACGACGAGCGCCGGATTCTGCCCAATTCCTGTTTCTCGATCGAGCCCGGCATCTACCTGCCCGAGTTCGGCGTGCGCTCGGAAGTGAATGTGCTGGTGCGGTCGGGAAGCGCCGAGGTTACTGGTAAAATCCAACGAGAGATCGTGACCATCTGAATGGCCAAGCCGACAACAGATAAATCAACAAAAGTGAGTGAGCCGGAGTACCCGCTTACCACCATGGCAGTGGTGGCTCCGCTGGTGGGCTGGCTGATTCCGGGCGGCGGACACATCCTGCTGAAGCGCTACGGGCGCGGCATTCTGCTGCTGGTGTCGGTGGTCGCGATGTTCCTGATTGGCCTGGGCATGCAGGGGCGGATTTACAAGCCGAATGGCGGCGACATTCTCGACATACTGGGCTTTATTGGCGACGTGGGCTCGGGAGCGCTCTATTTTCTGGCACGCCTTATGGATTGGGGCAACGTGATGGCGGCGAACGCGGCGGCGGATTATGGCAAGACCTTTCTGATCGTGGCCGGCCTGTTGAACTTTATCGCCGCGGCGGATGCGCATCACATTGCGCTGGGGAAGAAACCGTGACTATCAATTTGTCGCATTTCTCGGCGGCGGTGGTGTTCGCGCTGTTCGCGTCGGTGGTCTTCGGCATCACGCAGCGCAATTCAACGATGGAGCAGGTGAAGTACGGCCTCTACTGCTTCGCCCTGTTTGTCGGGGGAGTTTTTGTGGCGGGATGGGTGATGGCGCTGATTCGGCGCTAGGTGGCGGCTACTTCTAGCTTCAAATTCTCTCCAGCAGAAACCTTGTTCGTGTGGTGACGGGGCTTTGCCCCGTCCCGGCGGGGCAAAGCCCCGCCACCACACAAGTTGAAATTCCTCTTAATTATTCGGGCGGGCCGGCGGGCAGGCCGTCGCCGGGAGCTAGCGGCAGGTGGGCGGCTCCGCCGAGGATCCAGCGCTCCTGCGGCGAGAATGCGTTTCGGTACCGCGGGGAGTCGATGAGCCGGTCGCGCTGTTCGGGCGTCAGGCCGCGCATTCCGCGGATGGCTTGGTTGACGGCGTGGCGGCGGTCAGGCGGCAACTGCTTGAACTGCTGAAAGAGCTGGCGCGCCTGCTGCTTCTGATTGGGCGTCAGGTGCTCCCAGGTTTCCATGCGGTTGAGGACGCGCTCCTGCTGCCCGGGAGGCAGGCTGGAAAAATGTTGCAACCTTCTTAGCAACTGGGCTTGCTGTTGCGGGGGAAGCCGGCGGAACTGGGGATCGTTTTGGAGAGCGCGGCGCTGCTGTGCCGGCGGCAAGTCTTTATAGCGGCGGAGCCAGTTTCCGGCGTGGCCAGGCTGGTTCTGCTGCGGACGGAATTGATTGGGACGGCTGGAATTGGGGCTACCCTCTTTCTGAAAGCGGTGCCACTGCCCGTCCGCAGATTGCGATTGCGGAGGCTGCGGTTGTGAATGGGATTGTGGCGGCCGTTGCGGATACTGCGATTGGGCAAACATGGTTGGGACAAAGAAGGGCGTCAACAGCAGAAATGCTGCCAGACAGCTCGCAACTCTTTCCCGGCCCAACATCGATTGTCCCTCGTCAATCCAGCTAAACCTAAATCCAGCTAACCTAAAAGCTGCCTCTCGACGCGCCCCGCCTCCGCGACAGAGACGCGGCAAGCCGCGTCTCTACTTAAGGATTCGCGGTTACGTCATCCTGCACCTGCAGTTCGTCGAGCATATCGAAATCGGCGTACAACTCGTCGTTCTTCTCCAGCGCCTGCAGATCGCCGACGGCGGTTCCCGATTCCACCGGCAGACCGAGGGAGGGCGGTTTGGTCGGGATGGTTGCGGTCAGAAGCAACGACTTGTTGCTGACCAGCAGCGCTCCCGCAAATACTACGGCAGCGAGCGACATGGCCCAGGCCGGACGACGCCACATCCAACTCAACCATCCCGCAGCCGGGCGCGCCATTTCACGGCGTCTTTCTTCGCGCCTTTCCTGGGACAAGCGCGCCTGGAGACGGGTGTCGAAATAAAGCGACGGCTCAGGCGCCTGCCATTCATCGAGCAGGGCCATAGTTTTCTGCAAGTCTCGCAGATGAACTTCGCAGGATGCGCAGGATGCGATGTGTTTCTGAACCTCCGGCGCAGCGTCCATGCCAGTGGCTAGCTCCGGCAATAGTTCGTGAATTTGATTGCAATTCATACAGCTTCCCTCTACTTCCCCGAAACAAACTCTTTCAACTGTTCGCGCAGCGTTTCGTAGGCGCGAAACAGCAACGACTTGGTAGCGGATTCGCTCAACTTTAGAACTCCCGCTATCTCTCTGTAATCCATCTGCTGATACTTATGCATGATGACGGCTACGCGCTGGCGTTCGGGCAGCGCGTTCACTACTTTGCGGATAGCTGCCAGCCGCTCCCGCTTCAAAATCTGCTCTTCGGCGCTGAGCGAACCGTCGGCGAGGTCGGGCGTAGTTCCCGTTTCCTGGTCGGGCTCATCGAGACGCAAGGTATTTTCCGGGCGCTCGTGGCGCGTATCGCGGGCGTGGTTGACGGCCAGGTTGGTCGCAATGCGATACAGCCAGGTCGTGAACTTGGCGCTCGGCTCGTAACTGGTGCGCGAGCGGTACACGCGCAGAAACACTTCCTGCGCCAGTTCTTCCGCAGTCGACGGATTGTGGCACAAGCGGTACATAAAGCCGACCATCGGCCGGCGATACTTCTGAACCAGGTAAGCGAAGGCGGACTCGTCGCCCGTCTTCACCCGCAGCATCACGTCGACGTCGGAAACGGCGGCGTCCGGGTTGACCGTGGAATTTGCCATGGTAACGGGCGCAGACGCAGGCGACGTTCCCGCAAAGTTCAGCAGCCCGCGATCGATGGCCACGCTGCTCACACTGATAGAAACCCCATTCGGGGCAGAAAGTTGCGCTTCTTCGGAGGCGGGTAGGCGCGCGGAAATGCTTTCCCGTGAATCAGTTACGGGGCGGTTCTCGGGAGTGTCGGAAGCAGACATGAAAGGGCGATAGAAAGAGGCTATCGGGAGCGGCGAAAGCGGTCAAGGGGCTGGGTGAAGGCCGGAAGAACAGGGCGCGATTTGCTACAATGGCAACCGCAACTGCACGGGCCGCCTAGCGACAGAAGTAATCGAGGCATCTTCCCTATGCCCAGCGACTGGACTATCTATTTGCGCGCCGCCCTCCGTGAGGAAGATCGCGCGAAGCTACTGCCAGCCGTCGAGCGAGCCCGCCGCGTCATCAACAGCCGGCTGCAAGAGACAGGAACCAAAGGCCCTGACTCCCGCGAGCGGGAAGAACTCGAAGAAGGGCTCCGCCAACTCAACCTCCACGAGTTGAAGAAAAAATCAGTTCCCCACTGAACAACATTCCATCGGCAGAGCGGCAGAAGGGGCATTTTATGGCCAGTCGGATGCCGAGGGGGCGGGCACGATTTGTTACAATGGCAAAACCGCAGAAAAGTGGGCGCATAACTCAGCGGTAGAGTGCCATCCTCACACGGTGGAAGTCGTAGGTTCAAATCCTACTGCGCCCACCAGTTCAAGACTCGCGATCATATTTTGACCGAGAGCTAATTCCCCGGGAAGAATTCAGCGCGGCTTCCAAAGGTTGTGACTCCCTGGCGGGAAAGTTGTGGCATGCCTGTTAGGTACACCATCGACACGCAAAAAAGAATCATTCGGACCCAGTGTATTGGGATGGTAACGTTTGCCGAAGTGGTCGAGCATTTTCACGCATTGGAGCGCGATCCCGAGTGCGCGGAAGGCCTCGACGTCCTCTTGGACGTGAGTGAAGTGAATTCGTTGCCGGACGCCAGCCAGATTCGGGCTGTCGCCCTCGAACTGGAGAAGATTCAGAAGAGCGTTAGGTTCGGGGCGTGCGCCGTCGTGGCGGCCAGAGACGCGCTTTTCGGCATGCTGAGAATGTTTGAGGTCATGGCGCAGGATTATTTTCGTGTGATCTGCGTGTTCCGAGCCAGCAGTGACGCGGAGGCATGGCTGGATTCGCAGAGGCAACAGCCCGCCTAAGCTCCTGCTGAATCGACCCCGCGGCCTCACGGGCCGATTCCCCAAAGTAATCTGGTAATTCCTGCACGAACGGGAAAGAATCTTCCTGATCCGAGAAATCGACACGGGTCACAAAACCTCCTCCTGGTAAGGACTTAGGGACTTTGGTAAGCGCGCTGCTCTACTCCCTCATTTAGCGCTAAGGCAGCCCTGCGGGGCTCCTGATCATCAAATCAAAATGGGCACTTTCGCAAAAACAGTTGCGGCGCGGAGCAGAGTCTCCCGGAGACTTGGGAGGCTTTGCGCGATTCTGCTCTTTTGCCTGGGCGGCATTCCGCTTGCGCATGCTGGAGCGACGCTGCTTCTGGAGGAGCCCTATAGCTACGATGGCGCTCTCGCCGGAACGGGCCACGCGGCCGTGTATCTGAGCAACGTTTGTGCCGAGTCTCCGGTAGTTCTGCGCCGGTGTGGCGAGGGCGAATCCGGCGTTGTCCTTAGCCGGTACGACGGGATCGCGGGATACGATTGGATTGCGATCCCTCTTATTCCCTACCTGTACGCGGTTGACCGGCCGGAATCTATCCCGCTCTTCGCCGACGCGAAACTGGTTGCTTTCCTGCGAGATCAATACCGTCGCGAGTACCTGGAAACGCTCGCCCCTGATCGTCCCGATGGCGGAACGCCGGAGGGCAACTGGTATGAAATGGTTGGGTCATCTTATGACCGGACGGTTTATGGATTCGAGATTGAGACCAGTCCGGAACAAGATGCGCAATGGATCAGCAAGTTGAACAGCCGGGCCAACCGCGAGCGCTATAACTTCGTGAAGAGGAACTGCGCCGATTTTGTGCGCGAGGTGATCGATTTCTATTACCCGCACGCGTTGCATCGCAGTCTGGTTGGCGATCTCGGGGTCACGACTCCCAAGCAGATCGCGAAAATGATGGTGAAATACAGCCGGCACCATTCTGAGTTGGAGAGTTCGGATTTCCTGGTGCCGCAGGTTCCGGGAGCGGTCCGGCGGAGCAAACCCGTCCACGGAGTATCGGAATCCGTGATGGCAGCCAAGAAGTATATGGTGCCCCTGGTCGTACTGAATCCCTACATCGGTGGCGGCTTGCTCGCCGAGTATTTTGGCCATCGACGTTTCGACCCGGCACGAAATGCGTCGATCCTGGATTCCGCCCGCGAGTTGGACACGCCCATGACTCGCGAGGAGCGTCTTCGCTACCAGAGTCGACTGGACGAACTGAGCCTAAGCCGCGTGGTGATTGATCCCCTGGATGAAGGCTTAAACTCAGCAAAGAGCGAAGGAAAAACCAAGGAAGTAAAGACCTGGGAACGCCTGCAAGCGAGCGCCACGCCTGGCTTCGATGCTTCCGGCCAACCCGTCTTGCAGGTGCGCGTAGGGGATGATTTGGCGCTGGTGGGGGTTTCGCGGGCCAACATCTTGAGCGTCTCTGAGTCGCCGGAACTGGCCGCGAGACTGTTGGAGGCGCGGCTCCGCCAGGAATTGCGGCCTGCTACAGCTCGCAAGACTTCGCCGAGCGACGTGCAGAAAGATCTGGCGCTGTTCCAGCAACTGCTCCGGCGCCAGCCGAGGGAAGTTGCCGCCACACCGTCCTCCGCGATTAACAAGGGCGCTCCGGCCGTGGCCGGCCTGCAGTAGCCTTCCTTTTTCGCTGCACAGGCCGATAATTCGCACCCGGCAATTCGTTACCCATTCACTGTGGGTGCTGCGGGGGTAATCGCGAACGGATCAGGGATTCCACCTGATTCCAAACCTTGGGATCACCCTCGATTTCAGTGTGTGGCTTCATGAAGACACGGTCGTACCAGGGATACTGCTTGCAGTCGATGGGATGCGCTTTGTACTCGAAGCGGAAGTTTCCGAGGATGCGGGTGCGCGCCGGATCGGCAGCGCGGATCTCGGGTTGGCCGTGCAGCAGGCCATCCAGTTGATAGAAATTTGCGGCCTCGGCTACGCTGGCGGGAATGACCTTATCATTCTGGCCGGGCTTGGTGACGCTATCCACCTGAACGGTGAGCAACACGGGAATGCCTTCTTTTTCGAGTTCTCGCGCGAGGGTAATGGCCTCGGAAGCGCCCCAACTGTGTCCGTACAGGATTACGCGGGCATTGTGTTTCTCTTCGGGCGACGGTGTGCCGTTGCGACCGGCGTGCACAAATCGAATGATGTCCGCGAGGGCTTGCTGCCCGCGATGATTCTCAAGAACCTCGACATACACGCCGGATGGGTAGTTCCGGCTCAGACGCGCAGCGAGTTGGACGGGGCCGTGAACCATGTCATCGTGCTTGACGAATCCGCCGACGAAACCAAGGACCATGACGGGGGCCATTGTGACCGCGTCGGGTGAACTCGCGGGGAGCGCCGAACTTGCGTGAGTGGCGGCCGGGACGAGGCAAAGAGCAAACGCAACCATCCGAATTGAAGTGCGGATATGGTGACTCACAACCTCGTCAATCATAACAACAGGTGGATGCTTGCGACCGTATCCCTCCCGCCTCGCACGGCTCTCCAGCACGCTACGACCCCTTACAATGCTAAGATTTCCGGCATGCCACTGCGCAACAAAATCAAGAAAGTCGCCCACGCGGCGGGAAAGCTGGTTCGTGGACGTAAGGGCGAGCCGCGCGCCGCGTCGGAACTGGTCATCATTACGGGCATGAGCGGGTCGGGAAAAGCTTCGGCGCTCAAGGCCTTTGAAGATCTCGGCTTCTACTGTGTGGACAATCTCCCAGTGGAGCTGATTCCGCGCTTTGCGGAACTGGCGCTGCAGTCGGGAGAAATTCCACGCACGGCGCTGGTGGTGGACGTGCGCGAGGGTTCGCAACTGGAAAAACTGCCGGCGATTCTGAAGTCGGTGAAGCGGACGATTGCGACGCGGGTGATTTATCTGGAAGCGAGCGATGCCGCGTTGCTGCGGCGCTTCAGTGAGACGCGGCGGCCCCATCCTTTGGGGACGGGCACCACGGTGCGGGCATCGCTCGGGGCCGAACGGAGGCATCTGCGGGCGATTCGCAAGATTGCCGACCTGGTCATTGATACTTCCAAATTCAATGTTCATGAATTGCGGGCGCACTTGACCGACCGCTTCAAACAGCAGTCGGGGAGCCAGCAGACGATTCTAGCTTCGTGCGTGAGTTTCGGATACAAACACGGCGTGCCGGACGATGCCGACCTGGTGTTCGATGTGCGCTTTCTGCCCAATCCTCATTTCGTGCCGGAGTTTCGCGCGCTGACGGGACGCGATCCTCGAGTAGCGAAATACATCCGGTCATTTCCGCAGACGCAGGAGTTCATCAACCGCATCTCGGAACTACTGGTTTACCTGCTGCCGCACTACATTCGCGAGGGCAAGAGCTACCTGACCATCGGCTTCGGATGCACGGGCGGACAACACCGCTCGGTGATGATTGCCGAAGATGTCAGCAAACGGCTGCGGAAGGCGGGCTACAAAGTGAAGGTTGTGCATCGGGACAGTCCGAAGTAACGACGGGGTTGCTCCACCGCACTCGCGGCAGGAGACGCGGCAAGCCGCGTCTCTACGGCAAATCACATGTAGAATTAAGCCTTACACGCATGGTAACTTCCATAGTGGCGGACCCGAAGAGTGCAGTAACACCGGCTACGCCGCATCCGCTGGTCCGCTTGTTGCGTTACGTTTTGCCCTATTGGGGGCCGTTTCTCGCTTCGGTAGTGCTGATGGCGATGGTGGGGTTGTTGGATGCGGGCCGGTTGCTGCTGATCCGTCCGATTTTCGATCGCGTATTGAATCCTGGATCCCAGGACAAAACCATCCCTTTATTCAAACTGCCGGGCAGCGAACGCTTTCTTGACCTGCAACGGCTGGTTCCGTCGCACTTTCACAATCCATGGACGGTAGTGGCTTTTGCGCTGGTGGCGGCCACGGTCTTGAAGGGAATCTTCGACTACGCCGGAACCTACTTGGTGAACTACGCGGGGTTTGGGATGATCACCGACCTGCGGGACGATCTGTATAACGCCATTCTGCGGAGTTCGGCGGCTTTCTTCACGAAACACACCACGGGCACGCTGCTCTCGACCATGGTCAACGATATCGAGAAGGTGCAATACGCGATGTCGAGCGTGCTGGCGGAATTTCTACAGCAGTTTTTCACTTTGATCTTTGTCGCGGTCGTGGTGGTTTCGCAGGGGGGAAAACTGGCGTGGGTGTTGCTGTTCTTCATCCCTGCTATTTTGTACTCGTCGAGAAAGATCGGCCGGCAAGTGCGCAGCAAGACGCGGGGCGGACAGGATAAGCTGGCCGAAATCCAGAACATTCTGCACGAAACGATTACCGGGAACCGCATCGTCAAAGCGTTTGGCATGGAGAACTGGGAAGTGGAGCGCTTCCGGGTTGCGGCGCGACGGCTGTTCCGCGCGAATCTTCGGGTGGTGGCGGCGTTTGCGATTAGCTCTCCACTGATGGACATTCTGGGCTCGATTGCCGTAGCGTTGTTGCTCCTGCTAGGGCGCGATCAGATCAACCGGCACGGATTCACCGAAGGGGCCTTCTGTACGTTCATTTTCGCGGTGTTCAAGCTGTACGACCCGGTCCGCAAGTTCGCGCAGTTCAATAACAATTTCCAACAAGCGGTGGGAGCGTCGTCGGAAATTTTCCATTTCATGGATATCGAAGACGAAGTGCGCGAGAAGCCGGGAGCCAAGCGGATGGGGAAGTTTGCGCGCTCGATCCGCTTTGCAGACGTGTCGTTCTCCTATGAGAACGTGCAAGACTCGCCCGTGGTACTGCATGGCATCAACCTGGAAGTAAAGGCGGGCGAGGTGCTGGCGGTGGTGGGATCGAGCGGCGCGGGCAAGAGCACGCTGGTGCATCTGATCCCGCGCTTTTTTGACGTCAGCGGCGGGCGCATTTTGATTGACGACAACGATGTCCGGGACGTCACCCTGGATTCTCTGCGCTCGCAGATCGGCATTGTCACGCAAGAGACGGTGTTGTTCAACGATACGGTGCGGAACAATATCGCCTACGGCCAGCCGCATGTCGCGCAGAAGAAGGTGGAAGAAGCGGCGCGGGCGGCGCGAGCGTATGAATTTATCTCCGGGCTCCCGGAAGGGTACAACACCATGATTGGGGAGCGCGGGGTGCGGCTTTCGGGCGGGGAGCGGCAGCGCATCGCGATTGCGCGGGCCATCCTGAAGAATGCCCCGATTCTGATTCTGGATGAGGCGACGTCGGCGCTGGACAGCGAGTCCGAATCGCTGGTGCAGTCGGCACTGCAAAACCTGATGACTGGGCGTACTGTGTTTGTAATTGCGCATCGGCTCTCGACAGTGCGCCGCGCGGATCGCATCGTGGTGCTCGAAAACGGCACCATCAGCGACATTGGCACGCATGAAGAGCTGATGCAGAAGTTGGGCACGTACCGCCGGCTTTACGAATTGCAGTTTGCGGAAGCGGACGCGCCGAAGGCAGTGGGAACGTAGGGATTCGAGAAGATTTTATGCCACTTCGCTCCATGACGGGATTTGCGCAGGTCCGAGCGCAGGTCAATACCCAGCTGGCGTTTGCGCTATCGCTCAAATCGGTGAACCATCGTTTTCTCGATCTGCACTTCCGCCTGCCCTCCGATACCGACGCGCTGGAAATGAAGCTGCGCCGGTTGCTGAAAGAGAAGATGGCGCGCGGGCATGTGGAAGTGATCCTGAACCTGGATCGCTCGGGCACGAACGGGGTCGCGCTCAACCGGCAACTGATTGCCGGCTACGTGGAAGCTTTTCGTGCGGCCGCCGAAGAATTTGAAATCGAGGGCGAGCCCGATCTGAACGTGGTTTTGAGAATGCCGGGTGCGATGGACTCCGGCGCCGAGAAGTCGGGAGAGGAACTGGAGACCGCGGTGATGGCGTGCGTGGAAGAAGCGCTTTCCCGGCTGAACGAGATGCGTGAAGAAGAAGGCCGCAGCATCAGCACCGAACTTCGTGCGCGCATGGCGAACCTGGAGAAAGCGGCGGCGGGGGTGGAAGCCCATCGCAGCACCATTCTGCGCAGCTACTCGGAGCGGCTGCAGTCGCGCATGCTGGAGGTGCTCGGCGCCCAGGTGGACAAAGAGCGGATCCTGCAGGAAGTAGCGGTGCTGGTCGATCGCAGCGACATTCAGGAAGAACTGGTGCGGCTGAATGCGCACGTGAAACATTTCCTCGGCTTGCTGGACCAGGGCGGCGAGGTGGGCAAGAAGATGGACTTCCTGCTGCAGGAAATGAATCGCGAGGCGAACACGCTGCTTTCGAAGACCTCGGGCCTGGCGGGAGAAGCATTGAAGATTACGGAGATGGGCCTGTTGATGAAGTCGGAGATCGAAAAATCGCGGGAACAGGTACAGAATCTGGAATGAGCATCGTTTACATTGTTTCCGCGCCCTCGGGTTCGGGGAAATCCACGCTGGTGAATGAACTGTTCAAGATGGTTCGTCACCTCGACTTCTCAATTTCGTACACCACGCGCCCGCCGCGTGGAAGCGAACAGAACGGCAAGGAATATTTCTTCGTCTCCCGGGAAGAATTTGAAGCCATGATAGCGGCGGATGAATTTCTGGAGCACGCCGATGTCTTCGGAAACTATTACGGCACGGCACGGCGATTTCTGCGCGAGGCCGAGGCGCGCGGCAACGACCTGCTGCTGGACATCGATGTTCAGGGGGCAAAACAGATCAAGCAGAGGATCCCGGACGCGGTGAGCATTTTTATTCTTCCGCCGGACCGGGAGAAGCTGGAATGGCGGCTGCGGAACCGGGGGCTGGATTCGGAGGCCGTCATCCGTCGCCGGTTGGACACGGCCCGACGAGAGATTGAGAATTACTCGAAATACGACTACATTTTAGTTAACAACCTGCTGGAGCAATCCGCTGACCAACTGAAGGACATAGTGTTGGCGGAGCGGTTAATGCGAAGCGGGGCGGAAGTTTCCGGCGAGGAAAAGCGACTGGTTGAGATCTCGCAAGCTTGCCGGTTGGAACAGGCGCGGGAGCGGGTGCAACCGATTCTGGCTTCGTTTGACCCGCAAGCGGTAAAGGGCACGTGAAGTTTGGGGGAGAATGCATCATGAAGCTGATTGAAGGGTTCGACAGTAACTACCGCTACATTCTGGTAGCGGCGCGGCGGGCACGGCAACTGCAAGGCGGCGCGCCACCGGTGATCGATACCGGATCGCGCAAACCCTGCCGCATCGCGCAAGATGAAATCAAGGCCGGCAAAGTGAAATGGCTGATTCCAGAGACTCCGAAATTGCCGGTCGTGGCCGCAACCGAAACTTTGAACAAAGTGTTTGCGGAAGACGCGTAAACATCTTGCGCCGGCGATAGTAATTCAGGATTGTCAACAAGAAGAGTTGTCATCCTGAGCGAAGCGAAGGACCTCCGCACTCTGCTGGCACGGGCAAAATGCATAGGTCCTTCGCTTCGCTCAGGATGACAATTGTGAAGCCGCCATTTTCCTGCTATGAAAATTGCGTTGGGCGTGTCCGGTGGGATTGCAGCTTATAAGGCGGCGGAAATCGTGCGCCTGTTGCAAGACCGCGGCATTCGTGTGCAAGTCGTGATGACGCGCGCGGCGCAGGAGTTTGTTCGTCCGCTGACCTTTGCAGCCCTCTCCGGTGAAAAAGTTATTACCGATATGTTCGGGTCGGACGACTCGCAGGCGAACGTCGAGTCGGCAATCGAGCACATTGCGATTGCGCAGTCGATCGATGCGCTGCTGGTGGCTCCCGCCACGGCCGATGTGCTGGCGCGCTTCGCGCAGGGGATTGCCAACGACTTTCTGAGCACTCTGTATCTCGCGACCACGGCACCGGTCGTGGTGGCTCCGGCGATGAACGTCAACATGTGGAATCACGCGGCCACGCAGGCGAATCTGGAAATCTTGCGCAAGCGCGGGGTTCGCATTGTGGAACCGGACAGCGGCTACCTGGCCTGTGGCATGACCGGCGCGGGGCGACTGGCGGAGAACGAAACGATTGTGGCGGCGGTGATGGAAGCGCTCGGCGCCGCGCAGGATCTGGCGGGCGAAACCGTGCTGGTGACGGCGGGGCCGACGCGGGAGAAGATTGATCCGGTGCGGTATTTGACGAACCGGTCGAGTGGACGCATGGGATACGCCATTGCGGAAGCGGCGCTGCGGCGGGGAGCGCGCGTGCTGCTGGTGAGCGGGCCGACTGCGATTGCCGCTCCGGGCGCGGCGGAACTGACGCCGGTGGAGACTGCGGAAGAGATGCTGGCGGCGGTCTTGAAATTCTTGCCCGAAGCCACGGTGGTGATCAAGACGGCGGCCGTGGCGGACTTCCGGCCGAAAGCGGCGGCCGGGCAGAAGATCAAGCGCAAGGGCGGGATGACGCTGGAACTGGAACCGACCGCCGACATTTTGGCGGAGGTGGCGCGGCGGAAGACGGCTCAGACGGTCGTGGGATTTGCGGCCGAGACGGAGAACGTGCTGGAAAACGCGCGTAAGAAACTGGCGTCGAAGTCGCTAGATGCAATCGTCGTGAACGACGTGTCGCGCGAAGGCGTCGGATTTGATTCCGACCGCAACGCGGTTACGATTATCTCGCAGAGTGAGGTGGTCGAGGTTCCCGAGACCTCGAAGTGGGAAGTTGCGCACCGCGTGCTGGACCAGGTGGTGAAGCTGCGAAAGCGCAGTGGAGCGGTTGTCCGTTAGGAGAATCCTGTGAACATCTATTTGTGCGGGACCTTGGCTCTCGTGTTATCGACTCTCGTTGCAGCGCAGCAATCGCCGGTTCTCCTGGAAGAGGAGCCGCACCATCATCTTGTCCTCAAGAATGAATCCGTCATAGTCGTGCGGGTGAAGCTTCTGCCGGGTGAAAGCACGCTGTTTCACACACATTTGTATGACCGTATGACTGTTGACTTGACGGACGCCACTATCACCCGGCAAAAGTTTGGCGAGCGCGAAAGTGTGCTGGAGGCGACGAAACCTGGAGACGTTGCGGCGTTGGAGTCGAATGGGCCTTACACCCACCTCGTGCATAATGCAGGCAACGCTGTCTTCGAAGCGATGGATGTGGAACTGCTGCATCGGCCGACGAAAGCTGCGGGTCCAGCCGCCGGGAAGGTGGAAGCGGAGAACCCGAGTGCCCGAGCCTACAAATGGACGCTGGCGCCGGGAGCTACGTCTGCAATGCATACCCATGAACGTCCCTACCTGATTATCTCGGCTACGCCGCTGGTGCTGAAGATGACGGATCCCGAAGGGAAATCGTTCACCCATGAAGTGAAGGCGGGCGACATTCATTGGGTCGATGCCAAGGTCACGCACTCGTTGGCCAACGAGGGGACGACCGCGGGTACGATTGTGGAGATTGAGTTGAAGTAGTTTTGGCGAGGAAGGGATCCGGCTCCGCGCTTTCGCGGGCGAGGGCGCCCGCGCCACACGGTTTGTTATGCTTATCTGCAATGCCCCGCACTCTTGATCCTGAACTTCGCCGCGCGCTTGCCGTGCGCATCCGTTATTACAACGAAATGGGGATCTATGACTTTTACCGGCGGCCTCTGTCGGATGGCGCCGGTGTGCCTATTGCAGTGGATGAGATGGGAATCGCGGTGTCGGCAAATGAGCCAGAATCGGGAGAAGAGATGAGTCCAAGGAAGGCCGCAGCGGTCGCGGTTCCGCACGCTATTGACGAAAATATTTTTGACGTGATTGCGCTGAAGCCTGAGCAGAGTGTGAGCGACCCGGTGAAGGCGCTGAAAATCATTCGCGAAGACCTGGGCGACTGTACGCGCTGCGTGCTCCATAAGCAGGGACGTAAACAGATAGTATTCGGCGTGGGCAATCCGGCGGCCGAGTTGATGTTTGTGGGCGAGGGGCCGGGCGCCGATGAAGACGCGAAGGGCGAGCCGTTTGTGGGGCGCGCCGGGCAACTGCTTAACAACATGATCAAGGCGATGGGGATTTCGCGCGAGCAGGTGTATATCGCGAATATCGTAAAGTGCCGTCCACCGGGCAATCGCACGCCGGAGCGCGAGGAGTGCGAGACTTGTTCTCCGTTTCTGATGCGGCAGATCGCGGTGATCAAGCCGAAGGTGGTGGTCGCGCTGGGAGCGGTGGCGGCAAAGACGCTGCTGGCGATGAGTGCTTCGATGATGCAGCTGCGCGGACGCTTTTACGAGTTCAAGCCTGCAGGATTTCGTAATAACGACCGGAGCAACGAGCCCCGCTGGGATGGATGCAAGCTGGCCGTCACCTACCATCCGGCGTTTCTGCTGCGCGATCCGCGGCAGAAAGGCGAGGCTTGGAAGGACTTGCAGATGGTGATGAAGGAACTGGGAATGAAGCCGCCAAGAACAAACACATAGGGACGGACGCATTCGTCCGTCCAGCCGGGCAAGGCCCGGCAGTCATCAGATTGAGGCAGGATAATGGGCCACGAAGTCGCTTACGATTTCATCAACCAGGAAATTTCATCCTTGCGCACGCAATCGTACGCTGATCTCGTTGCGAGGATCGGAAAGGCAGAGCACAAAGAATTCCTCGCTCACGACGGAAACCGCTATTTGTTGGAAATCGAGATTTTCTGGGATTCAAAGAAAGGCGGCGACATCCGAGTGATGGTTTGTGCTGACGGCGGGGGCGTTTCCGCTGTCTTCCCGGTGTCTGACGCCTTCATTATGGCGCCTGACGGAACGATTGTAGGTTGAGCCGACTTCAGCGCGTGCCGGCGATTGCGACATCATGAGCAACCTTGCGGGGCCGAATCCCTTGGCCGATGCCGCTGCCTTCCGCGATTCTCAGATCGTAGTCGTTCTGAAGATTGAGCCAAAACTGCGCAGGCAGGCCAAAGTACTTTCCAAGACGAATGGCGGTGTCGGCACTGATGGCCCGATCTCCCCGGACAACTTCATAGATGCCGGGGAAATTGAGGGCCTTCGCCAGGGCATACGCACTCACGCTCATTGGTTCCATGAATTCGGTCTTGAGAATCTCTCCCGGGTGAACCGCAAATACCTTCCTCGATTTGGCCATGTGCCACTCCGCTCCTAGTGGTAGTCGACGATCTCTACCTCAAAAGCATTACCGTCACGCCACACGAAACACACGCGATATTGATCGTTGACTCGAATACTGTGCTGCCCAGCGCGATTCCCGCGAAGCGCTTCCAGTTGATTCCCTGGCGGCACCCTTAAATTGTCAAACGTGATTGCAGCGTTCAAAATGGCGAGTTTCTTGAAGGCTCGTAGCTGCAGATCCGACGGGAGCCGGCGGCTTCTGCCCGACTGCCACAGTCTCCCGGTTTCCTTGTCTCGGAAACTCACGATCATTCAGTACAATACTAACGTTCTGCGATACTACTGTCAAGCGGTAGTATTCAGAAGTACGGTAGGATCTCATCGGCCCCCGACGTGCCCATTTTTTGCGACGTTGTCCTTGCCGTGCTGCTTGATATTGTCTTTACCTATGCCATCCCGCCGGGCATGGAGCCTGTGGACGGCCACCTCGCTGGCAACGCTGAAACTAGCTACGAAGTAGTCGTCTATAAAAGCAGTGATCGATGAGCCGGCCAATGGTGTAGTACCACGCGGCCACAAACAAGGGCATCATTGACATGAAGCTTGAAATTTCACTGATGCCTTGGCTGCCAAGAAGGCGAACCCACGACATTCCTGCCGCCAACGCAGGGAACGCGGAGAGGACCAGCAGCTCCGACGCCAAATCTGGTGAAACCCAAAGGGAGGCGGGGTTCCATCTGGAGTTGCTTTTCGCGATGGTGCCGGGGGTTCCGGGTGCGCGGCCGAATCCCCGCGGTCCGCAGTTGCCCTTTGCGCGGATACAAGGCCTTCCGGTTGGATGCTGAGCGTTCAGCGGGTCTGAATCCAGCCGCAGAATTGACCACCAGAGGTACTGACTTGGAACTTTCGGGCGCGTCTGCAGGGAATCGTAGGTCACCCCTGCAAAGAGCAGCAGCCCGGCAATTGGCAAAATCAGTCTCCAGTGGTTCCGCATATCGTTGCGCCGCTCCTAAGTGCTATCGGAAATGCGATAGGATTTGATTAGCCCCCTAAATGCCACTCTTCTGCGACGTCGCTCTTGCTGTGCCGCTTGACATGGTGTTTACCTACGCCATTCCTCCGGGCATGGAGCCGGTGGTTGGCGGACGGGTGCTGGTGCCGTTCCGGCAGCAGCGGATGTCGGGCATTGTGGTGGAGCTGCATGACCGTCCGCCGCAGGTAAAGACCAAGAAGGTTATCGAAGCGCTCGACCTCTCGCCGGTTCTCGATGAACAGCTGCTGAAACTTGGGAAATGGATTGCCGGTTATTATCTGGCGCCGGTGGGCGAAGTGTTTCGCACCATGCTGCCGCTTTCCGCCGAGTTTAAACGCTCGGTCGCGTACCGCATAACCGATCAGGGGAGGATGGCGCTGCATCTGGCGGGGCTGTCGGGGTCTCCGGCGCGGTCGAAGCGGACCCCGGAACAACAGCTGGTTGAATTCCGCGTGCTGGATTATCTGGCGGAGCGGGATGGCGTAAGCGAGGAGAGGCTGCGTGGGGCGACGCGGGTGGGAAGGGCTCTGCTTGCCGGGATGGTGCGGAAACGGTGGATTGCGCGCGAGGATGTTTCGGCGGCTCGGGATGCGGCGCGGGTGGTGAAGGTGGCGGTGCTGCTGGCGGCTGAGGCTGCTGAGGCTTCGCCTCCGCTGGGCGGGCGAGACGCCCGTCCCCACACGAGCAAGAGCAAGAGCCTAAATGAAAATCAGCGGACTTTGATTGAGACGCTCGCTGCTTCTGGCGGACGCTTGCCGGTGGAGGCATTGCGCGGGTTGGATGTGCCTCGCACTACGCTCGGTACTTTGGTGCGGCGCGGGTTGATTGAGCTTGTCGACGAGGCGCGGGAGTTCACGGCTTCAAAGCTCAAGCCGCGGCAGTCTCCATTTGAGTTCGAATTCAGCGCGGCGCAGAAAGACGCGCTCGCGAAGATTGGCGCGGCCGTCGCCTCGCGCAAGTTCGGCGGTCTGCTGCTGCACGGCATCACGGGATCGGGAAAGACGGCCGTCTATCTGGCCTGCATGCGGCAAGTGCTGGACGCGGGACGGTCGTCGATCCTGCTGGTTCCTGAAATTGGATTGACTCCAGCGGTGGCGGCGGATCTGCACCAGGTGTTCGGCGATGAAGTTGCCATCCTGCATTCCGGGCTGTCGGATGCGGAGCGGGCGGAACAGTGGCACCGCATACGGCGCGGCGCGGCGCGGGTGGTGGCAGGAACGCGGTCGGCGGTATTCGCGCCCGTCGGCGATCTGGCGCTCATCGTTGTCGATGAGGAGCAGGATTCGTCTTACAAGCAGGAGGACACGCCCCGCTATCACGCTCGCGATGTTGCGGTGATGCGGACAAAAATGGCGGGAGCGGTCGTCGTGCTGGGCTCGGCTACGCCTTCGCTTGAGTCGTATTACAACGCTAAGAAAAATAAATATGCCCTGGTGGAGTTGCCGGATCGGGTGGAGATGCGTCCTTTGCCCGAAGTCGAGATCGTCGACATGCGGCAGGAGTTTCAGGAGACGGGGCAGGAGCAGGTCATCTCGCGCAAGCTGGCGGAGGAAATCCGCGAACGGTTGGAGAAAAAAGAGCAGGTCATGGTGCTGCTCAACCGGCGCGGGTATTCTCCGGTGGTGTTGTGCCGGGCTTGCGGGAAGACTTTGCAGTGCAAAAACTGTGCGGTCTCGATGACGCACCACAAGCGTGAGCGCAAGATGGAATGCCACTACTGCGGGCATGTTGCGCACATTCCCGATAAATGCGCGCATTGCGGCAGCGAGTACGTTTATTTTGTAGGAACGGGATCGGAGAAGCTGGAAGAGTTGCTGCACGGCATGTTTCCGCAGGCGCGGATCGGGCGGCTGGATCGCGATACGGTGCGCGGGCGGGAGGATTTCGAGCACGCCCTCAACGCTTTGAATGAAGGCGCGCTCGATATGCTGGTGGGCACGCAGATGATCGCGAAAGGTCACGACATCCACGGTGTGACGCTGGTCGGCGTGGTCGGGGCAGACATGGCTCTGGGGTTGCCGGATTTCCGCGCGGCGGAGAGAACGTTTCAGTTGCTTACACAGGTCGCGGGTCGCGCGGGGCGCGGGCAATCCCCCGGGAAGGTTGTGTTGCAGACTTATTTTCAGGATCACTATGCGGTGCAGTTCGCGGCGCGGCATGATTTTGCCGGGTTCTACGAAAAAGAATTGCAATTCCGCGCCTGGATGCACTATCCGCCGTACAGCGCGATTGCGAATGTGCTGATCCGCTCCGAAAAGTTGGACGACGCGTTGACCTGGTCGGGCGAACTTGGGCGCTGGTTTGAGAAGACTCGGCATGAAGGCATCCGCGTGCTGGGGCCGGCGGCGGCCCCGATCACGCGGTTGAAACGGGATTATCGCTATCACTTCATTTTGAAGTCTCCCAGTCGCGAGAAGATGAATGCGCTTTTGCGAGCGATGCTGGCGGAAGCCGCGGCGCGAAAGATTCCGCGGACGCAGGTGATTGTGGATGTGGATGCGGTGTGGCTGATGTGAACCGTCGTTGGTCGTTCGCGAAGAGACAAAGAGACAAAGAGACAAAGGTCCTCCCCCCGGCGAAACGCAGGGCAAGGATTATTTGCGATGCAAGAAGTGCCGAGCACCTTCGCGGATGTCTGGCCATACTTCTTGCCAGGCATCTCGGCCAGAGCTGTGCGAAAAGGGTGCGGGAATAAAGGCCACAACTAACATCGCAATTGCAAAGGCAGCGAGCCACTTGCGTGCAGGGGAAATTCCCGGATGCTTCGGAATGGGTGGATGATGGCTGGTTAGCCACAACACGACAGCCCAAAGCAGCCAGCCAAGCCAGTAATATCTAGCAAGTGGGACGAGGACGACCACGACGGCTAGGGAGACCCAGCGGTGCATTTTTGGGAACACCGAGAATAGAATGTGGCCGCCGTCGAGTTGGCCGCCCGGCAACAGGTTCAGCGCTGTGGCGAACATTCCCACCCACCCGGCGACCGCGATCGGATGCAAGGACAGAGATGGCAGCGGCGTGGTCAAGTGTAGAAGACGGGCCACGAGGTGAAAAGCGAGGGGGAACCCCGGCTCGAAGTCGGGTGGTGCGCTGCCGAACGACAGCGGGTGGGACAACGAAAGTCCTACCAAGACGGCCGCGCATGAGGGGATAAACCCCGCGATCGGACCTGCAATTCCGATATCGAACAATGCAGCGCGATTGGGGATGGGTCCCTTAATGCGAATGAAAGCTCCAAAAGTCCCAATCAAGCTCGGAAACGGAATAAAAAACGGCGGCGTCGCATACACGCGATAACGCCGGGCGCAGAGGTAATGTCCCATCTCGTGCGCGAAAAGAATGAACATCAGCGTGAGCGAGAAAGGGAAGCCCAGCAACAGTTCGGATGGATGTGCAATCCAGGTCACGAACGGCGAAAGAAAATCTTCATCCGGCAAAAACAACGGTTGGTTGTGGAGGTAGTGGAGCTCCATCCTCCCGCCAACTATCGTCGTGCTGAACAGGGTCAGGAGCAGGAACAGTCCATAGAGCCACCAGCGCTGGCGTGGCTGCGGGATGACCCAGACACCGGGCTGGGGCTGCTGGTCCCAATCAAGTGCGGCCGGAAAAGGGGATGTGGGTTCGGACATGAGAGAGGTCAGAGGTTAGAGGTTAGATTGAAGAGGTGTGGGGTTACTTCTGCAATCTGACCTCTCGCCTCTGCAATTCTAGTCAATCGATTGCAGTTCCTTGCCGGGCTTGAAGCGGACGGCCTTGCCGGGCGGAATGGAAACTTCGGCTCCGGTGCGCGGGTTGCGTCCGATGCCGGTCTTGCGCGGACGCACGTTGAACACTCCGAAACCGCGCAGTTCAATGCGATCGCCGGTGGAGAGCGCCTTCTTCATGCTCCCGAAGACGGTTTCGACGGCGAGTTCCGCCTTGGTCTTGGTGATCCCGGTGCGGTTGACCACTTCGTTGATGATGTCGAGCTTAATCACGGGTTGCCCCCGTTTCCCCTGGATTGGTATGTCTCAAGTTATTGATGCTAAGGGAGATAGGATAGATTGTCAACCGGGGGACCAATCTCGTAATATGGCAGGCACCAGCCGAGAGAAAATTACCCAATTTCCAAATCCCAAAGGAGTTTCATGATCAAGAGTGACCGCTGGATCCGGCGCATGGCGCAGGAGCACGACATGATTAATCCGTACTCGGAAAAGCAGGTGAGCGCGGGAGTGATTTCCTATGGCGTGTCGAGCTACGGATACGACCTGCGGGTGTCGGACGAGTTCAAGATCTTCACCAACGTCAACAGCACGATAGTCGACCCGAAGCACTTCGACGAGCGCTCGTTTGTGAGCGTAACCGCTGATGTTGCCATCATCCCGCCGAATTCGTTTGCGCTGGCGCGGTCGGTGGAGTACTTCAAGATTCCTCGGGATGTGCTCACCATCTGCGTGGGCAAGTCGACCTACGCGCGCTGCGGCATCATCGTGAACGTGACGCCGTTCGAGCCGGAGTGGGAAGGGTTCGTCACGCTCGAGATCTCGAACACCACGCCGCTGCCGGCCAAGATCTACGCCAATGAAGGGCTGTGCCAGATTCTCTTCTTCCAGTCGGACGAAGTCTGCGAAGTCAGCTATAAGGACCGCAAGGGGAAGTACCAGGCGCAGAAGGGGATTGTGCTGCCGAAGCTATAGGGCGGAGTCTAGGTTGTCATCCTGAGCGAAGCGAAGGACCTGTGCATTCCGCGGCCAAATACATAGGTCCTTCGCTTCGCTCAGGATGACAAGTGAGGGTGCAGGCAGCTCTTAACTGACAGCTACTTCTTCCCGTTCTCGCCTTCCTTGAACATGTACTTGATGGCGGGCTTGTAGATCATGAGGTTGGCGGCGCCGGTGCGGTTCAGCTTGATGCAGTGTTTGTCGTACCACTCGATATAACCGTGGACTTCCTCGCCATCGCGCAGGACGACGACCATGGGAGTCTTGGTCTGCATCTGCTTTTGATAATAGAAATTTTCGGCGTTGGTCTGCTCGGTGGGCGCGATCTTCTTGGCCGGCGCGGCCGAACGGTCGCGGTCGTGATCTCTGTCTCTGCGCTCGCCGGAGGCATGGTTGTGACCGTGGTTATTGGGCACGTGATCATTGCCCGTGCGATTGAGAGTGGGGCGGATCAGCTTGCGATTCGCAAAGCTTTCCTGGTCGTTAATATGACCGTCGGATTGTTCGGCTGGTAGGGAATCGATTGCATCTTTCAAATCGCACCACCTGCGCGCCGGGCGGGCAGAATATGCCACAACACTCGAGCCTGTGATTGTGGGTCTAAAGGTGTGAACTGAGGGTACGGTACCACAGCGAGCCGGGGATGACAATGATTTGTGCGGTGTCTTTTGTAACCCTGACCGCTCCCCAACGGGCTGGCGCGGTGCCTGCCGAGACGGGGCAAGCCCGTCTCGACCATGGGGTTGGTTCGTTCTTAGACGCGCTCGAGGGCGGTCGCGAAGGCGTCTAGGGAGAGCGAGCGCAGCAGGTTGCGGCGCAGGCCGCGCTCCACTTCTCCCAGGCCTTCGGCGGCGCGCTGCAGCCAGCCGAAGTCGGCGGCTTCGGACATTTTCCTGAGATCGCCCAGAATGTCGGTATTGCGGACCAGTTGTTCCGCGCCGGACTGCAGCAGCATGAGGTCTTCCAACAACGAATAGAGAGTGCGAAGAAGGTTGTCGATCTTTTCGCGGCCATCGGCGCCGGAGCGGTAACTCTCGGTCACTTTGAATAACTCGCTGTGATCGCCTGCGCCGAGCGCCGACTTCAGCATGATGAGGGCGTGGCTGCGCGCGGCCATGTAGCTTTCGAGATCGAAGGATGAGGCGCGTCCGATGGCGCCTTGGCTGAGGCGGGCTACGAGCGCGCGTTGCCGGGCATTCCAATCGGGACGAATTCCCGCTAACCGGCTCTCGATCTCCGAGGCAGGGACCGCGCCGAGGCTGAAGGTCATGGAGCGGGAACGAATCGTGGGCAGCAATTCTCCGGCATTTTCGGTGAGCAGGAAAATGCTGGCAAACTCGGGCGGCTCTTCCAGAACTTTCAGCAGCGAGTTGGCCGCCTCTTTCATGAAGGCCGAGCCGGTGAAGATGTACACGCGTTCGCGGGCCTCGGCGGGGCGATAGTAGATGGTCTCAATGACGTGGCGAACCTGGTCGACCTTGATCATCATTTGCGGCGGATCGGGGGGGATGATGAGCACGTCGGGATGGGTCTGGACGAAGAGGCGGGTCTCTTTCTTGTCCGTGTCACGCAGGTTTTCGCGGGCCTCGACGGCTTCGGCGAAGCGCGCGTCGAGGTCTACGGCTTGCGCGATGCGCGTGCAGTTCGAGCAGCGTCCGCAGAAATCGGGCAGGCCGTCAACGGTCGGACGCTCCAGGCAGTTCATGGCGCGGGCGAGCATTAGAGCTAGCGTGTATTTGCCCGACCCGTGCGCTCCGGAAAGAATAACGGCGTGCGGAAGGCGTTTGCGCGCCAGCATCTCGCGCAGGCGATGGATGGTTTCCGGGTTGCCGACGAAATCGGAAAAGGGCATAAAAAAGCTTCTGGCCGCTAGCTACTGGCTGCTAGCTAGGAGCTAGTAGCTGGGATCTAGAGCTTCAGTTTCTTCCGCACCAACTCCATGATAACCGCATGGGTTTCGCTGGGTGTACCGCGGGCGTCTATGAGGTGCACGCGCTGCGGGTCGCGGGCCGCTATGGATAGATAGGCATGGCGGACACGTCCGAAAAATGCCCGGCTTTCCTGCTCGAAGCGGTTTTCGTCCTTCTCCGCGCCTTTTTCTGACCGTGCAGCCTTATTTTTCCGGTTGCGGCGGCGGGCACGTTCCACGCTGAACGCTACCTCGTTATCCAGCAGAAGGGTCAGGTCAGGTTGAAGGTTGCCACAAAGGATTTCGTGCAGTTGCAGCACGGCCTTCGCGCCCAGCTTGCGGCCTCCACCCTGGTAAGCCTCGGTGGAATCGGTGAAACGGTCACAGAGCACGATGCGTCCTTCGGCGAGCGCCGGCAGAATGACCTCGTGAATGTGCTGGGCGCGGGAAGCGAACATGAGCGCCATTTCCGTGAGCGGAGAAAGGCCGGAGGTAGCAGAGTGCAGCAGGACGTCGCGAATTCTTTCACCGGCAGGAGTGCCGCCCGGTTCGCGGGTGATGGTGACGGCGAGGCCGTGGGCGCGCAGGGATCGCGCCAGTTTCTCGACCTGGGTGCTCTTGCCGCTCCCGTCGAGACCTTCGAAGGTAATAAATTTTCCGCGTGCGGGCACGTCGGAGATGATAGCAGGCGA